>WNGO01002071.1_pt1 | contig 13364 bp, 7 predicted proteins | sample 5400511 | NCBI WGS metagenome assembly WNGO01 (sample SAMN13153380, study PRJNA577476) | soil metagenome | isolation source: 20 cm soil or saprolite under Garry oak tree replicate 2 | place: USA:California | collected 2016-06-15
AGGGTCGCTCGAACGCGGGGTGGCTCTGGCGACGGGCGATTACGACGATGACGCAGTCGAGGACCTGTACGTCGCGGGACATCTGTTCCGCGGCGACCGCGGCCGGTTTATCGAAACGACGGCCAACACCGGCGTGGCGGTCCGCGGTCACGCGGTCGCGGCAGCCTTCGGTGATTACGACAACGACGGGCGGCTCGACCTGTACGTCGCGACCACCGAAGGCGGTACCGTGTTCCGGAATACCGGGGGCGGAAGGTTCAAGGATGTCCTCATCCCCTCGCCTGCGACTAAGGCGCTCTTCGTAGATCTCGACCACGATGGGGATCTGGATCTCTTTCTCGCGAGGCCTGCCGGAAGTCGCGCCTATCGCAACATGCTCGACGGCACCTTCCAGGAGGCGGGTGCCCAAATGGGCCTCGCCGTGCCGGGGAGCGAAGGAAGCCGCGACGCCGGCGTCGGGGACTTCGACGGCGACGGTCGCAACGATCTGGTCGTGGTCACCGCGGAGGGTCATGTGCGCTACTTCCACAGCCTGGGCCAGGGACGCTTCGAAGACGCGACGGCCACGAGCGGCCTCGCTAAGGTGGTCGGAGCCGGCGCGGTCGATTACGACAACGACGGGTTCCTCGACCTGTTCGTGACGTCCCTGAGCGGGAGCCAGGCCACGTTGTTCCACAATCGTGGGGACGGCACGTTCGAGCCGGATCGTCGCACCGCCGGGCTGCGGCAAGAGCTCCGCGGGGTCGCGGGCCTGGACGCCGCGTTCCTCGATTTCGACAACGACGGCTGGCTCGACCTGATCGTCGTAGGCAAGCCCGCGACTCCGGGCGGCCGCGGTGTGTTCCTGTTTCGCGATGACGAAACCCGAGGCTTCGAGGACGTGTCGTCGATTCTGCCCGACAGCCTCCGAGCCGGCAGAGCCGTGGCGGTCGCCGACGTCGATCAGGATGGCGACCTCGATCTCGTCGTCGTCGGCTGGGACGGGCGGCCCCATGTCCTGCGCAACGACGGCGGCAACGCGAATCAGTACGTGGACGTCCGGCTGGCCGCGCTGCGCCAGGGGAGCGGCAAGAGCAACGCCTTCGCCCTCGGCGCGACGCTCGAGCTGCGGGCCCGCGATCTCTACCAGCTGCGCCAGGTGACCGACCGCGTCACGCACTTCGGCTTGGGACGCCGGCTCAAGGCCGATGTGTTGCGCGTGCGGTGGCCGAACGGCGTGTCGCAGACCGTCTATTACCCGGGGTCCGAGCAGGATGTGCTCGAACAGCAGCTTCTGAAAGGGTCGTGCCCGTTCCTCTACGTGTGGGACGGCCGCGCCTTCACGTTCGCGACCGACGTCATGTGGAACAGTGCGCTCGGCATGCCGCTGGGCATCATGGGCAGCGAGGGCGGCATCGCCTCCGCATCGCCGCGCGCGTCACAGGAATACCTGCGCATCCCGAGCGGCCTGCTGCAACCCCGAGACGGGCGGTACGAGCTTCGCCTCACGGAAGAGTTGTGGGAAACAGCGTATCTCGACGAGCTGCACCTGCTGGTGGTGGACCACCCCGACTCGATCCAGCTCTACTTGAACGAGCGCTTCGCCCCCGCGGGGCCGTCGGCGCTCCGTTTTTACCAGGTGGCGCAGCCTCGTCCGCCCGTCGCGGCGACCGACGAGCTTGGCAACGATCTGCTGCCCGCGCTGCGGGCGCAGGACGACGTGTACGCGGCGACGCTGCGTCCCACGCGGTACCAGGGTCTCACGGAGCTGCACGATCTCGTGTTGGATTTCGGGAACCTCGCCGGCCGGGACAGCCTGTTCCTGTTTCTCACGGGGTGGATCTATCCCACGGACGCGAGCATCAACTTCGCCCTGGCGCAGTCACCGCTGAGTCAGGTCGTCCCGCTGCACCTCCAGGTGAAGGACCGAGCGGGGGTGTGGCGGACCGTCATTCCCGATCTCGGCTTCCCGGCCGGCAAGAACAAGACGATCATCGCCGACCTGACGGGGAAGTTCCTGAGCGCCGACACGCGCATACGGATCCGCACCAACATGGAGGTCTACTGGGACCGGGCGTTCGTCGCCGCGACTCGAGGGGCGAGTCCGGTGACCGTGACCACGCTGCACCCGCGCGCCGCGGATCTCCACTACCGCGGGTTCTCCCGCATGTATCGCAAAGGCGGGCGGTACGGACCCCAGTGGTACGCGTATGACGAGGTGTCGCGGGAGCCGGCCTGGGCGCCGATCGCAGGGGCGTTCACGCGCTACGGCGACGTTCTGCCGCTCCTCGATGCATCGGACGACCGGTACGTCATTTTCGGCCCGGGGGACGAAACGGCCCTCCAGTTCGACGCCACGCCGGCGCCGGCATTACCGCCGGGCTGGACGCGCGACTTCGTGTTCTATACGGACGCGTGGATGAAGGACGCAGACCTGAACACGGCGAGCGGCGGCACGGTTGGGCCGCTGCCGTTCCACGGGATGTCACGGTATCCGTACGGGAGCGATGAGACGTACCCCACGGATGCGGTGCACCGGAGATTTGTCGCGACGTACAACACCCGAGTCCTCGCCCCTGTTGAGGACTAGATCAGGTATCCCCGTCTGAGCAGGTTGCGCCCCGACGCGGCGTAGCCGTCCGGGCCGGGGAGATGCCACCCCATCGCATCGGCGAGGCGGTCGTAGATGGTGAAGAGCACGCAGACCTGAATCGCGTCCTCGACGCCCTCGTCGCTCACGCCCGCGGCGCGTAGTGGCGCGACGTCGGAAGGACCGACGTCGGAGGGGTGGAGCGTGAGCTTCTCCAAGAACCCGAGTGCCGCGCGCACCTTGGGGTCGAGCGGCGCCGTGCGCCAGTCAGCCAGCGCCGCTTTCACCAGCGCGGGATCTCTGAGGGCCAGCGACGCGACCGCGCCGTGGGACTCCGTTCAGAAGACGCACTGATTCAGGCGCGAGGTGACAGCCGCGAACAGCTCCCGCTCCCCCACGCTCCAGGGCGACGGCCCGCGCATCACCGCCTGGGTCCATTCACACATCAGCCGGCCGAAGAATTCGGGCCGGTAGAGGAGCGTCTTCACGACGTCGGGGACCCGGCGCCGGCTGACCAGCCGTATGAGCGTCAGCTTCAGCCGCTGCGGCAGCCGATGACCCCGCTCGACTCTCCGGAGTCGCATCAGCCCTCTTCGCCCCGCAGGGCCGCGAGCCCACGCTCCAGGCGTCCGAGGGCGGCGCCGACGGCCGCGGCGATGGTGATCTCGAAGATCGCGTCGTCCGCGCCGCCGGCGCCTTGCAGCGCAGCCACGTCTTCGTCGCTGATCCGATAGGCATGGCTGGCGACCTTGTCGACGTACCCTCCGAGCCACGGAGGAACGTCCCCGCTGGACCAGCCCAGGGCGTCGCGGCGCCCGGCGAGCCGGGCGGCCCGGGCCAGCGCGGCGCGGCGCAGCTCGGCCCCCGCGTGGCCGGACGGGCCCAGCACGCTGGCAACGAGTCGTTCGATGTAGGGGGAGTAGCGGTCGCCCGGGTCGGTCATCGCCCAACGTTCCACTTTGCGAGCCCGGTAGAATGGCTGCGGCTCGCGGATCCGTCAAGGGCCGGGACCCCTTGCGGGGTTCCCCGGCGCAGCGTATTTCAAACCCACTCGTCGGGTAGTCGCTTCACACCCTGTGGGAGGGGCACCCGGATGGCACTGGGCCGTCACCTTGTTGCCATGCTCAGCAGTTGTGTGCTGTGCGCCGTCGCCGTCGCCGTCGTTTCCGCGGGCTGGCCGATTTCCGTTTTCGGTCAAGCTGAAGCGGCGCGTGGCGCGCGTCCTTCCGAACCCGTCTACCTGCTCATTCGCAGCGACGACGCCGGCATGAGTCACAGCGTCAACATGGCGCTGCAACGGCTCATGGACACCGGCCTGCCCGTCTCCGTGTCGGTCATGTTCACGTGCCCCTGGTACCAGGAGACGGTCGAAATCCTGAAGCGGCATCCGAACGTCGCCGTCGGCATTCATCTGACGCTGAACTCGGAATGGAAGAACTATCGGTGGGGGCCGGTGTCGGGCCGCGAGGCCGTCCCGACGCTGGTGGACGCCGAAGGCTACTTCTTCCCATCGGCCGACGCGCTCTCCCAGAACCATCCCGACGTGCGGGAAGTCGAAAAAGAGCTGCGCGCCCAGATCCAGCGAGCGCTCCGGTCGGGTGTGAAGGTCGATTACGTCGACTACCACATGGGCACCGTCACCCGCTACCCCGAGTTCCGCGATGTCGCCGAGCGGCTCGCGCGGGAGTACGGGCTCGGCATGTCGGAGTACTTCGGCGAGACAATGAACGATCCCCAGTATCGGGCGCCACCCGCGACCAAGGTGGACAGCCTGGTGGCTCTGATCGACCGGCTGCAGCCGGGCGTGCACGTCGTCGTCACGCACGTCGGGCTCGATGATCCCGAGCTGGGCGCGTTGCTGGATATGAACACCGACGAGCCGCTCTCCGACATGAGCAAGAATCGTCAGGGAGAGCTCGACGCACTGACATCGCAGCGCTTCACCGGGGCCCTCAAGGCCCGCAATGTCGTGCTCATCACTTATCGCGAGTTGATCGCCAAGCATGGCCTCACGGCCATGCGAAGACCCGCAGGATGAGGGGACTGCCATGAACGACATGCTCCAGCGTAAGGGTGTGCTTCGCGCAGTAGGGACGAGTTTGCTGCTGGCAGTGCTGATGTGTGGGCGTGCCACAGGCCAGCAGCCGGCTCCGCAGATCCAGGTCTCCGGGACCGTGACATCGACGACCGGCGAGAAAATCCCCGGTGTCATCGTGCGCATCCGGGGGACGACGACCAGTACGGTTGCCGACGCGAACGGGAAGTACTCGATAACTGCCCCCGCCGACGGCGTACTGACGTTCGGTCTGATCGGCTTTCGCAGCGTCGGGGCGAACATCGGCGGGCGTACGACTATCGATGTCTCGCTGGAGCGCGCCATCAACGTGTTGCCCGAGGTCGTCGTGACCGGGTACACGTCCCAGCGGCGGCAGGACATCACCGGAGCCGTCGGCTCGGTGGAAATGTCGAGCGTACAACGGCAGACCTCGGCCAGCGTGTTGCAGCGGTTGGACGGCAAGGTGACCGGTGTGACGGTCGAGAACGGCGGCTCCCCCGGGTCACGCACTACCGTCCGGATCCGCGGCATTAGCTCGTTCCAGAACAACGACCCGCTTTACGTCATCGACGGGACTCCCACCCAGGACTCCTACCTGAACTGGCTGAGTGCGAACGACGTCGCGTCCATCGAGGTCCTGAAGGATGCGTCATCGGCGTCGATCTATGGGTCCCGGGCGAGCAACGGCGTGGTGGTCGTGGAGTCGAAGAAGGGCAGACCGGGACGGCGTCAGGTCACGCTAGACGTCAAGACCGGTGTGGCGAACCCCGTCCACGGGTACGATGATATCTTGACCCTCGACGCGCTGCAGTACTTCGGCGTCGTGAAGGCGGCCTACCAGAACGCCGGCCAGGCTGTTCCTATCAACATCTACGGGAGTGTGACCAATCCCACCATACCCCAGTACATCTATCCGAACAACTGCATCAATACCGACTCGATTCCGATTCCCTGCGGCAACGTGAACCCGAGTGGGTACAACTATCCCAACAGTCTGATCATGGCCGGCAGTCCCGGGACAGACTGGTGGAAGGCCGTGTACGGCTCCGCGGCGACCGCGGATGCGTACCTGGGAGTCTCCGGCGGTGGCGAGGACAACGCCTATCACGTGTCCTTCAATTATTACAACCAGAACGGCACGGCGGCGTATAACCGGTACACCCGCGGGACCGTGCGCATCAATACCGCGTTCACCCTGGACCGGGTCAACGTCGGTGAGAATATCGGGCTATCGGGCGAACAGTACTACGGCGGGCTCACGGACGACCCCCCCGGTTATGCCGAGGACGGCATCCTCGGGAAGAACATCCTGATGCAGCCGGTCGTCCCGATTTACGACATCAGCGGGACGCATTTCGCCTCGGGCAAAGCGGTGGGGCTGGGCAATCAAAGCAATCCACTCGGGTACGCGTACAACCGCAAGGACGACCGCAACAGTCTCGCGCGGATCTTCGGGAACGTGTACGGCGGTCTCGACCTCTCGCGTAAGATCACGTTCAAGACCCTGTTCGGGTTCAACGTGGGTCAGCAGTCGTTCAAGGGTTTTACGCCGCCCCGGCCCGAGGACGCCGAGGCGACCTCCGGCAATGCCCTCACGCAGACTTACGCCAATTTCGCCGAGTGGACGTGGAGCAATACCCTGCGTTACGCCGGTGCGTCGGGCCGGCACAATATTGCCGTGCTGCTGGGACAGGAAGCGAACCGGAACGACAACACGAACATCACCGGCGGTATCAACAACCTGATCAACACCGCCACGGACTCTCGCTACATCACGGACGTCCTGGGCGTGCCGTCGACGAAGACCGTGAACAGCACGGCCAGCGTCGGGACGTTGCTGTCGTTGTTCGGCAAGGCCGATTACAACTTTGCCGAGAAGTACTTCGCGAGCGTCACCCTGCGACGCGACGGCTCCTCCAGGTTGGGGCCGGATCACCGCTGGGGCACGTTCCCCGCGGTGGGCGTGGGGTGGCGTCTGAGTCAGGAGTCGTTCCTGTCCGGCAGCGACCTGTTCTCGAACGCCATGCTTCGCTTCGGCTGGGGGATCACCGGCAACCAGAACATCCCGAACGGCCGCACCGGGGATCTCTACGGCGGCACGAACGGCGATACGTTCTACGATATCGGAGGCACCGGCTCGATCCAGACGGGCTACCGTCTGCAATCACTGGGCAACCCGGATCTGAAGTGGGAAGAGAACAAATCCGTGAACCTCGGGTTCGATGTGGAGCTCAAGCACAGGACCAATATCTCGGTAGACGTCTACAACCGCACGACCGACAACTTGTTGTTCCCTCCGGCGCTCCCGGCCACGGCGGGCGTGGCCAATCCTCCCTACGTCAACATCGGGAAGATGAGAAACCGGGGCATCGAGGTTTCCCTCGGCTACAACGGCACCATCGGCGAGGGGAAGCTCTGGAACATGAACCTCACGGCCACCCACTACAACAACGAGATCCTCCAGATCGACGGGGTGTCGACGTCGTTCTTCGGTCCGATTGCCACCCGGAACCAGAACGCCGTGATCAACCAGGTCGGGCAGCCGATCGGCTCGTTCTTTGGTTTGATGGCGAACGGCTATTACACGGACTCACTCGACGCCGCCCACTGCGGCACCGGGGACCTGTTGGGTAAATGTTGGGACGACGGCGCCCGGCCCGGCCGCATCAAATTCGTGGATGTGAATGGGGACCACCACATCACCGCGGCAGACCGCGTGGTCATCGGCAGTCCCCATCCCGATCTCACAGCGGGATTGGATCTCGGGCTGCGCTGGGGACAATTCGATGTGAGCGCCACGTTCTTCGGATCGTTCGGAAACAAGATCTTCGACGTGCAGAAGTACTGGTACGTGTTCCGGGTGTTCGATACCAACGTGCGGAACGACTTGCTGACCAACTCCGCGACGCTGGACGGCCAGTGCAATGCTGTCCCGCCGCCGCCGGGGTCGCCGACTGGAACGCCGGGTACCTATCCGTGCCCTGGCAAGCTGACGAACCCGGGTGCCAAGTATCCGCGGGTGGATGTGAGCGACGACTTCAGCAAACAGTACAGCAGCTATTACATCGAGGATGGGACGTACGTGAGGCTGCGCTCCCTGCAAATCGCCTACAACGTGCCGGCGGGATGGGTCCGCTGGATACCGGCCGCACGCATCTATGTGCAGGCCGAGAATCTGTTCACCATTACCGGGTACGAAGGGCTCGATCCGTCGTTGCCGGCCGCGAACATCCAGGGCAATTCTCAGGAGGACCTGCGCGACCAGTATCGCGGCGTCGACCGGGGCTCGTACCCGAGCAATCGCCTGATCAGCTTCGGCATCAGCACCTCGTTCTAGGATCGTCTTCTTTCGGGAGAACGGACGAATGAACACGCGCAATTGGCACAGCCTAGTGACGGGGACCGCGCTGCTGATGCTGGTGGGCGGCGTCACGAACAGCTGCAAGGATTTTCTCGATCAGGCGCCGCAAGGGGCCCTGGATTTGTCGACGCTCACCACGCGCACGGGGGTGGAAGGCCTCCTCATTGCCGCATATCGCTCGTTGGATCACAACAACGGTGTCGGCGGGAACTGGGGAAACGCCGGCAGCAACTGGGTGTGGGGGAGTGTGGCGAGCGACGATGCCTACCGGGGGTCGAGCGCCAATGACCAGCCCCCGATTGCGGACGTCGAGGTTTACCATTGGAACACCGGTGAAGCCGACACCTACTTGAACGAAAAGTGGACGGGCGTATTTGATGGGGTCGCCCGCTGCAACGCGACGCTGCGCCTCTTGGCAAAGGTTCTGCAAGAGAAGCCCAGCGAGATCTCCGCGAGTGACGCCGCCTCCATCAAGGGCGAGGCGTTGTTCCTGCGCGCCCACTTCGAGTTCGAAGCCTGGCAGATGTGGGGGAAGGTGCCGTATTACTTCGAGGACGATGTCGATTACCGGAAGCCGAACAACATGAGCTCGGATTCGGTCGTCAAGCTCATCATCAAGGACCTCGCTGACGCTGCCGCCATATTGCCTTCGGCCCCACGAAGCGGGCAGGCGGGACGGGCGACGAAGTTTAAAGCCATGGCCTACAAGGGTCGGGTCCAGGTGAATGCCGGTCAGTACGCGGCCGGCCGGGCAACCTTACAGGAAGTCGTGGACAGCGCCAAATTCGCTCTGGAGACGAGCTTCGATCATGTCTGGACCGGGTTCCCGCAATTCGTCAATGGCAAAGAGACCATCCTCGCGTACAACGCGTCGGTCAACGACGGCCAGCCGAACGGCGATAACGGCAATTGGGGCGAGCGGCTGAATTTTCCGTATTCCGGCAGCCCGTTCAAGTGCTGCGGCTTCCACCAGCCGTCGCAAAACCTCGTGAACTTCTTCGCGGTGGACGATAGCGGGCTACCCACCACGTTGACGAATCCCAACTGGAACACCAACAACAGCAATTTCGTGGCCAACACCACCGTTGCCGTGGACCCGCGGTTGGACTGGACGGTCGGCCGGGACCACGTGCCCTACAAGGACTGGGGGCTCCACGAGTCGGGGTCTGGATGGGTCCGCGACGCCTTGTACTCGGGTCCGTACAGCCCGAAAAAGAACGTCCACGAAAAGGCCAGCGGTGCGCAGAGCAAAGTGGGCTGGCAGCCTGAGCAACTGAATGCGGTGCACTTGCACATCTTCCGGTACGCCGATCTGTTGTTGGAGCTGGCCGAGGCGGAGGTGCAGGCTGGTAACCTCGAGAACGCGCGGACGATCGTCAATCAGATCCGCGCACGAGCCGGGCAGATGGCGCAGGGGTGTGGAACCACCACCGATTCCCTGGTAAACGCCAAGTACCCGGCGTGCGCGACCAATCCCAGTCTGGCCGGCATGGCCATACCGATGATTCATCAAACCAATCTCGACTCCCTGAGGACTCCCTGGGCCCTGTACCGAATCGGACGGTACACCACACCGTGGACTGACCAGCAGTTTGCATGGACCGCTGTTCAGCTGGAGCGCCGGCTCGAGCTGGCGATGGAAGGCCACCGGTTCTTCGACTTGCGGCGCTGGGGAATCGCTGACACGACCATCAACAGCTACATCAACGTCGAGCAAGCCAGGAGAACGTATTTGGCAGTTGCCGTCGGGGGTTACGCGGCGAGGCATCGTGAGTATCCCATCCCCTCGGTACAGATCGACTTGAGCGTGGGTGGGCCGGGAGGCGGGCTCGTGCAGAACACCGGGTGGTAGCCGGCCGCTACCGGCGCGCGATTGTAAACGCCTGCAGGGAATCGCCGTTGTCGGCAACGAGAACGGCGTTCCCTGCAGGCGTTTTGATCAGGGCCAGCCCCGTCACGTCGCCGGATGCGAGCAAGCCACTTTCCGCCGTCGGAACCGGCGTGAAGTGCCCGTGGCCATCTCCCTTCAACCAGAGCCCGTTGCCCGCATCGGCTCGCGGCGTGTTCGGCTCGGCATCGTAGAGATTTCCCGCCACGATCAGATCGAGATTCCCGTCACCATCGACGTCGTCCGCGATGATCCCCCTGATGGGAGATATCTGCGCGAGATTCGCTAGCGGGACGACCCTGAAGGTTCCGTCTCCCTTGTTTTGCAGATATACGCTGGCGAAGGTATCCGTCTGGTAATGAATCGCTGTGCGCAATTGCGACGCGCCGAACAGTTGCGGGATGGAGGCAATCGAAAACGCCGCGTAGTTCGGGAATCGCAGGGCGAGCGGATAGATCTCTCGCCCCAATGGCACCAAACCGGAGAGAGGGTATTCCGTTCCATCCAGCGTCTGGGTGAGGACGATGTCCGTGGTCCGGCTGCCGATGAAGTCGAGGGCGTAGACGCCGAACGTACTCTGCTGAGATGTAGTGTACGAGTAGTTCAACCCCAGATTCCCCGCCACCAGGTCGGGATGGCCGTCCTTGTTGAAGTCTCCGGTGGCGAGACTGTACCACGACCCCCGCAGTGGGGGCAGGCCCATGGCTGCGGTAACGTTGCGCAGTCGCCCTCCATCGTTGTGATAGAACTGGAGCGGCATCCATTCCCCTGCGGTGACGAGATCTGGACGTCCGTCACCGTCAAAGTCGATCCACACGGCGGCGGTGATCATACCGCCGGGGTGCACCAGCTCCGGAGCCCATTCCTCGGTGACATCGGTGAAGCGGCCGCCGTCATTCCGTAACAGGTAGCTGCGTGTCGGATACGGGTAATTTCGCGGCGCCAGTCGGCCGCCGACGAACAGGTCCACTTTGCCGTCGCCGTTGAAGTCGCCGGCCGCGATGCTCGCAGTGCTGGTCAGCATCTGGGGAAGAGCTGCGCTATCCCGCACGAATCGGCCGCCTCCACGATTGATATAAAGGCGGTCCTGCAGCAGGCGCGATATCGGGGAGAGCTGATACCCGCCGCTTGAGACGTACAGGTCCGGCCGGCCGTCCCCGTTGGCATCGAAGAACAAGGCGCCCCAGTCTTCGTAGGCCTTGTCGGACAACCACGGTTGCCCCTGGGCGGATTCCACGAAACTGCCGTCGTTGCGCTGGATGAAGAGCTTGCCGCCGATGAAGACATCATCCAGGCCGTCGCCGTTGACATCGCCTACCGCGAGTGGCGGGCCGTGCCGGGACAGCATGTAGGGCAGGAGAGGCTGGACACTGTAGTCGACGAACGTCCCCGCCTGGTGCCGGTATGTCGGCGCGTGGTGGGCATCGGTCCGTTGGAACGCACGGTGAACGGTGTCAGGTGCCAGGTGTCCGGGATGACAACTTGACACCCGACACCTGACACCAGACACGTGCTTCGCATCGCTCTGCCGCACCGTCACCATCCGGTCCACCCCCAGGTCCGTCAGCATCTGATGGCTCCCGTTCGGCCAGATCACTTCCAGGCTGTCCACGCGCCCCGCATGCCCCAACCCGAAGTGCTCCCGGTCGTCCATGGTGGACATGTAGCCTCGGTACGGAGAGTGGTAGAGGTATTGCCGTTGTCCCCCCGCCGTGAGGATCAGCGTCGCGCCGATCCCCCGCGTGTTGGGAGACTCCCCTTCCAGCTTGATCTCGAGGTATTGATGCGCCTCGTCCCTTGGCTGGACGTTCCGGTAGATGGATGCGGGCGCATCGATGTTGTTCACCACAAGATCGAGCGTGCCATCATTATCGAGATCGCCGTACGCCGCCCCGTAGGAGAACCCCGGCTGTCCCATGCCCCATGCCGTGGTCTGGTCGGTAAACGTCAGGTTTCCTTCGTTTCGGAACACGGCGTTGGGGACCTTGTAGCTGTGCAGGTCCCGCAGGCTCTTCCGCGCGCTGCGCTCATCGCCTGCCCGCTGCGCCCGGAGCACTGCCATCTGATAATCGAAGTCATTCACCGCCTTGGGGTAGCCGCTGGTGATGAAAATGTCCTTGGCTCCGTCATTGTCGAAATCGGCGAACAGAGCGCTCCAGCTCCAGTCCGTGTACGCGACTCCGGCCATGCGGGCGATTTCACTGAACGTCACTGCCCCGTCCGGCGTGGCGCCGTTGCTCAGTTGAAGGGTGTTGACGTCGTAGTCATCGCGAAATCCGCGGCCACGCAACTCCACTCGCTCGTCGTACGTGAAGAATCCGCTCATCCGTTTCCGGCCACTCAAGGCCGGGGGCATCATGTCCACCTGGAGGATGTCGGGCCATCCGTCGTTGTTGAAATCCGCGGCATCGACGCCCATGCCCGCAAAGCTCGTGTGCCTGAGCCATTGCGCGGCCCTGTTGGTGAACGTGCCATCCCCGTTGTTGATATAGAGGACATCGTTCGGGGTGATGTCGTTCGAGACATAGATGTCGGGCCAGCCATCCCGATTGATGTCCGCTACGACGACGCCGAGCCCATAGCCGACGTCCCTCAAGATCGCCGCTTCCTTCGAGACATTCGTGAACGTCCCGTCGCCATTATTGCGATAGAGCTGGTTGTAGCTGCCCGGGGTCTCTCCGCGCGCGCCCGACGGATGCACCGCGATCTCGCCTCGCGCGAAATCCTTGGGCGCGTTGTTGAGCAGAAACAGATCCAGGTATCCGTCCCCGTTGTAATCGAGGAAAACCGCGTGGGTCGTAAATCCCGTGTCCGCGATGCCGTATCGCGCCGCCGCCTCGGTGAAGGTGCCATCGCCGTTATTGATGAACAGCAGGTTGGCCCGCTCCGCCGGCTTGGACCATTCGGGTCCGGACACGGAGACGTAGATGTCCACGTATCCGTCGTTGTTGATGTCGACCATGGTCGCCCCGGTGGCCCAGCGATGCGTGGCGACGCCCGCGTGCGCCGTGATATCCTCGAACCGCATGCCGCCCTTGTTCAGATAGAGGCGGCTCGAGACCATGTTGCCGGTCAGAAAGATGTCCGGTAACCCGTCGTTATCGATGTCCCCGATGGCCACACCGGCGCCGTTGTAGACGTACGGGTCGGTTTGCGCATTCAGCGAGTCGCTGGTGGTGATGGTGTTCGCGAACGTGACGCCCGTTCGGCCGGGCGTCAGCAGTTGGAACAGGGGGGGACGCCCGTGCTCCCGGGCGCAGCTCGCCAGGCTGAGCGCCGCTGCCGCGAGCGCGAACCGCGTCGTCCGGAACATGGGTCAGAGAATCTAACGCAGCACCTCTGCCTTGCTTGACAGGTCGCAGGGCGCGGCGTCGATTTGCCGCGTGCTCGCCCGCCGCTGGCTGACATCTGTGGTTGCTCTCGCCTCGGTTTCACAGGCAGGGTGCACGGGGAAGAGACCATCCGCGGGAGAACGGCTCGCGCGCGCCTA
>WNGO01001919.1_pt1 | contig 13363 bp, 7 predicted proteins | sample 5400511 | NCBI WGS metagenome assembly WNGO01 (sample SAMN13153380, study PRJNA577476) | soil metagenome | isolation source: 20 cm soil or saprolite under Garry oak tree replicate 2 | place: USA:California | collected 2016-06-15
CAAGTAAAAGTATGTAAAACCCGTGCGCCAGTATTGACCCGCCATAGGCGCGCAGTTGATCCTATATGGGCGTGGTTCTGCCTATTGGTGGAACTGTGGGGCGTCCTCTCTGCTTCCACAGGCGCGGGCGAGATGCCTGCGCGACAGTTGGCGGGTAGCCGGCTCTACCCAGGTCAAACAGCGACTTGCTGCAAACCGAGCCTCAATGCTTACGTCTAATACCCGGGACTCATACCGGTACACGGCTCAAAGATGGTGACGGACTAACCTTGTGAAAATCATTGATTGTCATAAAAAACGACGCCAGCTGCGGAATGCGCAGAGCCTGGCGGTGATTACTATTCTTGCGGCAGTTAGCGCGATTTCCATTGGCTGCAGCAGTGCGGCAGACCCCAAGTCGAAGGCACAGGCGGCGGGCCCGGCGAGGGCAGTCTCCGTCGCCGTGGCTGCGGTACAGAAACAGGACGTCCCGGTTTACCTGTCTGGGCTCGGAGCGGTGACCGCGTTCAACACGGCCAATATAAAGAGCCGTGTTGATGGACAAATCATGAAGGTGAATGTCCGCGAAGGGCAGGACGTCCGCCAGGGGGAGCTTTTGATCGAGATCGACGCGCGGCCCTTCGAGGTGCAGGTGGAGCAATTGCAGGCGCAGTTGTTCCGCGATCAGGCACAACTGCGGGACGCGCGGCTGAATCTGGAGCGATATACGTCGCTGATTCCCTCGGGCAGCATCGCGCAGCAGCAGGTCGACACACAAAAGGCGCTGGTGGATCAGCTTGATGGAACAGTGCGCAACGACCAGGCGCAGATCAACTCCGCGAAGCTGAACATCACGTATTGCCACATCACAGCGCCGTTCACCGGGCGAGTCGGGTTGCGGCAGGTGGATTCGGGAAACATCGTGCATGCGTCGGACGCAAATCCGATGCTGATCCTGACCCAACTGCAGCCGATTGCGGTGATCTTTACACTGCCGGAGGATGTGCTGCCCAACGTGTCGCAGCAGATGCACCGGCGAACGCTCGAGGTGGATGCGTTCAGCCGCGATGACCAGACGAAACTGGCGTCGGGGAAATTGCTGACGATCGACAATCAGATCGACCCTACGACCGGGACTGCGAAGCTGAAAGCGGTATTCGACAATAAAGACAGCCAGCTGTGGCCGAACCAGTTCGTGAACTCCGACCTGCTGCTCGAGACGCGCAAGAACAGCATCGTGGTGCCGACGGCGGCGATTTTGCGCGGACCACAAGGTCCGTTCGTATATACGGTCAATCCCGACAAGACGGTGCAGGACAAGCCGATCACGATTGCGCTGACGCAGGGCGACATCACGGTGGTAACGGATGGCGTCTCTCCCGGCGACACGGTGGTCACCGACGGGCAGGACAAGCTGCAAAGAGGCTCGCACATTGAGCCGCGAGGCGGTCCACCGAGCAAGAACACGACGGCACCCGTCACGGGAGCGGTGGAACGTCCAGCAGTGGGATCGGAAGAATCAAGGACAGCAGAATCTGGGCGGCGTTCGCATCGTCCATCTGAACGGGGAGCAAGCAGCAATTCAGCTCCCGGCGACTAGGCCTCATGAATCCCTCACGCATATTTATTCTCCGCCCGGTTGCAACCACGCTGCTGATGGTGGGAGTGCTGCTGGTGGGCTGGGTTGCGTTCATGCAGTTACCGGTATCAGCTCTTCCGGAGGTCGACTATCCGACGATCCAGGTAGTGACGTTTTATCCGGGAGCAGACCCGGACGTGATGGCTTCCTCGGTGACCTCGCCGCTGGAGCGGCAGTTCGGCCAGGTACCCGGACTGACCCAGATGACCTCGACGAGTTCATTTGGCAGTTCGGTGATCACACTGCAGTTCGGACTCGATCAGAACATTGATGTGGAAGAGCAGCAGGTGCAGGCAGCGATCAATTCGTCTGGCACGTATCTGCCAGCCGATCTGCCCAATCCGCCGATCTACAACAAAGTAAATCCGGCGGACGCGCCGATATTGACGCTGGCGCTGAGTTCGGATTCGCTACCGCTGTCGAAAGTAGAGGACGTCGCCGACACCTCGCTGGCACAGAAGATTTCACAATTGCCGGGCGTGGGGCTGGTGTCGATCAGCGGCGGGCAAAAGCCGGCGGTGCGGATTCAGGCGAACCCGACGGCGCTGGCTTCGTACGGGTTGAGCCTGGAAGATTTGCGGGCCGCGTTAGCGCAAGCAAACGTGGATCAGGCGAAGGGCGTCATCGACGGGAAGCGCCAGTCGTACACGATCGGGGCGAACGATCAGCTTTTTTCGAGCGAGCAATACAAGCCGATCGTGATTGCGTACAAGAATGGCGCGCCGGTGCGATTGAGTGACGTGGCGAACGTCATCGACGGCACGGAAAATACCCAGCTCGCAGCGTGGATGAATTTGACGCCGGCGGTGATCGTAAATATCCAGCGGCAGCCGGGCGCGAACATCATCAGCGTCGTGGACCGCATTAAGAAACTGCTGCCGCAGTTGCAGGCATCACTGCCGAGCGCAGTGAAGGTGCAGATACTCACAGACCGCACGACTACGATTCGGGCATCGGTAAAAGATGTCGAGTTCGAACTGATGCTGGCCATCGGGCTGGTTGTGATGGTGGTGTTCCTGTTCTTGCGGAATCTCTCGGCGACGGCGATTCCCAGCGTGGCCGTGCCGCTTTCACTGATTGGGACATTCGGCGTGATGTACCTGCTGGGGTACAGCTTGAACAACCTCACGCTGATGGCGCTGACGATCTCCACTGGATTCGTTGTGGATGACGCAATCGTGATGATCGAGAACATCGACCGGTATCTGGAGGCCGGAGAATCGCCTCTGGATGCGGCACTCAAGGGAGCGGGGCAGATCGGGTTCACGATCGTATCGCTAACGGTGTCGCTGATCGCGGTGCTGATCCCATTACTGTTCATGGGCGACATCGTGGGCAGGCTGTTCCGCGAATTTGCGGTGACACTGGCGGTGACGATTCTGGTTTCAGCCGTGGTGTCTTTGAGTTTGACACCGATGATGAGCGCCAAACTGCTCAAACATCGCAAGGCGGGTGAGAAGGGGCGGTTCTACGAGGTCACCGAGGACTATTACAACCGCATCATTGCGTTTTACGGGCGGTCGGTGAAGTGGGTGCTGAAGCATCAGACGGCGACTTTGCTGGTCACGGCGGCGACGCTGGTGCTGACCTTGTACTTGTACGTAATCGTGCCGAAAGGTTTTTTCCCCGTGCAGGACACTGGCGTAATTCTGGGAGTTTCGGAGGCGCCCGATTACGTTTCCTTTGATGCCATGGCGGAGCGGCAGCAAGAACTTGCGAAAGTCATCCTGCAGGACAAGGATGTCGAGAGCTTGTCGTCGTTCATTGGAGTCGACGGAACCAACGTGACTCCGAATTCGGGACGAATCCAGATTAACTTGAAAGCGCGGGATGAGCGTTCTGATGACGCGTCGGCGATCATCCGGCGGCTGCAACCTGCGTTGAACAAGGTGCAGGGGATCACGTTGTACATGCAGCCGGTGCAGGACCTGACTGTGGAAGATCGGGTCAGCCGGACGCAGTTTCAGTACTCGATTGAAGATGCGGATGCGCAGGAGTTGGCGCAGTGGACGCCAAAGCTGGTAGCGAAGTTGGAGACTTTGCCAGAGTTGCGCGATATCGCAACCGACCAACTGAATGAAGGACTGCGGACGAATATCTCAATTGACCGCGATACCGCGTCGCGGCTGGGGATCTTTCCGCAGGCAATCGACAACACGCTGTACGACGCGTTTGGGCAGCGGCAGGTATCGACCATCTTCACTCAGCTGAACCAGTACCACGTCGTATTGGAAGTGTTGCCGAATTTTGCGCAGACTCCCGAGAACCTGAATGACATTTACATTCGGCCAAGTGTGGTGACGCCCAACACCGGGGCACCCACGGCAAACGGGGCAGCGGTCACGACGAACGGAGCGCCGGTTCCGATCTCGGCATTTACCCGCATGAATTCAACAAGCGCGTCGCTCGCCGTCAACCATCAGGGACAGTTTCCGGTGGTGACGCTGTCGTTCAACCTGGCGCCGGGAGCATCTCTGGGCGACGCGACGAAGGCCATCCAGCAGGCGGAGAAAGATATTCAGCTGCCGCCCAGTATTCACGCTTCCTTTCAGGGCACTGCGGCGGCGTTTCAGAATTCACTGTCGTCGGAGCCTTTTCTGATTCTGGCGGCGGTGATCACGGTTTACATCGTGTTGGGAGTTTTGTACGAGAGCTACATTCATCCAATCACGATTCTGTCGACCCTGCCCTCGGCGGGCGTGGGTGCGATTCTGGCGCTGATGATTACCGGGAACGATCTGACAGTAGTGGCGCTGATCGGAATCATTCTTCTGATCGGTATTGTGAAGAAGAACGCCATCATGATGATCGACTTCGCGCTGGAGGCGGAGCGCGAAGAACATAAGCCGCCCGAGGAGGCGATTTACCAGGCGTGCCTGCTGCGTTTCCGGCCAATCATGATGACGACGATGGCGGCATTGCTCGGCGGACTGCCGCTGGCGCTGGGTACGGGCACAGGTGCAGAGTTGAGGCGGCCACTGGGAATCACGATTGTCGGCGGGCTGCTGCTCAGCCAATTGCTGACGCTGTACACGACGCCGGTAGTGTACTTGTGGTTTGACCGGCTGGCGCAGAGGTTCTCGCGATACAAGATCGGGAACGAGATTCCGCGAGAAATGCCTGCGGATTAGCAGTCAGCACGCTGCGGAGCTAGCTCCGCCGGACAGCCGAAGGCGGCTGTCCCACAGTTAGACGATGAGCATCTCAAGTCCATTTATCCGGCGTCCGATTGGGACTTCACTGATGGCGGCGGCCCTTCTGCTATCGGGGATCCTCGCGTTCAATTTTCTGCCGGTGGCGTCGCTGCCAAAAATGGACTTCCCTGTGATCAGCGTAGGGGCGGGACTGCCGGGAGCCGATCCGCAGACAATGGCTTCTGCAGTGGCCACACCGTTAGAACGGCAGTTCGGGCGCATTGCCGCGGTGAATCAGATGACTTCTTCCAGTCAGCTGGGTTCTACCGGAATCGCGCTGCAATTCGATCTGAACCGGGATATTAACGCCGCCGCGCGCGATGTGCAGGCTTCCATCAACGCGGCGCGCAGCCAGCTTCCCGCCAATCTGCCCAGCAATCCCAGCTACCGAAAGGTAAACCCGGCGGACGCTCCCATTCTGCTGCTGGGTTTGACGTCGGACACGATGACGGTGCCACAGATGTACGACTCAGCAGACTCGATCCTCGCGCAAAAGCTATCGCAGGTAGAGGGAGTCGGCCAGGTTTTTGTCTGGGGCTCGTCGCAGCCGGCGGTACGCGCGGAAGTCAATCCAACCCTGTTGAACAAGCTTGGGGTGGGGTTGGACACGGTGCGGAATGCGCTGAATGCGGCGAATGCCAACCGCCCCAAGGGCAAGGTATCGAGCAGCACCACGAGTTACACACTCAACACCAGCGATCAGCTGTTCACGGCAGATCAATATCGCCCCTTGATTGTGGCGTATCACAATGGCGCCGCGGTGCGACTGGGCGATGTGGCCGAGGTGACAGACTCACTATCGGATAGTCGCAATTTGGGCCTGATCAACGGGAAGCTGGGAATCATGATGGCGATTTTCCGGCAGCCCGGCGCGAACATCATCGATACCGTCGACCGAGTGCAATCGATGATCCCTTTCCTTCAGGCCTCGATTTCACCGGCGATGAAGCTTGCCGTTGTGATGGACCGGACCACTTCGGTAAGGGTTTCTGTCAAAGACATCGAACGGACGCTGCTGATTTCGATCGTGCTGGTGATCCTGGTGGTGTTTGCATTCTTGCGCACTGTGCGGGCGACGATCATCCCAAGCATCTCGGTACCGCTTTCGCTGGTGGGCACGTTTGGGGTGATGTACCTGCTGGGGTACAGCCTGGACAATCTCTCGTTAATGGCTCTGGCGATTTCGACCGGCTTCGTGGTTGACGATGCGATCGTGGTGTTGGAAAACATCACGCGCTATATTGAGCACGGCATGGGCGTGGTGCAGGCGACTTTCAAAGGCGCTTCGGAGATTGGGTTCACAGTATTGTCGATGAGCACTTCGCTGGTAGCCGTGTTCATTCCCCTGTTGATGATGGGCGGGATTGTCGGGCGGCTGTTCCGCGAGTTCGCGGTCACGCTGAGTGTCGCTATCGGAGTGTCGCTGGTGGTTTCACTCACCACGACCCCGACGATGTGCGCGAAGTTCCTGCGGCCTCCGAAGAAGGACGAGAGGCACAACGTCTTTTATCGAATCAGCGAATGGATGTTCGATCGCGTATTGGCGACCTATACGCGAATGCTGAAAGCTGTACTGGTGCACCAACTGCCAGTACTCGTCCTGACGCTGGTGATCATTGGGCTCAGCGCGTATCTCTATGTCGTGGTCCCGAAGGGTTTCTTCCCGCAGCAGGATACCGGGCGCATCGGGGGCAGCGTAATCGGGGCCCAGGACATGTCGTTCCAATCCATGGCCGAGAAGATGCGGAGTTACGTCAAGATTGTGATGGCAGATCCGGCGGTCGACACGATGGCCGGATTTACAGGTGGAAATACCGCGCTGAACCAAGGGCGCTTCTTTGTCATGCTGAAACCGCTGCAGGAACGCGGGCCCTGCCAGAAACAACATTTCTGGCAGCCATGCCATTACGTAAGCGCCGACGAGGTGATCAACCGTTTACGCGGAAAGCTTGCAGTTGTACCTGGCGCGACGCTCATTCTGCAGTCGCAGCAGGAACTCACGATCGGGGGGCGGTTTGGCAACGCGCAGTACCAGTACACACTGCAAAGCCCGAGTATCAGTGAATTGAATTCGTGGGCTCCTCGACTGTTGCAGAAGATGAGAGAACTGCCCGAGTTGCGAGATCAGAACTCCGATCAACAGGACAAGGGCCTGCAGGCCAGGTTGGTGATCGACCGCGATACAGCGAGCCGGATGGGGATTACGCCCCAGACGCTGGATAACGCTTTGTACGACGCGTTTGGGCAGCGACAGGTATCCACGATGTACCGGCCGCTGAATCAGTATCACGTGGTCATGGAGGTAGCGCCGCAATTCCAGCAGACTCCGGAAGCGCTGCAGAACATTTACTTGAAGTCGACGAACGGCGGGGCGATTCCACTCGCCGCCTTCACTCGTTTTGAGCCGTCGAACACACCGTTGGCGGTGAATCACCAGGGACAGATGCCATCGGCAACGATCTCGTTCAATCTGGCGCCCGGGGTTTCGCTGGGTGAGGCGACGGCTGCGATCGAAAGAGCGGAGCAGACAATCGGCTTTCCGCCCAGCATCAGCGCAAGCTTTCAGGGGACGGCGGCGGCGTTCCAGGATTCGCAGTCGAATATGCTGATCCTGATCATCACCGCGCTGGCTGCGGTCTACATCGTGTTAGGGATACTCTATGAAAGCTACATTCATCCCATCACAATTCTTTCCACGATTCCATCTGCGGGCGTGGGAGCGCTGCTAGCGCTGCTTTTGACGCACAACGAGTTGAATGTGATCGGGATGATTGGGATCATCCTGCTGATTGGGCTGGTGAAGAAAAACGCCATTATGATGATTGACGTGGCACTGGAAGTTGAGCGCAACGAAGGGAAGAAGCCGGTGGAGGCTATTTATGACGCCTGCATCTTGCGCTTCCGGCCGATCATGATGACGACCATGGCGGCTCTGCTGGGTGGCTTGCCGTTGGCATTGGGGACGGGAATGGGATCAGAGTTGCACCGACCGCTCGGCATCACGATTGTGGGAGGGCTGATTGTCAGCCAGATGCTCACGTTGTTCACTACACCAGTGGTGTACGTATACCTGGATCGCTTTAGACTGTTCCTGAAAGGCGAAGCCGATCATGCTCTGCCGGATACGACGGCAGGAGCGGCCCGACCCAGCCCGGCGCACTAGTTACAATTCCCGGCTTGTGGCGAGAGTGGCATGATCCGGCGTGGTACAACCTCGCCCGAGAAATCCTGCATCGCAGAGGAGAGAAACCCAACGGCTGCGCGCGGAACCGCTTGTCCCGTATGATAGGGGTTCACGAGTAGAGCCGCCTGGGAGCGACCGGTGTTCAAGGCCGCCGGGCAGGCCAGCGTTCCGAATTTCGTTTTCAACAAAATCCCTCGAGGAGTTACGGATGCTAAAGAAAGCAGCGGCTCTTTTGCTGGTTTGCGCGAGCATAGGAGCGTGGTTGGGTTGCGGCACGACGAGCAGTCGATTCCTGTACGCAGCGATCCCCGGCGGCGCCGGTGGAGGCCAGATTGTTGCCTATCGTGAAGATCCGAACGCGGGAGTACTGAACCAACTGTCGGGGAGTCCGATTTCAGCAGGATCAGCGGTTGAGTCGTTGGCGATTGATCCTTCAGGAAAGTCTCTGTACGCAGCCAACTCCGGCAGCAACAACATTTCGCTGTACACGATCTCGAGCACGGGGGGACTGACGGAGGTGACGCCGAGGCAGCCTACAGGCACATCACCCACACTACTCGTGATGGACCCATCCGGGAGTTTCCTGTACGCTGCCAACTCGCTATCGAATGACATTTCGGTGTTTTCGATCGGAACGAAAGGTGCGCTGACTACGGTCCCGCAAACGGGTGGCGCGACTGCACCCATCGGCCTGTCGGCCATGAACATGGCTTTGGCGCCCTCGGGGAATTTCTTATACATCACGGGGCAGGAAGCGCAGGGTTGGATTGAAGCATTCCCCGTGACTCAGGGCGTGCTGGGAACTCCGACGGTTTCCTTGACTGGAAACAACCCGTTCGGGTTGGCAATTGATTCCACAGGATCGCATTTGTACACGGCGAACAAGCAGGACAGCAGCATTTCGACATTCACGATCAATGCGGACGGATCGCTTACTGCATTGGGCTCTCCGATTGGCGAGACTTTTAACGGACCGGTGAACCTGCTGATCGACAAGTCAAGCAAGTACCTTTACGTGGCAAATCAGGGTTCCGGCAATCTGGCTGCCTATTCGATCGGGTCCGATGGCGGGCTGACTCTGCTCACTGGCTCGCCCTTCACGACCGGAGCGCAGCCGAATTTCATCGCCTCAGATTCGAGCGGCAAGTACTTGTTTGTCGGAAACCAGTCCAACTCGGCGATTCAGTCGTTCAGTCTGAATACGAGCACGGGAGCGCTGACTTCGATTGGGTCATACCCGGTTCCGGCAACACCAACTTCGATTGTGATCACTCCTTAGGTTTAGGTCGAAAAAAATGGGTACAGCAGTTCACACAGTTGAATCGGAACACGTGTCAGCGCGGTACGCGCAGCGTGTCAATCCACAATGGGTGCGTCTGCTTCGATTGCTTGAGATGGACGTCCGCTACGAGAAGTGTGTAGGAGCGGAGCTGTTTACTGCAGACGGCCGCAGGATCGTGGATTTCCTGTCGGGCTATTGCGTTCACAACGTTGGACACAACCATCCGGATGTCGTAGATGCGTTGCAACGAGAGCTTTCACGCTGTGGCCCGGCGATGATCCAGACTCATGTAGCGGATCTGGCGGGCGAACTAGCGGAACGGCTATGTATCAGAGCCGGGGGACGGTTGAACAAGGCATTCTTTGCATCTTCGGGAAGTGAAGGTGTGGAGGCGGCCATCAAGTTTGCGCGAGCGTATACCCGGCGGACAGGGATACTGGCCGCAGAGCATGCGTTTCACGGCCTAACTTGCGGAGCGTTGTCGCTCATGAGCGACGAATTCTGGAGAGAAGGATTTGGACCGCTGTTGCCTGGAGCTAAGACCGTTCCATTTGACTCTCTGGAGGCTCTGGAGCGTGAACTCAAGAGCAAACAGTTTGCAGCATTCATTGTGGAGCCGATTCAGTCCGAAGCCGGAGTTCGCGTTCCTCGCGCGGATTACCTGCGGAACGCCGAGTCCCTGTGCCGGCGTTATGGAACGCTGTTTGTGTTGGACGAAGTGCAGACGGGGATGTATCGTACCGGAACATTTCTGGCAGCGCATCAGTTTGGAGTCGAGCCGGATATGGTCGTGCTGGCAAAAGCGTTGAGCGGCGGGTTGGTGCCGGTTGGAGCGGTGTTGATGTCGGACGAGGTGTGCGATTCCGTTTACTCTTCTCTCCCGCGCGCATTTGTGCATACATCGACGTTCGGTGAGAACAGTCTGGCGATGCGAGCGGGATTGGCGACTCTCGAGGTTCTGGAACGCGAAGAATTAGGACGGCGCGCGGTTGAGGCAGGCAAGTATCTGCGTGAGCAACTGACGGGCGCGCTGCGAGAATTTGAGATGGTGAAAGAAGTTCGCGGTCTGGGATTACTGATGGGAATCGAATTTCAGGCGCCGAAGCAGCTTCGACTTCGAATTCCGTACGAGGCGTTCGGAGCTATACACGGCGGAGTGTTTGGGCAGATTCTGGTGATGAGACTGTTTCGGGATTTCGGATTCCTGACCCAAGTCTGCGGGAATAATTTCATGGTGCTGAAAGTGGCTCCGCCGCTGGTGGTTGAAGAAGCACAGATGGATGCTTTCATCGCTGCTGTACGGAGCGTCGTGGGGCTCGCGAATTCCCCCGGCGCCTTCTGGTCCGAGGCGCTTGGTCTCGCCCGACGGGCGTTCCTCAGCTAATATCTGGGGTATTATCGTGTCCAGTTTCCTTAGCGTCGCAAGAAATTTTTGACGATCGTATGACAATTGGGGCTTGCAGGATCATCACAATATAACAACGGCAGGGAGTGCACGAGTACAACCCGTATTCCGCGCGCGGCCATCTAACTGCTTATTCAGGAAGTCCCGCGAGTGTACGGCGCTGACTCTTTGCCGGGACTGGGGATTCAGACCAACATGCAAATAGCCAGCGCCGCGAGCGCGTTTCCTAAGAATTACTACCCTCAGAAATTTCTGCTGGAACAACTGCAACAATATTGGGGTGATCAACTCAAGAATCCGCTGATGCTGGCGCGGTTGCACCGTAATGTTGCGGTGGAGGGACGGCACCTGGCGTTGCCGTACGAAAAATATTACGACTTAAAAACCTGGGGCTGTGCCAATGACGCATGGATTCAAGTCGCGCAGGAACTGGGGGAGCAGGCGCTGTGCGGAGCACTGCACCATGCAGGGGTTGATAAGAGCCAACTGGGCGCACTCTTCTTCACATCAGTCACCGGCATCTCGAGCCCTTCGATCGATGCTCTGCTGATAAATCGGATGGGCCTGCCTGCAAATATCAAGCGTTTGCCTATTTTTGGGCTTGGGTGCGTTGCCGGTGCGGCCGGAATCGCACGAGCGGCTGACTATGTGCGCGCCTATCCATCGCAGGCTGCGGCGCTGGTTTCGGTCGAGCTGTGCTCACTGACAATCCAGAAACAGGATCTCACGGTGGCTAACCTGATTTCGTCTGGACTGTTCGCGGATGGTTCGGCGGCTGTAGTGGTCACAGGAAGCGAGCTGAATGCGGCTGGGCCGGAGATTGTGGCGACGCGGTCAGTTTTTTATCCAGACACGGAAGAGATGATGGGCTGGAAGGTAAGTGAAAGAGGCTTCAACATCGTGCTGTCTCCGAAGGTCCCGGTGCTGATTCGCGAACATCTGGGGCACGATGTGGATTCATTTCTGGCAGATCACGGATACAAAAGAAGCGACATCGGGAGTTGGGTACTCCATACCGGGGGACCGAAGGTTTTGGAAGCAACGGCTGCCGCACTGGATCTACATAACGGGCAGCTAGACGCTTCCTGGGATTGTTTGAAGAAGGTGGGGAATCTGTCGTCGGCTTCGGTGCTGGTCGTGCTGGAAGATGTGATGCAGAACCGGCGCCCAGAACCTGGAACGATAGGCGTGCTGGCGGCGATGGGACCGGGATTCTGCTCGGAGCTAGTTCTTTTGAAGTGGTGAGGATCTTGCTTGGTGAACTCTACTGACGTTTTCGTGGTTGGCGGTGGACCCGCAGGATTGGCTATGGCCATCGCGGCGCGACAGCGAGGACTCCACGTGGCCGTCGCCGATAGCAGGCGACCGCCGATCGATAAAGCGTGCGGAGAGGGTTTGATGCCGGACGGGCTCGCGGCGTTAGAGCGGCTTGGGCTTCAGCTGCCGCTTGCGGAGGCGTATCCGTTTCGGGGTATCCGGTTTTTGAGTCGCGAATTGTCGACCGATGCATTGTTTCCAGCCAGCGGATTCGGGCTTGCCGCGCGACGGACCGTTTTGCACCGTGTCATGACCGAGCGCGCTGCACAGGTTGGCACTGAGTTGCTTTGGGGTGCCGCGGTGACGGGCATCGGCGCAGATGGAGTTCATGTCGGAAAGGACGTTGTCCGGGCGCGCTGGATTATCGGCGCGGATGGATCGAACTCGCGTGTGCGGCGGTGGGCGGGACTCGAGGCAAGCTATCGCCCTCGACTGCGTTATGCCTTCCGGAGGCATTATCGCGTTGCGCCGTGGACAGATCTCATGGAAGTACATTGGGGCGAGCGCTGCCAGGGTTACGCGACCGCGGTGTCGGATGAGCAGGTCTGTGTTGCGATGGCGTCGCACGATCCTAGTTTTCGGCTGGAAGATGGTCTGAAGGAATTGCCGTGGCTGAGTGCGCAGTTGCAGGAAGCGGAGGCGGTGACCACAGAACGCGGAGCCGTGACAGGCAACCGGAGGCTCAAGCGCGTGTGGCGTGCCAACGTCGCGCTGATCGGCGATGCGGCAGGCACGGTGGATGCGATCACGGGGGAAGGTCTTGGGTTGGCGTTCAGCCAGGCAGTAGCACTGGCCGGATGCATCGAAGCGGGGGACCTGAGTCCGTATCAGAAGATTCACGATCGACTCGCTCTGCGTCCGTTGCTGATGGCACGGCTGATGCTCACGCTTAACGGGCGACCACGGCTGCAGCACCGTACACTGCAAGTTTTTCGAACGCGTCCGGAATTGTTTCGGCGATTGCTCGCTCTCCATGTGGGAGCGTTGCCGCCACGAGATTTGGTGTGGGACGGGCTGACTCTTGGTTGGGGACTGATCAGCGCTTAGCCATGGATAGGATGTGTAGCCAGGTTCACAGACGAATCGTTTTGACGGCCTTGCTGTTGGCTGCCGGCACTGTACTGGCTGCGGCTCAGGACGCTGACTATAGGGTCGATCCGGCGCAGAGTTCTGTAGAGTTCACATTGGGGGATGTCCTCCATACCGTGCGCGGGACCTTCAAGGTAAAGCAAGGAGACCTTCAAGTCGAAGCAGACGGAAAAGTATCGGGACAGGTTGTGGTGGACGCCGCGAGCGGGGATAGCGGCAGCGGGATGCGCGACCGGAAGATGCACAAAGAGGTGCTCGAAAGCACGCGCTACCC
>WNGO01001920.1_pt1 | contig 13362 bp, 11 predicted proteins | sample 5400511 | NCBI WGS metagenome assembly WNGO01 (sample SAMN13153380, study PRJNA577476) | soil metagenome | isolation source: 20 cm soil or saprolite under Garry oak tree replicate 2 | place: USA:California | collected 2016-06-15
TAACGGCCGTTTCAGCACTACGACAAGTGCCGCCAGGGTGAAATCCGGCACGCGCTCGCTGGAAGCGCTTTACACCCCGACGAATGGGTACGGCCTGCTCGCCAGATGGTTCATGCCGGGCTACGATGAAGTGTACGTCAAGTTTGACGTGATGTTCGAGGAAGGGTTTCAGAATATGCGCGGTGATGGTGCGGGGATGCACTACTTCGTCGTATCGGGCAACAGGATCGATGACAGTAAATCCTCGTTCGGCATAGCCGGGCGCGTGCCGAACGGCACTGATTTCTTCTATGCCGGTATTGATCCTGAAGAGGTGTCTCTCCCAACGCTGCAGCCATTCTCGTATTACACCTATTATCCGGACATGAGCTGCTGTTATGGGAATAGGTGGAAACAGCAGTTACCCAAGATCCCGCTCGTGGGCGGCCAGTGGCAGGAGGTCGTCTTCCGTATCAAGCTGAACACCCCTGGCCAGTACGACGGCAGCCAAACCATGTGGATCAATGGCGTCAAGCAGATTGACGTGCAGAACATGCGCTGGCGCACCACGACAGATTTGAGAATCAACGAAGTCAGCTTCCAGAACTACATGCCCGGGGGCCTCAAGACCCAGCATGTCTGGGTGGACGATGTGATCGTTTGGCGGCCTTGAGGCTTCGGAGCACTGATTAGGCCCTGACCTCGCTTTCCCGCCGGGGGTGGCGTCACCGCCACCCCCGGCGCTCCCCCTCGCGACACTCTGTTGGTACGACCAACGGCCACCATCATCTTTGATAACGGCCTTGAGGGCGGCACAGCTCGCCGTTGCGATGGCGCCACACCTTCTTGCTGTATGGTCATGGAGCGCCGGGGCCATTGATGGCGAGTTGCGTGCTCGCGACGTGGCGCCAGAAGCCACCCCCTGCCGGTGTCAACGTTGAGGGCCAAGCTGCACGGACGCGACAGCCGCATGGTCCGCCACCCTGGGAAAAGTTGGGTGCGCTACTTGCGGGGCACGTTGTCAGGAACGAGCTGGTGGACGAATCGCCCACCCAGGGAACCCGTAATCCATGAGCGCTGCCGTTGCCGTGTCTCACGCATCCCGAATCAAGCGACTGCTGCTGGCCACCGCGCAATACGGCGGCATCGTGCTTGGCACGCTGATCGCTGCCGACGTGGCGTGCAACGCTCTCGGGGTCTTCCCGCCGACGTATGAGTACGGCGACCCGACGGTGGGCTGGGTGGCAGCGCCACCGATGGGGGTCATCGGGGAGTATGGATGCACCGAGTACTCCAGCGGCGTGAAGTACACCTACACCCGCAACGAGGACGGCGTACGCACCCGTTTCAGCGCCCACCAGCTGGTGACCGACAGCGAGCGCGACCTCATCGCGGTGACGGGAGATTCCCAAACCGATCTCTGCGCGCCCAACGAGCAGACGCACCCCGGTGTCCTTGAGTCCGTGTTGAATGCGAACGGTTTGCGCGCCGTCGTCCTGCCGTACGGGGCCGGCCGGTATTCCCCGCTCCAAGACTATCTCGTGTTCAAGAAGACGCTGCTGAAGTACCACCCCGACGCGTTTGTGCTCAACCTTTACACGGGGAACGACTTCTACGACATGCTCCGGGTGGACGACCGGCCGTATTTCGTTCGCACCGATAGCGGATACGCAATAGCTCCGCCGGTGTGGTACCAGTACGACAGCCCCGGGCCTCTACGGCACAGCAGAGTGCTCTTCGCGCTTCATTCGTTCGGCAAGCGGACCGGGATTCACGGGTTCGTCTGGCGCCTTCGGCTGCTCTGGGGGGAGGCGTCCGCGCAGAAGAAGGGGCTTCCCACGGTCCTCGGGTACCTCAACGACCTGCGCAAGTCCCGGGAACCCAGCGTCGGGTACAGTGGCGCTTTCGCCGCCCTGATGCTCAACCAGCAGCTCTTCTTCCACCGATTCCCCGCGAGCCGCGTCGAGGCTATCCACCGGATGCGCGCGGTCCTGCAGATGATCCGCCGGGAGAACCCCGATCTGTTGTTGATCCTCAGCCCACTGCCTTCGTACCAGCTGACCCAGCAGCAACCCGTGGACGACGCGCTGCTGCACACCCTCGCACGGCTCCCAATCACCTACGAGGAGGGGGTGGAGGAGGAACAGGCGCTCTACGACACCCTTCGGGTCTTCGCGCGAGAAGGCGGCTGGCTGTTTGTCGACAACCTGCGCGCCTTACGGGCATACCACGGCACCGACCGACTCTTTAATAACTTCGACTACCACCTGCTCCCGGTCGCCAGCGAAATCATCGGGCGAACACAAGCTGAGGCGCTGCTCCAGAGGGTACCACCCCGGCGCCGATCCGCGGTGCGGGCGCTCGCGCAACCGATCACCCCGGTGGGGCGGGCGGGCGTCCGTGGGGGTTGATCGCGTGCACGTCACCCGGTCCAACGAGCTCGTGGTTGCCGCCGCAGTAGTCGTGCTGCAGACCTAGGCCTCCCTCAATGGGCGCCTTCCCCTTGCGCGTTCGGCCCGAGCGGCCGAGTGGCCCCGATCGCGGCAGCGCGGGCCCGCAGCGCTCCACTGAGCTGGCTCTCGTGGATGCGCTGCCGATCCGCGGTGGCGATCGTGTGCTATTTCTCGAGTGTGACGACGGCTGGGTGGCCGAGGAAGCGTGGCGCCGGATGACCAAGGGCTACGTGTGCGGCGTCGACCGGTCGACGAGACTGGTCGCGCGCGCCACTCAGCTTCGGAGCGTGCCCGGAAGGCTGGAGTTCAAAACCTGGGACGGCCACCATCTTGCGCTGCCCGACGGCTGCTTCGACCGGGTCGTCTCGAGGCTCGTGAGCGAGGACGACTCCGAGCAGGTTTCCGCCCTCGAGGAGGTGCGCCGCGTCCTCCGTCCGGGCGGCGAGTTGTATCTAGTCGACAGGGATCGTGACCCGGCCCAGGGGGACGCGGAGCGGGCCCATGCCGTTGCTGAGCTCCGGCGACTGGTCGAGCGCGCGGGCCTCGTCGACGTGGGGGAGCTGGCCCCACCCGGGATGGGAGTCGGGGAGCGGAGATTCATCGTCCGCGCCCGGCGCCGCCCGCCTGTGTGAGTTTGCTCCGTAGCCCTCGGTTGCTATTCCGACGATGGCTTGACGCGGGCGGCGCCGCCGCCTAGAAGATCGTGTAGATGAACGGTGCGAGCACCGAGCCCTGCGCGAACACCAGCAGCACCCCGACCAGCAGCAAGAGTACCATAATCGGCATGAGCCACCATTTCTTACGCACCCGGAGGAACGCCCAGAACTCCCGCCACAGGCTGGCCTGACTCATCGGTGATACCTCCTCAGAAGAGACGCTTCATGTCACTGCGACGGCGGGCGCCCGCCTCCCGCCGGATCCAAAAACTGGGCTGCGACGGCGGGCGCACGAGCGAGTTCTGCCGGGCGAGGCGCCACAACAACCCGATCGGCGCGATCGCGCCGAAGTACGCGATCCCCAGAAAGAGGGGCGTGGTGATCTTGGAGAGCGCGGCGGCGAGCGCCATCCAGGCACGGTGCGCCAGGCCCAGCCGGGCCGGCGCGACGAGGCCGACGACGACCAGCAGTGTTCCCAGCGCGGCGGGCACGGGGGCCGCGGCACCGTGCCCGCGCCACCAGAGCAGGCCGGCGACCGCCACGAACGCCGCCCCGACCGTGAAGCCGAAGCGCCGTCCCTCGCGGGGAGTCAGTCGAGCTGGAACTCGCGTCTCCAATCTCCGCTCTCCTGCCACTCGGGCTGCTGCGCCTTGTCGAGCAGAAACGGCCCCAGGACCAAGTAGTCGATGTGGGTGCGCATGAAGCAGCGATAGGCGTCCGCCGGGGTGCACACGATCGGCTCCCCGCGCACGTTGAATGACGTGTTGACGAGCACGGCGCAGCCCGTCAAGCGCTCGAATTCCTCGATGAGGTCGTAGTACTTGGGGTTCGTGTCGGGCGAGACCGTCTGGATGCGCGCCGAGTAGTCGATGTGCGTCACCGCCGGGATGTCCGAGCGCACGACGTTGAGCTGGTCGATGCCCCACAGGCGCCGCTGCTCCTCAGTCATGGGGATCTGGCGCTCCCGCCGCACCGGAGCGACGAGCAACATGTACGGCGAGTCGCAGTTGAGCTCGAAGTAGACGCTCGCGCGGTCGCGCAGCACGCTCGGCGCGAACGGGCGGAAGCCTTCGCGGAACTTGATCTTCAGATTCATCTGCGCTTGCATGCGCGGGCTCCGCGGGTCGCCGAGGATGCTGCGGGCGCCCAGCGCCCGGGGGCCAAACTCCATGCGTCCGTCGAACCAGCCCACCACTCTTTCCTGAGCGAGGAGCTCGGCCGTGCGACGCAGCAGGCAGTCGCGCTCGAGCCGCTCATAGGAGGCCCCCTGCGACCCGAGGTAGGCCTCGATCTCTTCCGGAGAGAATTCGGGCCCGAGATAGGCGCCCTTCATGGCGTCCTGCCCCGGCGCCACGGTACGTGGCTGCTTGCAGAAGCGGTGCCAGATGAGTTGCGCCACGCCCAGCGCACCCCCGGCGTCGCCAGCGGCGGGTTGGATCCACAGCCGCTTGAAGGGACCCTCCCGGAGGATCCGGCCGTTGGCCACGCAGTTCAGCCCCACGCCGCCCGCCAGACACAGGTTCTCCATGCCGGTCTCGCGGTGCACGGTGCGCGCCATGCGGAGCATGATCTCCTCGCACACAACCTGGATTGAGCGCGCGAGATCCATTTCACGCTGCGTGAGCTTGGACTCGGGCACGCGCGGCGGCCCCCCGAAGAGCCGGTCGAACGCGCCGTTCGTCATGGTGAGGCCGCTCAGGTAGTTGAAGTATTCCTGGTTGAGGATGAACGAGCCGTCCTCGCGCAGGTCCATCAACTCGCGGTAGATGGTATCCACGTACTTCGGCTCGCCGTACGGCGCGAGACCCATGACTTTGTACTCACCGGAGTTCACCTTGAACCCGGTGTAGTAGGTGAATGCCGAGTAGAGCAGGCCGAGCGAGTCGGGCCAGTGCAGCTCTTGCAAGAGCTCGAAGTCGTGGCCGCGCCCGACGCCGAACGAGGCGGTGGCCCACTCGCCCACGCCGTCCGCCGTGAGGATCGCTGCCTCTTCGAAGGGCGACGGAAAGAACGCGCTCGCGGCGTGCGACTCGTGGTGCTCCGCGTACAGGATCTCGCCCTCGTAGCCGTCGAGTGCGAGGCGGATGTCGCCCTCCATGAAGAGCTTGTCCTTGAGCCACAAGGGTCCCGCCATCCGGAACGATGCGAAGCCTCTCGGCGCAACGCTCAGGTAGGTCTCGAGGATGCGCTCGAACTTGAGAAACGGCTTGTCGTAGAAGCCGACGTAGGCGAGCTCGGAGGCTCGAATGCCTCCGGCTTGGAGGCAATAGCGGGCCGCGTGGCTGGGAAAAGACGCGTCACCCTTCTTCCGGGTGAAGCGCTCCTCCTGTGCCGCCGCGACGATCGCGCCGTCGCGGAGCAGGCACGCGGCACTGTCGTGATAGAAGGCGGAGATGCCAAGGACGTAGTGTGAGGCCATGTGCGCGCCGGTACCAGTTGCAAGGTCGACGCCACCTTGGCTCCCGGCGTCGCCCGTATCGGAACTTTGCACCCATCAACGGGATACGTCGGGGACTCAGGCGGCCCGTGTTCATGCCGACTGTGGCGCAGGTGCGACATGGCGGGGCGACGGCCTACTCGCGGAGACATCGGTGCCGGTCCCGATGGCGCGCCCACGGGCAGCGACGCCAACTCGTGCAGCGCGGCGTCCCCCCGCTACACGATGCAGCGCATCATCTCCGACACGAAATGGGGCGCGAAGATTTATGGGTCGGACTGTTCGCCCATTACGAATGACGGCGATTACGTCCAGATCATCAACTTCGATGTCACGGGGAGCTGTGTCCAAGGCATCACGACGAACGGCAATTACACCATCATCGGCAACCGCGTGCATTATATGCCCGGCTCTCAACTGACCGCCGCCATCGTGGTGGACTGCTGCAGCTACACCAAGACGGGCAATCAAGTGATCGGCAACGTGGTGGACAACATCGGCCTGTGGGGTCGCTCGATTTCGCTGGCCTCCTCAGGCCCAGGGGCACGGCCTACGACATCGGCGTCTACGAGTATTGAAGCTTGCCTCCGGAAGGACGGCACGCCTGAGGCAGGCGGCCCACGTGGCCGCCGGGCAGCACCCTGTGGCACACAGAGAACGGGCGGTTCGCGGTTGAGGCGGTAGCGCCGCAGGGTCGTCGGAGGATTCGCGCCGGACAGCAAGTCTTGACCTGGTGCGGAATTGCACACGCCCGCCAGGTTGGGCCACCATACGTCAAGAGACGGGTCCGGAAGTTGCACATCCGAAACGCTGCTTATGCCCTCACACACCGGACACATCCGGTCACGCTCCGGACCGGGCGTGGTACCCCTCGCGGTTGCGCTTCTCCTGCCGTTGGCCTCCTGCGCGCTGCAGGACTCCGTTGCGCCCAACGACGCCCCGGGAACTCGGGGCATAAGCGCCAACCGCGCCGCCGCCCGTCGGGCGCCGGACTTTTTCGTATCGCCGACCGGCTCTCCGTCCGGCGACGGATCGTTCACCGAGCCATGGGACTTAGCGACAGCCCTCGCCGGCCCGGCTGAGGTGACACCGGGCAGCACGATCTGGTTGCGCGGCGGAATGTATACGAACGCCGCAGATCCGAGGGGCTTCGCGAGCACGCTGATGGGTACACCTGACGCTCCGATCGTAGTGCGCCAGTATCCCGGGGAGCGTGCGACGGTTACGAACATCCTCTTCGTGACTGGTGCGTACACGTGGTTTTGGGGTTTTGAGGTCACGAACCCCGCTCCGCAGCAGGGCGTTATGCACGGCGTCCACCTCAAAGGGCCTGGGACCAAGGTCATCAATTTGGTCGTCCATGACGCGACCGATGATGGCATTTTCATCGGGCCGGAGGCAACCGGGGCCGAGGTCACCGGCTCCATCGTCTACAACAACGGACGCACCAATAATCTGACTCACGGGATCTACTGTAAGAGTCAGACCGGCACGTTGCTGTTGAAAGACAACATCGTCTTCGACAATTGGGCGTACGGTTTTCACTGCTTCGCCAACGACGGACCGTATATCCAGAACATCGATCTCGAAGGCAATGTCGCATTCAACAACTACGTCTGGGGCGTGCCGTGGGATGCCGACATTCTCGTGGGCGGCGAATTTCCCGCGTCGGGAATCACCGTCAATGAGAATTACACGTACCGGACCAACTACACCAACACGTTGACCGCCGACATTGGCAGCAACGCCGTTATGAACCAAGGTCTTGTCTGCACCAACAACTACTTCGTCGGCGGGTGGTGGCGGATGGGCGCTTGGGCCACGGCTACCGTGACGGGGAACACGCTATACAACTTTACCGCTGGCGGCATGGTGTGGAACTTTGGGACGGTGAGTGACCAAAGGTGGAGCGACAATACGCTCTTTGGCGACCCCACAGCCGTGGTGTGGCGCCACGATACTACCGACGTCACCACTTTCGACGGCTGGCGGACGCAGACCGGGTTCGCCGATCCAGGCACGTACGCAGGTAGCGCACCCACGGGGATCAAGGTCGTCGTGCGCCCGAACCAGTATGAGCCGGGGCGCGCCAACATCATCGTCTACAATTGGGAGCAGCAGAGTGCGGTCAGCGTGGACGTCTCGGGGATACTCAACAGAGGTGACCGCTATGTGGTGCAGAATGCCGAGGACTTCTATGGTCCCTCGACCGCCAGCGGCATTTACACCGGCCGTCCGCTCGACCTACCCATGGTCGGCATCACGCCCCCGAGCCCGGTCGGCATCGCCACGGCTCAGCCGGCGCCCGTCACAGGACCGACCTTCAACGTGTTCGTCCTCATGAAGACACGGCCAGACCGCTGCGTCCCACCTCAGCCCGGACGTCCACGACGCTGTGGACATGGCCGTTGAAGGACTTGGTCGACCAGGGGAGCGATCGCCTCGTACGTGATCGGCACGGGGCACGAGCGCTCTCGCGAGCCGTCCCGCCAGACCCGCTCGAGTACGCACGCAATTCCTTCGACATCGGCGGCGTCGCGAACCACTGCCCCGACACGGTTTCCCTCGACCGCCGCCGCGCTGCCTTGCGGCGCCACGACCAGTGTCGGGATGCCCATCGCGATTGACTCATAGAGCTTGGCTGGGACCTGGAGCTCCTGCTCTTGCGCCAGGACTACGGCCAGGCGCGAACGGGACACTGTGTTGAGAGCCTCGGCGCGGGGAAGCGGGCCCAGCACCTCTACGTACGGCTCCATACGCGCCGCAGCGACGGCGCTGTAGAACGCCCGAGCATGAGCAGCGTCGGCCCGACCGGCCACGCGCAGTTTGGCACCGGCGCGGGCAGCTTCTGGGTGACGTTCCAAGAAGGCTCGTAGCGCCTGCACCACCGGCCCGAGGTCACGGCCGGTGTACAGCCAGCCGGTATATGCGATTCCCAATCCTGGATACCGGTTACGAGCAGGTGGCGGCAGGCATTCCGCGTCGACGCCGTTGGGAACACACACCACGGGCATGTCGGGATACCGCGCCGACAGCGCGTCCCCGAGCTGGTGAGTGTTGGTGATGATCCCCTGGGCGGCCCGGAAGGCGAGGCGTTCGAGCCGCGGGGCGACGACGCGAAACAGTCGGCTTCCCAGCATTCGATCCGACTCCCAAATCTTCGAGAGAGGTCCCGCCCACGGATCGCGCAGGTCGATCAACCAGGGCACGGCACTACCCATCGTAGCGAGTCCTGCCACGAGGTGGGCGGTGTGCGGCGGGCCACTGCTGACGACGACCTGCGGCTGGAGTCGCCGCATCAGGGAGCGCGTGCGCAGGGCGGCGCGAAGCAGCCAGCCCCGGCTCTCGTCCGGAAAAGTCAAGAATGCCCCGACCTCTCGACCCAGTTGGCGCAGCAGACCCAGCGGTGCCGACGAAGTCCCGACCCGCGACGCTTTCGGGAACCCCCCGAGCGAAGGCCCAAGGGCGAGTCGCCGAAGCCGCCGCCAGCCGTCGCTCAACGTCCAGAGGCGCGGACACGACTCCACCTCAGGCCCGATGGGCGCGGTATTCCCGATCGGCGGGACGCCCGTGACGACGGAAATCTTCCAGCCCAGACGGGCGAGGTATTTTGTTATCCCCAACCAGCGCAGGCCACCGACGGGGCCATCGGGAGCGAAGTAATACGTGATGATGAGCAGCCGGCGGGCGTTCACCGCCGCCCCTCAGTTTCTCCGCGGGCAGCCATGACGAGCTCGCGAAATGCCTCGAACCGCTCCCGGTGCATGACCACACAGGCGAGCCCATATGTGAGCACGCCCGCTCCGATTTGGGCGGCCAACCGAAGGCCGGCAGTCCACTCGCTGCCGCTGAATACCCCGACGACGAGCACCGCCGCTGCCATCAGGGCCGAGCCGCTCAGAGCAGGCCACAGCGCCCTGAGGTATGCCCGGGGAGACAGCTCGATCTTGGACAAGGTTCGCCAGTACAGCATGAAGGCGAAGAGGGGATCCACCAGCACCCATGCCACCGCGAGCCCGACCGTCCCCCATCGCTGCCCGCAGAGGTAGAAGCTCGTGGGCATGACAACGGCAGCGGCGACCATGTTCCACATCTCGAACCTCGTGTCCCTGATGGTGTGGAGCACCGTTGGCAAGAGTGGGGTGATCGAGCGGAACGCTGCATAGGCGGCGAGGAGCCGCAGCGGCGCGATAGTGGCGCTCCACTTGGAGCCAAGGACCACGAGGACGAAATCCTGAGCGACCAGGGCAAGGCCGAGGCCGAGGGGGAACGTGATCAAGGCGATGCCTTCGGTAATCCTGAGGAGGTACCGCCGGAGCGCCGCCGGGTCCGTCTGCACCGTCGAAAAGACGGCGGGCGTCACCTGCCCGACCAGCGCCGTGACCTTATCCACCGGGACGTTGGCCAAGGTCCAGCCGACGTTGTAGAAGCCAAGGGCGGCCTTCCCCAGGATCCGCCCGGCCACCAGAAAGTCCGCGTTGGACGAGGCGTACCAACACAGCCGGGAGATGAGGACGTTGGAGCTCAGGGTGATCGCGGGCTTGAGGGATGTCCGCCGCGGCCACACGAGCGGTGCGCGCCGCAGCCTGAGAATCGCTCCAGTCGAAATCAGCGCGCTCAGCACCCCGCCGCACACGAGGGTCCAGTACCGAAATCCGGCGACGGCAAACCCGACCATGCTGATCGCCAGCACCAGTGCCTGGCTCAGGTCGATGAAGGCGAGCGCCTTGAACCGCAGGTCGCGCTGCAGCAGGGCGAGCGGTACGGTCTTGAACGAAGTGATGACGAAGGTCGTGCTCATGGCCACCACGACGAGCGGCAATTGGGGAGCGTGGAAGAACCGCCCCAACGGAATCGCGACGGCGCAGGATGCGAGCAAGCCGGCCAGTCCCAAGAGCACCGCCAGCCCGTTGAGCTGGCCGAGCTGCCCGACGCTGAGCTCGCGCACGGCCAGCACCGCGGTGCCGAGGCCAAACTCGGAGAGGAGCGTGATGAGCCCCAGGTAAATCGCTGCCATGCCCACGAGGCCGTAGTCCTCAGGGGTGAGCAAGCGGGCGACGATCAGCCAGGATATCCAGCTGAGCGCTTGGCTGGCCCACTTGGCTGCCGCAGTCCAGGCCACGCCGCGAAGCAGCGAGCGATCCAGGGCTCGCGCCTTGGCGTGTTTGCGAGACTCTGCGGTCTCGGACAGCGACGCTACCTCGTCCACGGCTGAGCACCGGGGGCAAGAGCCGGACCACCCCGGGGGGCAGCCGGGCGCCTCGCACCGCGAGTCAGTCCACTCGCCTGGGCGTCGCGATCGCGCAACACTACACGGCGGTTGAGGCCATGGTCTCGAAAATTGTCGTGGGCTGGCACCAAGCTTGCAACTGCCTGGGCGCTATGGCGACGCTCCTGCGTCACTCCTCGGAGCCTAGGCCTCGGGGAGGCGTGCGATGACAAGCTGGAAACACCAAGTGAAGAACCACTTTGGCGAGCGGGCGACGGAGTGGGCGGCTTGCTACACCGATCCCGAGCCAACGTTGAGCAGGCAGCACCTGATCTCGCGCCAGCGGTTTGCACTGGACATGGTGGAGGCCGCGGTGCCGCCGTCGTCGAGGATCCTTGACGCCGGTTGCGGTGCGGGTGTGATGGCTGCGGGGCTCATCAAACGCGGGTATGCGGTGTGGGGTATCGACCTCGCCCAGCCGATGATCCGCCAGGCGCGACAACTCTGCGAATCCGACCCATTCGGGGTCGGGGACATCGAACACATCCCTTTTCCGGATAACACGTTTGACGTGGTGGTGTCGCTTGGGGTCTTAGAGTACTTGGAGTCCGACGAGCAAGCACTGCGTGAAGTGTGGAGGGTATTGAGACCCGGGGGTCAAGCGGTGATCGCAATCCCCAACGGGAGGTACCCTCTCCGGCGTTTGGATGTCGTGGTCCCCAGGGTAGTCGCGGTGTTGCGGACCGCCTACCACCTCGTGAGGCACCGGTTTCGCGCGAGACCGTCCACTCCCTCTGAGTCCCGCGTCGGAACTGGTCACCACGCACCTTACCGCAGGTTCTACCGCACCAGATGGCTGCGGCTGCTGCGCGGCTTGAACTTCGAACCAGAGGAATGGATCTGCCACGGCTGGGGCTGGCTCAGCAGCCCGCTCGGCCTTCTTGTCCAGGTTCTGTCCATGAAACAGACCATCTTCCGGCGCGGCATTGAGCGATTGGTCGGACGAGCGCTTCTCTCTCGAGCGAGTGACGTGTTCGTTCGAAGCGAGGCACTCAATTGGCTGGCCGCGGAGCACATTTTTCGGGTGCGCGCAATCAAATGAAGAACGCTGCCCCTTGGGAAGACGCGGTGGCAGCGGCGGCCGTCCCGAGCCCGGCGCCGTTCTTGCACCGCCGCTCGGTTACAATGAGATGCGACGCCCTAGTCCTCGACGCGTCGCTCCGGCAGTCGCTCGTGACCGTGCGGTCTCTCGGCCGGCGCGGGCTCGGGGTCGCCGCGGCGGAAACGCACGATCGTGCGCCCGCCTTTGCATCGCGCTGGTGTCAGCGAGGGTTCGTGTTTCCGGCCAAGGAAGGGACAGACGCCTACCAAGGGATCCTCGAACACTGGCTGGAGCGCACCGGTGCGCGAGTGGTCATCGCCTCAAACGACGCCACGATCGCGCTGCTGCGTCGGCATCGCGCTCGACTCGAGCCCCGGGTCTGCGTGGCGCTCGCACCCGAACCGGCGATGGCGATCGCGATCAGCAAGGAGCAGACGCTCGGGGTGGCGCGGCGCCTCGGGCTGCGAGTCCCGCGCGAGGTTGTCGTGCGCGACCCGGGAGACGTAACGGCCGCGCTGAACGACATCGGACTCCCGGCGGTGATCAAACCAAGCGAATCCTGGTTGTGGAACGGACAGGAAGGAGCGCGGCTGAGTGCCCAACTCGCGGTCACGCCCGCCGAGGCACGTCACGCCGTGGAGGCGGTGACGCGCTTCGGCGAGGCCGCGCTCGTCCAGCAACTACTGACCGGAAGACGCGAAGCGGTGAGTTTCCTGTATGCGAATGGCGAAGTGTACGCGCGCTTCGCCCAGTGGGCCAAGCGCACCAGTCCGCCTCTGGGCGGGAACTCGGTCCTGCGCCAGAGCATCGCGATTCCCGCGGACATCGGGGGTCATGCCGAATCGCTGGTGCGCGAAATCAACCTCGAAGGCTACTCCGAAGTCGAGTTTCGCCGGGACGCCGCAGGCGTCCCGTACCTCATGGAGATCAACCCGCGGCTCTCCGCCTCGCTCGAGGTCGCGGTGCGAGCCGGCGTCGACTTCCCGTACCTCTTCTACCAATGGGCGACCGGCGGACCAATTGACCGGGTCACGGGCTATCGGACCGGCGGCTGGATTCGCGATCTCGGGGGGGACATCACGACGACGATTGCCGCCCTGCGGCAACGTGGCAGGCCCGGCATCACATCTCCGATACAAACGGTCTTGCAATTCGGCCTCTCGTTTTTCAGGCCGATGGCCTACGACTACCTATCCTGGAGGGATCCGCTTCCCGCGGTCAAGGCGACGACGAGCTTCGCGCGCAACGCCGCTCGGGGAGTGGTTTCCCGTGTGAGGAAGAACGGCTCATGAGTCCGATCTTTGACGCAGTCGTTGTCGGCGCTGGTCCCTACGGCCTCTCCACCGCGGCGCATCTCCTCGGCCGAGGACTGCGAGTCGCCGTCTTCGGGCGGACGTTGGAGATGTGGCGCGATCGCATGCCGAAGGGCATGCTGCTCCGATCGCACTGGTGGGCCACCAACCTCTCCGATCCTCGTCGGGACTACGGGTTTGAACAATTCGCCAAGGACTCAGGCCACGAGCGTG
>WNGO01002766.1_pt1 | contig 13359 bp, 8 predicted proteins | sample 5400511 | NCBI WGS metagenome assembly WNGO01 (sample SAMN13153380, study PRJNA577476) | soil metagenome | isolation source: 20 cm soil or saprolite under Garry oak tree replicate 2 | place: USA:California | collected 2016-06-15
CCGTCTGTGTTGTTTTGGAGCGCATCAGCCCCGGTGGCCGTGTTGCTGCTGCCCGTGGTGTTGTCGCGGAGCGCTTGATCGCCCATGGCCGTGTTGTTGTCGCCAGTGGTGTTCTCTTCGAGCGCCCTACGACCATTGGCTGTGTTGGAGTTGCCGTCTGTATTGGTGGCGAGCGCGAAACCCCCGGTGGCCGTGTTGAAGTGGCCGGTGGTGTTGCGAAAGAGCGCAGCAAACCCGGTGGCTGTGTTAGAGTCGCCGGTTGTGTTGTTGACGAGCGCTTGAACCCCGGTAGCTGTGTTGAAGTTGCCGGTGGTGTTGCTGACAAGCGCAGCAAACCCGGTGGCTGTGTTGAGTCTGCCGGTTGTATTGCTGAAGAGCGCGAAAGACCCGGTGGCTGTGTTACAGGAGCCGGTGGTATTGAAGAGCGCGAAAGTCCCGGTGGCTGTGTTATCGGAGCCGAGGGTGTTGCGAAAGAGCGCACGAAAACCGATTGCCGTGTTATTCGCGCCGAACGTGAGGCTGAAGAGGGCATCATCACCCTCAGCAGTGTTTTCGTTGGGATAGCCCCCGTCCGGTGGTGGGCTCACCGCTCGCACTGCAGGCGAAAGCGCCAAGCAGGTAAGTGCCACAAGAAATAATAGAATTGCTTTTTTTAGCTGAGTCGATGGATTCATGGAATCTTCCTTCCTTTTCTTTTCCCCGCTTCGTTGAGTCAGTTGGTTGCGGGTCCGGAAGGGGCGAAGAATCCAGCGGGGGAGGAATCCTCCGCCTGATTCGAATCCGTTTAGCGACGCCAAGTCTGCATTCCAATTCCAGAAATGCCGTCAGCTTTTCATTCGCGTGCGATGAACCGCACTCCACCGTCGCGATGTGCGTCAACAATCCAGATTATCTCCCGTCACGATTCACAGTTGAAAGGCAGACCAAACTCCAACCGGCGTTCTTGAGATTGTCGGCAATGATTTCCACGACAAACGCCCCGATGAAATCGACATCACTACTGGAAGTCTCGATCATCCAGAGGATTTCCCGCCGACGAAGGACATTTACCCGGAGGAACGGCTGCCCTGGGTCGATCTGATCCACCATTGAATTCGCATCCGCGTGCGCATTTACGAAGTGCGCACGCGCAAAGACAAGCGCGGCTTTGATCTAATCTCCGATGCGCTGCCATTCGGTCGGCTCTGGTACGGCGAGCCTAATGCGGTCAGCAACGCAATCGGGTATGCGATGCACCACAGCCGGTCACTACTGGAACTGCGGGAACTGCCGCCTCCGGCGTTGCCGTAGTGCTTTTTTGACGCGGTGGCCGTCGACGTACTTGCCATTCTGAATCAGGGATGCTTTGTATTCTTCGTAACCCATTTGTTTTGCCTTTGCGACTTCGTCAACCCATCGACGACAAAAGTCTTGATTCATGCCGTCATCATAAGCCACCTCCAAATATTCAGCGTCCACTCCGATATAGTTCAGCACCGTCATTTCCAAGCTGCCCTGGTCCCTGAGACCGCCTCCGGTCCAGCCCGCCACATTTTGGAAACCGTGGTGGACTTTGTCCTTAACATCATGGATCAGTTGATATATGACGCTTTGGCTCTGATCCGACTTTCCCGATAACTGACAATCCTGCGCGGTAAACCGTTCCGGATATTTCTTCACGCCATAATCAAGGATGCTCTTCAACTCCGTATTCATCCCCTTGATCGGCATCGCCAGATGAACACAAAGCTGCTGTCGGGGAAAGGAGTCGGCAAAGATATCGGTCAGTTTCCCTGTGGCTTCCACAATCTTTCCTTTGTAATCCCCCAGACGCTCCCATTCCCTGATGTCCTCCGGCCCCTTCGGCAAGTGCATCTCAGCGCTTCGAGAATTGATTCCGCTTATGGTCACGGCGATGCAATTGTAATCTCCACTATAACGTTCCCCCATTTGCTCGATAAACTTCTTAAAATACTTCAAGTAAATCGGATCCCAGGGTATGGGAATATGAGATTCCTTGGGGTTCTTGATCCAGCCTCGGGCGCCCCTCGTTTTTTTATAGGAAAAGATCTGAGCGCCCTCATTATAAACCCATTCCGGAGTGCGAATTCCAGCCTTCACACTTAATTTGTATGGCTTCCCATACCTCCGAGCAAGCTCCACCACGCTATCCACAAATTTCCAATTATACTCACCGGGTTTCGGTTCAATATCATTCCATCCGAAACCAATAAAAATTCCTCCCAGACATGAATTGGATGAAAGATTCTTTTTCATGTCTTCCAGATAAGCCGCATCGGTTCGTTTTTCTTTCATATAGCTCCAATCCACTCTCCAAAAGAGACCCTTCATCGGGCCCGAAATTTTCTCATCCGCTTGAGAATCCGCGAATCCCCATATCGGGAAACAAGCGATTCCAACAACCGTCGCCATAGCTGAGCCGGGGTTGCAGCTTCCCGATTTGGCCCACGGAGAATGTTCTCCGCCATGTTTCCGGCATTTTCGGTGCGGTCTACGCGAGGCCGTTCCGCCTCTGTTGACATTTATGTTGACGGGATGATGGCCGTTCAGCATCGCAAAGCGTCGCTCCTAGTGTTTTACCTCCGCGGCGGCGAATAACAGAGCTATTCGAAACAAGGGGGGATCCATTTCGATCCGAAATTCCAGCGCGCTTGCCCTCGCAAATGAGATTATCTGGAATCTATTGGCCAGAAGCTGGAAGGAAAGAAAACTTAAGTATGTGCAGATTTGTCGGAGGCTAAGGAGCCTACCTCGATTTCAAAGCCGCTCCCTGAGTCGCCAGTAACGTTTGATACGCCGAGTTTGTGACATCCGCCTCATAGGTCTCAACATATCTACAACCGATATTCAGCGCCGCCGTAAATGAATTATTTATGGCGTGGTAAGGCGAAAGAAGCGGGTTGGAGCCCCAAGGTGGGGAATTGCTTAGGCGGGCAACATTGTCGGCTGAGCCGCTAGAACAGAGAAACTGGGCGCCAGTAGGTTGAGTCTGCCGATTATTGTAAATCGCGTCAGTTGCGAAATAACCAGGGGCAGAAGTCGCATGTAGCTGGGAATTCATAATTCCAAATCTGCCGGGATACCTGTCTACACCCCAAGCTACGATTGCATTCACCGCCCTAACTCCGCCTTGATCCACTGGAAATGGTCTTGCCACAGTAATAAAAGGCGGCGTTGTCGGGAATGCGGTCATATAAGTATTGATGATTGTCTTCGTCACCGCCTGCCAGGCCACCATTCCAGCGGAGAAATCCACCGTTGCGGTATAACCTGCTGCAACCGCGCTGGCGTTAAAGTGATCAACATCGGCCTGTTGAGTGGCGAGATAGGACTCACCTGTCTGACTAAAGCCCCCCATTGGGACGTAGCGCAGTTTGGGATTTCCGTCATATCTCGCGCCGAGAGCGGCAACGAATACCCTCCATTTAGCCAATACAACCGGATTCCACGGCACCGGCATCACGCCCTCATCCGGCGCGGTCAGCACACGAAATGGGACTCCTGAATGGCGCGCCAGAATCGAAAAGGTGAGATGGCCGCTCTTGGTTGCGGTCGCCGGTGCGGACAAAGTCGCAACTGAGCTAGTTCTTGAAATGATGGTAGTGCCCGGTGGAAATTTCTCGCAATCAATCACCCTGCCAACATCGGCGGCAACAAAGTTGGCGGTTGGGGAGCTAAGTGTTGCCACATTAAGCGTGGTCGAGCCGTCCGTGAAAGTGTCACCGCCCATCAGCCACGGTGGGGATTTGATTCCAGCAACCACGCTCAAACCGATAAACTTGCCGTTAGTGGCGGCAAGAGCTAAACAGTCATCGATCAGGTGCCAATTATAAACGCCGTCCTGCGTTTCGATGTCTTCCCAGCCCATCCTGATCCGCATTCCATCCACGTTTACATTCTGCCACGGATGGTCATAAATGTGCCCGATAGGCATTAGATTAACGATCCCTGCGGGGAATGGTTTTGCGGCAGCAGGGTGAGGGAAAGCCAGCGTGGTCGCGGCAAGCGCGGCCAAAATACCGACGGTTTTGAGGGCGTTTTCCATTAATAATTCCTTTGTCGTGGATGCAAAAGCGAATTACTAACAGTTATTCACAAACCCTGTCAAAAATTTTCCTAGGTTTTTTTAGGTTTTTTTCTTAGGGTTTTTAGGTTTTTGGCGGGAGATGTGCCGCGATGAAGTAACGAAGAGACACCGCGCTCTGATCACCTCACAGTCGATGAATCCCCCTTGTGATTGCGGCATGTGCATCATGCCCTTGCTCCCGGCCTAACGTTAATTCGTCGGCGAAGAGGTCAGGCCGACGCTATGTTCCCCCCTTCGCCGCATCGCCTCTCCACGCCCTGCACTCCGCATCGCGCAGCGATTATTTTCTTTGACTCTATCCCGTAAAAAGCGTTCCATTAAAGTATCAAAAAAGCATCACCAGCTTCCTCGTGATGGCGCCCGCCGAGGCGCTGATCTTTCTTCATGTGCCGAAGAGCGCAGGCACGACGCTCAATCGGCTTATCGAATGGGAATATCCTCTGTTCGAGATGTACTCGGTCGATCCGGTTTTTTTCCGGTGGTCGAGGGCCCGCCTCTGGCGCCTGCCTCAGCGGCGCTTAAAGAGGTTTCGTGTTTTCAAGGGTCACATGCCCTTTGGGCTGCATGAGGTGCTTCCACAATCTGCCACTTATATTACTGTAATGCGCGGGCCTGTGGAACGAGTCATTTCCGCCTATTTCTTCATGAAGAACTACGTGTTGCACCCTAATTATTGGAAATTCCGACGCGAAGGTTGGACGCTGGAGGACTTCGTGCGGCGTTCGCCAAGAGAAAACGTGCAAACCAAAATGATCGCCGGAGCTGACTACGACGCTCCCTGCACGGAAGAGATCCTTGCGAAAGCAAAGGAAAATCTTCAACGCTTCAGTGTGGTGGGTCTTACCGAGCGATTTGAGGAAAGCCTGGCACTAATGAAACTGCGTTTTGGTTGGCAGCTCGAATCTTACTCCAGCTTTAATGTTACTCGCACCCGACCGAAGACGCGCGATCTACTGCAATCAACTCTGGATCTAATTGCCGAGCGCAATCGCTTCGATATCGAGCTCTATGAATGCGCCGCCAAACTCTTTGCGCAGGCGATTGACAACAGAGCGTCTGAAGTCGCTGGCGTCCTTCGGCAACTGGAAGCAGCCCGAATCAAAGAACCACTACGCGCGTCGCTGTTTTCGATGAGGGCAGCTGCACGCAAAGCGGTTAATAGAGCTTATTCGGCGTTATAGCGAGCAGCCAAATTCGTGGACTCGTTCTCTCCGCCGAGCAAAAAAACTTTGGCGCGGTAGGACTCAAAGACAACCTTCGCGTGTTGTCTCATGTAAACACGCATCTCCGGACTGTTTAAGTTTCGGAACCCGCCGTAAGGCACGAAAATAAGCCACGTACGACGGCCGCGGCTGGTTACCTCACGCAACTCCGTTAAGCTGCGGATTGTCGGATAACCACGAAACTTATCCATAAAGCGCGGCTCGCCGAATTTCTCGTTGTAAGTTATCTTTTTCGCCAAAACGCCGTCGATATAGTAATCACCTTCTATCTTGGCGTATCGTTCAAACACGTGCGGGATACCTGCAATGATAATATCGCCTGGCTGGAAATGACTCGCCACGTATTCCGCGGCGCCGCGATGATCGTAGCGATATACGCCCAGGCGTGTCATAAAGCCGAAGGAAGCATCCGGGCTGTGGAGCGAGTAAAGCCGCATCAACGACTCATTGCTTTGAATAAATAACAGAAGAATCAGGCCTATTCCAGCGGAGTGCGCGACGGCACGGGCAACGGCGGAGTCACTTTCGTGACGGGCAAACACCAGCACGCGATCATAAAGACCAACTGCCGCAGCAACTCCGGAGAGAATCACAAGCGGTTGGTAGTAGAGGCAGTAGCGCGGCGATAGGGCTGCAATCAGGTTTGTATGGCAGAAGAGCAAGGCACCAATTAGCGTCACGACGTATCGGAACGCTGGTTGGCGCCAGTAGAATGGTATTCCGATCAGAGTCATGAGGGTGAAAAACACATGGTTCTCCGACAGTAGCAGCTGATTGACGTAATACATCGGCTGCCATCCATACTGTAGAAAAAAGAGTGAAGGGCCGGCGAGATTGGCGTTACTAAAGCCTATCTGCAAATATCTGGACGAAGCGAGCGAGCGCCAGCAGAGCTGTGCGATGATCAAGGCAGCCATAAAGAACGTGCAACGGTAAAGATGCCAGTCCTTTAACCACCACCATTCCCCCCAACGCACAACGAGCAAGGCGAGGAACAACGCAGGAATAATGAATGCGCTCCCCTCCCATGACAGATAAGTTGCGCAAAAGGTGACCGTAGCTGCCGTCAAAAATCTGTGATTCAACGGACGAACTCGTATGCCTTCGTAAAATAACCAAAAGGTAAGCATCGCCATGAACTGGCATTGCTGTGGGTAAAAGGCATTCTGTGCCCATCGGATATTCAGGGGGAGGCAGGCGTAAATGAGTGCTGCGATCAAGCCGGTTTTCCAGTTAAAAAGGCGGCGGCCCATCACTGCGATCAGACCGATACACAGGGTTCCCATAATGAGAGAGTGTAATCGCATCGCCCACTCTGAATCGCCAAAGAACAATCTGGCAATGGCTATGGGATACATTGATAACTCATAGGTCGTGGCCGGTCTGATCTCTCCCGCCAGCCAATTGAAGGGAAAGCCGAGTTCCAAAACACCCTTCGATTTTAAAACCAGGCCGTATTCGTCATGGTCGAACGACATGGCTCCGAAATCATTGTAGCGGAACGCAAATCCCAATCCGATGATCGCCGCCAGAAGCAGATAAGGCACGACATCGCCAGCCACGGCAGTTTTGATTTGCCGAATTCGTGCGCCCAGATCTGCTGCCGCCCGCCAGCCCGGGACAAAGTGAAGCCAGCGCGCCGCCAGAAGCCCTAGAACTGCCAATCCAACAAATGCCGGATTAAATGGCCACTCCACCGGAAATCGAACGTCATACCTTGTAAGGAGCAGAAACAGCAAACCCACAATAATCAGCGCATGAAATACGGCATCTCGAGCGAGCGTATATCGAATCGGTTCTTTTCTGGCAGCGGCCACAAATCGGCAAGCCAGCAGCCAAAGCGCTATGGTTCCGACGATTGTTAGCAAAATAACGAGGACGGGTTTAGCTACGGTATCAAAGTCAGACAGAATTGGGGGATCGCCCAGCTTTTGCTTAAGATATCCCCAGGGTGCGTCTCCATTGCTGCCAGTTTCTACAGCGCGCTGTGCTTGCCCACTCGGAGAGGCGCCTACTCGCCAGTCGGTGTTACTCTCAAATCCCGTAATGCTACCATCTTTTCGAACAATGAATCCGCTGGCCAGAAAGCTTGCTGGTCCCTGATTGTTGCGGACCGCCGCCACAATCGTATTACGTCCCTTTTTGATCCAATAGCTAATGTCATAAGCGTCAAGCGTGGGCTCCTCTAACGAAGGCGAAGTTGACTCGACGACGGCGCTCTGCGGACGTGTGGCCGTGGCGTTGGGCGTTGCGCTAGGAGACGCGGTTGGACTAGGCGAAGCCAGCTGCTTATCGTTCTGCGGCGGCCTAACGATTGTGGGCGGTGGACTCGCTGTTTGGATTTTCTCCGTCTCCGAAGGCTCAATCGCCAGTTTCGGCAAGGGGGGAATCTTTGGTTGTTTAACCTCAGAAATGGCAGCAGCAGTGATGAGTTTGCCATTCACGAGCAGATCGAGGCTTCCGGAGCTGGCCACCTGGATCCACGTCTCCGCATGAGATCGGTCTGCATTCACAGTCGTGGAAAAGATTGCTTCCCTCGATGCGTTTGCGCTTGTGATCCATTTGCCCGAGAGCGGCAGCCGAAACAAAAGCGGATTCGTATCCACCCAGGTGATGTGGACCGGGCGTTCCGTATTAGCCCGGCGCGCTCTCGGCCAAACCTCTTCCTGCACCAGCGGTGACACCCATTCCTCTGTACCTTGAACAATGCCAGTCTTTGGAGTGACTCGCCAACGTTCGTCCGAAACAAAGAAGGTAGGTTTATTTGAGGGTTCTTTAAAACTGCCACAAACAAGAAGCTGCGCGGAACCTGGATACGAAACCCGACTAACCGAAATTGCGATGACGTTTGTGCCAGGCTTTAAGAATTTCTTGATGTCATAGATCTGTGCTATTCGCGTCTTCGGATTACTTTCAGACCCGATTGTCTTACCGTTAATAATAAGCTCGAAGTAGTCTGTACCCGCGACTTCCAGCCAAGCCTGTTCGGGCGCCGTGTTCAGAAAGATGTCTCTTCGAAAATGAGCTACGGGAGCAAATTCGGCAGGCTCTATCCATTGGGCGGTCCCGAAGTCCAATTGATACTGCCGATGCAATGGCCTGGCAAAGGTGCAAAGCACAAAGTAACCGAGCATGCTTCCGCAAACCAGTACCAACACCAACGACCACCGTAAAGCGCGCGGTGATAACTCTCGGAGTGGCTCAAAGAAAGAATTCATGTCAGGCTAGTTACCGGTTAGTTGGCTCATTGCCCAGAAGTTCACTAACATCTGCTCCTTGAGCGAACGGTTGTAATTACTTCTGGCCTCTTCGTCCCGCCCAAGCCTGGCGTAACAATCCCCTGCGATGGAATAAGCGTTCGCCCGAGTCGGCCTATCAGCGCTGAACCGAAGCGCGTCCTCAAGCGCGTCGAGCGCAGCTTGATAGCGACCGAGATCATAATTTCCCCGGCCGATGAGAAAGCTAACTTCATGCGGTTGCAGCGGATCCTCCGCGAGGGCTTGCTCCCACTGCGTCACAGCTGCACCGATACCTCCCCCACGGTAGAGCGCCGTGCCAAACTCCACGCGAGTACGTGCCGACTCACGTTTCGCGACTGATGCGACGGCGCCGCCCCACTCCGCAGCACGGGCAAGCTCGAAAAGTGCGAGGTCATATTGCGTTGCTTCTTTAAGTTCCCGAGCCTTGCTGATGTGCGCTTCCGGCGAATCCTTGCTTGAGGGTGACACTCTTTTAAGATCTCCAATAGCCGCGTATATATTGATATCCTCAGCGCGCCATCGATCGAACCACATTGCCCTGCGATAAAACGTGATTGCCTTTTCTTTGGCGCCTTGCGCCTGCGCAATGCACGCCTTAGTAAAATAGTATTGTCCGATTAACGAGGGCATTAACAGAATGATAACTACCCCGACTGGAACTGCACTGAGCTTCAATGTGTTCATCCTTTCCCTAGCAGGCAATCGCGCTACCAAGTGGATCGCGATCAACAACGATCCAATGCCAAAACAATACCACCCAAGGCCGAAGAAAGAATACGCAGTGAGAAAACGGTCCCAAAGTGTGTTAAGCTCAAATTTTCTCGGATACTCTTCAGTGGGCCCATAATCCGTCGGAAGATAAGTTTTTGAGAAATCTCTGATAGTTGAAAGCTCTTGAGGCTCGACAACGAGCCGGCTAAGTAAACTCGGCTGTGTAAAGGCAATTTGGCATGGCGCTGCGATCCATAGAGCGATGAGGACAGCGACTGCGCTGAGCGCGAGGTAAGTGGCAGAACGCCAGATAAAGAAAAGAACCAGCGTAAGAAGAGCGATTCCAACTACTCCATAGGAAAGAATAGAAAAATGTGGGATATGCCCCAGTTTTGCCAGTAAGGGCAGCTGATAGCCAACAGGGTGACGGCTGAAAGCGAAATAGATCCACTTCAACGCGGCCGCAGCAAAAATCAGGATACTACCCACGATCAAGAGCCAATGCGCCATCAAAAACCGCGCTGCGCCATCTGCCAAAAGTAGTGCACGGCTTGTCAGTTTCATGTATCGCCTCTGAGCTTCTTCGTCCAAGATTCAATAAAAGGAGAGACAAAGCCTATTCCTTCGCGGACGTGATGGATCTCTTTGCTCGAAAAAGTCCTAAGAGCGAAAAGCACCAGGAGATAAGCCCCGATCGCAAGTGCAGCGATACCTATACGTGTGATGATGAGCTGCGTCTCATGCCCCAGAAAAAGAATAGCACACATGATTACCCCAGCCAAAAACGGCCGCCACATAGTGCTCGCTATGTGTGCGGCAAAGCCGAGTCGCGCCAGTTGGAATATCCAGATACTGACGATCACGGTTTCAGCACAAAGAAATGCAATCGCTGGACCGATGAATCCGAAGGATGGTATGAGAAGAAATAAAAGGAGAAGGCGCAGACCCGATCCAACACAAGTGCTGGCGAGAAAGCGCTTCTGTTCATCAAGCGCGGCGAAAAGATATTGAAAGAGTGTCGAAAGAAAGAATGGGATGAGGCCCAGGCCAAGAAGCTGCATCGCTGGAATGGCCGGCAAGTATTTTGGTCCCAGTGCTATTTTAAGGATCGGTTCGGACCATGCCATGAAAAACGAGGCCACAGGAATGCTGATGAGCAGAAAGAATTTGAGGCTCATCCGGTAAACTTCTTCAAATCGGGTGGGCGATAAATGCGCAGTGCGAGAATAAAGCGGGAAAAGAGGAATCGAGAGGGTTTGTGGGATGATCCGCAGAGCCATGCTAATTCTATAAGGCCCGCTGAATAAGCCGACGGCCGTGAGATTGGTCATCCAGGTGAGAACCAAAATATCGAGCTGGAAAGCAAGCTGACGAAGCATTACGCCTCCACCCAGCGGCAGCGACGAGCGGACAAGCATTTTCCAAAGCGGTATATTGAAGTAGAGCGGCACGCGGGCGCAAAAGCGTGAGACCATCAGATGATAAAAATTCCAGAGGAACACGCTTGCAATAAGATGGGCAACGACAAAGCCCAACAATTCAAAGTGCAGCTTGATGCTAAGGTATACGAAGCCAAACAGAAAAACTTTGTGGAGGACAAACCCGAAATGCACCAGCTCGTTATCTTCAAAGGCACGTAGCACAGCTGCATAACCGGCTCCATGAAAGGTCGCCAGGGTAGCGAAACTCATGACGATCACGCTTATTTTGACATCGGTGCCAAAATGTAAAAAAGACACGATAAGGCAGACCAGAAGGCACATCGCGCCCGAGATGACCCAGATAAGCGAAAAGGTGGCGCCGGCTATCGGCACGAAACCTTCGCGGTCCTTAGCCACTTCACGGACCAGCATCCGCGGCAATCCGGAATCGGCGACGTTATTGACGAGCATGGCGAAGGCCAGAACAAAGGAATACTTACCGAATTCTCTAACGCTTACCGCGTGAGCGATGATCAGGACTGTGGCCAGGTAGACGAGGCCACCAATCACTGAACCGCCGATTCCGAAAAAAGCGTTTTTTACAATCCGCTGCGACTGCTTCATGGAATCCACTTCCACGTGCCACCCATGGCCTTCTGCAACTCTGCGTAACGCAGGAGCAGCCTCGCTCGCTCTATCGCGAGCTCCTCCTGCTTACTGACAAGTGCGAGCTCCGCGTCAATCGCAGTCAATGGCGGCGCGATGCCCTGCTGCTGTTGAGACTGAGCCACACGGAGATCGCGGTCGAGTTTCCCCGCTTCTCCCTCGTGCCTGAGGATGCTTTCGCTCGTTTCATAGATTTCCCGGTAGGCTTTGACGAGATCACTCGCGAGGTCATTGCCAACAGCGCCTAGGCGAGCCTGTTCCGCGGCATAAGTATCCCTGCGTGCGCGCACAGTGTTGAGTTGCGCTCCGAAGTCCCAAATCGGGATGCTGACAGTGACTCCGCCGACCAGGTCATGAGCGTCAGTGTCAAAATCGGTGACATACAGCCCGGAACCATGCAGAGCCACAGATGGATAGAGACGATAATTTTCCAGCCGATAATCCTGCTTTGCCTTATTGACGTTTGCGAGTTGTACCAGCAGGGATGGATGCCGGGCTAGCATCGTGTGAAATAACTGTGCCGCGTCCGGCGGTGAAGGCGGGCCCGGAAGTGTGTTGTTCAGGCGAATGTGATCCGAGGATTGCAGGCCGAGAAGCCGGAGCAGCCCGAGGTATCCTGCATCGGCTTGCTGGTGAATGATTGTTGAAAGCGATCGGGCGCTGCCGAGCTGTTTTGTGACAACCTCGACATCGGCCGGCAGGAGCAATCCTTTCTGCTGCTCTTCCTTCTGGATATCGACAGATCGCTCGAGCAGAGCGAGTCTGCGGTCGATGGGTTCTACCCGATTCTGCGCTGAAACGGTGTCGATGAAGACTTCGGTTACGCGATAGATGACATCCTCTCGGGTAAGATGCGTTGTCCACTCGAGGGCGTCCTTTTGCGCTCTCTTGATCTCCACCGCTGGTGCGTCGTTGAATCCAAAAATGCTTCCGTCCTTGAAAACGGGGTAGATCAACTTACCGCCAAAAAGTCCTATCCCGGCGAAATCCACATTCCGCGACGTGTTGACCCCGCCTCCACTGGGACTTGTCGTATTGACAATGCCGAACTTGCCGGTCGATTCGCCGGAAAACCCCTCCCCAGTAGCTGATCCCGTCAGGTTTGGCCAAAGCAAGGCTCGGGCGGCGCGAATCTCCCAACCCGCTGCCAGCAAATCGAAGCCGCTGGCTTCCAGTTTTGGACTTTCTCCCAATGCGATAGCAATACAATCTCGAAGTGTTAGAGGATGTCGGGGAAGAATCAGATTGTGAGTCCTTACTTCTCCTGCTGGTGATCCCGGCGGGGGGATTAACAACAGGATTGCCACCCAACCGATCAGGCTACTTCCCAAAAATAGATTTCGATGTGGATTGAACTTTGTCATTTTCTTTCAGGTAGAGTTGACCAACTGTCACGACCTTTTCCGCTTCGTTTAGTCCGGATGTTACTTCGGTCATGCCATTGGCGACAATCCCTAAATTTACCTTCCGCGGAGTCGCACGGCCGCTGCGGTCAACAACAAAAACCGAGGCTTGATCGCCCGACGGGCTCATTATTGCAACGCTCGGTATGGCGGTCACATCTTTGGCAGTGCGGCGGATGTGCGCGAACCCCGATAACCCGGGCTTCAAGCGATAATCTTCGGCATGCAGCGTTAAAGGCACTTCGTAAGCAGCCCTGATGTACGGGCGATTTTCAATTTGTATGTAGACAGTGAAAGTGCGCGTCACAGGATCGATGTTCGGATCGATCTTAAAGACGTTGCCCTGAAAGGTTTCAGCCGGAAAGGCCGGGAAAGTGACTTCGGCTGGAAGGCCCAGCTGCACCGAATGAATTTTCTCTTCCGTAACCTTGGCCGCCATCAAGACCGTATCGATTGCTCCAAGTTTCATCACAATCTGATCATTATGCGTGATCTCATCCGGATTTACGAGCCGCTCGAGCACGATGCCTTCAATGGGAGCTCTCATCTGGACGCGTTCAAGCGCGATCTCCGCCTCGCGGAGGCCCA
>WNGO01003998.1_pt1 | contig 13351 bp, 13 predicted proteins | sample 5400511 | NCBI WGS metagenome assembly WNGO01 (sample SAMN13153380, study PRJNA577476) | soil metagenome | isolation source: 20 cm soil or saprolite under Garry oak tree replicate 2 | place: USA:California | collected 2016-06-15
CGACGGGCGGCACCTGCCGCCCGCCGGGTGCTCTACCTACTCGCCGTCGTCGCGGCGCGGCCCGCGGCTGCCGCGTCCGCCACGGCCGCCGCGGCGGTCACCGCGCGGCCGCTCCTCCTCCGGAGGACGCGGCGGCGCGTTCTTCGCCCGCTCGATCAGCTCCTCCGGCTGGACGAGCCCGCCGTTCTCATGCTTCGCGACGAGCTTGAGGCCGATCCGGCCGCGAGCCTTGTCGACCTCCTGAACGACGACGTCCACGACGTCGCCGCGGCTCATCACGTCCTCGATGTGCGCGACCCGGCCCGGGCCGACGTTCGAGACGTGCAGGAGCCCGTCGGTGCCCTTCTTCAGCTCGACGAAAGCGCCGAACTGGGTCGTCTTCACCACCTTGCCGGTGAACGTGTCGCCGACCTCGGGCTCCTTCGTCAGCGACTCGATCGCGGCGACGGCCTCCATGGCCTTCGTGCCCTCGGTGGCGTAGATGAGGATCGTGCCGTCCTCCTCGATGTCGATCTGGACCTCGTAGTCCGACTCGAGGCCGCGGATCGTCTCGCCGCCCTTGCCGATGACCATGCCGATCTTCTCCTGGTCGATCTTGATCGTCGTGATCCGCGGCGCGTTGTCCGAGAGCTCCGCGCGGGACTCCGGGATGACGTCGAGCATCTTCTCGAGGATGAACTCGCGCGCCCGCTTCGCCTGCTCGAGCTCGCCGAGATGGTCTTCCGCACCCTGGATGTCCGTCAGGATGACGTAGTCGTCGCCCTCCTTCACGAGGCCCATCGCGATGCCGGAGACCGGCGCCTTCAGCGGCACGCCGGCGTCCATGAGCGAGAGCGTCGAGCCGCAGACCGACCCCATCGACGACGAGCCGTTCGACTCGAGCGTCTCCGAGACGATGCGGATCGTGTAGGGGAACTCGTCCGGCGTCGGGATGACCGGCTCGAGCGCCCGCTGCGCGAGCGCGCCGTGGCCGATGTCACGCCGCTTGGGGCCGCGCATGAAGCCCGTCTCCCCGACCGAGTAGGGCGGGAAGTTGTAGTGGTGCATGTAGCGGCGCTCCGCCTCTAGGGAGAGGTCGTCGATGCGCTGCCCCTCCTTCGCGGTGCCGAGCGTGAGCGAGGAGAGGATCTGCGTCTGGCCGCGCGTGAACAGGCCGGAGCCGTGGGTGCGCGGGTTGACGCCGACCTCGACCTCGATCGGCCGGATCTCCTCGGCGCCGCGACCGTCCGGGCGCCGCTTCTCGACGGCGATCTTTTGCCGCACGAGGTCCTTGTAGATCGACTCGCACGCCTTCTTGACCTGCGAGCGGGTCTGCGAGTCCTTCGAGGCCGGCAGGGGCTCACCTGTCTCGGGATCGACCGAGGCGCCGCCGACCGGGAACGACAGGTCGACCTCCTCGACGATCCGGTCGAACAGCAGCTGCCGCTTCGCCGACTTGAGCGCCTTCGAGTCCTGCTCAGCGTCGGTGAGCGCCTTTAGCTCATCACCGAACTGCTCGCGCACCGGGCCTTCGACCGCGACGGCCCGCTGCCTCTCGAGCAGTAGGGCGAGAGCCGAGCGAACCTGGAGCTGACGCTGGACGTCGTCGTCGGTCGACTCCATCGTGATCGGCGGCGCGAGCTCGGCGAGGAGCTCGTCGACGGCCACGCTGGACTCCTTGATACCGGCCCGCTGGATGCGCTCCCAGATTGCGTGACCCTGGTCGCGCTCGAGCTCCGCGAGGAGGTCGAGGTCGAGCCACTTCGGCTTGCCGGCCTGGCGGCGCAGGTCCTCCTGCGCCTCGCACAGCTTCGCGATCTCGCCATGGGCGAGCTCGAACGCCTCGAGGATCTTCTCCTCGGGCACCTCGTTCGCACCGGCCTCGACCATCGTCAGCGCGTCCTTCGTGCCGACGACGATCAGGTCCATCTCGGCCTCCTCGCTCTCGGCGAGCGTCGGATTGACGACAAGGTTGCCGTCGATCAGGCCGATGCGGACGGCGCCCACCGGGCCGAGGAACGGCAGCGGCGAGAGCATCAGCGCCGCGGAAGCGCCGTTGATGCAAAGGATGTCGTGGGCCGTGACCATGTCCGCGCTGAGGACAGTGCAGATCACCTGCACCTCGTTGCGGAAGCCCTTCGGCCACAGCGGCCGGATCGGCCGGTCGATCATCCGTGCCGTGAGGATGGCGCGCTCGGTCGGGCGCCCCTCACGCTTGAAGAAGCCGCCCGGGATCTTGCCGGCGGCGTACATCCGCTCCTCGACGTCGACGGTGAGCGGGAAGAAGTCTGCGCCCTCGCGCGCCTCGGCGCGCCCCTGGGCTGTGGCGAGCACCATCGTGTCGCCTCCGCGGACGACGACAGCGCCGTCCGCCTGCTTCGCGAGATGGCCGGTTTCGAAGCTGATCTCCTGGTTCCCAATCTGGACGGAGACCTGCGCCCGGCGCTCGGTCGCGATACTCATCAATTGTCCTCCACTCTGCTTGTGGAGGGCGGGAGCTCGAGCCAGCCCGTCGGGCTGCGTCTCGGTGGGCTCGCTCGAACTTCCACCCTCCGATTTCTTGGGAGCTAGCGGCGCAGGCCGAGCTCCTTGATGAGGGCGCGGTAGCCCTCGAGGTCGTGCTTCTGCATGTAGTTCAGAAAGCGGCGGCGCCGCCCGACGAGCTTGAGCAGCCCGCGCCGCGAGTAATGGTCGTGCTTGTGGACGCGTAGATGCTCGGTCAGCTCGTTGATCCGCTGCGTCAACATCGCGACCTGCACCTGCGTCGAGCCGGTGTCGGCCTCGCTGCTGCCGTGCTTCGCGATGATCTCCTGCTTCGCTTCCTTGGTCAGGGGCACGCCCTCTCCTTCCTTTCGCCTCCCGAGGCTCCGCCCGCGGCGCCAAGGAATCGTGGCGCGAGCCGGGCCTGGGTCGCGGGGTAGGGTAGCGAAAAGCGGCATGGCGAGCGCGATTCCGCAGCAACGGCTGGTCGAGATAGTGCGTCAGGCACGCGCGGGTACCGGCGTTCCGGCTGTCGCAGCAGGGCTTCTCGTCGGCAAGCGGGTGGAGCTCGCCGTAGACGGCCCCGTCGAGGTCGAGACGCCGTTTCGGATCGCCTCGGTCACGAAGTGGTTCACGGCCTCGCTCGCGGCGCTCCTCCTCGACCTCGATGCGCCGCTCGAGAGCGGCGCGAGCGCGCGACGGCTCCTCTCGCACACAGCGGATATGCAGCCGAGCTCGAGGGCATTGCTCCCCGAGGCGTGCCGCGGGCTCTGGTCGTACTCGAACGCCGGCTTCGTGCTCGCCGGCGAGGCGTGTGCGGCGGCGGCGAGCTCGTCCTTCTCGGACGCGGTGCAGCAGCTGCTGCTCGACCCTCTCGGGCTCGAGCAGACGAGCTTCGAGGAACCGCCGGACGCGGCCCGCGGGCACTTCCAGGAGGGAGCGACCGGTCAGCGGCCCGCCCCCGAGGTCGTGTACCCGGAGCCGCGGCGCGCGGCTGGCGGGCTCTGGTCGACCGTGGGCGATCTGCTTCGGTTCGCGGCGCACCAAATGGGCGGCCCGGGGCCGCTGTCCGCTGCCCAGCTCGCGACGGTGCAGGAATCACAAGCCGCAGCCCTCGGCGCCGGCTACTGCCTCGGCTGCTGGAGCCGAGCGCTCGCAGGCGGCCGTGCCGCGTTCGACCACGAGGGATCGGTGGGCGGCTACCAGTCGCTTCTCCTGATCGCGCCCGAGGAGGAGACGGCGCTAGCCGTACTCACGAACAGCTGGCGCGGGAGCGGCCTGATCCGGCGAGTCGTGCGCGACCTCGGGCTCGTGCCGGGCCCGGTCGAGACCTCCCGCGGGGACCATGTCGGTCCCGGCCGGTATGCCCTCGACGACCCGGTCGCCGTTGTGTCGGAGCACAACGGCCGCTGGCGAGTCGCCGAGAGCGAGACGGATCCGCTGACAGGCGTCCGGATCGAGCGTCCGGAGTATGCGGTCGACCCGCTCGGCGGCGGCGTCTACGGATTCGCCGGCGGCCTGCTCATGAGCCACCGTGTCGACTTCCCCCGCGACGGCATCGCACGCGTCGGCTGGACCGCGTTGCCGGCCGCGAACTCCTGAGGCGCCCCAGGTCCGCTCAGCCGGGACGAACGGCGCGCCTCGTCTGCGAGACGTCGTCGCCGATCGCAGATACCAGCTTCTCGAGCGAGTCGAAGCGGCGCTGCTCCCTGATCGGCGCCCAGATCTCGACCACGAGCCGCCGCCCGTACAGATCGCCGTCGAAGTCGAGCAGATGCGCCTCGACCCGGCGCTCGACGCCGTCGAAGTGCGGGTTCGTGCCGATCGAGACCGCCGCGCGATGGTCGAGCGCCCAGCCGGCGTAGACGCCGTCCGGCGGGACGAGGAGCCCCTCGGGCACGTCGAGGTTCGCGGTCGGGAACCCGAGCTCGCGGCCGCGTCCGTCCCCGCGCACGACGACCCCTTCGACCTCCGGAGGCCGCCCGAGCAACTTCGCCGCTTGCTCCGGCTCGCCGGCGTGCACGAGCTCGCGCACCCGGCTCGAGGAGGCGTTCTCGACGAGGGGCACTCGGCGCACGTCGAAGCCCAGCCCTGCGAGCAGGTCAAGATCGCCCTCGCGGCCTCGTCCGAAGCGGAACGTCTCCCCCGCAGCGACCGTCTCCGCTCCGATCCCCCGCAGCATCCGCTCGGCGAACTCCTCCGCCGAAAGCGCTGCCAGCTCCTCATCGAACGGAAGGACGAGGACGTCCTCGACCTCCGCGCCCGCGAGCAGCTCGAGCCGGCGCTCGAGCGTGGCGAGGAGCTCGACCCGTCCGCCGAGCACGGCCCGGGGATGCGGATCGAACGTCACGACGCTCGTCCGCAGCCCGGCCCTCCGTGCCGCGTCGATTACCCGGAGATGCCCGCGGTGGACGCCGTCGAAGGTCCCGACCGCGGCGGCACGCCGCGCCTCAGGCAATCCGGAGGGCTCCCGAGCGACGTTCACGAGCCCGGTCCCGCCCGCGCGGCTTCCACCCGCGCGAGCACGTCGGCCTCCGCCAGGAGCCGCTCGGCCGTGAACGCCTCCGGCGCGACCGCGTCGCCGACCGAGAACGGCCCGACCTCCGTTCGCCGCAGCGTCGCGCAGTGCCCGCCGAGCGCGATTGCAAGCGACCGGACATACGTTCCGGAGCTGACGCGGGCATCGAGCGTCACGCTCTCGCCCGTATACGCGATGACGTCGAGCGCGTGCACCGTCGAGCGACGAACCGGCATCTCCACCTCGACGCCGCGCCGCGCGAGCCTGTACGCGCGCTCACCGCCGATCTTCACCGCGGACGCGGCGGGGATCGGCAGTTCGATCTCGCCGCGGAGGCGCTCGAGCCGTTCGCTGAGCTCTGCCTCGCCCGGCGGCGCCTGGCACTCGACGACCTCTCCCTCCGGATCGCCGGTGGAGGTGCGACGGGTCAGATCGATCTCGGTGACGTAGCACTTGTCCAGACCTACGAGGCACGGGGCAAGTTTAGTTGCCCTACCGGACAACAAAAGCAATAGGCCCGTGGCGAACGGATCGAGCGTTCCCGCGTGACCAGTCCGCGCGCCCGTCACCCTGCGGATCTGCGCGACGACCGCGAACGACGATGGGCCGCGCGGCTTGTCTACGAGCGCGACGCCCGCGGGCTCAAGCGCGCGCGGTGGCACGTTGGGCGAGGAAGCCTTCGCGGATCTGCTCGACGATCTGCTCCAGCGGGAGATCCGTGGAGAAGCCGGCGGCCTGGCGGTGTCCGCCGCCTCCGAAGCGACGCGCGATCGCCGAGACGTCGAGCTCGTCGATGCTCGAGCGGAGCGAGCCCTTGTATGCCTGCGCCCTCTGGGTCAGCTGCTCCCTGACCAGCACCGCAAGCTCGGCCCCTTCGACGGCGCGCAGGTAGTCGATGATCCCCTCGGAGTACGGCTCGGAAGCGCCCGCCTCCGCGAAGTCGGCGCGCAGTAGGTGCGAGACGACGATCCGCCCTCCCTCGAGCACCTCGGCGCGGTCAAGGGCCCGCGCGAGCAGCTTCAACTTCGCGAACTCGACGGACTCGTAGACCTCCTGGAAGACGGCGTGGATGTCGGCTCCCGCCTCGACGAGCTCCGCGGCGAGCCGCAGCGCCTTCGGCGTGGTATTTGCGTACTGGAATCGCCCCGTGTCGGTGACGAGCGCGATGTAGAGGGGCTCCGCCAGCTCCGGCGTGAGCTCGACTCCCAGCTCGGCGAACACGTCCCGCAGCACCTCCCCCGTGGAGGACGCGTCGGCCACGATGAGATTCAGGTCGCCGAAGCGTGTGTTGTCGTGGTGGTGGTCGACGTCGAGGATGAGCGGTGCGAGCGGGAGAACGGCCTCGTCGCCGATCCGGTCCTCCTTGGCGCAGTCCACCGCAAGCAGGACACGCTCACCCGCGTCCTCAGGGCGTTCGCGGACGAGCTCTTCGAGCGGCATGAACCCATATTCGCGCGGCAGCGCCGTCGGTCCCGGGAGGTACATGAGAGCGTCCTTGCCGAGCTGCCGCAGGGCCAGCGTGGCCGCGAGGAGCGATCCGAGCGCGTCTCCGTCCGGGTTCTCGTGCGTGACGACGAGGAAGCGGTCGTGCTTCCGCAGCGCGTCTGCGATCGCCTTCACGTCAGTCGTCTGAGTCATCGTCGTCCGGCGCGAGCTCGTCGATCAGGCGGGTCATGCGCACGCCGCGCTCGACGGTCGGATCGTACTCGAAGGTCAGTTGGGGGGTCCGTTTCATTCTGAGCTCGCGCGCGAGGCGCGACTGCAGGACGCCGTGCGCGGCCTCCAGCCCGAGCAGACTGGCGCGCTGCTTGCGGCCCGAGCCGAGCACGCTGATGTAGACGGTGGCGTGCCGCAGATCGGGAGCCGTGTCGACCCCGGTCACGGTGATGAGCCCGATTCGGGGATCCTTGAGCTCGGGCAGGGCCTCGGCCAGCACTTGTCTCACCGACTCGTTCACCCGGCGCATGCGCTCACTCATGGCCTCTATTCAAGCGCGTGGTCGCAGAAACCGCCGCTGCCACTCCCCACCCAGGGTGGGGATGCTCTCCCTCCGCCCTCGGCGTCGACGTTACCGGGCGAAATGTCATGAATGCGTGCCGGTCGGTCGCGAAATTCCGGCGATCATCACGAATCGGTCTGAGGCGCGCGGACGAGGGCGCGTCTCGGCTCAACGAATCACGTCGAGCACGAGCGGCCGCGGCTCCGGTTCGTCGCCGATCTCGTACGCGGCGAGGAGTGCCGCCTCGGCCGCTTCAGCCGCCGCCTCGTCCCGCGCGTGGATCTCGGCCAGCGGCTCGCCGGCCGCGACCTCCTCCCCGCGCTTGCGGAGGCAGACGACACCGACCGCATGGTCAATCGGCTCCCCGGCGACTTCCCGGCCCGCGCCTAGCTCCATCGCCACGACGGCAACCTCCCTGGCCGCAAGCTTGCGGACATAGCCGGTCGCCGGGGCAGGAACCAGCCGCACAACGGGCGCGGACGGCAGCCGATCCGGGTCCGGGTCGCCTCCCTGCGCCCGAACCCACCGGCCGTAGGCCGCCGTCGCCGAGCCGTCGCCAAGCGCCTGCTCGGCGCGGAGCCTCCCCTCTTCCTCGTCGACGCCGAGGTCCGAGAGCGCGAGAAGCTGACCGGCAGCATCGACAACGAGCTCGCGGAAGTCCGCCGGACCCCTGCCGCTCACCGTCTCCCAGGCCTCGCGCACCTCGAGCGCATTGCCGACCGCACGGCCGAGCGGCTGATCCATGTCCGTCAGCACGCAGACGACATCCATCCCCGCCTGTTCGCCGAGCGCATGCATCTCCCGCGCGAGCTCGCGCGCGTCGTCCACCGTCCGCATGAACGCGCCCTCGCCAACCTTGACATCGAGGACGACCGCACTCGCTCCGGCCGCGATCTTCTTCGACATGATGCTCGCCGCGATGAGGGAGACCTGGTCGATCGTCGCCGTCACGTCGCGTAGCGCGTAGAGCCTCTTGTCTGCGGGAACAAGGTCGGCGGTCTGCCCGGCCACTGCGATCCCGATCTCTCGCACCTGCTCGACGAGCTCGTCTGTGGTCAGCTCGACGCGGAAGCCCGGGATGGACTCGAGCTTGTCGAGCGTCCCGCCCGTGTGGCCAAGGCCCCGACCACTCATCTTCCCGAATGGAACGCCGCACGCAGCGACCACTGGTCCAACCGCGATCGTGATCTTGTCTCCGACGCCGCCCGTCGAGTGCTTATCGACGACGCGGCGCCCGAGTCGACCCGCGAGGTCAACCGTCTCGCCGCTCGCCACCATCGCATCGGTCAGGGCAAAGGTCTCCGCCGGGGTCAGACCGCGGAACCAGACAGCCATGAGAAATGCCGCCGCCTGGTAGTCGGGGACGGCCCCGCGCACGTAGCCGGCGATGAACTCGCGGAGGTCGGCGGCGGAGAGCTCCGCTCCGTTCCGCTTGTGCTCGATCAGCTCCGCGGCGTGCATCCCGCGCGAGCCTATTCCTCGGGGTCGACCACGAGGCGCTCCGTCAGCGCAACCTCCCACTCCTGGCCTCGTACCCAGCGCTCCGCCTCGTCGAGCAGGCGCTCCACCTCCCGGTGCTCGCGGGCAACGCACGCCGCGGTGATGCGCGCGCGCTGCCAGACGTCGTGATGGTCTACCTCTGCCACCGATGCGCCGACCCGGTTCTGGAGCTGTGCCTTCGCCGAGCGCAGATGGTGGCGCTTCTCCTTCAGAGAGTGCGCCTCCGGGAAGTGGAGCTCGCAAGTGAGGATCCCGACCCAGCCGCTCGTCACTTCAGCACCAAGCGGTCTACGATCTCGGCAGCCTCGCGGACGATCTCCACCTCGCGCGCGCTCGCACCTCCGAGCAGCGACTCGAGCACCGCAAGCCGCCTCTCGCGCCCGCGCTCGGCCATGCGACGTGCCTTGGCAGTCGCGTGCAGCCGCACGACCCTCCCGTCTCCCGGGTCGCGCTCACGCCGTACGAGACCATCCTTCTCCATCGTGGCCACGAGCTTGCTCATCGTCGGGAGCGTTACCTGCTCCGCAGATGCGAGCTCAGACAAGGATTGCGGCCCGGCGAAGACGAGCACCGATAGGGCCGAGCGGCGGGCCGGCGTCATGCCCATCGATTGGTCGTCGGCGACGCGCACCCGTCGCAGGAGATGGATCGCGGCGGAGTGCATGCGATCCGCCGCATGTCGTTTGAAACTTGACATTGTTGGTTAGGCTAACTAATAATCTTGGACGTGTCCATTTTCGAGCTCATCGATGCAGGCGACGCCGCCAGTGTCCAGGCGCTGATCGAGCGGGAAAGCGACGCGCTCGGCGTCCGCGACGACAGCGGCCTCAGCCCGCTCATGCACGCTGCGTACCGCGGCCGGGATGCTGTCTTCCACACGGTCGCGGCCCACAGCTCGGCTGATCCATGGGACCGGCTTCTCCTTGGAGAGTCGGACGGCCTCCCCGCTCCCGACGCGTGGAGCCCTGACGGCTTCACGCCGCTCCACATCGCCGCATTCGCGAAGAACGCGGCCGGCGCGCAGGCCCTCCTTGACGCAGGCGCCGACCCGAACGCCTTCGCAACGGCCTCGTTCGCGCGCGTGACTCCCCTCGGCACTTGCGCGTTCGCCGGTGCAACCAGGGTCGCGCGCGCGCTCATCCGCGGCGGCGCCAACGCAGCGCTGACGGAGGTCGACGGTGGATCGCCGCTCGATGCTGCGTTCCAAAACGGGTACGAGGATCTCGTCGCCGTGCTCGTCGTCGCACTCGCGCACGGGCACCTCGACTCCGTGCGGTTCGCGCTCGAGCGAGACGCGACGCTCGCGAACGCAACGGTCGACTGGGCCGACGGCGACTGGGAGAGCGCGCTCGGCGCGGCGTCGCACATGCACCGGCGCGACATCGCCGAGCTGCTGCTCGAGCACGGGGCACGTCTCGACGTCTTCGCAGCCGCGATGCTCGGCGACGTCGAGGCGGTCAAGGCCGTGCTCGATGTACACCCAGAGATGCGCGACGCAACGGGCCCGCACGGCATCCCGCTCGCCGCGCACGCGACCGGCGCGGTTCGAGAGCTCTTTACGTAGCGGAGGAGGGAGCTTCGTCGAGCGACGTCCGCTCGACCTCGCGCGTCTCGAAGATCTCGAGCACGTCGGTCGTGTAGATCACTGCGCTGTCGCGGATCACGCGGACGCTCGCGTTGCGACGGACGATGCCGTGGGTGACCATGCAGCCGGCGATCGTGCCGAGCCGAGAGACCCGGAAGAGCGCGCGCACCTCGGCCTCGCCGATCGTCTCCTCCGTCGTGACGGCGGCGAGCTTGCCCACCAACGCCTGCTCGATCTCCTCGGTCAGCTTGTAGATGACGTCGTAGGTGCGGATCTCGACGCCTTCACGTGCCGCGAGCTCGCGCGCCTCGGCGTTCGGGCGCACGTTGAAGCCCACGATGAGGGCGTCGGAGGCGGATGCGAGCATGATGTCGTTCTGCGTGATCGCCCCCACGCCCTCGGCGATCACGTTCAGCCGCACCTCCGGATGCTCGAACTTCGACAGCTCCGAGACGACGGCCTCGACCGAGCCGACGACGTCGCCGCGGACGATCAGGTTGAGGTCCGAGACCTCGCCGGCTTGGAGCTGCTCGTACAGGCCCTCCAGCGAGACGCTGCCGCTCGGGCGGACGGCCGCGAGCTGCTCGCGGCGAAGCCGCTCGCCGCGCCGGTTCGCGAGGTCGCGCGCCTCCCGGTCGTTCTCGACGACCCGCGCCAGCTCACCCGCTCCCGGCGGCTTGTCGAAGCCCAGAATCTCGATCGGCTCGCCAGGCGCCGCGCTCTCGCGGCGCTCGCCCTTGTAGTCGAAGAGCGCCTTGACGCGGCCGTACGCGTCACCGGCCACGACCGCGTCGCCGACTCTGAGCGTGCCGCGCTGGACGAGCATCGTCGCGACGGGCCCGCGCCCGACGTCGAGCCGCGACTCGATGATCGGACCGGAAGCGTCCGCGTCCGGGTTGGCCTTCAGGCCCTCGAGCTCGAGGTCGGCGACGAGAAGCACCTTCTCGAGCAGGTCGTCAAGGTTCTGCTGCGTCTTCGCCGAGACCTCCGCGAACTGCGTCGTGCCGCCCCAGTCCTCGGGTTGGAGATCTTCCTGCGCGAGCTCGCCCTTCACCCGGTCGACGTTGGCGTCGGCCAGGTCGATCTTGTTCACCGCCACGACGATCGGCACCTCGGCTGCCCGCGCGTGCGCGATCGACTCCTTCGTCTGCGGCATCACGCCGTCGTCGGCGGCGACGACGAGAACGGCGATGTCCGTCACCTTCGCGCCGCGGGCGCGCATCGCGGTGAACGCCTCGTGCCCCGGCGTGTCGAGGAAGGTGATCTTCCGGCCGTCGTCGACGTCGACCTGGTAGGCGCCGATGTGCTGCGTGATGCCACCTGCCTCGGTGGCGACGACGCGTGCGTTGCGGATCGCGTCGAGCAACGTCGTCTTGCCGTGGTCGACGTGACCCATGATCGTCACGACGGGAGGCCGCGCCTGCAGCGTCTCCTCGGGGTCGTCGAACGCCTCCGGCTCCTCCTCCTCGTCGGCGGCGTGCTTGATCGTGATCTCGCGCTTGACCTCCGTCGCGATCAGCTCGACCTCCTCGTCGCTCAGCGACTGCGTCGCCGTGCGCATCTGGCCGAGGCCCATCAGGATCTTGATGATCTCCGGCATCGGCACGCCGAGCGCCTGTGAGAGGTCGCGGACGCTGACGCCCGACTCGACGGAGACGGGGCCGGTCGGCGGTGCCGCGGGCGGCGGCTTCGGCTCTCGGCGCTGGGCATCCGGGCGCGCCTGCCGCTGATCGCGGGGCCGCGCCGCGCCCTGATCGATGACGACGCGCCGCCGGCGTCCGCCGGCGCCGCCGCCGCCCCGCGGGCGGAGGGGACGGTTCGGTCTGTTGCCTCCGTTAGCCATTGGTCACACCAAAGTCCTTTCGCTGCGCGGCGACGGCTTCGCCGGCGCCGCTTGCAGCATCAGTGTAAAGGCGCCGCAGCTCAGGCCCGATGCGGACTTGCTGCCGCAGGACACGCGCGAACATGCCACGGTCCGCCGCTCGTTCGAAGCACGCAAGGCTGCGGCACGTGTAGGCGCCACGCCCGGGCTCGTGACGGCCGGCCACGAGCGCGCCCTCGCGGGCCGCGAAGCGGATCAGCTCGCCCTGCGGCGCGCGCCGGCCGCAGCCTGCGCAGCGCCGCTGCGGTTCCGAGCTTACGAAGGCTCCTCCTCGGCGGTCGGTTCGACCGGGATCCCGGCCGGAACCTCTTCCGGCTCCGCAACCTCAGCCCCCTGCTCTTCCGGCCGGACGTCGTCGGCTTCGCCGGCGACGCTTCCAGCCGACGGAGCGACCGGCGGCTCGTCGCCGTCGGCCGGAGGCTCCTCTGCCACAGGCTCGGTCTCTTCGACCGCGACCTCAGCCTCGACCGGCTCGGCTTCGGTCTCGTCCGCCTCGGAAGGCGGCGCACCGGCGACGTAGTCGCTGCCGGTTCCCTCGAGCGCCTGGTGGGCCGGAACGCCGCAGAACCGCGAGCCGGGCAGGGCCGCGTTCGGGCAGCGCTTGCCGTTGGAGAGGACCGCGGAGCAGCGGCCGGAGAAGTCCTCTGCGCCTGGCTCGCCGCCGCCGAAGGCAGCATCCGCCTCCGCCTGGGCGAACTCGGTGTCGCTCTGGATGTCGATCTTCCAGCCGGTGAGGCGCGCGGCGAGGCGGGCGTTCATGCCCTCCTTGCCGATCGCGAGCGCGAGCTGATCGTCGGGGGTGACCACGGTTGCTTCGCGCGCCTCGTCGTCGAGGTAGACCTCGCGCACGCGCGCCGGCGACAGCGCCTTCGCGACGAACCGCGCGGGCTCGGGGTTCCAGGGGATGATGTCGATCTTCTCGCCGCGGAGCTCGGACACGACCATGCGGACGCGCGAGCCGCGCGGGCCGACGCAGGCGCCGACCGGGTCGACGCCCTGGGCGTGCGACTCGACCGCGATCTTCGAGCGGTAGCCCGGCTCGCGGGCGACCCCGCGGATCTCGACCAGCCCGTCGGCGATCTCCGGCACCTCGAGCTCGAACAGCGTCTTGATCAGCTCGGGATCACGCCGCGACAGGATGACCTGCGGGCCCTTTGTCCCGGAGCGCACCTCGGTGATGACCGCCTTGATCCGCGAGCCCTGCTCGTAGCGCTCGCCGTCGACCTGCTCGGAGCGCGGCAGCAGCGCCTCGACCTTGCCGAGGTCGACGAGGACGTTGTTGCGGTCACCGGCCTGCTGGACGATGCCGGTCACGACCTCGGTCACGCGGTCGATGTACTCGTCGTACATCATCCGCCGCTCCTCTTCGCGAATCCGCTGCAAAATGACCTGTTTTGCGGTCTGCGC
>WNGO01003152.1_pt1 | contig 13349 bp, 12 predicted proteins | sample 5400511 | NCBI WGS metagenome assembly WNGO01 (sample SAMN13153380, study PRJNA577476) | soil metagenome | isolation source: 20 cm soil or saprolite under Garry oak tree replicate 2 | place: USA:California | collected 2016-06-15
GAACCCGCGACATTCGGTGCCACAGACCGACGCTCTACCAGCTGAGCTACTCCCACCATCGGCGGAACTATCTTAGTTTACGCTAATTCCCATGCATGGAAAAGTGGGCGGGGGGACGGTTGGGGACGTTTCAAACTAGGGCACGGCCGGCTGCTTCTCGGAGCAATCCGCGAGCGCGCCGTTGTTATTCTTGATTTCACAAGAATGGCTACCTCCACATTACCCGTGAAAGTGGTTGAGGATAGGTCTGCCGCCAGCGCATTGGACCTGTTTGATCAGTATTTTTCGCGACTCACGTCCGGCCCACCCGCGCCCTGGAATCTGAAAACTCTCCGAGTAGAGGAAAAGCGTAACGGGTTGTAGGTGTTCCTTGGCTGTATCCGACGTTTCCGGCTGCGTGCCCGTTTAGGTTCACCATGACGTCGTCAGCTTTCCCCACTCACAGACCCCGCCGTGCAGGATCACCGCAGCGGGTTCCTCAGAAATTCCTTCAGGAAAAACACGCCTGTGGGTACGCCTATCGGGAGCCGACTCGGATCTTGCAGCATCTCGATAATTTTTTAGTGCAGGAGGGGTTGGCGACGTGTGAGTTACCTCGCTCCATCGCCCGGAAATGGCTAGCAAAGCAAGCGCACGAAAGTGCACAAACCCAAAGGCATCGGATCATTCTCGTTCGGCAGTTCTCCAGGTTTTTGTTGCGGCGGGGCTATTCCCCCTATGTGCCCGATTCCACATTGGCGGCTCGAATCCGATCGAGTTTTGTACCCAGAATGCTGACCGACGAAGAGCTTCGAAAGTTCTTTCAGGCCGTCGACGCGCTCAAGCCTACGGCGCATTCGCCCCTGCGGCATCTCATTATGCCGGAAGTTTTCCGGCTCCTGTATGGCTGCGGGTTCCGTGTCAGCGAAGTGCTGAAACTACGGGTTCGAGACGTCGATCTGAATCAAGGCACTATCACGGTTCGCCAGGGGAAATTCCGCAAAGATCGCTTGGTTCCTCCGGCCTTGCCCTTAGTGAACCGCCTGCGAAAGTACTCTGCCCATTTTGAAAAGCGCCCACCTGATGGAATCTTCTTCCCGGGACCGAGTGGAGGGCCCTTCAGCATAGCCACCGTTTACAAGCTGTTTCGTCGACTGCTCTAGCAAGGTGGAATTTCTCACGGTGGACGAGGCAAGGGGCCCAGGGTCCACGACGCACGTCACCAATTCGCTGTTCAGACCTTACGACGGTGGTATCAAGACGGCGAGGATCTGGATGCCAAACTTCCTCTTCTGGCGACCTACCTCGGGCATGTGAATCTTTCCGGGACTCAGCATTACCTTCATCTTACCGCTGAACTTTTCCTCGAAATTACCTCCCGAGCAGACGCGGCCTTTGGCGATGTCATTCCGCGGAGGATCGAACCATGAAACCGACCGATTTCTCCGTCCACGTGACCAGCTTTTTGACACATTATCTGGCTGCACAGCGGAATGTCAGTCCGAACACCATCAAGGCCTAGCGCGACGTGTTCACTCTCCTTCTCCGATTCTGCCGTGATGTGCAGGGAATCGCTCCGGAAAAGTTAAGTCTCGAACAGATCGCTTGTACTTGATGCCGCTACCACAGTGGCACGCGTCGTTGCGGCCCAGCCGCAGCGGAAGGACGACCGCACTCACCCTGTTCGAAGTTTCCTCGCTCAGGGTGAGCCCCATCGTCAGCCGTTCCGGAGTCCCACGCTGATGCTGGATGGTGGTCCGCTCACTTCTTCTTGGGCCTCTTTTTCGTGGACTGTCGACGCCAGAGCGCCAGCAGTTGAGCATTCGCGGCGAAGACTTCAGCCACGGCGTCCTTGAACTCGCGTCCCTGCTCGACCAGAGGGCGGATCTGCTCCACCCATTCCTCCGGTATATGCTCGACGCGCTTCTTGCCATCCACCATGAATGTCAGCGACCACGCCGGATGTCCATCTCCATCAGCGCACCAACAGGTGGGTTTTCCGCAGCGGTGGTGAGCCAGGGCGAGTGAGCCCGGCAGAGCGTCGGGGGGAACAGAGAGGCCACGAAGCAAGGCGTGCTTGCGCTGACGCAAGCGAGAAGCCGGATCGCCTTTGACATCGTACCACTTCATCTTCACGTATCATTACATTAAGAAGATCTCTCGTCAAGGATTCCTTTCGCCGGGGGAATTTGCACATGCCGCCGCTGCAGAGATCTTCAATCCCTATGTGGCATTACAGGCTTGGGCCGGAACCCCTGGGTTTATGGGGTTTGCCATGTCGGGGACAAGTTAATTATAGGTACTCGGCACCGACGAACTACTTCCACGGTGGCGTGGCATATCTTAATATAACTACCAATTTGGCTTTTCTAAGAGCGAGATTGGATGGGAGTTGGAAGCCAATATGCACCTGACTTCGGAGTTGCTGCTAAAAGCTAGACTTCGCTTGCTCAAGATGCATTATGAAAGCGAGGTCGGTCACATTGGCGGGAATTTATCCTGTCTCGACATCTTAATGGCTCTTTATCACAACGTACTTGGGCAGCACGATAGATTCGTCTTGTCCAAAGGGCACTCTGCAGGTGCACTTTATGTAACACTTTGGTCCTTGGGACTTCTCAGTGACGACGATCTGAAAACCTTTCACATGGACGGGACTCGTTTGAGCGGCCATCCTCCCGTTCATGGTATCCCCGCGATTCCTTTTGCCACTGGCAGTCTTGGACACGGTCTAGGTCTTACCGCAGGTCTTGCCTTGGGGAAGAGATTAAAGGGCACGAAAGGTCGGCTCTTCTGTCTGACCTCGGACGGCGAATGGAATGAGGGATCGAATTGGGAATCTCTGATCTTCAGTCGTCATCATCGCTTAAATCTCACGCTCATCGTCGACCTTAACGGTCTCCAAGGATTTGGAAGAACCCGCGACATTGCTGATCTCGAGCCTCTTGCTGATAAATTCAGGGCGTTTCGGTTGCCGACCATCGAGGTCAACGGCCACGATCTCGATGCTGTCACGGCGGCTCTCCTCCAAGCAGAAGACGGTCCTATGGCTGTTGTCGCAAAGACAAGAAAGGGCCACGGGGTATCCGCCATTGAGAATCTTTTCGAATCGCATTACCTGCCGTTTTCGCAGGAGTCCTATCAGCAGGCCGTAGATCAATTGACTAACTTATGCGTAACGCGTTCTGCAGCACTCTCATAGAGTCGGCCGCCAACCCGGCTTTCGTGTTTCTCACCGGCGATCTTGGATTTCGAGCGCTTGAGCCCCTTCGCAATGAGATGGGTGAGCGCTTTATTAATGCGGGCATCGCCGAACAGAACATGGTCTCAGTTGCCGCTGGTCTCGCGAAAGAGGGACTCCGTCCCTGGGTGTATAGCATCGCACCTTTTCTCTATGCGCGTGCTTTCGAGCAGATTCGGAATGACGTCTGCTTGCACAACATGCCGGTGGTGATGGTCGGAAATGGTGGCGGTTACGGATATGGCGTTATGGGAAGTACGCATCATGCCGTCGAAGACTACGGCGCGCTACTTTCCCTTCTGGGAATGCGCGTCTATCTTCCCGCCTTTGATTTTGATGTGAACGAAGTCATCCCACGTCTTATGCGGACGGACCATCCGGCATACCTGCGCCTTGGCCTTTCAGAACAACCGAAATGGTTTTCGCCACCCCCGTTTGCAGCTTGGCGCCATCTGCTGGCGGGCGTGGGTCCTACAATAGCGATTGCAGGGCCGCTGGCAGGGGGAATTCTGGATGCCGTTCGCCAATCTGACATACCGGCTGACGTGTGGCTCGTTTCGGAACTGCCGATAACAGAGCTGCCTTCGGACTTTTTGTCCAGCCTTGGCCGCTCTAACTTTTTGATGGTGATTGAAGAGCATGTTGCTGGAGGCAGTTTTGGACAAATGCTCTCCCGTGAGCTACTTCTAGCGGGCATCGCGCCTCGCCATTTTGTCCATCGAACGGCCTTGGGGTATGTTTCCGGACGATATGGATCGCAGCGTTTCCACCGCGCGGAGTGCGGTCTAGACCCTGACAGTATCGCGGCTGAAATCAAACGGGCAGTCATGCCATGAAGGCAGAGCTCTCGCTCGAAGAAAAGATCAGGCATCTTCAGGGACCGATCCTGGTCCTTGGAGGCAGCGGTTTCATTGGCTCGAATATCGCTCTGGCGCTTCTGCGTTTCCGCGACGACGTCTTTGCTACCGCAACGCGGTTGCCCGCCTGGCGCCTGGAAAAGATCCCACAAGATCGCGTGAAAGTAGTCGATTTACTGATCGATTCCAATCTGGATGAATTGATTGAAACCGTTCAGCCACGCACAATTGTCGATTGCGTTGCCTACGGTGCATATTCGTTCGAAACTGATAACCAGCTTATTTATGAGACTAATTTCCTGCTGGTTTCTCGGCTGCTGGCAAGACTCGAATCGCGCAAGATTTCCGCTTATCTACATGCCGGCACTTCCTCGGAATATGGCGACAACGCCTCGGGCCCCACTGAGCAGGCCGTTCTTGCTCCCAATAGCCACTATGCAGTTTCAAAGGTCGCGGCGGCTAGCCTTCTCCACTATTACGGAAAAAAGAAGGGTTTCCCGTGTGTAAATCTCCGTTTGTATTCCGTATACGGGCCGCTGGAAGACTCATCCCGGTTGATTCCCAATCTTGTGAAGTGTGGAATAGAAGGAAAATACCCAGAGTTTGTCGATCCAAACGTATCTCGCGATTTTGTCTATATTGATGACGCCGTGGAAGCCTTCATCGATACCGCTTGGAGCTTTACGGCTGATGACTACGGATCATCGTTCAATGTTGGCACGGGCCAAAAGACAACGATTAAGGATTGTGCGGCATTGGCCAAGGATATCTTTTCGATTCCCCATGATCCTGTTTTTTCCATGCCCAGCCGGCATTGGGACGTGAACGATTGGTACGCCAACATCGACAAAGTCCGATTAAGGATTGGATGGGTTCCGCGAACTGATTTCCGCGCAGGGATCATCAAAACGGTTGATTGGTTCCGGCAGATAGAAGACCAGGAGAGGTATTTCCGGTCTTCAAAGCGCTTTGGACTGGACACCAAGCATAGCGTTTCGGCCGTAATCGCCTGTTACAAGGACAGTGAGGCGATCCCTGTAATGTACGAACGTCTGAAGAAGACGTTTGCTAAGCTCAACGTCGATTACGAAATTATTTTTGTGAACGACGGCAGTCCCGATGATTCCGAGGAGGTCATCCGGAGGATTTCGAGGGATGATCGGAAAGTCCGTGGTATTTCACACTCGCGCAATTTCGGCTCGCAAGCGGGGTTCAGGAGCGGCATGGAAATTTCGACCAAGAATTCATGTGTGCTGTTGGATGGAGATTTACAAGATCCGCCAGAACTCATTGAAGCGATGGTTGAGAAGTGGCGGGAAGGGTACGATGTTGTCTACGGACGCCGGGTAGCACGCCAAACCACACCGTTGATGAAAATTGCCTACAAAGCATTCTATAGGATCTTCGATTATTTCTCGTACGTCCGTATCCCTCACGATGCAGGCGATTTCTCGCTTATGGATAAGCGCGTCGTCGACGCAATGCTGACATTTCCGGAGCGTGATCTATTTTTGCGCGGCGTCCGCGCGTATGCGGGTTTTAAACAGACGGGAATAGACTACGTGCGGCCGAAGCGTGTGTTTGGTGTGACAACAAACAGCTTCATGAAAAACATTGGTTGGGCAAAAAAGGGAATCTACTCCTTCACTTATGTGCCGCTGGATATTCTGAGCACTACTGCCGTAATCCTCCTCGGTATCACCGGCGTTCTAATGAGCGCACAATTGCTCGCCAAACTGTTTCTACCGGAATTGGCTCCGCGCGGCATAACAACCTTGCTGATGGCGGTGCTGTTTTTTGGTTCCTTGAACCTCTTGGCGATCAGTATCGTCGGTGAATATGTGGCGAAAATTTTCGAAGAAGTCAAGCGAAGGCCCCATTTTATCCGTCGAAGTATGATCAAAGAGGGCGAAATTCGCTTTGCTACAATGAACCGAAAACAAGACGAAGAGTCCTGACGGCATGCCTGCTTCCCTTCAAAGCGACCTCATTCGCAGAACAAACATGATTGATCGGACGGCAGAAACATGGAGACCCCCACTTTTTGCCCAGTCTGGCGGGCGCCGGGTGTCCGCGATGGCGGCACTTCGCCGGTTTCTGGATTTACAAGCTGGTTCGATTTGGCGAGACTTGAGAAACGTTCTTCCACATATCGCTGGGACAATCGTGGACGTCGGATGCGGCGCTCAGCCGTATCGTTCTCTGGTCCCAGTGGCTGTAAAATATATCGGCATCGACAACGTCGTCAGCAAAGACTGTTTCGGTTACGATGTTTCGGACACGCGGTATTTCAGCGGAGATCATTGGCCCGTTGAGGATGCCTCTGTGGACTTCGTCCTCTGCACCGAAACCTTGGAGCACGTACCCGACTCACAACAGTTCCTCGGAGAAGCCTTCCGATGCCTGGCACCCGGCGGCACACTTTTGATCACCATACCATTTGCCGCGCGATGGCATTTTGTTCCGCATGACTATTGGCGGTTTACACCGTCAGGCCTAGCTCGTTTGCTTCGGAGTTCCGGCTTTGTGAACATCCGTGTCTATGCACGCGGAAACGCGTTCACCGTGGCTTGTTACAAAACGATGGCATTGCTGCTGCGGCTCGCTTTGCCTCAGACCCAGACGGTAGTCCTTCGGCTGATTCTGAGAATACTCTTCATTCCATGTGTGCCTGTTTTCGTTGCCTTGGCAGCCCTGGCCAACTGCTCATTGCTTGGGCAGGGTGGCGATGATTGCCTTGGCTATACCGCCATATCGGAAAGGAAGTCTCAGTGACGGCTCCCTGGGTGGAGCGGTCTTGCCCGTTATGCCGTTCTGGAGACCAATCCCAGATCGTTGCCGAATCGAATATTGATCTTGCCAAGCTGGACAAATTCGCTTTCGCCTCGAGAAAAAAACCGGAATACATGCATCCGCGGTTAATCGAGTGTCCCGGTTGCAGTCTGTTATACGGGAGTCCGGTGCTATCGCCAGATGCATTGGCGGATGCTTACCGCAGCGCGGCCTTCGACAGTGGCAACGAGGCCCGATACGCAAGCAAGACCTACGCGCGGGAAGTAAAGAAGATCATGCCTCGATTGCCCGATCTGAATGGCTCGCTGGATATTGGAACGGGGGACGGCTCCTTTCTTGAGGAACTGATCAGCCTTGGTTTTCAGAACGTAATCGGTGTGGAACCATCGCATGCACCATATGCCGCGGCACAGCCGGAAATTCGAAATAGAATCCGACTAGGCTTGTTCCGGCCCGAAGATTACGCGCCCGCCGGGTTTTCTCTGGTGACTTGCTTTCAGACGATGGAACATCTTTGGGATCCGCTCGGAATCGCGCGAACGGTGCTGCCCTTGCTGAAGACGGGCGGCGGTTTTCTCATCGTGGTGCACAATCGTTACGCTTTGTCGGCGAAAGTCCTGGGTTTCAAATCGCCGATTTTCGACGTCGAACATTTGCAGCTGTTCAGCTCCAGGACCGCATGCAGTCTACTGGAGCGTGCGGGATACCAGAACGTGCATGTCGCCTCTCTGTGGAATCGCTATTCTCTGTGCTACTGGATGAGGCTCTTCCCGCTTCCAGATCGAATAAAAAACGCTCTCTTGAGCTTGGCCTTCATATCCCGAGTCGGGAAGCTGCCGATCTCGTTGCCGGCCGGCAACCTCGTCTGCCTGGGATTCAAGGAGGGCTAGGCCGCCATTTTTTGGATGGTGTCTCGGTTGGCCTCAGGCTGGATTTAATTCAGCTTCGGATTGCGCTCCCACACAACCGCGGTCCAATCACCGAAGATGACGAAATCCGGGGTAAGGGGACCCACGCTCCGGTAGCGGGATTTCAAGTAGTCGCCCAGAGTGCGATCAAAACTCACGCCGAATATGGGCGCGCCATACTCAGGAAAAATGCGGTTGGACCACAGAACGTAGCGTACGGGCTGTCGTTCAATTTCCCGAATCGTTTCGTCTGTCATTTTTCCAGGAGCCAAAACACCCGGAACAAAGGCGTAGAGGCGCGTCGGGCTATGTGTTTCCGAGAGGAAATACAGGCTCGTGTCCTCGGGAACGGAGAGAACAGATTCACCCTCGGAAGCCTTCTCCTTCATGAATCGAATCGCTGCCTGGTAACGCTCTGCTAGATGTTTCGGTGCACGAACCGTACCTCGGGATGTTGTCAAAGGCACAAAATTCTTTGCGTCAGCTTCATATGCGTGGGCGCGGATCGCAACTGGCGCTAAACATGCCAAACAGATTGCCAACTCTCCCCAGAACACGAATTGGCGCGAGCGACCGGATCTACGAATGATCAAGCAGAGCAGCATCAAGAACGAAAGAGCGACTGGACCATTATAGTAAATGGGATATCCCGAAGGAGCCATCTTCATTAAGATTCGAAACGCAAGCAGGCTCGAGAACGCAAGCAAGAGGGGAAAAGCTGGGTTTGGGGCAGCGATTGCACGAGTGCCGCGCCAGCAAAAATACCATGCGACAAAAGTAGCTACGATGATATACAGGACCATGTCCTGGGGGAAGAAGACCGCCGATAAGGTTAGTTCGGTCGCCCGGAGAAAAGGCGGCTGGAAATAGCCCTGCATGGCGAAACAAAGAATCACGAGGAGGACGAGCATAATCTTTGTTAGCTTCCGCCATAGACGGCAGTACGTTACGAGGCCGATGCACACTATTGGGATTGCGCGAAACATCGCCTCGGCGAACGCAGGCGCGGATACGGTAAAGCCATTCCGTGCAAGCCACATCTTGCCGTAAGTCCTCATAAAGTAAGACGTTGGCCAGCTTAGAATATTTTCATGCGTTATGAAATCGACACCTGCGATGGACACCATCCACCGAATGACCAGGCAGCAAATCAAGACTCCAGGCAGAATCGCCAGAACGTCGTTCCTGAGAAGTCTCCAGGAACGCCCCGAAAAATACCGCAGTGCGACCAGGAGTCCGAGGGTCCCGTAGCAGGCAATCCCATACTCGGGTTTGATCAGGAGTGCGGCAGCTGCTACGCTTCCAGCTGCGAATATCCAGGACCACCGTGCGGAAGCGGACGCGGTAATTACAAGCAAAACGAATAGGCAACCGACCAAACAGCCGTACACCGCGGCAAAGCTGTAGGGCAGAGGAAAGCAAAAAAGCGAAGGGTGAAAAGCCTCCATCATTACCACCGCCCCAGCCGTCCAGCCCATGATCCAGGACGACAATCGCATTCCAGTCAGATAAAGCAATATTGCGGAACCCAAGGCCGATAAAGAGCCGGCCCAGTAGAGCACACTCAATTGGATACCGAACAAACGGAACAAATAACTATTGAAATACGGAGCCGCAGGACCAAAGCTGAAGAACGTGTCGCGGTATAGCTGCTTACCCTCTGCTAATAGTAGGGGTACGTACATCTCATGCCCGGAGTCGATGGTCAGATCTCCCCAAGCAGCCCAGGTCAAATATACCTTCCAGATCCATATGCACACCAAGGCCAAAAGAGCCAGTAGAGTCGCGCGGTTCCATGGATCGGAAGGGCGGCCGGGGGCGAATGCCCACGGCACGTGGCGGGGATCTATGGTATGAACCTTTGACACGTGCAACATGGGAGCAGGGGTTGCCGTTTCCGTAGAGAGCGTGATAATAGTTCGATGCAGATGGTATCAACAAATTTTTGACCTTCCGGTACTTATCTGTAGCTACCGCCACGTACAGGTTACCCTCCGTGGGTGTTCCCGAAGTTGAGGAACAAACTGCAAAAAGACTTCTCCTCATTCTTTCGGAGGACCTAGAGGTCAGAGGGCTCTCGCAAGAGCCACTTCAAGTCTTGCCGGTTCTTCGAATTGGACCTATGGCTTGTGTTCGGAATCGCAACGGTCCGAGTGAATTTCGTCCCTTCCTTTTCCTTGTGAGCCATCCCTGCCGTATTATCATCTCCGGCGATTCACGATCCAATTTTGCTCGAGGCACCGAACGAGCCCTAACCCGCTAGAGACAATGTCCATTGACGCTCAAGCGGAAGAGTATTTCGGCAGACACCATCGCCGCGAAGCCGGTGAGTCTAGTCCTTGAAAAATCTCCGCAGCCTTGAAACACCTCCCGCCCGTTGCAAGCTGGATACCTCAGCTGAGACGCAAGTCTCGATACCCCTCCTGCCTTGGTAAACTAACTCCCTAGGACACGCGTCCCCGCGCATGAGCCCCCATCAAACGGACCGGCACCATTTCGACCGCCAGATTGTTTACGCGCGGCCGGTTTTTATTTTGCTGGCGCTGCTGGCAGTTCTGGAGCAGCCGCCTTCGCACGAATTGCGGCGCTCCGTTTCGTTTCTCGTTGCTTATCTAGTTGTTTCGCTCCTCGTGACCCAGTTGGAGCGGCTGCTCCGCAAACGCTCGTGGCATTTGCCACTCGTGTGCGATTTGTTCGCACTGGGATATTTCATCTATATCAGCCCTTCCACGGTGCCAGTGTGGTTTCCATTCATGTTCATCTGCTATGCGGGAGGCATACGCTGGGGACTTGCCTTGACCGTCCCCCTTGCCGGCGGTCGCCTGGCTAGGACTGCTGGCCGGAACATTTGCCGGCGGTGTAGGCCTCGCCTATCTCGGCGACCTTAACCGGCGGTTTGCGGCGCAAATCGATTTCTTTTCGCGCATCAACGCAACGATGCAAGTGGATCAAGGGCTCGCGGAGTCGCTGCGGCTCTTTCTGGAGGAGCTTGCCACCACGTTTAGTGTGGAAGAAGCTCTATTGCTCTATCGCGACACGGATCTGGAGCGTATTTTTCTGTGGCGGCTGAAAGCGGGCGAAAGTGAGCGGCTGGTGCCAGAGAGCATGCCGCTCTCGCGCACGGACGGTTTTCTGCTGGACGACATGGATGCAGCAATTTGCTGGAACTCCCTCAACGAACCGGGTTCCGGTTTCGGGTGGGACCGCCGAGACGGCAGGGTGATAAAGAATCTGCCGCGGCTGCCCGGGCCGGCGCAGCAGGAACTCAAAGTGCGGTCTCTCCTAACCGTGGCATTCGATCAGGAAGGACAAGCAAGTGGCAGGATTTTCTTGTTGAATGGCCGTAACTCATTTCAAAAACAGGACTTAGCCTGGCTTGAAAGCATCGCGGCGCACGTATCTCCAGCGCTAGAAAACATCTTTCTTTTGAGGCATTTACGCGCACGAGCCATCGAGGCCGAGCGCAGCCGGATTGCGCGCGACCTCCACGATGGAATTCTTCAGACCCTCCTGAGCATCGAAATCCAGTTGGACGTCTTGCGGCGCCGGGTTCCTGCCGCGCCTGACCAGGCCGTCAGCGGCCTTGCCAGCCTCCAACAGACCGTCAAAAACGAGGGCGCGGAGCTGCGTCAGACCGTCACAGACCTCCGTCCGCTCCGGGTGCAGAGCGCTGATTTGGTTGACCTGATGCGCGGATTCGCCGAGCGGTACCGCAACGAATCCACTGTAGCCCTTGATGTGCTGATCGATTCGGCACAGCTGCGCGCTCCGGACCGCGTTTGCCGCGAGATTTTCCAGATTTACCGGGAAGCACTCAACAATATAAAAAAACATGCCAAGGCTTCCCATGTCGTGGTAAAACTGTCGCAGGATGACAGCCGTCTAGTACTCGTAGTAGACGACAACGGCGAGGGGTTTAGTTTCGCTGGTAGGTTCACCGGCGATGAATTGGATCGATTGCGGCTGGGTCCCATTTCCATTAAGGAGCGAGCGCGTACCGTGGGTGGGGTTTTGACTGTTGAGTCGAACCCGGGGCATGGAGCGCGTCTAACGATTGAAGTTCCGCTCGGTTGATATGGCCAAGACAAAACAGCAGATACGGGTACTACTAGCCGACGACCACGCAATCTTTCGCGATGGCTTGAGGAAGCTTCTCGATTCCGACGAAGACATCATCATCGTCGGGGAAGCCCAGAACGGAGCGGAGTGCATCAAGCTCCTCGCCAAGCTCAAGCCCGATATTCTTCTCCTCGATCTGCGCATGCCGGACAAAGACGGTCTGGCCGTTCTCGAGGAAGTCAATTTCGACACCTTGCCGACGCGAGTTGTCGTCTTGACCGCCGCGGAAGACGATCGCGACGTTGTTCGCGCCATGCGTCTCGGCGCACGCGGCGTGGTGCTGAAGCAGTCCGCCACCGATCTTCTAGTAAAGAGCATTCACCGCGTGCATGCCGGCGAAATCTGGCTCGACAACCGCATGACTGCCGAAGTCATGAAGGCGTTTTCGAAGTCGAGCGAATCCGGCCCGCGCCGCGAAAAGCCGTTGCTCAGCGACCGCGAGAAAGAAATCGTGCAACTCGTCGCGCAGGGTTTCCGCAACAAGGAGATCGGCGAAAAACTCTTTATCTCCGAGCAAACTGTCAAGAACCATTTGCATAACATCTTCGACAAACTCGGCGTCTCCGACCGCCTCGAACTGGCCCTCTACGCCATCCACCACCGCTTGATCGACCAGACGTAGCCTATCTGTTCGTAGAGGCCTGTCCTTCGTTGATCTTCCTGGAGAGCGTCGATGTTTTATCATGGAATCCTAACGCAGGGATGATCTCCAAAGTGAGTGAAGCCAGCCTCAAATCACAATCCCACACAGAAATACCGGGTCGTCAGAGCCTGACAGTAAATCACTCTCGTTTGCAGGCGAAACTCGTTCGACCATGGCGCGGGCCACGGCCGCTCTTCGGCCCGCCGGGAGACGTCTGTCTATCGCGCGAGCACCGCGGGGACCGACGTTCACGGTGATGGCCCTTTCAGCAGCGAGCAACTGCTCGTTGCTCCCGAGGCACGCCTGGACGTCCAGCGGGACGCGCTTCTCCATTCTTCCATCTAGAAGCATTAGGACCAGAACCTTTGCAGAACTATCTTTTTTCAGGGGCCCGGGCCGCGTACCGTTCAGGCGTCGCCTCTGTCGAGTTTCTGATGGCTTCGTTTTTTCTCATACATGGCCTTGTCCGCCTGCGCCATAAGGTCGCCCAGCGAGATGGTACGCTTTGGATTGAACCGGGCCACGCCGACACTGAGCGAGAGTTCGTAGCGAGATTCACCTGCGTTCGACTTCTTGACCCTCTTTTCCAATCGGCGGAGCAAAACTTCCCGGGTTTGGCCGGAAGCTTCGAGCGCCAGTACGACGAATTCATCTCCACCGAGGCGAGCCACAATATCAGAATCACGGAATGTACGTTCCAGGGCATCTGCAGCGCGGATCAGCGCGAGATCTCCCTCCTGGTGTCCATAGGAATCATTGATCTTCTTCAGACCGTCAACGTCACAGTACAACAGCAAAAGGCTCTGCGC
>WNGO01005271.1_pt1 | contig 13347 bp, 10 predicted proteins | sample 5400511 | NCBI WGS metagenome assembly WNGO01 (sample SAMN13153380, study PRJNA577476) | soil metagenome | isolation source: 20 cm soil or saprolite under Garry oak tree replicate 2 | place: USA:California | collected 2016-06-15
GAACGGCATCTGTCATACCAGGACCGCCCCCTCGGCGAGTTTCTCGGCTTTGTCGAGCGCGTTGTCGACACGATCAACCGGGCGATCGCGAACGTGCCGCGCGACCGCGTGCGCCTGCATGTCTGCTGGGGCAATTACGAGGGGCCGCACGATAAGGACGTGCCGCTCGAAGACATCCTGCCGATCCTGCAGAAAGCGAATGTCGGCGGCTTTGTGCTGCCCTTCGCCAACCCGCGTCACCAGCACGAATACCGCGTGTTGCAGAAATTCCCGCTCGCCGACGATCAGATCATCGTCGCCGGCGTCATCGACGATCTGACCGGCTTTGTCGAGCACCCGGAAGTCGTTGCCGACCGCATCGAGAATGTCGCGCGCGTGGTCGGCGACCCAAAGCGGGTCATGGCCGGCACCGATTGCGGCTTCGACACCTCGGCCGGCATGGGCCGGGTCACCGAGGACGTGGTCTGGGCCAAGTTCAAGGCCATGGCCGAAGGCGCCCGGATCGCGTCGCGGAGGCTCGGGCTGCACTAAAAAGCCCCTCTCCCGCAATGCGGGAGAGGGAGGGACCCGCGCCGAAGGCGTGGGAGGGTGAGGGTCTTTACTACTGCACCACCCTCACCCGCCTTCGCGCTCCGCGCTCAGGCACCCTCTCCCGCGGTGCGGGAGAGGGAAGCGCCTCGGCCGTTGACAGCGGCGTGCGCTCGGCGTTTGCATTTCGCGTTTCTGCTGTTGCGCGGCGCTGATGGGAGGCAAGCGATGAAATCGGCTTATGGACGGCAGACCCCGCCACCCGATTACGAGCTGACCTGCGTCGAGCCGGGGAGCCCGATGGGTGAACTCCTCCGCCGCTACTGGCAGCCGGTCTGCCTCTCCGAGGAGCTGAAAGATCTGCCGCGCAAGGAAAAGCTCCTCGGCGAGGAGATCGTCCTGTTCCGCGACAAGCAGGGCCGGGTCGGCGCGCTCGACCCGCATTGCGCGCATCGCGGCACGTCATTGGAATGGGGGCAGATCGAGGAGCGGGGCATCCGCTGCTGCTATCATGGCTGGCTCTACGACACGCAAGGCCAGTGCCTTGAGATGCCGTGCGAGACCGCGGAATTCCGCCAGCGCATGGATGTCTGGCAGCCGGCCTATCCGACGCATGAATATGGCGGGCTCGTCTTCGCCTATATGGGCCCGCCCGGCACCGAGCCCCTCTTCCCGCTCTACGACATCATCGACACGCGCTATCGCGACGATGTCGAGTTGCGCGGCATGCGGCTCTGGGGCGAGTACGCGGTCGGCATGGTGAAGGACTGCAACTGGCTGCAGCACTGGGAGAACATCGTCGATCCATGGCACCTGGTGATGCTGCACCAGGGGATTAGCGGCGATCAGTTCGAGGGCGCGCTGATGCAGGGCGCGCCGCGTATCGGCTGGGACAAGACGCCGCTCGGCGTGCGCTACAATTTGATCAAGGATCTCCCGAACGGCAACCGCATGGTTCGCCATGCCGAGTGCATCGTGCCGAACGCCTTTATCATCCCGAGCATCCGCGAGCCCGGCACGAACCCAAAGCGGCAGGAGCGCGGGAGTGAATTGTCCTGGGCGGTGCCGATCGACAACGAGCATGTGCGCGGCATCAGCATCGTTTGCTGGCCGCTCGAAAACGGGAAGCGGAAGGAGGGCTGGAAACCCGGCACCGACACCGTTGCCGATATCCGCCCGGGCTCGTCACTGGTGCGCAGCTATGAGGAGCGGCAGCGCAAGCCCGACGATCTCGAAGCGCAGGAAGGGCAGCGCAGGATCGCGGTGCATGCGCTCGAAAACCTCGGCCACTCCGATAGCGGCATTGCGATGTTGCGGCACATGCTGCGCGAGCAGATCCAGCGCGTCGAGCGCGGCCTCGATCCGATCAATGTGGTGCGCGACCCCGACGCCAACCACCGGATCGCGACGGGCGCCTGGAACACAATCCTGACGCCGGCCGAGGCAGCCCGCCACGATTCCGACGAGCTGTAACGCTTGGACTGGAGCTGTCTCTAAGCCGCCCGGCGCAGGCGGTGAAAGCGCGCATAGCGCCGGCTCGGATCGCCGAGGCACAGTTGCTCGCGCAGTTTGAGGAGGACGAATTGGATCGGCTGTGCCGCCGGCGTCGCTGTCGCGACGGTCGCGCGCGCGGGGTTCTCCTCCGCCAACATGCAGACCGAGCGCGCCTCGGCCGTTTCGATCCACCGCATCAGGTTCGTCTGTTTCATCTCTGGCCTCCCTTCCCTTAGAGGCTGAGTGAAAACATAATCGCTCCTCACGCGAGGAGGTGTGAACCTCTTCACACCTGGATAGAAAAAATTTAGGGGCTTTGTCGGGAAGCCGGGCGAACGGCTGTCGGTACGCCGATCGCGGGCTCGATCAATATCCGATCGGGTTGAACGGCCTAAATCGTCATGGCCGGGCTTGACGCGGCCATCCACGAACAGCCCGTGGATGCCCGGAACAAGTCCCGGGCATGACGGTTTGAGAGCGTTTCAATTCACCAGGACAACGTCTAGGCGCATTCGGCGGTCAGATGACGCCTTCGTCCTTGAGGCCGCCGATGTCGCGCTCGCTGAGGCCGAGCCAGCTGCCGAACACTTCGGTTGTGTGCTGGCCGAGGAGCGGCGCCGGCGCAATCTTTGGCGGCTTGCCATCAAAGCGGACCGGGAAGGTCGGCATCCGCAGCTCGCCATTCGGGTGATGCTGCGTCTGGATGATGCCGCGGCTCTCGAAGGTCGGCTCGGCGAGGAGATCGCCGGTATCCATGACGGCGCCGGCCGGGATGCCGGCCGCGCCGAGAATCTTCATCGCCTCGTGCTTTGTGTGCTGCTGTGTCCAGGCCGTCACCATCTCGGTGACGGCATCGGCATGCGCCATCCGCTTGTCGCGATCGAGATAGTCGGGATCGTCGGCCAATTCGGGCCGGCCGATCACCTTCGCCGTGCGGCGCCAGTGCTCGGGGTTGTTGTGGCTGTTGAAGACGTACACCCAATCATTCGGCCCGCCCGGCTTGCAGGGGTAGATGTCATTGGGCGGGATCGGCGGACCAAACCCGGCGCGGCCGCGCTCCTGCGGCTCTCCGGTGCGCGCATAATTGGTAAAGGCGCCGCGCGTGTAATTGAGCTGCGCGTCCTGCATCGCGACCTGCAGCCGCCGCCCCTGCCCGGTCGTGTGGCGCTGGTACAGCGCGCTGACGACCGAGATCGCCATCAGCATGCCGGTGCCGGTGTCGCCTAAGGTCGGTCCCGGCCGCACCGGTCGGCGGCCGGCTTCGCCGGTGATCGCCATGTTGCCGCCGCAGGCCTGCGCGATCATGTCGAAAGCAAGGTTGTGCTCGTAGGGGCTGCCCTCGCCAAAACCTTTGACCTGGGCATAGATCAGGCGCGGGTTCAGCGCGTGCAGTTCGTCCCAGCCCAGCCCCAATTTCTCGATCGTGCCGGGCGCCATGTTTTCGATAAAGACGTCCGCCTTTTTCGCCATGTCCTTGACGAGCGCAACACCGCGCGGCGATTTCAGGTTGACCGTGACCGATTTCTTGTTGGCGTTGTAGATCATGAAATAATAGGCGTCGGCCCCGGGCTTGGGGCCGGTGCCGAGGATGCGGCCGGGCTCGCCGCCCTTCGGGTTCTCCACCTTGACGACCTCGGCGCCGAGCTGGGCCAAAACCTCGGTGCAGGTCGGGCCGGCCTCGAATTGCGACAAATCGAGCACCCGCACTCCGGCGAGGCAATTCGGCGCGGCGGCGGCTTCGGTCATTGGTCAGCTCCTTCGGATCGTGCTCCCGAAAAAATAACGCTTTAGCGCAGAGGACGCTATGGACACGCGGAGGACGCCGGTGATTAGGCATCGCGTCCTCTGCGCGCCCTCTGCGCATCCTCCGCGCCCTCTGCGGTAAAGTGTTTTACTCTTCCTGTCCTGAGAGGACCGATGTCTGAGCCGATCCGCCTGACGCTGTTCGAAAATTACCGCTTTGTGCTGTACGCGCCGTTCTACGCGGCGCATGCGATCGGGGCCTATGCCGATGAGGGGCTCGCGGTCGAGCTCCTGCCCTCCCCCGGGGCGGGCCGCGCCGAGGCGGCGCTCGCCGCGGGCGACGTCGATGCCGTGTGGATGGGCCCGATCCGGGTCATGAAGCATCACGACGACAACCCGGGCTCGCCGCTTGTCGCCTTCGCCGAGGTGGTGTGCCGCGACCCGTTCTCGCTGGTCGGTGCAAAACCCAACCCCAGCTTCGGCCTCCCCGAGCTTAGCCGGCTGCGCTTCGCCAGTGTCAGCGAGGTGCCGACCCCCTGGCTTTGCCTCGAACAGGATCTGCGCGACAACGGCATCGACCCCGCTTCGCTGCCGCGGATCACCGGCCGCACGATGCCGGAGAATACCGCCGCGCTGGCCGACGGCAGGCTCGATGTCGCGCAATTATTCGAGCCCTTTGTCGAACAAGCGGTCAGCGCGGGCGGGCATGTCTGGTTCCCGGCGAGCGCGCGCGGCCGCACGAGCTATACCGTGTTCGTCACCCGCCGCGAACGCCTCGCCGCCGACCCGGAGCCGTTCCGCCGCATGGTGCGGGCGATCTACCGCACGCAGCGCTGGGTCGATGCCGAGCCGCCGGAGTCGCTCGCCGCCGCAATCGCCGATTACTTTCCGGCGCTCGAGCGCGGGGTCCTTACCCGAGCACTGGCGCGCTACAAGGAGCAGGGCGTGTGGGGGCATGACCCGGTGTTGCCCGAGGCCGGTTTCGACCGGCTGCGCCGCGCCCTCCTCGGCAACGGTTTTTTGTCGCGCGAGGTGCCGTTTGGCGACTGCGTCGACAACCGCCTCGCCGAAGCGGCCGTCGCGCAGAGTTAGGTGCCCGGCTAATCGAGATCGGACGAAAAATAAGCCCCTCACCCGTCCTCGGCTGCGCCTCGGACTCCCTCTCCCCGCTTGCGGGGAGAGGGGCAATCGCGGCGGCTACAGCGCCTTCAGCATCGCCTCGGCGCTGGATACCTCGAATTGCCCCGGCTTCTCGCGGTGGATCGCCTTGACGACCCCGTCCTCGACCAGCATCGAGTAGCGGTCGGAACGCTCACCGAGGCCGCGGCTCTTCAGGTCGAGCTCCATGCCGATCGCGCGGGTGAAATCGCCGCTGCCATCGGCCAGCATCAGCACCTTGTCGCCGACATTCTGCGCCTTGCCCCAGGCGCCCATGACAAAGGCGTCATTGACCGCAACGCAGGCGATCTGATCGATGCCTTTACCTTCTCGCCAACCTGGATCGTCATGGGGGAATGCCTCCGGTTAGGTCTACGCGATTGATTTGCGCCACTGGACGCCGCCGCGCCCGAACATGGCAATGGGGGTGCACCGATAGCACAGCAGGCCGCTGCCGGCAAACGGCGGACCCGCAGCAACCGCACCCCGCGACTTTTCACCGGTCGGCCTTCAAACGCACCTTTCCTGCGGAATTGATGGCATGATCCGCCGTTCGCCATCGGCAATCTAACGCGACCGGCACCCGTGCGGCCGGCGCAGCGCGGAGCCCGCGATGGACTCGCTAACCGGCCAGCTGCTCGTGGCAATGCCGCAGATGATGGACCCCCGCTTTGCACGCTCGGTCGTTTATATCTGCGCGCACAGCGAGGAAGCGGGCGCGATGGGGCTGGTCGTCAACAAACTGCTCCAGTCGCTGACGATGGATGAGCTGTTCACGCATCTGAAGCTCGAACCGGCGCGGCGAAACCAGTTAAACCCGGTGCATTTCGGCGGGCCGGTCGAACCCGGACGGGGCTTTGTGTTGCATACCGCCGATTACCAGGAAGAATCGACGCTGGCCGTCAGCGCCGATTTTGCGGTGACCGCGACCCTCGACATCTTGCGCGCGATCGGCCGCGGCGAGGGGCCGCGGCGCAGCCTGTTGGCATTGGGTTACGCCGGCTGGGCGCCCGGCCAGCTCGATGCCGAGATGCAGGCGAATGGCTGGCTGTCGGTCGAGGCCGATGCCGAGCTGGTATTCGACGACGATGACGACGGCAAATGGCAGCGCGCGCTCGCCAAGCTCGGGGTCGATTTGACCATGCTGTCGACCGACGCCGGTCACGCTTAACGGGACTACCCCCGCCAATCCTCGCGCAAGACCGCAAACAGCAGGTGATCCTGCCACCTGCCGTCGATCAGCAGATAGTTGCGGGCATAGCCCTCCTGCTGAAAGCCGGTGTGCAGCAACAGCGCGCGGCTCGGCGTATTGGTCGGCAGACAGGCCGCTTCGACGCGGTGCAGGCGCAGCCGTTCGAAGGCGAAATCGAGAACCAGCGGCAAGGCCGCGGTCATGTAGCCCTGGCGCGCATAGGGCTCGCCGGTCCAATAACCGAGGCTCGCGGTTTCAGCGACCCCGCGCCGGATGTTTGACAAGCCGATCCCGCCGACCAGCGTTTCGTCATGGCGGAAGATAAAAAAATTGTAGCCCTGGTCGATGCGCCAGTCTTCGGCGTAGCGCGCGATGCGCGCGCGAAAGCTGGTGCGGCTCAAAGCGTCGGGCGGCCAACTCGGTTCCCAGGGCGTCAGGAAGTTGCGTGAGCGGGCCCGAAGGCTCGCCCAATCCTCGTAGTCGCCGCGCTCCGGCGGGCGCAGGAAGACGCGGTCGCCGACCAGCCGAAACGGCTCCGAGCGCGCCAGGAATAGCCGGGGAAAGGTTTTGCGCTGTGTAGCCATGATCTCGGCGCGGTTCCCCGTTCAACCGGCGAGGCGCGCCCGCAGGCGCTCGAAATCCTCGAGCCGGCCGACCGGCCCCAACCCGACGAGCGTCGGCGGCGCGGTCCGCCAGCGCGCCACGACACGCCCTACCGCGGCGTCATCGACCGCCTCGATCCGCCGCACCATATCCACCGGATCGAACGGCGTGCCGTGGATCAGCATGTGCTGTGCCATCTGCTCGCAGCGCGCCCCGGTGCTTTCGAGCGACATCAGGAGACCCGCTTTCATCTGCGCCTTGGCACGCGCCAGCTCGACCGGCGCAAACCCGTCGGTAAGCCGCAATGTCTCCTCGCACAAGACCGGCACCAGCTCGCTCGCTTCCTCTTCGCCGGTCCCAGCATAGATGCCGAACAGCCCGCCGTCGCGATAGCCATGCACAAAGGAGTGTATCGAATAAACGAGACCCCGTTTCTCGCGCACCTCCTGGAACAGGCGGGACGACATGCCGCCGCCGAACGCGGTCGACAGCACGGTTGCTGCGTAATAATCCGGATCGCCGAGCGGTAGCCCCGGGAAACCGAGCACAAGGTGCAGCTGCTCCAGATCGCGGGCTTCGCGATGGTCGCCGCCGACATAGCGGGCTGGCTCGGTCGCGATCGCCCGGTCGGCCGGCATTCCCGACAACAAGGTCGCGGCGAGATCGACAAACCGGTCGTGATCGAGATTGCCGGCCGCGGAGAGGATCATGCGCGCGGCGCCGTAATGCTCGCGCAGATAGCCCATCACCGCCTCGCGCGACAGCTGGCGAATGATCTCGGGACGGCCGAGCACCGGACGCCCCATCGGCTGCTCGGGAAAGGCGCGCTCCTGGAAATAATCGAAGATGATGTCGTCCGGCGTGTCGTTCGCCTGACCGATCTCCTGCAGGATGACGGCGCGCTCGCGCTCAAGCTCGGCGGGGTCGAAGCTCGAATGCAGCAGGATGTCGGACAGGATGTCGAGCGCGAGCGGCACGTCCTCTTTCAACACCTTGGCGTAATAGGCCGTGCTCTCGCGCGAGGTATAGGCGTTGAGATGGCCGCCGACCGCCTCGATCTCCTCGGCGATGTCACGGGCGCTGCGCCGTTCGGTGCCCTTAAAGGCCATGTGCTCGAGGAAATGCGCGGCGCCGTTGATCTCGGGCGCCTCATGCCGGGTCCCGACATCGACCCACAGCCCGAGCGAGACGGTGTCGACCGTGTCGATGCGGTCGGTGACGATCCGCAGCCCGTTTGGAAGCGTGGCGAGATTGACCGTCATGCCGCTCCTCGTTTTGGCCGGGCGCGCCGCGCATGCGTTCGCAGGAAGGTGCGCACTGCAGCGACGTCGTTCGGGAGCGCCGTGACGCGCTCGCGCCGCTCCATGATATCCGCGAGCTCCGGGGGTACCGGCGGCCGGATGCCGGTCGCCCGTTCCACCGCCTCGGGAAATTTCGCCGGGTGCGCCGTCGCAAGCGCGATCATCGGTGTCGTCGTCTCCTCGTTCATCTCCGCCCGCGCGGCGGCAACCGCGACCGCGGTGTGGGGATCGATCAACGCCCCGCTGCGCCGGTAGGTGTCGCCGATCGTATCGAGCGTCATTGTGTCATCGACCCGCTGTGCCACGAACAATTGCCGCGCGCGCCGCCATCCCTGCTCGTCGCCGGGCAATGCGCCGCTGTCGCGAAATGCCCGCAGATCGGCCGTGACGGCCGCGCCGTTGCGGCCCTTCAATTCAAACAGCAGCCGTTCGAAATTGCTCGCCACCTGGATGTCCATGCTCGGGCTGAGGCTCGCCGCGACCGGCCCGATCGTCATCTCGCCCGTCGCGACATACCGCGCCAGGATATCGTTGGCGTTGGTGCCGATGACCAGGTGCTCGATCGGCAAGCCCATCGCGCGGGCGAGATGGCCGGCATAGACATTGCCGAAATTGCCGGTCGGCACGCTGAACGACACCGCCCGTCCGGAAGCGGCCCCGAGCGCCAGACCCGCCGAGATGTAATAAACGATCTGCGCCGCCACCCGCGCGAAATTGATCGAGTTGACCGCCGACAGGTTCAGCTCCTGGCGCAACGCGCGGTCGGCGAACAGCGCCTTCACGATGTCCTGGCAATCGTCGAATGTGCCGTCGATCGCCAGCGCGTGCGCATTCGCGGCGTCGACCGTCGTCATTTGCCGGCGCTGCACCTCGGAAATGCGGCCGTGCGGATAGAGCATAAAGATGTCGAGGGCGGCGCGGTCGCGGCACGCCGCGAGCGCGGCCGAGCCGGTATCGCCCGAGGTCGCGCCGATGATCGTCACCTGCTCGCCGCGTCGTGCCAGCGCGGCGTCGAACAGCCGTCCGACCAGCTGCAACGCCAGATCCTTGAAGGCAAGCGTCGGGCCGTGAAACAGCTCCAACAGCCACAGCCGCTCGTCCAATTGCACGAGCGGCGCCACGGCGGCATGGCGGAACGTGCCGTAGGCGCCCCCGGTCAGCCGCGACAATTCCTCGCCCGCGAATGTCTCGCCGGCAAAGAGCGCCACGATCTCCGCCGCCAGCTCGGCATAGGGCCGCCCGGCAAGGCCGGCCAGCTGCGCTGCGCTCAATTTCGGCAGGGTTTCCGGCACAAACAGCCCGCCATCATCCGCGAGGCCGGCGAGCAGGACCTCCTCGAAGGTGTGGGTGGCCGGCGCGGGCCCGGCATCGCGGGTACTGAGATAGCGCACCCTTTGAAGGTATAGCCCGGGCTGGCCCGTCGCAACCGGCTCGGGCGCGCGGCTGATCAGCCATCCGAGCCGGTCAGGGGCGGCGGCCGGCTCGCCGCCGCTATTTGTCGAGCCAGATATCCTCGCGGCGGTTGCCGCTGAAGATGCCGTTGACCATCAGCGTCATGTTTTTGACATAGGGCTGCCAGCAGGTCGCCACGCGGTTGTAAAAAATGATCGGCCGGGCGTAGTCCTCGGCGAGCTTGCGTTCGATGTCCCAAAGCAATTGCTTGCGGCGCTCCTCGTTGGGCTCCTCCGATTGCGCCGTGAGCAGCTTATCCACCTCGCGATTGCAATAACCGTCCCAGTTGAGGCTCGCACCACAGGCGTAGAACAGGTCGATTGCTTCCGGAGAACTGGTCTGCAGGTTGAGACTGACGGTGAACTCCTTGCGCATGATCTTCGGGAAATAGCGCGATGTGTCGATCAGGTCGAGCTCGCCGTCGAAATAAACCTGCTTCAGCTGATCGATCAGCAGGACCGCGGAATCGCGATAGATCGGAAGATCGCGGGTCGCCACCTTGATCTTCAGCGGATTGCTCGGCCCGTAGCCGAGCTTCTGCATGATCCGGCGGGACTCGCTGCGGCTTTTCTCGATATCGGGATCATAGCCGGGCAGGGTTTGCAGCATCTCGGGCGGCATGCCCCACTCTCCGCCCGGCGGCGGCTGCAACACACCGCCGATGTCGCCCTGGCCTTGCCCAATAATGTCGATGAACGCTTTGCGGTCGATCGCCAGCGCCATGGCCTTGCGCAGTTCAAAATTATTGAATGGCGGCGCGTCACGGTTGACCAATAAATGCGCGTTGATGCCGCCGCCGGGCGTAATCTCGCAGTCGGCCTGGGGGACTTGGCTCTGCACGTCCTTGAGCTGCGGGATGCGCAAGGTAAACGGAAACGTCATATCGACATTTCCCGCAATGAACGCCAGCACCGCCGTCGATGGATCCTTGATAATCGTGTAGTCGATGCCGTCGAGATAAGGCAGCCCCGGTTTCCAGTAACCCGGGTTGCGCGTGACCCTGATCGCCTCGTTTTGCTTGAACTCGACGAATTTGAAGGGGCCAGTGCCGATCGGGTGTTGTCGCATCTGCGCCGCCGGCACATGGCAGGGGTATATCGCCGAGAAGCCGCCGGCCAACACCACCAGGAATGCCGGCTGCGGGCGCTTCAAATGAAACGTCACCGCGTTGTCGCTATCGGCGGTGACCCGGTCGAGATTTTTGTACAGGGACTTGCGCGGATTAAACCGGAGCTTCTCTTTCCCGGTCTCCATCATCAGATCCCAGGTGCACAAGACGTCCTTGGCGGTGAACGGCTCGCCGTCATGCCATTTGACGCCTTCACGCAGATGGAAGGTGAGTGCGGTGCCGTCCTCGCTCCACGACCAGTCAGTCGCCAGATCGGGGATGATTGTGTCGAGCCGGTTCTGCTTCTGATGCTGATCGAACAGAACAAGGTTGTTGAACACGCCCATCATCGGGCTCTGAGAACTCGCGGTCGCCTCTTCGAGGATCGACATCGTCGGCGGGCTGTCGAAATCGTACATCTTGAGGATGCCGCCGCGTTTCTGGGCGGCGCCGCTTTGCGCAAACAACACTAGCGTCAGCAGCGCCGTCGCCGCTGCCATCACTCCAAGGGATGCTCGGCGCATTCGGCGTGCCTCCCCGTTGTATTCTCCCGCTGCAAGCATGTTGCAGCCGCCCGAGCCGCCGAGCAGGTCAGGGGCGCCGGCGTTTATTTATCGAACCACACATCCTCGAAGCGCCAGCCGTTGTAGATGCTGTTGACCATCATCGTCAGCCCCTTCACCTGCGGCTGCCAGCAGGTCGCGTTCGTGGTGTGAAAGATGATCGGCCGGGCGCCGTCTTCCTGGAGTTTTTTGTCGATTTCCCACACCAGCTTGCGTCGCTTATCCTGGTCCGACAAAGCCGATTGCTCGTCGAATTTCTTGTCCAGCTCGGCGTTGCAATAGCCGCTGTAGTTCCGGTCGGAGCCGCAGGCGTAATTCTCGTAGAATTGCTGATCGGGGTCGTCGACGCCGCTGCCGGTGTTGTTGAGGCCGACCATGTAATCCTTGCGGGTCACCTTTGAGTGCCAATTGGCCGTCTCAACCGTGTCGAGGACGCCGTTGATGTGAATTTCCTTGAGCTGATCGATCAGGATTACCGCCGGATCGCGGTAGGTCGGGACATTGCGGGTCGAGACTTTGATCTCGAGCGTCTTGTCGGGCCCGTAGCCGAGCTTTTCCATAATCGAGCGCGCCTCGGCCCGGTTTTTCCCGATGTCCGGACCGTAACCGGGGATGGTCTGCAGCATTTCGGGCGGCATGCCCCACTGGCCTTCGGGCGGCGGCAGCATCGCACCGCCGATCTTGCCTTCGCCGCCGCTGATAATGTCGATAAAGGCTTTGCGGTCGAGCGCCAGGGCCATCGCGCGGCGGATTTCGGGATTATCGAACGGAGGCGCGTCGCGGTTGACCAGCAAATTGGTCGTGCCGTTTGTCGTCCGCAATTCACAGATCGCCTGCGGCGCCTGGCTCCTGATGTCCTTCAACAGCGGCACCGAGATGCTGAACGGCCAGGTCACGTCGAATTGTCCGGCGACAAAGCCGAGGATCGCGGTCGAGCGGTTCGGGACGATCGTATACTCGATGCCGTCGAGATAGGGCCGGCCCGGCTTCCAGTAATCCGGGTTGCGCGCGACCTTGATGTGCTCGTTCGGCTTGAACTCGACAAACTTGAACGGCCCCGTGCCGATCGGGTGCTGCCGCATCTGCGCCGGCGTCACGTGGCAGGGGTAGACCGGCGAATAGCCGGAAGCTAAGAGCGCAACAAACGCCGGCTGCGGCCGCTTCAGATGAAAGGTGGCCTCGTTATCGCCATTGGCCGTGACGTGGTCGAGGTTGCGGTACCAGCTCTTGCGCGGGTTGCCGCGGAGCTTCTGTTCGCTCTTGCCGAGCAGCAAATCCCAGGTGCACTGCACGTCCTTGGCGGTGAAGGGCTTGCCGTCATGCCATTTGACACCCGAGCGCAATTTGAAGGTGAGCTCGGTGCCGTCCTCGCTCCATGACCAGCTCTCGGCGAGGTCGGGCACGACCGTCTGCAAGCTGTTCTGCGGCACGTCCTGCTTGTAGAGGACGAGGTTGTTCATGACGCCCATGATCGGCAGGACCGTCGAATAGGTCGCTTCCTCGTGGATCGACATGCTCGCCGGGCTGTCCCAGTGCTGGATCCTCAACGTCCCGCCGGATTTCTGTGCCAGCGCGATATTGCCGCTCGAAAGCGCCAGCAGCAGGGCCCCCGCCGCTGCACAGCTCGACAGCCTTCTCCCGATCATCGCGTTTCCTCCTTCCGTGCGCCGATTTATTTGTCGAGCCACACATCTTCCATGCGCAGCCCGTTGTAGATAGCGTTCACCGTCATCGTGTAGCCCTTGACGTAGGGATGCCAGCAGGTGCCGGAGACGCTGTGGTACAGGATCGGGCGCGCCACATCCTCGGCCAATTTCCGCTCGACCTCCCACACCAGCCTGCGGCGCCTTTCCTTGTCGGATTCCATCGACTGCTGATCGACCATCTTGTCCAGCTCGGGGTTACAGTAGGCGTCGTAATTGCCTTCGGCGTTGCAGGTGTAATTCTCGTAGAGTGTCTGGTCGGGCTCGTCGAGGCCGTTGCCGATCAGGTTGAGGCCGATTGTGAAATCCTTCCTGGCTAGCCGCGGGTACCACACGGCGGTGTCGATCGGCTCCAATTCGCCGTCGATGTAGATCTCTTTCAGCTGATCGATCAGCAGCACCGCCGGGTCGCGATAGGGCGGGATATTGCGCGTCGCGATCTTCGTTTGCAGCCGGTTGTTCGGGCCATAGCCGAGCTTTTCCATCAGCTTGCGCGCCTCGG
>WNGO01007286.1_pt1 | contig 13347 bp, 13 predicted proteins | sample 5400511 | NCBI WGS metagenome assembly WNGO01 (sample SAMN13153380, study PRJNA577476) | soil metagenome | isolation source: 20 cm soil or saprolite under Garry oak tree replicate 2 | place: USA:California | collected 2016-06-15
AATCCGCTTCGAGGGCAAGTTCTATCAGCTTGCCGGGGCCCATTCAGGGCCGGTGCCGGCGCACCCGATCGGGCTGTGGCTGGGAGCCTACAAGCCGCGGATGTTGTCGCTCGTCGGGAGGCTGGGCGACGGATGGGTGCCGTCGTTCGGCTACGTCAAGGAGGCGGACCTGCTCGAAGGCAACCGTCGCATCGATGAGGCGGCGACCACCGCCGGACGGGATCCGCGCTCCATCCGACGGGTCCTCAACGCCGGGAGTCTCGACGCTGAGACGTTGGTGGCGCTGGTCGTCGACTACGGGATGGACACGTTCCTGGTCACCGATGACCCGGACGAGATGCGGACCTTTGCGTCAGAGGTGGCGCCGAGAGTGCGAGAGGAAGTTGAGGCACGCCGATCTCGTAGCGCTCATTAGGGACGGGATCGGAGAGCGGGGAGGGCGCTGGGCCGATCTCGGAGCCGGAGAGGGCGCCTTCACGTCGGCGCTCGGCGATTTACTCGGGCCCGAGGCTCACGTCACCGCGGTCGACAAGGACGCAACCGCGCTGCGCGCGATCGAGGGCCGCTTCGATGTGCGCGTCGCAGACTTCACCAGGCCGCTCGATCTTCACGGCCTGGATGGGGTGCTCATGGCGAACTCTCTGCACTTCGTCCGCGACAAGCGCCCGGTCTTGACGGCCGTGCATGCGATGCTGCGCCCGGGGGCCAGGCTGATCGTCGTCGAGTACGGGACCGACCGCGGCAACCCGTGGGTCCCGCATCCGTTCACCTACGCGCAGTGGGAGACGTTTGCGGCTCAGGCCGGCTTCAAGAACACGAGGCTCCTGCAGACCGTCCCGAGCCGCTGGCTGGGAAGCATGTATTCGGCGGTGAGTGAGGCTTAGAAAACCTGGGAGCGAACCTCGGCCTGCTGCCCGCGCCGGCCCCTGTGACGGCGCATCCAGCGGCGGATCATCACGCTCCGACGGTCATCGCCGCCGCGACCGCCGCCACCCGGGTTGAACCGCTTGGTCACGCCGTCGAGCTTGGCGCCCCACGTGACGTATTTCTTGAATCGCTCCTCGGCCTCCTGTGCGATGCCGATGCGCTGGCCGCGCGTCTCCTCTCGGAAACGGGCGATGCGGCCCGCCGCCGCGCCTTCCTTCTCCTCGGGCGTGGAGCCGAGGTTGGCCTCGGGCAGCGTGCCGATGACCACGATCTGGTCGTCCTCGACGGCGACCTCCACTCCCGTGAACCAGCCGTCTGGGAGCCTTCCGGCAAACCAACCCTTGATCGATCCGAGCTCTTTCTCATCCATGCGTTACATAATTACACTGTAATAAATGGGAAGTCAAGCAGAGTTTCGTAAGCTCACGGACACATGGGAATGATGCCGCCGGGCTCGCATGGGCCCGTGATCTGGTGGGGAGGATGGGGCAGGGGCCGGCGCAACCCGGAGAGCGGGCCGGCCAACAGCGGCCTGACCGGCGATCCCACCATCGAGCCGCCGCAGCAACCCGAAGGCCCCAAGGACCTCCGCGGCCGATGGGAGAGCCTCAAGCAGTCGGTCGTCGGTACGACCGCGGCGCTCCCGCAGGTCCTACGCCTGGTCTGGGAGGCCAGCCGCCCGACCACCATCGGCCTGTTCCTCACGACAGCCTTGGCCGGTGTCATCCCGACGATCTCCGTCGGTATCACGCTGACGCTCACCAACGCTGTCGTCGCAGGCATCGCCATCCATCAGTTCCACCAGCCGGACCGCATTGTCTTTTCCAGCCTGGGCGTGCCGTGGCTTCCCGGCCCGACCTTGAGCTCGGTGCAGATGATCGTTCTCCTGGCCGCGCTGCAGTTCGTCCTCTTCGTCATCAGCGCGCTGTTGAACACGTTGCGCAACATTTTTCAGCAGCTGCTCCAGAACTCGGTTTCCATGCGCATCCAGCTCATGGTCATGGAGAAGGCCGCGTCGCTCGACCTGCCCTTCTACGAAGACCCGGCCTCGTACGACCTGCTGCGCCGGGCGCAAAACGATTCCATCAACCGGCCTGTGTTGATGATCGCGACCGCGTTCGGCCTACTCCAGACCCTCCTCACTCTGGGCACGATGATCGCGCTCTTGTTCGGCGTGAGCTGGATTCTTGCCGTGGTGGTGCTGATCTCCCCGATCCCAGCCTTCATCGCGGACACGCGCTACGGCTGGAGGGGTTACAACATCGCGCGCTGGGGTTCGCGACTGCTGCGTCGCATGCAGTACATGGTCTCGCTCGTCACGACCGATTCGTTCGCCAAGGAGGTCAAGCTTTTCGGTCTCGGCCAGTACTTCATCGAGCGGTACCGACTCATCGCGAACGCCTTTTACGACAGCCAGAAGTCTCAACTCGTCCGCCGGTACATGACAGGTTTCGTGCTGGGCAACCTCAGCACGATTGTCACGTCGATAACGTATCTCTACATCGCCCTGCAGGCGATCGCCGGCCGGATGTCGCTGGGTAGCCTGACCGCATACACCCAGGCGGCGGTGCAGGTGCAGAACTCGATTCAGAGCGTGCTCAGCGGCTTCTCAGGCATGTACGAGCACAACCTCTACCTCAACAATCTCGTCGAGCTGATGGCCAGGCAGCCATCGATGCCGGTCGCAGCCGAACCGAAGCCGGTGCCGCAGCCACTACGTGGCGAGATCAGGTTCGAGCACGTGAGCTTTGCTTACCCAGGCGCCGAGAAGAACGCGCTCACCGACCTCACCTTTACGGTCACCGCGGGTGAGACTCTGGCGGTGGTGGGCCGCAACGGAGCGGGGAAGACCACGCTGTTCAAGCTCATCTGCCGCCTCTACGACCCGAACGAGGGCCGAATCCTCATCGACGGCGTCGACATCCGCGATTTCGAGCCCTCGGAGCTCCGGCGCCAGATCGGCGCCATGTTCCAGGACTACGTGGACTACCAGGCCACCGCGTCCGAGAACATCGGCTTGGGCAACGTCCCGGAGATCGCGGATCGCGACGCGGTCGTGAGCGCGAGCAAGCAGGCCGGGTCGGACGAGCTCATCGCCAACCTGCCCGCCGGGTACGATACGGCGCTCGGCAAGTGGTTCGACGCGGGTGTGAACCTATCGGGCGGCGAGTGGCAGAAGGTCGCACTGGCCCGCGCGTTCATGCGCGAGGATGCAAGGATCCTGCTGCTCGACGAGCCGACTTCGGCCCTTGACGCGCAGGCGGAGTACGACCTGTTCGAGCGTCTGCGCTCGCTGACGGATGGGCGCACCGCCGTGTACATCTCGCACCGCTTCTCAACCGTGCGGCGCGCCGACCGGATCATCTTCCTCGAGCATGGCCGCCTCGTCGAGGAAGGCACGCACGAAGCGCTGATCCAGCTAAACGGCCGCTACGCGAGGCTCTTCCGCATGCAGGCTGCCGCGTATACCGGCGAAGATGTGGAGATCCTTCCGGAAGAAGCCGTTTACCCGTAGGTGAGAAGGGCGGAGGTCTGGAGCGGCCTCCTCCTCGGCGTCGCCACCTTCGCCGCGTACATGATCGGTTCCAACCGATCGTTCGGCTACGACGCCGCGGCGACCTTCGCGAACTTCATCGCAACGCCGTCGATCTGGGACGCCTTCGCGGTTCGCAGCGTGATCCCCACAATTCCCGTGACCCAGGTCGCCACCAACGATCATGTCCTGCTTTCGTTGGTCAGCCACCTCATCTACTCGGCGACCGGGAGCCGCAGCGAGGTGGTGTACAGGCTGATCCCCGCACTCGCGGCCGGCGCGACCGTCGGCGTGTCGACCAGCGTCCTGACGCGGCGTTTCGGCGTCCTGGCCGGAGTGTGCGCCGGCCTGTACATCGCGACCGATCCGCTCTTCGTCGACAACAGCCGCGACCTGCGCGGCTACAGCCTCGCAGCGCTCGGCTCGGTCGTTGCAACTCTGCTCCTCCCCGTCCAGGGTGAGGTGTCCGGCGAAGCCGGACGGAGGGGCCGACTTGTCGCCTACGCGGTCATCATGGGCCTGGCGATCTCCGCGCAGCTCTTCGCGGGCGTCGTGCTGTTGCTTCACATCGCGTGGATCCTGACCCGAAGGTCAAAGCACGAAGTTCTGCAGCTCGCGCCGGCCTGGATCGCTGCGCTGGTGATCGGCGTCACCGCCAACGCGACCATCCAGGTCACGGAGCTCACCCAGCGTGGTTTGCCGCCCCCGATGTTCAATCCGACCTTTCCGAGCGACACGGTCTTCTTCCTGCTCGGCGCGCCGGTGCTGCTGCCGCTCGGCTTGTGGCTGTCGAGCGCCGGTCTGGGCCTTTGGCTGGAACGGAGACAGGAGTGGTTGTGGTCGTCGCTGGCGGTGCTGGCCGCGGTGGTTCTGGTCCTGTGGCTCGTCCTCCGGCCGGCCTTTCTCTATCCCCGGTTTTTCATCTTTCTGGTGCCGGCGTGCGCGTACCTGATGGCCGCCGCGATCGCGCGCTGGTGGGTGCTGGCGCCGGTCGTCGCGCTGGGCGCCGCGGCGGCGCTGGTCAGCCAGGCTTCGGGGTACACGCAAGATCCTCTTGCCCTGCCCCAGGCCGCCGCGGCCGTGGCACGTATCCATGCTTCTGGCGGGCGGGCCTGCGTCATCCACAGCGATGAGCAGGTCCTCTCGGCTTACACGAGCGATTTCACGGTCGTCACGCGGGCGGACCAGCTGAGCGACTGCGATGCGGTGGTCATCGTGAGCTGGGGGGTCGACCTGGCGCTCCGCGACCAGGCGGCGCGGCAGTTCCCGCGACTCAGGACGCTAGCGGCGTATTACCCGGCTGTCGTTCTAGAGAGGTGAGTGGGCGCTGCAGGCATACATGCCCTGAGGCGTCATCTGGAGGACCCGGACGGCGCGCCCACGCATGCGGTCGCAGCGCCAGCAGAAGACCACCGCGTCGATGCCCCAGGGGAGGATCCCCCTCAGGAGCACCTCGCGCTCCTTTTGGTGGAGCGCCCAGCAAATAAGGAAGTGCATCAAGCCGGAAAACTGTATCTGTAAGGTGCCGACAAAGCAAAGGAATGGCGGTAAAGAAAGTGTGAAAGGCCGTCAGGAGGCCTGGATCTGGTCGATCTTGGCCGCCAGCACGAAGTCGTTCTCTGTCAGCCCACCCGCGACGTGGGTCCAGAGGTCGACCCGCAGCGAGCCATAGGTCAGGTGAAGGTCCGGGTGGTGGCCCTCCGCCTCGGCGATGGGCGCGATCCGATTGATCAGCTCGACCCCGGGCATGAAGCCCTTGAACCGGAAGGTCCGGGTCAGCAGCGGGTGGCCTTCCCCCTGGACCACGCTCCAACCGGACAGCTGCTGGAGGAGCTTGTCGATTTCGTCGGCGCGGAGGGTGGGTGTCTCGGGCGTGCAGACGGTGCAGCGCCGCTCGGCGAGCGGAGTTTCCATCCAGTGAGCATCGCACGGGGGTGGGTAGAATTGACTCTCCCATGGGGCGGCTAGCTCAGTGGGAGAGCGCTTGCCTCACACGCAAGAGGTCATTGGTTCAAACCCAATGCCGCCCACCAGCAGCGGCCCCGTCGTCTAGCGGCCTAGGACGCAGCCCTCTCAAGGCTGAGATCGCGGGTTCGAATCCCGCCGGGGCTACTCGTATACACATCGCCCGCGCAGATGGTGTGTATAATGGATTTCCTTGAGGCGGATCCAAATCCACATCGATGAGGCTCTGGACGATGCGGCCGAGGTGGAGGCGGCGCGAAGGGGGTTGTCAAAGGCCGCCCTCATCCGTGCTTCGTTAGCCCGAGAACTGGCCAGCGAGATGCGGCAGGACGCCGACCCATGGCAGGCACTCACGGGGTGGCTTGACGATGGCCAAGTCGAAGACCTCGACGCGGCCATCTACGACCACGATCGATGAGGTTCGCGGACACCAGTTTTTGGTTTGGCCTGCAAGAGCGCCGTGACTCCCGACATGAGCAAGCGCGCGCCCTGGTGGAACGCGGAGTTGGTCGGGTCGTCACCACAAACCACGTCGTGGGTGAGACATGGACTCTCCTGCGCAGACGTTCCGGGCACTCAGCTGCGGTCGGATTTATCGACAGGTTGAAGGCGCTCCCCGACACCGAGGTCTTTCATGTCGATAAAGCTACCGAGACCGAAGCCTGGCGCTGGCTCCGAGCGCGTGGGGAGCGCGAGTACTCATTTGTTGATGCGACGAGCTTCGCGGTAATGCGCCGGCGACGGATCCGAGAGGCCCTGGCATTTGATGGCGACTTCAACGCCGCTGGGTTCGTCGAAGTCCGAGTGAGCTGACCCTGACCGTCGACTGAACGGCCATGCACCCGTCGGCTTGGTCATTGCTGGTCAGCGAAATCGCTAGCAAGGGCTGCCCTCTGCGAAGGCCTTGCGGCCCGAAGCCGCGGCGAACGTAAGCAGGCCGAATTTTCGAGCGCGGCTCAATGGGGCTGCGCGTCGGGCCACGTAGGCCGCCCGAGAATGCGATGCATCGGACAGGTCGGCGGTCGGTGGGTGACCCCAGGGCCGCGGCCCCGGGGTCGACGGTGGATCTATTAGCCGAACGAGTACTGCGCCGTGTAGACGCCGAACGGGCCCTGCGGCGTTGTGGAGACGATGGCTGTCCCCTGACCGTGCAAGTCAGCCAGCCCGCCCGACCCAGAGAGGACGAAATGCGCTTCCGACACTCCCGAGGTGTTAGTCGTTCCGGCGATATTGTCGAAGACGAGGGTTCCCGTTCGACCGCCTACGGCGCACGTGCAAGTGGCATTCCCCTGGAGGTTCTGGGAGCCGTCGGGATGGGTCACGATGTGGAGCTGTTCGGTGAAGTTGCCGGTGATATCACCCGTCACCACTCCCGCCGGGAAAGAGAGGGTGACGAACGCGTTGCCATCGGCCATGCGGAAACCAGACGGCACCGGCGCCGCCACGAAGAAGAACGTGCCGGCCACTGATATGGGGCTCGACGCCGCGACCGGCTGGACCGCTACGAGGGCGGCTCCAGCCGCCAGCACCAAGGTCAGCAATCTCGTCCTAAATCGGATCATGGGGCCCTCCTCCTTAGCTGATAGCGGAATGCGGCATGAGCCCGAGCTGGGCCAGGATGTCGGCTTGGTCGAAGTATTCGCGCTGCGTCTTGATCCGCCCATCGCGGTCGACCGCCCCGACACTAGCCGCCCGCACGTCGACATGCTTGTTGGTTGCCGGCCGCAGCTCGCCGGTCGGAAGGTGGAGCGGCCCGCCGTTGGTTCCTGCCGACTCGTACTCCACCGCGACGGCATCGCCCTGCTCGACGATGCGCTTTGAACGTCGGCATCCCTGGCCACGTGAGTTCAGCATCGTCCGCGTACATGTCTCCAATCGGGTTCAGGTCGTGCGCATTGACCGCCGCATTGAGTCGCCGCACCCGATCCGCAATCGATTTCATTGCAATTCCTCCTATGCGTTGTTTGGCGACATCGTCAGGGTCGGGCGGCACGGCTCGAATCAGGGAAACCCCTACTTCTTATATCCATCCACGGCAGGCATAAGATGGGCCGGATGGTCCTGGGGAGGGCCGCGGAGCAAGCCCGGATCGATGCACTCCTGGAGCACGCTCGCTCAGGTATTAGCGGAGCCCTTATCGTCAGCGGCGAGCCGGGAATCGGCAAGAGCGCCCTGCTGAGCTACGCGGCCGAAATGGCCCTCGATATGACGATGTTGTCAGCCACAGGGGTCAAGGCTGAATCCGAGCTCGCCTTTTCTGGACTTGCTGAGCTCCTGCATCCCATCCTCGACCTGATCGATGAAATTCCAAAGCCCCAGGCGGCGGCGCTCGCCAGTGCGCTGGCCTTCGGTCCACCTGTGATGTCCGATCCATTCGCCGTCTCGGCGGCAACGCTCAGTCTCATCGCGGCAGCGGCCGAGAACAGCCCGCTGTTGGCGGCTGTCGACGATGCTCACTGGCTCGACGCAGCCTCGCGTGGAGCGCTAGCGTTCGCGGCCCGTCGCCTGCGTGCCGATCGAGTCGCCTTCATCTTCGTGATCCGCGAAGGTGAGAAGACCGATCTCCGGTTCGCGGACTTCCCCCGAATGACCCTGCAGGGCGTCGGCTTCGAGACGTGCCGCGAGCTGCTCGCACGGGGCGCTGGGTCGCCGGTGGCCGCCAGGGTCGCCCAGCGCATATGGGAAGAGACGCAGGGCAATCCTCTTGCGATCCTCGAAACCCCACGTCTGCTGACCGCAGCCCAGCTATTGGGAACGGAGCCGCTGCCTGAGCTACTTCCAGCTGGACCTGGAATTCAGATGTCGTTCGAGCGCCGCGTCGCCACCCTTCCGAAAAGGACCCAGATGGCTCTCCTCGTCGCGGCCGCGTCACAATCCGGCTCCATCAAAGAGATGGCGCGAGCGTATGCCGGCAGTGAGGTAGCTCTGGTCGACCTGGACTCCGCCGAAGCGGCCGGACTGATCTCGAACGACGGTCTCACGATCCAGTTTCGACATCCCTTGGTGCGCGCGGCTGTCTATCAGGCGGCCGCGCCCGCGGACCGGCGTGCCGCTCATCGGGCGCTCGCAAGCTCTGCTGACGTCGATGGTTCACCGAGTGAGCGCGCCTGGCATCTCGCGGCTGCGGCGCAGGGAGAAGACGAGGAGGTGGCGGCGGCCCTCGAAGCCGTCGCCAACGATGCTCGCCGGCGTAGCGGCCCCGCTGCAGCTTGGCGCGCCTTTGAAAGGGCGGCGCGATTGACGCCGGACCCCGAGCAACGCGCGCGACGGCTGCACGAGGCAGGCAGCGATGCTTACGTTGCGGGCCAGTCAGAGCGATCGAGGGCCTTGTTAGACGAGGCGCATGTCCTGGCGCGAGAAATGAGCCTGCGCGCCGACATAGAGCACACGCGCGGGCGCATCGAGATGTGGACACGTTCCCCGGCTGCCGCCCGCAAGATTCTGCTCAAGGCGGCCGAGCAGATCGAAGCTCACGACCCAGCCAAGGCCACTCTCATGTTGGTGGACGCAGCTACCACCACCACCCAAGAAGTCGATCCCGACGAGAGCATGGTGCAGCAGTCGCTGCGAGTCTCTCAACGCGCGTATGAGCTGGGCTGCCAGGTCGGAGGCATCACCCAGGCGGCAGCCGAAGGCGCATATGGCAAGGCGCTAGTCATCCTCGGACAGAACGCCGACGGACATCGTCTACTCCTTCGCTCGCTAGAAGCGATTGACGCGAGAGAATCGCCCTGGCTGGCGATCCAGCTGATCCAGTACGCCCACGCCTTCCTCTATTTCGAAGAGTTCGATCGGATGCGTGCCCCCCTGGAACGTCTGATTGCCGAGGCCCGCGAGTCTAGCGCGCCCGGGGCTCTTCCCTATGCGCTCGGTCACTTGTCCGAACTGGACTTCCGAACCGGACGCTGGTCGGCGGCTCACACTGAGGCAGCCGAGGCCGTCGAGCTCGCCACCGAGCTTGGCCACAGGTTCTCCTTGATATATGCGCTCGCCTGCCTTTCCTGGATCGAAGCGGCCCGCGGATTGGAAGCGGACTGCAAGGCTCACGTTGCAAGGCTATGGGATGTCTCCGAGCACGCCCGGGACGCTGTCGGCGGCTATGTCGCTCGTATCACCGGGCTTTTGGACCTCGGGATGGGGCGGAATGAGGAGGCCGTCAAACATCTCCTGCCGGTGGTCAAGGCCTTGGCGCGGTTAGGACTGGTTACGCCATATCTATTTCAGGAAGGCCCGGACTTGATCGAAGCGTATGTCCACACCGGCCAGCGCTCGGAGGCGCAGGCGGCGCTCATGGTCCTGCAGGAGCAGGCGGCGGCTGCTCCCGGATTGTGGCCTCGTGCCGCCGCTGCTCGATCCCGCGGGCTGCTCGAGGACGACTTCCAGCCCGCGTTCGAGGAGGCGATGTCGCTACACGCCCGCACCGACATGCCCTTTGAGCGAGCCCGCACCGAGCTCTGCTACGGCGAGCGGCTGCGAAGGGCTCGCCGCCGGGCCGAGGCTCGCGACCAGCTGCACGCCGCGCTTGAGACTTTCGAACGCCTGGGTGCTGAGCCGTGGGCCGATCGCGCCCGCAACGAGCTGCGAGCTACGGGAGAGACCGTACATCGCGACCGATCGGCGTCAGACGAACTGACGCTTCAGGAACTACAGGTTGCATTGAAGGTGTCCGAGGGAGCCACCAACCGCGAGGCTGCCGCTGCTCTTTTCCTCAGCCCGAAGACGATCGAAGCGCATCTCAGCCGCATCTACGGCAAGCTCGGAATCCGGTCGCGTACCGAGTTGGCTCACAGATTTGCGCAAGACAGCTCGGGGACTCCCGCTGGCGCTACGCCGACCTCCAGGCGGTAGCCCCGCAGATCTTGCACTGGTATTCGGCCTGACCGTCGGCGTTCTTTTGGCCGGTCGCCTTCCAGATCAGACCTGAACGCTTGATCACATTGCAGACGCACGGTTTCGACGTCGCGTGGGTTGAATTGCGTTGGTCGGACATGTCTACACCTCCACTGGTTTGGCTTTCGGTCGAGTGCCCGCGATCCGGTTGACGACGTATTCGGCATCTCTGCCGACACCATCGATGAGCGCTGAGTTGTGACCGAACTGGAACGGCAGGCCCATGAAGTAAAGGCCCGGTTCCGACGGCACCACGCCTCGCTCGTGGGCGGGGATGTCGCCGCCGGCAGCAGCGGGCAGTTTGATCCAGCTGTAGTCGTGCTTGAATCCTGTGCACCAAACCACGTTCCTGACGTCAAGCGGGCGACCATCATCGAGGCACGGTTTGCCCCCCTCAACACCCTCGACCCTCGGCACTCGCGCGATGCCGGCGGCGGCGAAATCACTTTCTCGGATGCGCACAAGTGGCGTCCCCTTGGTCCGAAGCTGAGTCGCCATCTTGCGACCTATCGACGTCTTTACGGTAATCAGCTTGGTGGCAAGCCACCACGAAGGACGCGAATACAGGACAGGCGAGACGCTGCCGGTCGGCCGGCCGGCCAGCCACACCCGATGTTGCTGAGCAGCGTCCAGGGCTATCTCGGCGCCCGAGTTCCCGGCGCCGACAACCAGGACGTCGCCATCTTGCAACTGCGATGGGTCGCGATAGTCCGATGAATGCAGCTGCAAGATGCCTTGATCCAGCTCGGCAGCAAAGTCGGGTCGTTTCGGGTTTGGATGTCCACCTGTCGCCACGACGACTTGATCTGCCTCGAACCGTCGATTGCCGGCGTTTAGGACGAACGGGGCTTCCTCCCGGCTGAGGGCATCGACGCGGATGCCTAGTCGGATGGGTAGCTTGTGGTGGCCGGCGTAGCTCCCCAGGTAATTGGCCATCTCATCCTTCGTCGGCAACGCCCCAGCTCGGCCCGGGAACGGCGTGCCCGGGAGGCCGTCCAGGCGAGCGGGTGTAAACAGCCGCAGGCATTCCCAACGCCTGCGCCACGCTTCGCCGACGCGGGGATAGGCGTCGAGAATGACGAAATTGATGTTCCGCCTCGCCAGGTGAAACCCGACTGCGAGACCCGCCTGACCTCCGCCGACGACTACCACCTCGAAATGCTCAGATGTCAATTGACTCGTCCGTTCATTGGAACGTCAGGCTAAAGCGTCGGGCTCAGCAGTTGAATCGGGGAAACCCCCCAATTCCCTGGGTTTCAGAGTACGTCCTCTTGGAAAGCCTTTTCGAGTTCATCCAGTTGGTTCGAATAGCGTCCCGCTTGGGCTACGCCCGTTTTTGCCTGCGTTCCTAGCAGCACTAGCGAGGATAAGCTCTCGCTGATGACTGAATCTGGCATCAGTCGCATCGGTGCCGCCACCGGAGTCGTGTCGGTGGTCGTGACGTTCGTCGGCTTCGGCGTGCACGGCGCTCTTCCAACGGACACCACGGCCGACGCCGTCGAAACTTATGTCAAGGGCGTGAGCGCAAGCCAGGCGGGAATCGGCAATTACCTTGGGCTTCTTGGCTACCTGCTCTTTCTTGCCTTTGCGGCATATCTCTACGCCGTCGGTCGAGCCGGCGCCACGAATTCGTTGCATTGGCTGAACGTCCTTGGCTTGGCCGCCGCAATAACCTACATCGCGGTCAGCGCGTTCGCGATAGCCGGACAGGTGGTCATGGTCAACTGGGCCAAGGCAGGCGCCGACCCAAAGACGGTGCTCGGCGCTTACATGCTGGACAGCGCAGCCTTCACGCTGAGCTTCGAAATCGCGGCCCTCTTCTTGCTGGCGGTTGGCATCCTGATGTGGACCAGGCCTATCGCCCTGCGGCTGATCGGGGCCTCCGGCATGCTCGTCGGCTTGGTGCTTTTTGTCACCGGGCTCATAAGTACCGCATCGATTCAGAGCTCGAGCAGCCAAATCGGGTACATGGTATTCAGCCTCTGGACCGTCGTAGCAGGGATCTACCTGCTGATACGTCCGGCTCCGATAACTCGAGCTGCCTAGCGCTCCGCGTTATCCACGTACGAGGCTCTCGAGTTCCTTCAGCCGGTTCGAATAGCGTCCCGCTTGGGCTACCAGCGCCTGGATGGGCCTCGACTGTGCCGAAACGAGGCATTCGCACTCGTCGATTCAATGCCCCCTTTTTTTGCACAATCGGCCCATCTGGAGTTGCCTTTCTCCACTCAGACATCCAAATGGCGCAAACGGCGCGGGGCGACCGCAACTCAGCGACCGCCCCGCGGAGGGGCCGCCTTTATGCAGAAGCCCCACTTGGAGCCGGCAGCGCGCCGAGCTGAATTAGCATCGAGTGGACATCCACCACGTCCCAGTGCTCGGCCATACGGCCGTCGCGCAACTGGTGAATGTCGATGCCCTGGATGGTGTAGCTCTTGCCAGTTGGTGGAAGGCCAAGGAAGTCGCCTACGTGTGTGCCTCGTGTGGTCCACAGGATGGCGACCTTGTCACCCTCGGCGATCAGAAGCTCAAGCGTGAACTCTTGTTTGAAGGCCGTGCGCAGGGTGTTCACCCGCTGACGCAGGCCTTCCAAACCCTGGCCGTGTCCGGGGAAGGGGTTGTGCTCGACGTAGTCGGTGCGAGCTATCGTCTCGAGGACTTCCAACCGGCCCTGCATCAGGACCTCCTCGTAGTAGCGTCTGAGCAGCTGCTTGTTCTGGGTTTCTGACAATTCGTCCTTCTCCTTTACTCGTGGTTGGGTGAGCTGACCTGGCGGTAGAACGCGAGCATGTCGACGACGTTCCAATGGGCTGCCATGCGCCCGTCTCGCATTGCATACATGTCGACTCCGTCGAACTCGACGGGCCTTTGTGTAGGCGACAAACCGAGGAACTCGCCGGAATGGACGCCCGACAGAGTCCAATGCACTGCAACCCGGTCGCCATCGACGATGACTTCGTGCAGCTTGTGGCGGGGTTGGAAGGCCGCACGGATTTTGGCCACCCTGTGCTTCAGACCCTCGCGGCCGCGAACCT
>WNGO01011349.1_pt1 | contig 13336 bp, 12 predicted proteins | sample 5400511 | NCBI WGS metagenome assembly WNGO01 (sample SAMN13153380, study PRJNA577476) | soil metagenome | isolation source: 20 cm soil or saprolite under Garry oak tree replicate 2 | place: USA:California | collected 2016-06-15
AAAATTTTTGTCGTGACGAACTACGAGCCCGTCATGCAGTTGGCAGAGCAAGGTCGATGGGTGATTCTGCGGGAAGAACAGCAAATTTCCGAGAGTGATTCTGTGGATGCCGCGTCGAGGATTTGCGAACGAGTCGGCGTCAGCGGATTGCTGCGCCTGCCGCTCGATCTGCCGCTGATCCAATCGAGCGACATCGATGAACTATTGACCGTGGAATGTCCTGCTCCGGCTCTGGTGATTGTGCCTTCACGCGATGGGGCCGGCACAAACGCCATGCTGCGGACCCCCCCGACGTTGTTTCCCTCGCATTTTGGAAGCGGAAGTTTCGCGAAACATCTTGCCGAAGCCGAAAGGGCTCATGCCCGGGTGATAGTGCGGCGGAATCCCCGGCTGGAGATGGATGTGGACGACGAAGCGGATCTGCGGGCCCTGCTGGAGCACGATTTGAGCGGAACGGAAACAGGCCGCTGGCTGCGCGCCAGCGGCGTCGAGGCGAAGTTCCTGCCAAACATGCCTGCGGGAGCAATGAACGCGCGATGAAGCAAAAACTTTACGCGACCCTCGACCAGGCGGTGGCAGACATTCCCGATGGCGCACAAATTATGTTCGGTGGATTCGGAGGAGCGGGTTTTCCGAATAACCTGATTCAGGCGCTGGCGCGCAAAGGGACGAGGAACATCACGGCGATCAGCAACAATTGCGGGACTCGCGAAGGCGAACTTGGGCTGATGTTCAAGAACAATCAGATCAAGCATGTGATTGCCTCTTTTCCCGGACCACACGCCAATTATTTCCAGGAGCGATTCGCGGCCAAGGAAGTGACTCTGGAACTAGTGCCGCAGGGAATTCTGTGCGAACGAATGCGCGCCGCCGGCGCTGGTCTGCAAGGCTTTTACACTACCGTGGGCGTGGGCACCGAGGTTGCCGAAGGAAAGGAAGAGCGCTTCCTTGAAGGCCAGCGTTGCATTCTGGAAATGCCGATTCACGCGGACTATGCCTTGATCAAGGCGCACAAGGCCGATGAGTTGGGAAATCTGACCTACCGCCTGGCTGCAAGAAATTTCAATCCCATCATGGCCATGGCCGCAAAGACAACCATCGCGGAAGTGGAAGAAATCGTGCCGGTGGGTACGATCAATCCGGAGCATGTGATGACCCCGGCGATCTTTGTTCATCGCCTCGTGCAAGCGAAAGGACTCCGTTATGCCGGGTGACGGCATTCAGGAAAGAGTAACGGCGGCTAAGCCGCGATTGACGAGAGAACAGATCGCGCAGCGTACTGCGCTCGACTTGCCGGATGGCGGCTACGTGAATCTCGGCTGGGGAATTCCCAATCTCATCGCGGACTATTTGCCGAAAGAAATCACGGTCTATTTCCACAGCGAAAATGGAATTCTGGGAATGGGACGCCGCGCAAAACCCGGCGAAGAAGATTTCGATCAGGTGGACGCGATGAAAATACCCGTGACCCTGATTCCGGGAGCTTCTTTCTTTCATCAGGCGGATGCACACCTGATGTCGCGTGGTGGACATCTGGACGTTGCCGTTCTGGGCGGGTTTCAGGTGTCGGAGAAGGGCGATCTTTCGAATTGGAAAATTCCCGGCGCAAAAGGCTCCGGCGGTATCGGAGGCGCAATGGATATCGCCGCAGGCGCCAGGACATTGATCGTGTGCATGGAGCACACCACAAAGGATGGAGCACCAAAAATCGTGAAGCAGTGCACATATCCGCTAACCGCTTTGGCATGTGTGGATACCATCGTTACGGATCTGGCGGTGATCGACGTGAAGCCGGAAGGATTGATCCTTCGCGAAGTGGCCCGCGGTTGGACGGCGGAAGAAGTGCAGGAATTGACCGGTGCACCATTGATCGCGCGGCAACGAATTCCGGAGATGAGTTTCGCTTGAATTGAAGGGCCGAGTAAAAGACAAAAACATCCGGCGTGATCCTCGAGTTTCGATTTCGCTTCAGGATCCCGCTAATCCCTACCGCTATTTGGAGATCCGGGGCAAGGTCGTGGAAATTACCGAAAACGGAGCGGACGACCACATCAACAAACTCTCAAAGAAATATCTTGGAAATCCAGTTTACCCTTTCCGGAAACCGGGTGAAGTGCGGGTGACATACAAGATCGAGCCGGAAAAAGTCAGCTCGCTGGGGTGACAGCGCAATTTCACACCGACAACCAGGGTATCCAAATTGGCAGCCCAAAACTAACAACTCAGCACTTACAGCCGTGCGGCGACGCGCGCGGCGATGCGCCCATCGCGGGTGCGGAAGACAAACACCAAGCTGTCCGTGAGCGGAATGCCCTTGCCGGCAACCGCGAGTTGATACGACCACTCCAAGCGCTGCGGCAGTTCGGACGCAAGAGCCGTGGCATAGGGAATAATCCGTTCGACCGAGGTGCCAATTTCGGTGACGTTTTTTATCTGGCGTAGATCCACACCGCGTTTCCAGTAAAGAGAAAGCTGCAAAGCGCCCATCATTTCCCGGGTCAGGTATATGTGTGTTCCAACTTCGTGGAGACGGGAGCTACAGGACTGGTCGTGGATGACGAAGGAGAGAAGAAGTTGATCGGGGAATTGCGTGACGGTTTCCAAGCCGCGGCGGAAGACCGTGCCGTGGCCATCGTCGATTCGTTTCAAATGGTCAAAGAATTCAGGGGAAGTCACGTTGCCGGACACCCGGAAGCACACGCCATTGGGTAGCGAACCATCGGTTTCAAAAAAAACGCCGCCGTCATAGTTCCACACGGACTTGTCGCGTTTTACTTCGGTGAGTGACAAGCCCGGAGCGCAACCGAGAAAAATCAGAAATGCGGCGCCAGCGATTTTGTAGTCTAGCAAACTCATGAGTAGCGGCCGTGTGCAAGAGAGTTTACTCCTTGCGGTCGGCGGTGAGAAGAAAACTGAAACCATCAAAACTGTGGATGGCTTTGCCTGCTCCTGCTGGCTTGATGGTGCCCTTGCCCGAGCGCACCGCCTCGATCGCCGTGAGGAGTTCAGGCAGAACCGAAGGCGGGGCAACGGGAACGTTGTGGGCTCCAAGAACGAGTCTTAATTCGGGCGCAAGCGCGGCGAGGCGCTTCACGGAGGCGAGGTAGGCATCGAGATCGGTTTCCGGACGGTACAGCCAGATCGGGGCGGGATAGTACGTGTCGCCGGTGAAAAGAAGGCCGTTGTCGCGATCCAGCAAGGAGATGGCATCCGGCGTGTGGCCGGGAGTGGAGAGAATCTCGAGGGTGCGGCCGCCCAGATTGATTTTGAAACCGTCATGAATTGAGCGTGAGACTTTCCATGGTTTTGTGGCGTAGGTCTTCGGATCAAATCCTTTGGGCAAGTCGCCGCATAGCTGATCGGGAGTGATCTCCGCTTGCGCATCCTCGCGAGAGCCGCGCGCATTGGCGCGCGTGAAATCTGTGTCCATGCCGTAGACGAATGCGAATTGCCAGTTACCGCCAACATGATCGTTGTGCGTGTGCGAGTTGAGAACAACGACGGGACGCGACGTCAACTTGGACGTGACTTTGCGAATATCGCTGATGCCCATCCCCGTGTCGAACAGGAGAGCCTGTTTGTGGCCGACAATGAGATAGGAAATGACTTCTTCCGCCTGATGCGGTTCATAGATGGCGAAGACGCTCGGCGCGGCTTTGTAGACCTCGAACCACGGATCGATAGCCAACACACGCTCGAGCGATTTGTATTCCGGCCGGGGAAGCGCCCGGCACCATTCGGGGACTTGCGGCTGCGATTGCGAAAGAGCGGCTGGGCAGAAGACCGCCAGACTCAGAGCGAAGGCCACCAGCAAGCTTGTTTTTTCGAAATTACCCATAGACAAGTCTCCAGTGTTATTTTCGCTTCACCGAAAACGGCAGCAAAACATTGCCTGCTGCGCTGCCCACAAAAGAATAACCTGAGTGAACATATAGCATTCCTCCGACGATGACCGGCGCGGGGATGAACGAAAGCGGGCCTAACGCCAGCAGCTTCAACGGGTGCCTCACCGCGGCTTACCTCCCTGGTGAAACGAAGATGGATTTAGGCAGCATCATGTGCACGCCCTTGTTGCCGTCGACGAGCTCGGTGATGTGGAGATCGGCGGCCACGCTTGAGAGCATGTAAGCGTCGTCGCGGGAAAGGTGTTTCTCGTTCATCAGGAAATCGATCATTTCGCGCACCGCGAGCTTGGTGGCTTCGTTCAAATCTTCGTGAAGGCCCATGGTGATGAAATGGGTCGGCGTTTCGGCGCGGGGCCAGCGGAGTCGGATGTCCTTGCGCACGACGAATTGAAACGTGCCGATGAGCGAAGTTTCGAGCGCGGTGATATCCACTTCGCCGTCACCCTGGCCGGCGTGGCCGTCGCCGACTTCAAAGAGCGCGCCGGGCGCATGAACGGGAATGTACAGCGTCGTTCCTGCCACGAGATCCTTGTTGTCCAGATTGCCGGCTTGAATCCACGGCGGATTGCTACTGAGACGTCCGGAAGTTTCCGGCGGAGCGACACCCATGCTCCCAAAAAAAGGATGCAATGGGATTTCGATGCCGGGAGCGAAGCGCGCAATCATGTGCTTTTCGTCGAGCGGAATAATTTTCATCTTCGGGTAAGGGTAGTCTTCGGGCAGAAAGCCGCGCCCGGGACCGAATCCGTTGTAGGCATACGGAATCGCAAGCTTCGCGGAGAGAATTTTCACTTCGAGTACATCGCCAATTTCCGCGCCTTCGATGTAGATGGGGCCGGTAAGAATGTGTCCGCCGGGTCCTTTGTCCTTAACTTGATCGGTGATGTCGCGCAGCGACTGCTCGACCTGGTCCGGCGGGACGCCCGCATCTTCAAGCCGCTTCGGGCTGGAAGTAATCAGCGTCTGAATCTCCACAGTGTCGCCGGACTTAACGCTCAGCACCCGCGGTGTCTTCGCATCATAGTACCCCCACGCTACAGTTTTCGGCGTCGGCTTCAGTACATAGGTCGCCGATTTGCCCGGCTGTTGCCCCCTCACTGCTATTACCACGAGGAGTGCAATCGAAAGAGAGATCAGGGTTCTCATTTTTCTCCCAAAACTGCGGATTTGTTACCCAGACCGGTCCGAAGATACCCAAGGCTAAACGTCATCTTCCCGCGGATGCAACGAAATTCCTTGCCCAGGTCGGCAAACCAATTCCAGCTTCTTCTTCCTGCTGCTTGTTTTTCCCCAGACCGGCATATATTTGCAGCTTGGCACCACATTCGGAGTAAGAATATGCAATTCGGACCAACCGACAAGCAGTGGATCAGGTCCTCGTGCGGCGACTTGATCTGAGGCGTAGGGAGCGAGACGCGCATGAAGCAAGTGGAAATATCCGAGAAATTGCGCCGGCCCGTCATCCCAGTCCTCGAACTTCATGGCAGTAGAATCAAATCTGTGAACACTATTTAGGCTAAGCGCAAAATCGAACACTTTTATAGCTTCTGAGTTTCGGAACTCCACGGTGAACGCATGTTCCGCTGGCAGGCCGTAAATGACAAGCAATGCGATGCCGCACAAACTTACCGGGAAGAAATGCAACAAGCGGGTCTGCCAAAGCTCCTGGATGTTGGTGTGCGCGAAAGCGTGAGGTGATCCCTCAATTCTGGCGGCAAGGTCGCCGCAACCGAGAATTGCGATGTTAGGCGTGGAAAGGCCGCGACTCATGGATGGGTCATGTCCTCGGGCTTGACGAGGTCGTCGAATTCTTCGGCGGTGACGTAGCCGAGATTGAGGGCGGCTTCGCGGAGGCTGATGTGGGCCTTGTGGGCGGCTTTAGCCACCTGTGCGGCCTGGTCGTAGCCGATCTTGGGGGCCAGGGCGGTGACGAGCATGAGGGAATTGTGGACGTAGTGATCGATCTGTTCGCGATTGGCCGCGATGCCGCGGACGCAGTGCTCGACGAAGCTGTTGCAGGCGTCGGCGAGAAGCTCGACGGAATGCAAATAATTGAAGATGATAACAGGCTTGAATACGTTCAGCTCGAAATTGCCCTGCGAGCCGGCAAAGCCGATGGCGGCGTCATTGCCCATGACCTGCACGGCGACCATGGTGAGGGCTTCGGACTGCGTGGGATTCACTTTGCCGGGCATGATGGAAGAGCCTGGCTCGTTTTCGGGAAGCGTGAGTTCGCCCAGGCCACAGCGCGGGCCGGAGGCGAGCCAGCGAATATCGTTGGCGATTTTCATGAGCGAAGCCGCAAGCGTTTTCAGCGCGCCGGAGGCGAAGACAAGTTCGTCGTGCGCGGAAAGCGCCGCGAACTTGTTGGGATGGGAGCGGAAAGGAAGGCCGGTGAGCTCAGCAATCTTGCCTGCGGTTTTTGCAGCGAATTCGGGATGCGCGTTGAGGCCGGTGCCGACGGCGGTGCCACCGATGGCGAGATCGTAGAGGCCGTCGAGGGCGACAGCGACGCGGCCGCCATCGCGGTCCAGAAGATTCACGTAGCCGGAAAATTCCTGACCGAGAGTGAGGGGTGTGGCGTCCTGCAAATGGGTGCGACCGATTTTGACGATGTCCACGAACTCTTTGGCTTTGGCGTCGAGGGCGTCGCGAAGGTTTTTCACGGCGGGGAGCAGGCGGCGCGCCGTTTCCGCAGCGGCGGCGATGTGCATGGCGGCAGGAAACGTGTCGTTGGAGGATTGCGACATGTTGACGTCGTCGTTGGGATGGATGGGTTTCTTGCTGCCCATTTCGCCGTCGGCGATTTCAATGGCGCGGTTGGAGATGACTTCGTTGACGTTCATGTTAGTTTGCGTGCCGCTCCCGGTTTGCCAGACGCGAAGAGGGAAGTGGTCATTTAGTTTTCCAGCGATGACTTCATCGGCGGCTTGTGCGATGAGCGTGCATTTTTCGGCAGGCAACTTGCCGAGATCCTGATTGACGAGCGCGGCGGCTTTCTTAAGAATGCCGAAGGCGCGAATCAGCTCGGGCGGCATGACGTCCTTGCCGATGGCGAAGTGGATGAGCGAGCGGGCAGTTTGTGCGCCGTAGTAGCGGTCGGCGGGGACGTCGATCTTGCCCATGGAGTCGGACTCGGTGCGGGTTGGTGTGGTAATGACCGGTTTGGCTGCTTCAGACATGGGGAAACTCCTTGATAGGCCGCTGCTCAGATTCTACCAGCAAGTGACTGACCCGCATTGGCAGAGACGGAGTTAGGATGGCTGGGTGAGAGACACGCAAGTCAGGAAACGTGGGTGTTGTCGTGTATGGGAATCGGGACGGCCATCGTTATGTCCCGGGTCGTAGCCGAGATCGGTCTTCACGAGCCGCAGAAAACCCTTGCCCGCGGTGGCATCGGCACCTCACCTGGCAACCTCTTCGTTTTCGCCGACCTTTGACGGATTTGACGACCGAGGATCGCGGCCGGTTAGTAGACGGCGGCACCGCTGGTGGTTTTTTTGGGAGTCAGACTCCTTTTGTAGGCCTGTCCGTGGCACTTGGCCGGCCATGGTACGAACGGGACCACGGCGCAGCGCGGTTCCCAAAGGTAGACCGGGCGAGTGCGAAAACACTGCTGCGGAGGCGGCTGCGTTTCCTGCGGACGCGTGCGCGCGAGCTGAAGATGATCGGGAAAGCGTTTGTGTCGACCAAGCACCCCATCTTGGTGCACATCATCCCCATGCGGCAATGTAATCTTGCGTGCACGTACTGCAACGAATTCGATGATTTCTCGAAGCCGGTGCCACTGGCGGAAATGAAGAAGCGGCTGGATATTCTGGCAGACATGGGGACGTCAATCATCACCATCAGCGGCGGGGAGCCGCTGATGCATCCGGATCTGGACGAGGTCATCCGGCACATGCGGCGGCGGGGCATGATCGCCGGGCTGATCACCAACGGGTTCCATCTGAACAAAGAACGCACGGAGCGGCTGAACGAGGCGGGGCTGGAGCATCTGCAGATTAGCATTGATAACGTGGTGCCTGACGAGGTTTCCAAGAAAAGTCTGAAGACACTGGATGGCCGGTTGGTGATGCTGTCGACGTACGCGGTGTTTCAGGTGAATATCAACTCCGTGCTGGGCAGCGGGGTGAAAGATCCGGAGGACGCGCTGAAGATCGCGCGCCGGGCCGTGGAGCTCGGCTTCACCAGCACTGTGGGGATTATTCACGACCACAATGGGCAATTGAAGCCGCTGGGGCCGCACGAGCAGGAAATTTTTGAAGAAGTCATGGCGCTTGGGAAGCGGTCGTTTTCGCGATTCAACGAGTTTCAGCACAACGTGGCGCGCGGGCGGGAACACACCTGGCGATGCCGTTCGGGTTCGCGGTACCTGTATATTTGCGAAGACGGACTGGTGCACTGGTGCTCGCAGCAGCGCGGGTACCCAGGAATTCCGCTGGCGCAGTACACACCGGATATGCGCCGCCGCGAGTACTCCACCCAGAAGTTTTGCGCGCCACGGTGCACGGTTTCCTGCGTGCAGCAGGTCGGGATACTGGATAACTGGCGCGACCCTCAGAACCTCAAGCCCATGCCGATGGCGCCGCCCCCGCAAGCGGAGCTGGTGCAAATCGGACAGGGGCGCGGCCACTCCTGATTTCGGACGGTCCAATCTGAGATAATGTAGTTTCTCTCCGCGCACATTGCCCAGCTGAGCGATTGACGGTCACCCTCGGCTTGCCAACAATGAGGACATGCCAAGTTCAGCGATTGAGATTGAAAATTTGACAAAGGAATATCCCTTCGGGTTTCTTCACCTTAAGAAAAAAACTTCGCTCGAAGGGCTGAACATGCAGGTGGAGACGGGCGAGGTGTTTGGTTTTATCGGGCCGAACGGCGCCGGTAAATCAACGACCATCAAGCTCCTGATGAGGTTGATTTTCCCGACGGCGGGGAGCGCACGAATCCTCGGCAAGCCGATCAGCGACGTGGAAATGCACCGGGAGATCGGTTATCTCCCCGAGCAGCCCTACTTTTACGACCATCTGACCGCGGCGGAAATGCTTGGTTATTTTGCCCGGTTTCAGGACCTGGCCGCGGCTGACCGGAAGGATCGCGTCCAACGCATGCTGAAGAAGGTCGGGCTGGATACCGCGCATAAGATACAGCTTCGCAAGTACTCGAAGGGGATGCTGCAGCGGGTCGGGCTGGCGCAGGCCATCCTTCACGATCCGAAAGTAGTCATTCTGGACGAGCCGATGTCGGGGTTGGACCCGCTCGGCAGGCGCGAGGTGCGCGACATTATTCTGGAGTTGAAGAGGGATGGCAAGACGGTGATGTTTTCCACCCATATTCTTTCCGACGCGGAGATGTTGTGCGACCGCGTGGGCGTGATTGTTGGAGGAAGGCTCCGCGGGGTCGGCGCGCCGGGGACCCTCGTGGACATGAAAACGCAAGGGATGGAGATTCTGTTTGAGTTGAGAGGGGCGAGCAATGCGCCGCTGCTTTCCAAGGCGACACGCACGGGCGCCTGTTACCGGCTGCACGTAGCTGAGGAGGAGCTGTACGCGGCAATCGAGCAACTGCGAGGAGCCGGGGCACGCATCCTCTCCGTGTCACAGGTGAAAGCGACGCTGGAAGAATTTTTCTTGAACCTGGTGGGGGCGGACCGCGCGCAGGCATCGGCGGTGGAAGTGAGTGGGAAATGAGACGCGCTGGCGTGGTGGCGTTGAATACGTTTCGTGAAGCAGTGCGTGACCGCGTGCTGTATAGTCTGGTGTTCTTCGGCTTGCTGATGATGGCGGCTGCTGTCGCCGTGGGACAGATCTCGATTGGTATCGAACAGACGGTCATCGTGAGCCTGGGCCTGAGCGCTATTTCGATGATCGGGGTGCTGATTTCGGTGTTCATCGGCGTCGCGCTGGTCTCCAAGGAAATGGACAAGCGCACGCTCTACGCGCTGCTGGCGAAACCGGTGCGGCGATGGGAATTCCTGCTCGGGAAATTCGGCGGGCTGGTGCTGACACTGGCGGTCAACACGGCGGCGATGGCGCTGGGGCTGCTGCTGGTGATGCTGTACGTGAAGCATTCGCTGGAGCGAAGCGATGCGGTGGTGCTGGTGGCGGTCTATTTCATACTGCTGAAACTGGCGCTGATCGTCGCGCTGGCGCTGTTGTTTTCCTGCTTCACGACACCGCTGCTGGCGATTCTCTTCACGGTGGGCTTGTACATCGTAGGTTTATACGTGCAGGAACTGCGGGATTTGCCGGTCGAGGTAATGAGTCCGGCGATGGCCGCGTTCACCAAGTGGCTCTCCCATCTGCTTCCGAATTTTGAGAATTTCAATGTGATGGCCATGGCCGCGCACGGGCGAGCGGTTCCTGGCGCCTTGATCCTGCAAAACACGCTGTACGCGGTGGTTTATTGCACCATCGTTCTGACCGCCGCGGCCGTAGTGTTTTCGCGACGGAATTTGAAATGAAATCGGAGAAAATCATCGCGTGGGTGCTCTTGCTGGTCCTGCCCCTTGGATTTGCAGCCATCTGGCGGCTGCAGCACGGCATCGACGCGCAGCGTGCGGCGTTAAGCCAGGAACGCGACGACGTCCTGCTGCGCTCCGGAAGACTCGTGAAGATAATGAGCCTCGAATATGCGCCGCTACTGGCGGACATTTATTGGACGCGCGTGGTGCAATACTACGGAAACAAACATGTACGAGGCCAGGCGAATCTCGAGTTGCTCTGGCCGCTGCTGGATATCACGACGACGCTCGATCCAAATCTGCTGATTTCCTATCGGTTCGGCGCGATGTTTCTCAGCCAGGCGGCCCCGGCCGGTGCGGGCAGGCCGGATCTGGCGGTGCAACTGATCCAGCGCGGCATCCAAGCGAATCCGGAGTACTGGCGCCTGTATGAGGACCTGGGATTCGTCTACTACTTTGATCTGAAGGATTACCCAAAGGCCGCGGAGGCTTTTCTGGAAGGAAGCAAGAAACCACACGCGCAGCTGTGGATGAAAGTAATGGCCGCCAAGGTGGCCGCGGAAGGGAACTCATTCGCAACCTCGATGTTCTTGTGGAAGGACATTTACGACTCGACGCCCGATCCCTCGGTCAAAAAGAATGCGCTGCTACATCTACAGTTGCTCAAAGTGCGAGAAGACTGCCAGCAGCTTGACGCGCTTGCCGATGAATACGCGAAGCGCTACGGTAAACGGCCGGTGCGCATAAGCCAGATGGTACAGGCGGGCCTGCTCCGCGGAATCCCCAGCGATCCCCTGGGTTTCGCCTACATTTTCGGCGAGAACGGAAAAGCAGAGCTCAATCTGGATAGCCCACTCCTCGAACAACAGTTGCTGCTCGATCGTTTCAAGTAAACTCCGCCCCTAGATTCCATCCCTTTGCTCTGGAATCCAGCCCCCATTCGAAATCCCGGGCGGGTATTATTCCGAGGTACACAGCAGCGTCATCTGGGGATCAACGACAATTTTGCGCGGAAGATTCGGAACGACGAACTGAAACGACGTTTCCGACCCGGCCGCTACCACGGTGACGAGGAACGCCACATGTCCGGCGCCACCGGCATAGAGTGGAACGCTGGCGACGAACGAGCGCGGCACACCGGTCTGAAAGAGCTTCCCACGGATCTGATAGCCTTTTTCCGTATGGTGAGCCGTGAATTCCAAACGATAATGCGGGATGCCCGTCCCGCGCACCCACTCTTCGAAGAACCAATCCATAGAGCGTCCGCCTTCGAGGTTCATGCCGGGCGTCATGACGGCTTCCACTTCGTGTTGCAAGTCATCGGTGGAGAGCGCGCGGTAAGCGTACTTCGTCACCAGCGTTTGCAGGAGAGCGGTGAATCGCGCATCGGGATTCCTGGCGCCGGGCTGGCGCAGCATTTCCCGCAACATGTGAATGATCCAGGAACCTTTGCTGTAGATAATCTGCTCATAGGCGGTGGGAGACTTCGAAGAATTGAGGCGTGACCCGAGGGCGAGCGCGCCGATGTCTCCCGCTGTTTCCGTGGCGCCCGGCAATTTCTCAACGAGCTGCTGGCGGTAGCGCGCGAGCCAAACGTGCAGTGTGTGGTCCGGATTCTTCTTGGTGTCGGCGAAGAGAACGGCGAGATAATTCGCGATGGCTTCGTCAATCCACTGGTCGCGGTAGCTCGACCAAGCGACGACGTTGCCCCACCATTGATGCGCGACCTCGTGATAGGGAACCAGCTCGCTGAAGTGCTCCTGGCTGACTGTGCTCAGCCCCGCGCGCTGCTGGGCTTCCGACGGCAGGAAGGAATAGGTGGAAACGTAGAGCAGACCGGGCCAGCCCTGCCCAAAGGTTCCGGGAATCTGCGAGACGCTGAGGTTATGGAAGGGAAAGGGGCCACTGAATGTTTCGTAAAAGCGGATCGAGGAATCAATCTCTTTGCCAAGTTGCTTGAGCGCATCAGCCGGACTGGGAGAGGGAGCAGGCGGCACGACCGAGAGTGCCGGCGAGGCAGAACCGAATCGCCTGGAAGGGAGGGAGAGGGTATCCGCGTCATGCAAGGTCAGGCGCTTCCGCAGATCTTCCTCGAGTTGACGATTGGCGTAGACATCGATGGAACGAGCCCCGGAGGCGACGGAGGCCGAGGCGTATTCGCCGAGATTGAAGCCCGCAACGGACATGGGCTTTTCCGTCTTCCAGTGCCCGACGCGGAATTCCCCGTCCTCGTGCTCTTCGAGTTTAGAACCGGTGGCAATCAAGCGAAGCTTGTGCGGCCAGCGCAGTAGGAAGTCATAAGCAGAAAATTCCGCGCTATCTCCAAGGTGCGGGTACCAGCTTTCTCTCGCGCCGACAAACAAGACGCCGTTCCCGGCGTCCTGGATGACGTTGCCCCGGTAATGAAAATGAAGCGTGAATTCCTGACGGCCCGACGGAGTCTGCGGAAGAACGACATCCAAATAGTCGTTGCCGCGCGCGCTGCGCTCCTGGAGGTTCATGCCCTCATTTTGAAAAAAAGCGAGGGATTCACCATGCTCGCCGGTGACGCTGTCGATCGTCAGAGCCCGAGCAAGCTGGAAAACGAGAACCCGTTCTGTTCCGGTTTCCGCGCGCAAACGCACGCTGGCGGTGGCATCGAGGGAGTTGTTGGGGGAAATGGAGGTCTCAATGGAGTAGTGCAAGGCGCGAAAAGCCACTGGAAAAACCGGCGAGTCCGGAACTCGATGCGAGGTCCAGACATCGTATAAAGTTGTGCCGCCGGCTTTCTTAACTTGTCCAAGAAGGAATTGCTCGTCACGCTGTGCGTCGAGCACCACATCGAACGGGCCAGTGGCTGCGCCTTCCAGCCCGGCGTAAAAGCAGGGTTTAGGGTTCGGCGAGAGCCGGTCAAAAAGAATGCGCAGGGTGTAGCTGGGATTGAGGTGAGTTACAGCGGAATCCCATTGCGTCCCGACGGACGCAT
>WNGO01012580.1_pt1 | contig 13330 bp, 13 predicted proteins | sample 5400511 | NCBI WGS metagenome assembly WNGO01 (sample SAMN13153380, study PRJNA577476) | soil metagenome | isolation source: 20 cm soil or saprolite under Garry oak tree replicate 2 | place: USA:California | collected 2016-06-15
GGCCCGGTGAGAAGAAAATTCGGGTCAACATTCCGGCCGGGGTCGACAGCGGCTCGCAGATCCGGCTGACGGGCGAGGGCGAAGTCGGGCCCCGTGGTGGCGCGGCGGGCGACCTCTACATCGTGATCCAGGTGAAACCGCACCCGGTGCTAAAGCGAAATGGCACGGACATCGTCTACGAGCTGCCACTCAGCGTCGCGCAGGCCGCGCTGGGCGACACGGTCGAGATTCCCACGGTGGACGGGCCTGAACGGATCGAGATCCCACCCGGTACTCAGTACGGCAAGCTGCTTCGCATCCACGGGCGCGGCATCCCGCACCTGCGTTCGGGTCGGCGTGGCGACCAGGTCGTTTATGTGCGAGTCGTTATTCCGACCAACCTGACTGAGGAACAGAAGCAGGCGCTCCATCAGCTGGGCGGTGTCAGCGGCAAGCCGCAGCACATCGAGAAGGGCTTTTTCGACAGGTTCAAGCAGGTCATCGGTTTCGACTAGCGAGCGCGTCGAGCTTCCGTAGACTAAGCCCGTGTCGACGGCGTTGCGCATTCTTCTGGCGATCGCCTCGGCAGGAATCGTCCTCGCGCTGCTACTGGGTCCGGCCTGGCGAGGCAGCTTCTATCGAAGCTGGTTACGGCCGCGCCTCGTGGCGTTTGGCATCTTGATTGTGGTCATCGCCGCCGGCGATTACCTCTATCGCGTGATCACCGCCGTCAAGAGCCATTAATGGCGCGGTCCTTCCGCGTCAGCTTTCTCAACAGCGGGACGACCGTCGAGGTGCTTGAGAACGAAGGCATCCTCGGCGCTGGACTTCGGGCCGGTGTCACGCTCGCGTTCGATTGCCGCAAGGGCCGATGCAAAACCTGCATGGTCAGGGTCGACGGCATCATCGACCAGTCGGAGGCGTGGTTGATCAGCAATGAAGAGCTTGCTGAAGGCTATGCCTTGATCTGCGTCGGTAAGCCTCGAAGCGACCTGCGGGTGCATGCCTGATGCGCTTTACCATCATCGACCTGTTCATCGTGATCGCGGTGATCTTTGCCATCAGCAGCGGATTTCGTCGCGGCTTCTGGCTGTCCCTGGCCCAGTACGTCGGTCTCGTCGTCGGGGTCGTCGTCGGTGCCGCGCTGGCGCCCGTGGTGATGGACGCCCTCAACCTCAGCAGTCCAACGGCGCGTTCGCTGGTGGCGGTCATGATCCTTATCGTGCTGGGGACGATCGGCAGCAGCGTCGGCTACTGGGTGGGGGAGCCGATTCGCCTTCGCCTGATCGCACACCCCCAGTCGGGCCGGATCGACAGCCTGGGAGGCGCGATCTTCTCCACCGTCGCCGTTCTGTCGGTTTCCTGGTTTCTGGGCCTGAGCCTGGCGCGGGTTCCCAGCCCGCAGATCTCGAGTGTCATCCAGCGGTCGGCGGTCTTGCGGACTCTCGACGCCATCGCTCCACGACCGCCGGGTTTCCTCGCCCGGGTGGCGGCGATCATCGCGGGCGTCAACTTTCCGGCCGCCTTCTCCGGGCTGGAGCCGGTCAGCCCCTCGCCCCAGCCGCTGCCCAACTCAATCAACACCCCGGGCGTGCAGGCGGCTGAAGCTGCGACCTTGAAGATCCAGGGCTTTGGCTGTGGCGGGATCGTCTTCGGCAGCGGCTTCCCCGTCGGTCCGAGCATGGTGCTCACCAACGCCCACGTCGTGGCCGGCACGCAGGGCACCACGGTGCGGAACAACGCCGGCCGGAGCTTGAGTGCGCGGGTCGTCCTGTTCGACTCCCAACGAGATGTCGCCATCCTGTACGTGCCACGCCTGGCGCTGGCCCCCCTCGACGAAGCCGGGGCACGAGCCGGGACCCAGGGCGCCGCGATCGGCTATCCGGGCGGGGGCAATGAGTCGGCCGAGCCCGCGGTCGTCAACTACGAGGTTCGGGCGGAGGGGCGTGACATCTACGGGCAGAACCTCGTGGTTCGCAACATCTGGATCACGCGGGCCAACGTACAACCGGGGAACTCGGGCGGCCCGCTGGTCGACCTGAACGGCAACGTCCTGGGGGTGATTTTCGCCGCGTCGACGAGCCAGTCTGGCCAGGCCTACGCGCTGACCGATGCGGAGGTGCAGCCCGATATCGACCAGGCGCAAGGCCGAACCCAGCCGGTTGCGGTCGGGCCCTGCGCCATGTAACGACGGCGTCGCTCGTTCTCTAGCGGCCGGTCTGCGAGACTGGCTCCATGGCGGACGACGAACGGATCGTGACCAGAGCATGGCGCCACCTCGAGCGCCCGGTCCGGATCCTCGTGTATCTGCTGATCGCGCTCACGTTGGTCATGCTCTTTCACCAGAGCGAGTACCTGGTCGTCCATCTCTTCAACGTTCTTCTGCTGTTTGTCTTCGCCGCGATCATCGCCTTGCTGCTCACGCCGGTGATCGACCGGATGGAGACGCTGGCGGTGTTCAAAGGCCGGCGGACGATCGCGGTGCTTCTGGTTTACGTCGTCATCATCGGGCTGATCGCTGGGGTGATCGCGCTCGTGACGCCGGCGCTGATCGGCCAGGCCAAGCAATTGCCGGCACTGGAATCGCGTGCCATCGCTTTCGTCCGCGCCCTGCAGGACGCGATCGACAATGCGGGCATTCCGCTCAAGCTGAGTTTGCCGAGCGGGACCGCCGGGATCAGCACGGCCGTGCTCGGATCGGTCCTCGGCATCCTGAGTGGGACGCTGGGGACGCTGATCAATGTCCTGTTGGTGGTCGTGATCTCGATCTACCTGCTGGTGGAAGGCCGCCAGCTGATCGCCACCATGCGCAAACTCTTTCCGGGGCGCGAAGAGGTCTATGACTTCACGCTCCTCGCCGTTGGCACGACCTTCGGTCAATACGCCCGGGGTCAGCTGACCATGTCGCTGGTCATGGGGACATACACCGGGGTCGCGATGACACTGATCGGTGTCCCTTACGCGGTCGTGCTCGGAATCTTGACCTTCTTCCTCGAGTTCCTTCCGCTGATCGGCGCGCCGATCGGGATGGGTCTGGCGGTGGTGATCGCCCTCGTCTTCAAGGGGCCGCTGGTTGCGCTCTTGGCCCTGGTTGTCGCGCTCGGCGGCCATGCGATCGAGGCGTACATCCTCGGGCCACGCGTCACCGGCTCCGCCACGCGCATTCATCCACTGGTCGCCATGGCGGCGCTGTTGATCGGCGCCGAGCTGGGCGGCATTCTCGGCGCGCTCTTCGGGGTGCCGATCGCCGCCCTCCTCAACGTCTTCCTCGGTGCGTTCTACCGGGCCCGACGAGGCGAGGAGGCGCTCTCCGCAAGCCCGTCAGGGAAGGTGCACGCGGAAGGCCTCCCCCGCCTATCGGAGGAGATCAGTGAATCAGCTGAGGAAGGCCCGATTGAGGACAAGCCCGTCCCCCACACCGCCGGCGAACGCTAGGCCGTCGCCGTCCGGCTTTGGCTCAGTTGTTGATCACGTCACCGTCGACATCGATTCGCGCCTCGGGCGTGATGGCGAAGGCTTCAAGGCCCGGATCGGCGGCCACCACAGGTTCGGGGTCTGCTGAAAGCTTCCGAAGCTCAGCGATGTGACGGCGTCGATCGGACCTAAAAACAGGAAGTAGGCGCGATGCGTCAGCCTTAACCGGGGTTGATTGGCGAACGCGTTCAGCTCCGGCACGCCAAAGCCTTCCCATACGCCGAAGTAGCAGCGATGGGGGGTGGCCGTAAAGGCTCGCAGGATGGCAACGAGCCGGTCGCCCTCGGCAACTGGGAGCGAGCCTCCGGTCGGGACAGTCCCCCATGTTGGCGACCGCTGGCCCGGATGGGCCGGAAGCCTCGCGATGCGGTGGAACTGCATCGCTGGATGGACCGTGGCGCCGGTCCAGGACGCGATCTCCGACCAGCGAACCGTTTCCGGGCCGCGTTCGGTCTCGCGCCAGGCAGGATGAAGCACCCGGGCATAGGCCTCGAATCCGGTGGGCACAGGCAACCGACTGCAACCCCCTGACGCTGACTGCCCGGCCCCCACGTCCAAAGGCCTTGCTGAAGCCAAATGCCGGGGGTTACGTCACGAAGTGGCGCACCGGGATCCCATCGCCGTTCCACAGGACCGATCTTCTCGCGTCCAGCTGTTGGGGATCGGATTACGGTGCCGGCGTCGGCTGAGGAGCCTGGGTGTTCTGCTGCCCCTGGATCGTCATCTCACCGGAGATCAAGAAGGGGCCTCGGCTGTTCTCGCGAATGAAGCCCATCGTGATGATCATCAGCATGGTGAGGAACGCCATCAGCATCAGGATGCGTTGCTCGCCGCGTCGGGCGCTGCCCCAGACCACGCCCGGGAGACCGCGCAGGTACCAGACCACGGCGGCGATCGCGATCAGGGTGTAGAACATCAAGGCCAGCACCTTCCACGGGATCATCGAGCCCAATGGGTTGATCAACCCCCCTTCCCAGAACGGACGGTTGAGGCCGGCCGCCGCGACATCGGCATAGGTAAAGCCGAGGTGGTAGGGCATCGCTGCGAGCAGGGTGGTCAACACCAGGCCGACCGACATGGCTCTGAGCAGCCCTGCACCGCGCGCTCCATCAGTCCGCAGCCGCCGGCCAAAGTAGAGCGTGGCCGTGATGAACATGATCCCCAGCAGCGTGATCTGCCAGAGGAAGACCGGGCTCAGGCTCCCAAACATCATCTTGTACCAGCTGCCATAGCTGTGCAGCTGGATCTCTTTCGCGTACGAGTAGCCGACGATGGGCTGCAGCAGGGTCATCGCCACGCCCCACAGGACACCGAAGCTCCCGGCCCAGTCGTAGAAGGCTTTGTCCTCGCGATTGCGGGCGCGCAGAAAGCGAATCGCGCAGAAGGCGCCGAAGGCAAATCCGATGTAAGCGAGGTTTCCGATAGTGCGGTGGACGGTCAATGGATAGGACGTTGGGTTCAGGGCGAGACGGAGGGGGTTCTGCGGGTTGGTGGGCGTGAGCATGTAGCTGGCGATGATGTCGATCATGTACACCTGCAGGAAGGAGGCGATCGCCAGCAAGCCACCGATTGCCATGTGCACGCCTTTGAATGCGCGGAGCGGCTCCCAGGCGTAGTACCAGATGTAGGCCAGCGAGACCTGAAGCACGAAGGTCCAGGCTTCGATAAACAACGGCCACCAGCCGATCGTCACCATCGTCGTCCAGAAATGCCCCCAGTAACCGACCAGCAGCACCGTGATCAGCAGGATGGCGATGGCGGAGCTGAAACTGAAATAGAGAGTCATGAAGCGGCCGAGGCCGTGTGCCAGCCGGTCGTATCGGCGCCGCTGGCGGACGAAGCCCAGGAACTCGATGGCCGGTCCGATCTCGCCGGCCCCACTGACCAGGCCGGCGATCAGGATGTGCAGCGAGAAGAGGCTGCCGATTACCGCCTGGGCCGCGAGCCGGTTATTCCCCTGCGGCGCCTGCGATGGCAGCTCGGCGGCCAGCATGTGCAGGGCCGGTCCAATGAGGGCGATGAGCGTGCTCATAGGTTGAACAGCCGGCCCGACCCGAGCAAGGTCAGGATGACGACGAAGAGCACGGCGAACGCGCCGGGGACCATAACCGCCGGTCGTTCGAAGGGGTTGCGCTCTGGGTCGCGATCGATGAAGGGCAGGGCGAGCAGCAACAGCACCCCACCCGTTGGCAGAACGAGGACCAGCGGGATCAGCTGTTGCGGAACCAGCAATAGCAACTCATCCAGCGGAAGGAAAAACCACTCCGGGACCGGTGTGTAGCTCGTCGTGGCCGGGTCGGCGACCGCCTCGAGCGGGGCGCCAATCGCGACGGCGAGGATGAAGACGAGGATCACCAGGCCGGCCGAGACGACGCCGTCTTTGAATGTCTGGTGCGGATAGAAATCCTCCGTTTCGAGTGGCGCCGCCCAGAGTTCATCGGTGGGTACCGCCGGATAGGGCGGCTCGATCGGCCGCTGCTTCGGTGCCGGCGGAACGTCGACGCCTTCGCGGCTGCGATAGGCGCCTCGATAGTTGACGTAGGAACCGAATTCGCCGTGCTTGCGGAGCAGCGCCAGGTGGGCGCCGATCAGTGGGAACAGGATGGCGGGTATGAGCCAGACATGGATGCCGAAGGTCCGGCTCAGCGTCGTCGGCCCGACGGTATCGGCGCCACGCCAGAGCGCACGGAGGAAGGAGCCGATGAAGGGCGTGTAGACGGCAATGTTGGTCACCACCACGGCGGTCCAGTAGGCGGCCTGGTCCCAGGGAAGAAAGGCGCCGGTGATCGCCATGGCCAGCACCAGAACGAACAGGCCGACGCCGGTCACCCAGTTGAGCTCGCGCGGGCGCTTGTACGACCCGGAGAAAAAGGTCCGCACCATGTGCAGGCCGATGACGAACAGCAGGATGTAGGCCGACCAGAGGTGGATGCCGCGGACGATGGCGCCGAAGGTGTCGTGCTGGGTGAGGTAGTGCAGGCTTGCCCAGGCCTCGGTGACAGACGGGACGTAGAGGAGAGTAAGGAAGATGCCCGTGATCAGCTGAAGCAGGATCAGGACCAGCGTGGCGCTGCCGAGCGTGTAGAACCACGCGCCGCGAACCGGCACCGCCTCGTAGAGGCCCTTTCGGATCAGGCTGCGGATCGCGGTTCGCTCGTCGAACCAGTTGTAGGCGGCGGCGATCCGGCCCATCAGACGGACTCGGTGAAGCGGTTCTGAATAAAGAGCGTCGTGCCCTCGATCCGGTGGACATACTGGGGCAGCGGCTTCGGCGGGGGTCCACCGACATTGTTGCCGTTCAGGTCGTAGAGCCCACCGTGGCAGGGGCAGAGGAACTGCCGCAGGCTGTCTTCCCATCGCACTGGACATTCCATATGGGTGCAGACGTTCGAGAAGATCCGGTAATCCGTATTGATCTTCACGACATAGACGGCCAGCTTGACGTTGGCGCTGGTCCACTCGCCGAGCGGGAAGGAGACCTCGAACTTGGTCGGTTCCCGATCGGGTACGCCGGCGATGTCGCCCACTTCACGCCAGACCGCCTGCTGGCGGCGAAAGATGGGGGAGAGGATGAAGCCAACGATCGGAATGCCGAGCAACACGGTGACCACGGCGCCCGCCACCTGCGTGCCGAGGAGCGCGAACTGGCGGCGACTCAGTCGCCGCGGATCACGACGTGCCATAGCGAATAAACCCGTAGAGGACGCCGGCTGTACCGAGCAGGATGAACAAAAGGGCCAGCGTAATCGCGCTGCCCACCAGCCAGTAAGTGAGCGGCGTCTGACCATGAGCTCGCTTAAACCAGCGCCACAGGCCGGCGGCTGCAATCCCGACGAATGTCAGCGTGAGGCCGATCATGACCACGCTGATCAGGGCCAAGTAGAAGTAGGTTTGGAGGTCACCCATCAGCGACTCACGGGTAGTAGCCCTTGGATGGCGACTGGAAGATGCCGTAACTGTCCGACTCCTTCATGACGCCATAGATCGTGTAATCGCTGCGCGCCGTCGTTCGGATGACGCCCATGAGCAGGAACAGGAGGAGCGCGGTCGCCCCGGTGACCGCCAGGGTGACCTGGCTGCTGCGCCGAAGGTCCTGGGTTGCCGCCCGCAGTCGTGGCCGGGAGATCAGCCAGTGCACCAGGCTGAGGGCCACGGCGACGCCCAGCGCCAGGTAACGCAGCCAGAAGAGGCCTTTGGGAAAGAGCGCCGCCGGCATCACGGTCACGAGCGACGCGAGCACCACGATGGCGGTCAGCACCGGCGCGGGTGCCGTCGGCCGGGACTGCCAGAAATAGATGTTGCTACCGACCAGCAGGATCGCGACTAGTGTGGCCTGCAGCAGCCAGAGCCAGGCGAAGCGTAAAGCCCACGACCAGGCTGGTGCGCGCGGCCCAGTGAAAGTAGAGCCGGTTGGCCGGGATCCGGCTGGCCGCGGCGTAGATTGCGGCGACGGCGGCAATGAAGAAGGAGGCCCAGGAAAGGTTGCCGACGAATCGGTGGCCGAGCTCTGGCCAGTACGAGGGATTGAAGAAGGCAGCGGTTCCCTGGCCCTGACCCGGCGTCAAGAGGTAGCTATCGAGCGCAACGATGATGAAGAGGAAGATGTGCTCGGTCGCGGCCGTGGCGTAGCCGATCGCGATGTGCAGGCCTTTGCGCAGCCGGAACTGATCCCAGCGCAGGTTGTAGAGGAGGATGCCGCCGAGCGTCAGGAACCAGATGCTGAAAGCCACCACGGCCGGCCAGAAGAAGAGTGTGATCAGGGCGACAAAGAACTTCCCGTAAAGGGCGACGACCACGATAACGGCAAATCCGCCGAGGGTTGCCCCCAGGCTGAAGATCTTGAGATTGACGTTCCCCAGAGCGCGGGCGTAACGCTCGAATCGCGGATCCTCGCGGCGGAGCCCAATCCACTCATAGGTCGGCCCGAGTACGAGCGCGCCCATGGTGAAGGAGCCGAAGATGATGTGGGCCAGGAAGAAGAATCCGACCGCCCATCGGTTGGTGATGAAGGGCAGCTGGACGCCGGGTTGGTCGATGGAGAACGATGTGGCGATGTAGCTGGCCATGGCCCTGGCCGGCTCAGTCCGATTCGAAAACGCGGCGACCGAGGCGCCCGGTCAGTCCGGCGGCACCTACCAGGAAGCCCAAGCCGGCGAGCAAGGTTTCCCAGGGCGGTAAGGTCGGTTGACCTCCGAGAGCGCCGAGCAATGCCTCGTGCAGGTAGCTGAAAGGGAGAAGTCGCGAGACCACGAGCAGGGCCGGTTGGGAAAGCGGTGTGAAGACCCCTGACAGGTAGAGCAGGGGCAGCAATGGGATCACGACATAGAGCATGACCTCGCCGGGCGATTGCGAAAGTGAGCTGGCGACGGCTCCCATCAGGTTGCCGATCAGCAGGACGGCGGCCGTGGTCAGCAACAGCGCGGGCCACCAGGCATACGCTGAAGGATGGCGGAGCGCGATCAAGACCAGGACCGGTATCAGCTGCCCGAAGTCGATGACAGCATTTGTGGAGAGACGCTCGATGAGGAGCCGCCCCGGCGTAACCGGCAGCGTTCGGTATCGTAGCGTCAGGCCGGTCTGACGCTCACGGGTGAGGACGGCGCCGGCTCCCAGAGCGCCGACGATCGCGGTCAGCATCGTGAGCGCCATGGCGGCATAGATCGACGGTGCGCCGCTGAGGACCAGCGGAATCGCCACCAGCAGGGGAAAGGCGAGCTTGATGACGAGCGCCAGCCGGCGCTGGGCAAACTCAACGAACTCCCGCTGCCAGATGGTGCCGGCCAACATCATCGATGCCCTACGGGTAACGCCACGCCAGTCAGCTTGAGGAACAGGTCGCCGAGATTCGGCCGGCGAACGCGCATGTTGCTGACCAGGTCCGCGGTGCCGTTGAGCACCGCCAGCACCTGCGCCGGGTTGGCGCCCCGCGCCAGGATGATGTGCACGGTATCCCCGTCCACGTTGGCCGCCTCAACCGCCGCCAGTGAGCGAAGGCCTTCAAGGCTGATCGGCGAGTTCAGCTGCAGTTGTACCTCCTTCGAGCCCGCCACCTCGGTCAGCAATTCCGGCACGTGCCCCTCGCGAATGGCACGGCCCTCGTGGAGGAAGAGGATGGAGTCGCAGAGACGCTCGGCGAGATGCACATCGTTGGTCGCGAGCACCACGGCGGTCCCAGTCAGGCTGAGCAGCTGGAGACGCTCGATCAGGTCGAGCTCGGCCCGGTAATCGAGAGCCAGGGTCGGCTCGTCGAGCAGCAGGATGGAGGGGCGATGCACCAGCGCCTCAACGAGGTTGAGCCGGCGCTTCATCCCGAGCGAGTACTCGCCCACAAGCTGGTCCCGTGCGTCCCACAAGCCCGACCAGGAAAACAGCTCATCAAGCCGCTCCCGGGCAAGCGCGTCAGATAGCCCGAACTGGTGGGCGAAGAACCAGGCGTTTTGATAGCCCGTCATCTGATCAAAGTGGGCCGCCTGGTCGAGCATGACGCCAAGCCGCCGGCGGACCGATGGATCCCGCGCGTTCGTCGTCCCGAACCAGCTGACCTGACCGGACGTGGGCGTGGCCGCGGTCGCAAGCAGGCGAAGGAGCGTGGTCTTCCCTGAGCCATTCGGTCCCATGACGCCCACCACCTCGCCGGCAGCCAGCCTGAGGCGGATGTCGAAGACCCCCTTGCCACCGCGATAGGCGCGGGTCAGATCCGTCGCGATCAGCAGACTACGCTCGGAAGCCGTATCGACCCTCATGGAAATCGCCGGTCTCAATCCACTTCTGGATGACGGCATCCATCACCTTTGTCGTGACCCGCTCCTCGCCAAGCGCCTGGGCATTGCCCTCGAGCGCCGCCATCACCTGGCCTTTGACAAACGGCGGCATGTTTTCGAGCCGCTTTTCTGCAGCAGGCTCCCACGGCATCTGCGGCCCCTTCTGCTGCAGCGCGTCCGAGACTTCGCCCCACATCTCGAACTTCACGTCCATCGCCGCGGGGGTTATCACCGGACCGAGTCCCTTCTTGGCCGCCGTCCACTCGACGCGCCAGCGGCTCAACTCCCGGCAGTAGGAGGGGAGGTTCGCCAGCCGCGCCTCGGCTTCCGGAGACCAGGTGAAGTAATGCTCGAAGGTCTTAGGGCTGAGCGGATGGCCATATCCGATCTTGATTCCGAGCCGCTCCAGAAAGGCGGCGTTGATCGCCTCCGAGGTGCGAGCCGCGCGCGACTCCGCGGCGTGCTGAGCGAGCTCGCGTGCCCGGCTCGGCGCGAACTTTTCCTCCGCCCGGATTTCCACTTCGTTGAGGCGGCGGACCCCGTCCTCGGTCCAGCCGGGCGAGGGCTCGCGCGTCGCAGCGGCGTTCTCATCATGGTGGCCGTGCGCCTGCATCGCTGCCCTGACCACCTCGGGCGAGTGCACCTTGAGTGCCTGGTCCATCATCATCCGCGCGTCCACGAGGCCGCCCTCGACGACGTCGCCCGTGATGCTCTCGGCCCGGATCTTTCTGGCGAACTCCTCCACCTTGGTGCGAGCCATCATCCGCATGAAGCCACCCGGCACGCGCTCCATCCGCTGCACCGCCTCGTCGGTCCAGGTCAGGGGCGTCTCGCCGGCCGGCTTTACCTGCGGTACCGTGTCGCTGACGACCTCGGCCACCGGTCCATAGGCCTCGTCCAGGTTCGCGTCGGCAAAGTCTCGGGTGATGCTGGGAAGCCGCTGCACCCTGGCGATCTTTTCGATGCGGGCCTTGACCCGGCGCCGCTCGTAGCCCTTCGGAACGCGGTTGAGGACCTCCTTGGCCTCTGCCGTCCACTTGACCTTGAAGCCGTCGAAGGCTTCCTCTTCCTCGACGCCGCCCTCCCGGGTCGCCACCGCCACCATCGCCGCCTTGTCAACCGGCTGAAAGCTGGTGCCCTCGCAGACCGGGCACGCCTGCGGTTTCTCCACCCGGGCAGGACGCCCGCAGCGACGGCAGATCCAGGTCGGGGCGCTCTCGTCGGCGCCGATGGTGGCCTTGACCTGGGCCGGCTGGACGCCCATGGCGCGAGCGGCATGCTCCGGCATCACCTCCGACACGGCGAGGTCGATGATCGAGGAGCTGATGATCGAATGCCCGCGTTCCATCGCGTACCGGCAGATGGCGGTGCGGGTGATGGCGCGGAAGGCGGCTGGCACCTTCTCCATCCTCGCCTCGGCCTCCTCCGTCCAGGCCACGCTGGCCTCGGCCTGCACATCGATGGGGGGCACGAAGGTGCGGCTGGACAGGAGGACGCTGACCGGCGCCAGCCGGAGCAGGTTGTCGCTGTTGCTCCCCAGGTCCATCTGGGCCGCCGAGTGGACGCCGATCCGGCCGATCACCAGCAGCCAGGGCGGGTCCTGGCGCACGTACTGCAGCACCTTCTTGAAGGCTTTGCCGTCCAGCAGCGTGGTTTTGATCTCGATGCCCTCGTCGCGGGCGACCGACTGCGCCACGCGCAGGTGCGACTCGTAGATCTTGGCCAGGCCGGTGTCGATGATCTCCTCGTGCAGTTGCTCCTGCTCTTTGAAGCGAAAGATCTTGGAGGCCTCCGCGGAGAGCACGTCGACGATGCCGTTGAACATCGCGTAGTGGAGATAGGGGTCATAGACCGAGACCGCCTCCACCTGCTTGCCAAACGCTCGGGCGAGCTCGATCGCGGTCCTCAGCCCCGCGAACGATTGCGGGCTCCCGTCGACCGCCACCACGATCCGGTCCGAGGCGTCGTCGCGAAATGGATGCGTGTCCTTGACCACCAGGGAGTCGACCCGGATGCGGCGGACCACCCGGTCCGTCACGCTCCCCACCATGCTGTCCTTGACGGCGCCCATGCCGAGCGCGCCCATCACCACGATGTCGTAGTCAGACTCGCCGATGTCATCGACCAGGCATTCCCAGTTCTTGCCGTCGAAGGTCTTGTACTCGAATGGCAGGCCGGCTTTGTCACAGGCCGCCTTCATCACGTCCAGGTAGGAGTCGGAGATCAGCTGCAGGCCGCGAGTGATCAGCGAGTCATGGATCTTGCGTTGGCGCTCTAATTCCTGTTCGTGCTGGTACTCCTCGGGTAGCGTGTACTCCATCTGCTTGAAGCGCACGTCGTGCATACGGGCGGCATAGACATGGCTCCCGACCAGGCTGGCCCTGGTCGCTCCGGCGAGCCGGACGGCCACCTCGATCGCGGCGTTGGAGTGGTCCGAATTATCGAGGGGGACGTAGATCTTTGCGTACACCGGCAGCTTCCCTCCTACAACGGCGTGATGCGCTGACCTGATATTGGCAGGCCCGCCATAAGCTGCGCAATTGTGGGGTGATTCGATGATATCGAGGGGGCCGCCTAAGTTACAGCAAAATGCCCCAGTTGGCGCTTGTCGACTGACCGGGCTGCAGCACGATCAGGCCGTCGCCGCTGCGGAAAGCATTCGGCGCACAGGTCATCGGTTCGATGGCGAGGCTGCGCCGCCGGCGACTGACGTCGGGGATGGCGTCCGGCGTGTAGACCATGAGGAACCGGTAGATCGGCTCCATCCAGAGGGTCAGGCTCGGGTCGCCCGTCGGGGCCTGGAAATGGACCCGGATCAGTCCGTCGCCGTCTGGTACCAGGGCGGCGAACGCGGTATCTATGCTGAGGGACCCGATCGGCCGCAGTTCAAGGAAGTCGAAGGCCGTGCCACGATTCGCCAACAGGCGACCGGTTGGGATCAGGCGATCGTTGGCCTCGAGCCGCAGCAGCGACGGCAACTTTAGGCGGGCCTGGTCGATCAGCGTGCCGACCGTGAGGTAGGGATGATGGCCGCTACCAAAGGGCGCGGCGCGCCTTCCCAGGTTTTTCGCGCTCGTGCGAATGGTCAGGCCAGCGGCCGACAGCCGGTAGTCGAC
>WNGO01020020.1_pt1 | contig 13327 bp, 13 predicted proteins | sample 5400511 | NCBI WGS metagenome assembly WNGO01 (sample SAMN13153380, study PRJNA577476) | soil metagenome | isolation source: 20 cm soil or saprolite under Garry oak tree replicate 2 | place: USA:California | collected 2016-06-15
GCTTGCCGACGTACGACTGCCACGCGTGATGTGGCACCCCGCACATCGGCGCGCGACCGCTCTTGCCCAACGGGCGCGACGTGAGCTGGACGCCCATCACCGGAGCGGCGATCTTCGCGTCGTCGAAGAAGACCTCGTAGAAGTCGCCCAGACGGAACAACAGGATCCCGTCGGGATGCTTCTCCTTGGCCTCCCGGTACTGCCGCATCACCGGGGTCGGAGGCGGATTCACGCGGCCGGCATTCCCAGCAGCTGTCCCGCGGTGGCCTGGATCACACGCAGGTTCACGACATCACCAGGCGCGACATCTGCTCCTCGCAGGACGATCGCCCGTTTGCCCTGGCGGATTCGGCCGTACGGCCGGTTCAGCTCGTCGCGCCCTTCGATGAGCACCTCGACATCACGACCGATCCATCGCGCGGTCTTGCGCGCCGCGATCTCACGCTGCAGTGCAAGCAGATCGTTCAGCCTGCGCAGCTTCTCCTCATGAGGCACGTCGTCTTCCATCCGAGTCGCTGCGAACGTTCCCGGCCGAGGCGAGTACATCGCGATGTGAACGACGTCGAACTCCATCTCCTCGACGAGAGCGCGGGTGTTGAGGTAAGCCATCTGGGACTCGCCTGGAAATCCAACGATGACGTCTGTTACGAGTCCGATGTCCGGCATCAAGCGCCGGGCGCGCTCAATGATCGCCCGGTAGTGCCGCGTCTGATAGCCACGCGCCATCCGCTTGAGCACGGCATCGTCGCCAGACTGGACCGGCAGCTGCAGCTCGCGGCAGACCACCTCGCTGGCGGCCATCACCTCGAGCAGCTCGGTCTCCAGGTCCTGGGGGTGTGACGTCATGAAACGAAGCCGCTTCAGACCTCGGATCTCCTGCACCTCGCGGACCAGCGCCGCCAAGCCGCCTTGGCCGGCCGGGTCGTGGTAGTCGTCGACGTTCTGGCCGAGCAGGACGATCTCCCTGGCCCCTTGGGCCACCGCTTGCCGGCAGTCTGCGACGACCGCCTGCAGTGGCACGTGCTGTTCTCGGCCACGGACCCGCGGCACGATGCAGAACGTGCAGTTGTGATCGCATCCCTGGATGACCCGCACGTAGTGGCTGATCCCGGTACGGCCCGCTGCCGGCATCGGCTCGCCCTGTGAGTAGTCGTAGCGGGCCTCCAGGTCGGCGACGAATGACTCGTATTCGCCGATCGGCACCACCGCGTCCAGGTGAGGAAAGCGGTCCTTCAGGTGCTCGCCCTCTTTGGCGACGATGCAGCCCGTGACGGCGATGGTCCGCCCGGACGATTTCCATTCCTTCAGCTCGTGGAGCTTCGAGTAGACACGGTCCTCGGACGCCTGCCTGACCACGCAGGTGTTGAGGATCGCCACGTCCGCCCGCTCCAGCGAATCCTCGACGTAGCCGGCCGCGAGCATCCTGCGGGCGAGACTTTCGGAATCCGCCGAGTTCATCTGGCATCCGATCGTCCAGATGTGGAACGACCTGGTCTGGACCCCCGTTACCTGCTCTCCACTAAAAGACGGATGCCGGTGCGCTCCTCGCCGTCGATCGAGATGTCGATGAACGCCGGGATGCAGACCAGGTCCAGACCGCCCGGCGCCACGTAACCACGGGAGATCGCGATTGCCTTGACCGCCTGGTTGATCGCGCCTGCGCCGATGGCCTGGACCTCAACTCGCCCCTTGCTGCGGATCACTCCCGCGATCGCGCCCGCGACGGCGACCGGCTTGGAGGTGGCCGAAACCTTGAGCACCTCAACTGGAGTGCGCTCCGCTGTCATTGCTGGAACCCCTTCAAATATGTTCACGATCGACGCGCTGGATGGACGTAGCCCGGCCGCTGGAAGAATCAATGTTAACCAGTACCGAATTGAATGTCACGGGTCCAGAGGCCACCACGAATCGGTTGGGGACACCCGTCAGGAACCGCTGAAGGACGACGTCTTTGTCCATGCCGATGCATCCGTCTCGAGGTCCGACCATCCCCACGTCCGTCACATAAGCCGTTCCTCCAGGCAGGATCCTCGCGTCCGCGGTCGGCACATGCGTGTGCGTGCCTACGACCGCGCTCGCCCTGCCGTCCAGGTACCAGCCCATCGCGTTCTTCTCGGACGTCGCCTCGGCGTGCATATCGCAAAAGACGATGCGCGCGTCCGGATGCGCGGCGAGGATCGCGTCGGCGGTGCGGAAGGGGTCGTCGAGCGCGTCCAGGAAGATCCGCCCGATCAGGTTCATGACCAGCACCTGACGACCTCCTGCTTCGACCACGCACCACCCCTGGCCGGGGGCGGCCGGAGGGTAGTTGGCGGGCCGTAGGACGCGCTCGAGGTTCGGCAGCTCTCCGACAAACTCCTTCTGGGCGAAGACGTGGTTTCCGCTCGTGATGACGTCCGCGCCGGAGGCCTTCAGCTCGGCGGCGATCTTGGCGGTCAGCCCGAACCCGCCGGCGGCGTTCTCGCCGTTGACGATCGTCAGATTCGGCCTGAGGTCCTTCTTCAGGGCCGGCAGGATCGCCTTGACGGCGTCCCGGCCCGGATGGCCGACGACATCGGCCACGAACAAGATCTTGACGTCGGCGTCAGGCATTCGTCGATTTTGGGGCAAAAGAAAAAGGGAGCCCCGTGAGGGACTCCCTTTTCGTCATTTTGCGTACTCGATCGCCCTGGTCTCGCGCACCACAGTGACGCGGATCTGACCGGGAAAGCTGAGCTCAGACTCGATGCGCTTGGCGATGTCGCGCGCCATCAGCTGAGCGGCCGTGTCGTCGATCTGCTCGGGTTTGACCAGGATTCGGACCTCGCGGCCGGCCTGGATCGCGTAAGACTGCTGGACGCCCTGGAAGGAGTTGGCGATCTCCTCCAGCTTCTCGAGCCGCTTGACGTAGGCCTCCAGCGACTCCCTGCGCGCCCCAGGGCGTGCAGCGGAGATCGCGTCGGCCGCGATCAACAACAGCGCCTCGATGGTGTGCGCGACGGACTTGCCGATGTCGTGGAGCAGACCAGAGAGCTTGGCGATGCGGACGTCGGCGCCGATCTCGGACGCCATCATGGCGGCGAGGTAGGCGACCTCTTTGGAGTGGTTCAGCACCTGCTGTCCGTAGCTTGTCCGGAAGCGAAGGATGCCGAGATGACGGACGACCTCGGGATGCAGACCCTGGAGCCCGAGCTCCAGCACCGCCGCCTCCCCCTCCTCCTTGACCCTCTGCAGGACCTCCTGGCGGGACTTGGCGACGATCTCTTCGATCCGGGCCGGATGGATCCGGCCGTCGACGATGAGCTTGTTGAGCGCGACCCTTGCCACCTCGCGGCGGACAGGATCGAACCCGCTGATGATCACGGCCTCGGGGGTGTCGTCCACGATCAGGTCGATCCCCGTGGCCTGCTGAAGGGCGCGGATGTTGCGCCCCTCCTTGCCGATGATGCGGCCCTTCAGCTCGTCGGTCGGTAGAGGCAGCACCGAGACCGAAACCTCGGCGGTCTGGTCGGCGGCGATGCGCTGGATGGACTCGGTGACGATCTCGCGAGCCCGTCGCTCGCTTTCGTCCCGGGCCGCCAGCTCCGACTCGCGGACCTTGCGTGCCACTTCGTTGCGCAAGTCCTGCTCCACCTGGGCCATCAGGATGCCCTGAGCTTCCTGTCGCGTCATGTTGGCGACGCGCTGGAGCTCCTTCTCCTGGTCGCGGTAGCTCTCTTCGAGCTTGGCCTTGATATCGTCGAGCGCCTTCTGCTGGTTGCCCAGCTCCCGCTCGCGGCGGTTGAGGTCTTCGCCCTTATGGTCGAGGTTTTCCTCTTTCTGAAGGAGACGCTTTTCGATCTGCTGTGACTGTGCCCGATACTCGCGGGCTTCCTGTTCGGCGGCGGTGCGGATCTTGACGGCTTCCTCTTTGGCTTCGAGCAGCTTTTCCTTGGCCTGCGTCTCCGCCTCGAGAAGCGTCTGCTGGGCCTTGACCTCCAGGACGTGACTCCCGTCGGTCTGCCGGCGTCGCAGGAGCACGTACGAGACTCCCACGCCGGCGGCGAGGCCCACCGCTGCCACCACCAATAGCAATACGTAGACGTAGACAGGCATGACAAGCACCTCGTTAATTCGATTGTCAAAGTGCGTGACCATGGCAGGACGAGAAGAGGGTCCCGCCTCGGGTTGGCTCTATGACTTGCGGGCCTAAAACGGTCCGCGTGACCTGATTCTAGGCTCCGGGGCCGGGCAGATGCCGCCTCAGCCGGCCGGAGGACCCCCTGGGCTTGTAGCCTCGGCCATGCCCGACCAGAGCCCGTCGCATGCCTTGCGCACGACCTCCATCGAGAAGCCGCGGCGGAGCAGCTTGGCGCCCACCGAATGCAGCAACTCCCGGTAGCTTGCGTATCGAGTGTTGCCGGCCAGCTTGTCGGCCAGCTTGTGAGCGGCCAGGGACTGGGTATGGGGCCCCAATCGCTCGATGGCGGCGTCCGCGACCTCGCGGTCGACGCCTCGGGCGGCCAGCTCGGCGGAGATCGCCATCGGGCCCAGCGAGCGGGAGCGCCGGCGCGCGTAACGCTCGGCGAACCTGCGATCGCCAAGCCAGCCGTTCGCCATGAGCCGCTCCTGGGCGCCGTCGATCTCCACGTCTGGATATCCCCGCCGGCCCAGCTTCCGACGCAGCTCGGCCACCGAGTGATCGCGCCCGACGATCATCCGCAGCCCTGCGTCGAAAGCTGAAATGCGCCCTGCGGGCGCCCGGCCAGCGGAGTCGGTCGGGGCCGGCTTAGAGCTCCTCCGTTGCACCAGCAGGAGTCCCAACCGGACCTGACGTTCTGAGGGGCGGCGCCGAGGCAGCGGCCTTCTCGCGCACCCTTGCTTCGATCTCGGCAGACAGGGTCGGGTTCTCCCGCAGGTAGTTGCGGACGTTGTCTCGCCCCTGGCCGAGGCGCTGATCGCCGTAGGACATCCAGGTGCCGCTCTTGTCGAAGATCCCGCTCTCGACCGCGGAGTCGATCAACGACCCCTCTCGCGAGATGCCTTCGTTGAAAAGAATGTCGAACTCGGCGGACCGGAACGGCGGCGCCACCTTGTTCTTGACCACCTTGACCTTGACTCTGTTTCCGACCGAATCGAGGCCGTTCTTGATGACCTCGACCTTGCGGATGTCCAGGCGAACGGACGAGTAGAACTTCAGCGCCCGGCCGCCGGGCTGGGTCTCGGGGTTGCCGAACATGATTCCAACCTTCTCTCGCAGCTGGTTGAGGAAGATGACGGCACAGTTGGACTTGGAGATGGCCGCTGTGAGCTTGCGCAGGGCTTGCGACATGAGGCGCGCCTGGAGGCCCATGTGCGAGTCACCCATCTCGCCTTCGATCTCGGCCTTCGGCACGAGCGCGGCAACCGAGTCGATGACGATCACGTCGACCGCGTTCGACCGGACAAGGACCTCGACGATTTCCAGCGCCTGCTCGCCCGTATCGGGCTGGCTGATCAGCAGGTCGTCGATCTTGACGCCGATCCGCGAGGCGTACAGCGGATCGAGCGCGTGCTCGGCGTCGACGAACGCGGCGACGCCCCCCACCTTCTGGGCTTCCGCGATTACGTGCAGGGCCAGGGTCGTCTTGCCGGCGGACTCGGGACCGTAGATCTCCGTCACCCTGCCCCGCGGTATGCCCCCCACTCCGAGCGCCAGGTCAAGCGGCAGCGCACCGGTGGAAATGGCTGTGATCTCGCTGCGCTGAGCGAAGTGCTCCCCGAGCTTCATGATTGCGCCTTTGCCGTAGCTCTTGGTGATCTGGGACATCGCGGAATCGAGAGCTCTGCCCTTCTCCTCCAGGGCTTTCTCCCGCTCCCTGTCCTTGTCCTTGTCCTTGTCTTTGTCCACTTTGTCTGCAAACCCTCCTAGGTCGTTGCGGCGAGTGTTCTACGTCGAGGGATAAAGATCAACGTTCTTTACAGGCCGGTTCGGGAAGTCTAGCGAACATGCGTTTGGAGGTCAAGGGGCCGCCTGGCGGATGCCGCGAGCCTCGGCGATGAGCATGCGGAGCGCTTCGTCGGCGGCCTGGCGCCGGTTGGAGGCGCGGTCGCCGGTGAACTTGAACTCGCGCGAGGACGTGCGCCTCTCGCCGGCGACCGCGATGTAGGTGAGCCCGACTGGCTTGGCCGATCCGTCGGCGTCAGGCCCCGCGATCCCGGTCACCGCCACCGCCAGGGTCGTGCCGAAGCGCTTGCGCACTCCGTCCGCCATGGCCTCCGCCACCTCGCGGCTGACGGCTCCGACTGTCTCCAGAAGCCCGCTCGGGACACCCAGCTCCCGCTGCTTGGCCTCGTCAGAGTAGGCGATCACGCCACCGCTGAAGTAGGCCGAGCTTCCCGCCTGGTGGGTGATCAGCGAGCCAACCATCCCGCCCGTCGATGACTCGGCCACCGCAACGGTGAGGCTGCTGCCACGCAGCGCATCCGCGAGCTCGGCGCCCCGCGAGACTTCCGGCGCGCCTCCGCTTGGTGCCGTGTGCACTCGGGAATTGTCGTACGGAGCGATCAGGTGACGGAACCGCCAGAGGTAGTCGAGCCCGCTCCACAGCGTGAAGATGATCGCGACCACCACCGCGATGTCGGCGATCGGGACCAATACCGGATAAGGCCGCTGGAGGATGAGGAGCGCGACCGCGCTCATCTGGGTGATGGTCTTGGTCTTGCCCAGCGGCGCCGCCGCGATGACGTGACCTTGAGTCGCGGCGACGGAGCGAAGGATCGTGATGATCAGCTCGCGCGAGAAGATCACAACGACGACCCACGCTGCAACGAGTCCCTCCTGGACCAGCACGATCAGGACGGACAGCACGAACAGCTTGTCCGCCAGCGGGTCGAGGAACTTGCCGAAGTCGCTCACGGTGCCGCGACGGCGCGCGAGCTCGCCGTCCAGGGTGTCGGTTAGCGAGAAGAGGACGAACAACGCCGCCGCGACCTGGTCGTGTCCGGGGAAGCGCAACAGCAACAGCGCCATCAGCACCGGGATCGCCAGCAGGCGACTCACGGTCAGGCTGTTGGGGATGTTCATCGCTCGCCTAGGCAGAAGTTTGGCGCTATTCGATGCCCAGCCGCTCCAGCAGATCGTCGACGTCGGGAAGCGTCATCAAGACCTCGCGTGACTTGGATCCCTGATAGCCGCCGATCACGCGATGCTCGGCGAGCTGGTCGACGATCCGGCCCGCCCGGGAATAGCCGACGTTGAACTTGCGCTGCACGAGCGAAGAGGGGATCCAGCTTGCGCTCCTCCCTCCTCTCGCCTCCCTCCCATTCGGACACCGCGCCCTCTTCGAGGATCTCTTCCATGTAGCGCGGTCCAGCCTGCGACTTCCAGAAGCTGACCACGCTGTCGACCTCGGGATCGCTGACGAACGCGCCCTGGATGCGGGTCGGTTTGCCTGCATCGACGGGCTGGTAGAGCATGTCGCCGCGACCGAGAAGCTTTTCCGCACCACCGGTGTCGAGGATGACGCGGCTGTCGACCTGCGAGCCGACCGCAAACGCGATGCGGGAGGGGATGTTGGCCTTGATCAGACCCGTGATGATGTCGGTCGACGGGCGCTGTGTAGCGATGATCAGGTGGATGCCGACGGCGCGGGCAAGCTGCGCGATGCGGCAGATCAGCTCTTCGATCTCGCCGGCCGCGACCATCATCAGGTCGGCCAGCTCGTCGATCACGATCACGACGTAAGGCAACCGCCGGGCGAGCTTCTGCGTTGCCTTGTCGTTGTAGGCGGCGATGTTCCGCACACCCTCGGCCGAAAACAGCTTGTAACGACGATCCATCTCCGCCACGGCCCAGCGAAGGGCCGCCGCGGCCTGGTGCGATTCGACCAGCACGGGCAGAGCGAGATGCGGCAGCCCGTTGTAGCCGGTCAACTCGACGCGCTTGGGGTCGATCAGGAGAAGACGCATGTGTTCGGGCGTGACCTGGAACAGCAAGCTGGTGATGAGGGCGTTGATGCAGACGCTCTTGCCCTGGCCCGTCGCGCCGGCGATGAGCAGGTGAGGCATGCGCGTGAGGTCGGCGACGATCGACTGGCCCGAGACGTCGTTGCCAAGGCCCAGCGCGAGCTTGTTGCTTCCCTCGCGAAACGCGGCGGTTTCGATGACCTCGCGAATCGTGACGAGGCTCGCCGACTTGTTCGGCACCTCGATGCCCACAGCTGACTTGCCTGGGATCGGGGCCTCGATGCGAAGAGGCGCCGCCGCCAGCGCGAGCGAGAGGTCGTTCTGTAACGCGGTGATGCGCTTGACCTGGACGCCTGGACCGGGCTGCAGCTCGTACTGAGTCACCGCCGGCCCTGGGTTGACGCCAACGACCTTGCACTCGACACCAAACGTGGAGAGCGTGCTCTCGATCACCCTGACGTTGCGCTTGATCTCATCCGCCATCCGCTCGCGGCGAGCGGTCACCGTGTCGAGAAGCGCGATCGAGGGGAGCTTCCATTCGATCTCGGGGAGGTCGTCCTCCGGTTCGGCGACGACGCGCAGCATGGGCGCCGGCTTGTCGTCTCGTTCTTCGGCGACGGCCACCGCCACCGGTTCGTGCTGGGGCGCCTTGACCTCCCGCTCCTCGACTTCGTCGATGTCCCAGAGCTTCTTCTGGTCGGCTGCCGCGGGCGCGGTCGCGAAGCTGGCGGCTGAGCGTGTGAGCGCGTCTGAGCTCGGCACCGGCTTGGCGGGCCTGGTCTTTTCAGGTGCGGGAGTTGCGACGAGGTCACGCAGCCGGGCACGCTCCGCGTTCGCGGCGCGCAAGGCGCCGACCGCGGTGACGAGCAATGCGCCAGGGCTGAAGTGGATCGTGACGATGAGGCCGATCACCAGGCCCGCGACGAGAAGGGCCCAGGTGCCGACGCCCGTGAACAGGCTCGTCAGCGCGCCGTCGACTCCGTCGCCAACCGATCCGCCGGCGTGCAGGGAGACAAGACTGAAGAGGCCCACGAGCGAAAGCACTGCCACCAGCCCCGCGACGACGTCGACCGTGCGAGGTCGGGGCGCCTTCGTCCACAGGAGCCATGCACTCAAGGACACCGCGGCGATGACGGGGACGAACCACGCCCTGCCGAAAGCGGACTCGATCCCATCGCGAATGCCGCCGAGTATCAAGCCCGCGTGACTCAGGATCGCGAGCAGTCCCAGCAGAGCCGCAAGCATCAGCAAGACACCGAGAATCTCGCGAACCTGGCGCGCGTTGAGGCGCGGACGCGTCGCGCGCTTGCTTCGTTTGGAACGCGAGGATGAAGCGCGGCGAGCGCTGGATCGTGTCGAGCTTCGGGATGTGGTGCGACGCATGCTGCGGGCCCTTGAGCCGACTGGATTCTACCCTTTCGCGGCAGCCATACTCTCGTCCGTGGCCGTCGACCCGTTCGCCGAAGCGGAGATTCGCTACAAGTTCCTGGTCGAAGACCGGCGGATCGGAAATCTGCAACCGCGAGCGTTCAGGGTCGCGGTGCGAGACCTCGCCGTGCTCGACAACGAGGGCCGGCGCTGGATGCTCGGACCCGAGGACGGAATCTGGTACCGGCGCGAGAACGAGCGCTGGCTGCAGGCGGATCCGCCCCGCCGCCTCGTATGTCCGTCATGCGGCCACCACAACCTGGGACGGCACAGCTTTTGCGTGGAGTGCGGTCAGCGGCTGAACCGATAGCCCCTCCGTCGGCTTCGCCGACGCCTCCCCACAAGTGGGAAGGAGTTGGCTGCTCGGGTCAGTGCACCCGCGCCTGCGCGATTCCGTACGCGAGACCGAGCGCAACGGGTAGCAGCGCGGCGAGGAACCACAGGCGCCACCAGAGCGGGCGCCTCTCCCCCTGCACCATCTCGTATCCGCAAAACCCACAGAAGCGATCGAACGGGCCCGCGACGCCGCGGCAACGCGCGCACTGGTGCAGCTGCAACCCGCAATGGGCGCAGCGCTCTTCCTCCGACGAATGGTTCAGCAGCATCGCCGGTTGGTCGCATCGCGGGCACAGGCTCGGCGCGATCAGCGCCAACGGTGGAAGTTTCAAATCTCCGTCACGACCGGAATCACCATAGGGCGGCGCCGGGTCTGCTTGTAAACCGTCTGCGAGACGGCGTCGTGGATCGCCTCCTGTAGCAGGCTGAGCTCGGGGCGCGAGTCGGCGAAGCGACTGATGCTGTCGAGGGCAGCCTCGCGGGCGTCGGCCATCAGCCGCACCGAGAGCTCGGGCTCGATCACGCCGCGAGACACGAGCTCGGGCCCCGCCCGCACCGCGCCGGTGTCACGATCGAGGGTGAGCGTGACGACCAGGATTCCGTCTTCGGCGAGATGCCGGCGGTCCCGCAGCACGATCTGCTCCACGTCGCCGACCCCGAGCCCGTCGACATAGACAAGTCCGGTGGCGATCTTTTCTCCCCTCTCCATGGTTTCCGCGTCCAGCTCCACAGACTCGCCATCCTCGACGACCGCGATGTGCGACTGATCCAGGCCGGCCTCGCGCGCCAGCTCAGAGTGAAGCAGCAGCTGCCGATATTCGCCGTGGACTGGAATGAAGAAACGAGGCCGGACGGCGTCGAGCATCTCCCGGAGCTCATCGCGCTGGGCATGGCCGGTGACATGCACGTTGCCAACCTCTGAGTAAAAGACGCGAGCGCCATGGCGATACAGGTTGTTCACGGTCTGGTGGACCATGCGCTCGTTGCCGGGGATCGGACGCGCCGAGATCACCACCCAATCGTCCTTCCGCACGTTCAGAAACGGATGCCGCTGCGCCGCAAATCGGGTCAACGCCGACATCGGCTCGCCCTGGCTGCCGGCGGTCAGCAGCAGGAGCTTGGCCGGGGCGATCCGGTCGACGTCGGCAAGCGGGATGACGACCCCATCCGGCACGCTGAGGAAGCCGAGCTCCCGCGCGGTCTTGAAGTTCTGCTGCAGGCTGCGTCCCACGATCGCGATGCGCCGTTCGAACTGCGTGGCCATGCGCACCAGGTGTTGCATGCGGTGGATGTTCGACGCGAAGTTCGCGACCACGATGCGGCCCGGCGCGTCGCTGAAGATGCGCTCGAAAGCGTTGTGAAGGTCACGCTCGGAGCCTGAATGGCCATTGCGCTCAGAATTGGTCGAGTCACTCAGGAGAAGCAACACGCCGGCGTCGCCGAGCTTCCGAAACCGCTCCATGTTGGTCGGAAGGCCGTCAGGGGGCGCCGGGTCGAGCTTGAAGTCGCTCGTGTAGACGACGCGGCCGACCGGTAGATCGGATTCGCGCAAGATCCGGTGCTCCCTGAGCTTCGGCTTGACGAGTCCGAGCGTGAGACGCGTCCCGTAGACGGGCACGCTGAGCTTCCTCAAAGCAAATGGCAGACCGCCGATGTGGTCCTCGTGCCCGTGGGTCAGGAAGATGCCGAGGACCTCGCGATCTCGTTGCAAGAGGTACGAGATGTCCGGCAGCACGAGGTCGATGCCGAGCATGTCTTCCTGCGGGAACATGAGCCCCGCGTCGACGACGAGGACCTTGTTCTCCCACTCCAGCGCCCACATGTTGATGCCGACCTCGCCCAGGCCACCGAGAGGGACATACCGGAGTCGCTGGGCCGTCACAACAGACGCAGCTGTTCGGACTCCTGCTTGGGAACAGCCAGTGGAACAGGAGGTGGCGGAGGGGCGAGCAGCTGGTCGAGGTACCGCCGTAGCTGGTCGAAATCGTGCTCGAGGTCGGCGACCAGCGATCCGTTGTGGAGCGCCGCAGCGGGATGGTAGAGCGGTACGTAGGCGAGCTCACCGCGCTTGATGAGGCTGCCGTGGATCCGGGAGATCGATCCCTGCCCGGGCATCAAACGCTCCAGCGCGTGCCGGCCGAGGATGAGCACGACTTTCGGTTTGACCAGGGCCAGCTGCTCCCTCAGGTATGGCGAACACGACTCGACCTCGTTCGGCATCGGGTCGCGGTTCATGGGCGGCCGGCACTTCAGAACATTCGTGATGTAGACGTCGGCGCGGCTGAGCGAGATGCGAGCGAGCAGCGTATCGAGCAGCTTGCCCGCGGCACCCACGAAGGGTTCGCCCTGGCGGTCCTCGTTGAAGCCGGGCGCCTCGCCGACGATCATGACGTCGGCCGGACACGGCCCAACCCCGGGCACCGCCTGGGTGCGCGTCGCGTGCAAGCCGCAGTTCTTGCAGGACCGTATGACCTCGTGTAGCGCGAGCAGGGAGCTGTCGGGGATCATCGGCGAGAGATTCGGTGATCCAGGTGGTCCAGATTCGGGCGAAGCGACGAGCAGCGCAGCGAGCGCATTTGAAATTCGTAAGCGAGCAGCGCAGGACCTACTGGGGCCCCCTCCGGGGGAAGTGGGCTGCATGGGCGCCGAAGATCCGTCGATGACTTCCTCGACAGCTCCCTTAGCTCGGAGGGGGCGCTAAGCGACTTTCACTCCAGGCTTGGCGAACGTGATGTATTCGCCCGCGTCGCGGATCGTTTTCATCACCGACTTCTGCTGTTCGTCGGTGAGCGGCACCAGTGGTAGCCGGAAGGGTCCGGCGCGGAATCCCATCTCGTTCAGCACCGACTTGATCGGCACCGGGTTTGCAGCGGTCGTCATCAGCGCCTTGATCACGGGGAGCAGCCCATGGTGGATGTCCTGGGCGATCTCGTTGTCGCCTTTGCTGTGCGCGGCGATCAACTTCGCCATTGATCGACCCGCGATGTGTGAAACCACGCAGATCACTCCGTAACCGCCGACCGCGAGCACCGGCAGCGTCCAGCTGTCGTCGCCGCTCCACACCTTGAAGGACGCGGGCTTGCCTGCGCACACCAACCCGATCTGGTCGATGTCGCCGCTCGCCTCTTTCACGCCGATGATCCCGGGGAGCTCAGCGCACCGCAGCGTTGTCGCGGCGGTCATGTTCACCGCGGTGCGGCCCTGGATGTTGTACATGATCGTCGGCCCGACCTCGGAGATCGCCTTGAAGTGCTGGTACATGCCTTCCTGCGGCGGCTTGTTGTAGTAAGGCACCACCGCAAGCAGCGCATCCGCGCCGGCCTTCATGGCGCGCTCAGACAACTTCACCGAGTGATGCGTGTCGTTGCTGCCGGTGCCCGCCACCACATTCTTGCCGGGGATCGCCTTCTTGATCGCCTTGACCAGCTCGACCTTCTCGTCGTCGCTCAGCGCGGGTGACTCGCCGGTCGTGCCGGAGACCACCACGCCGTCCGATCCGTCCGCGACGAGCATGACCGCCAGCTTTTCGGCGGCCTCGTAATCGACCGAGCCGTCTTTCTTGAAAGGCGTGATCATGGCGGTCAGGAGCTGGCCTATCTCACTCATCTCTGTGCAACTCCCATTTCGATTGCCTGCTCAGCGATCTGGACCGCGTTCA
>WNGO01002200.1_pt1 | contig 13326 bp, 13 predicted proteins | sample 5400511 | NCBI WGS metagenome assembly WNGO01 (sample SAMN13153380, study PRJNA577476) | soil metagenome | isolation source: 20 cm soil or saprolite under Garry oak tree replicate 2 | place: USA:California | collected 2016-06-15
ATTGGCCGCACACTCCGACCCGTAAACAGGAAGCGACTGAAAATATCGTACAGTCATACCGCAATATCGCCTATGGCCGATTGCTCAGTGATTTTCTCGAAGCCCTGGCGTCGCCGGAAATCGCGCGCCGCATTCTGATCGAAAATCCGATCCGGCTTTATGGTTTCCCCCTTGCGCAACGCGTCCGGCCTGCATAGATTGTGAAAGGAAACGCATGGAAAACATGGAGGACGGAGATGAGTCAAAATCGAACGCGGCGGGTCTCGAACGATAGCATTTAGCCCATGGCAGTAGGAAAGGACTTTCCGTGGTGAGCCCGGCCGACCAATATCAAGATCTGCGGTCCGCGTTGCGGGAACTATGCGCGCAGTTTCCCGCTGAATATTTTCGGCGGATTGACGAACGGCGCGCCTACCCGGAGGAATTTGTGGATGCGCTCACAAAAGCCGGATGGCTGGCCGCGTTGATCCCGGAGGAATACGGCGGTTCCGGGCTAGGCCTTACCGAGGCATCGGTCATCATGGAAGAGATCAACCGCGCGGGCGGGAATGCGGACAGAAGGTGTGGACTTCGCGCGTACAACATTCCGACCTCATGATTTTGCTAGCGAGGACTACGCCATTAACCGAAGTTAAGAAAAAATCCGAGGGCATGTCGATTTTCCTGGTTGATCTGCGAGAATCGATCGGTGAGACGCTCCGCGTACGGCCGATTCCCAACATGGTGAATCATGAGACGAACGAACTATTCTTCGACGATCTAAAAATTCCGCTGACCAATTTAATCGGCGAAGAAGGGAAGGGTTTCCGATACATTCTCGACGGGCTCAATGCCGAGCGGACCCTCATCGCGGCCGAGTGCGTCGGCGACGGCTACTGGTTCATCGACAAGGTGGCGAAATACGTCAAGGAGCGCAATGTATTCGGACGGCCGATCGGCCAGAATCAGGGAGTGCAATTCCCGATCGCCAAGGCGTACATCCAAGTGGCGGCCGCCAACTTGATGCGCTTCAAAGCGTGCAGATTGTTCGACGCCCATCAACCCTGCGGCGCCGAAGCGAACATGGCTCTGCTGCTGGCTGCGGAGGCATCCTGGGAAGCCGCCAATGCCTGCCTCCAGTTCCATGGCTCCTCTGGCCGCAGAGTGCGATATAGTCCAAATCGTGGAACACCAAATATCATGAGCGATCACCCGAGCAAAAGTCTGGCCAACTTCGCGGCGACGCTGCGGTTTGAGGACATTCCCGCGCCAGTGCTGCGGCGCGCGGAGGATTTATTTCTCGACTGGTTTGGGTCCGCTCTTGCCGGCAAAGGAGCGCGGCCCGTGGAAGCGATCGAGCGCTTCGCAGCCGCCATGGGGCCGGCTGCGGGCGAGTCCGAAGTGCTGATCTCGCGCCAGCGCACCTCTCCAATTTTTGCGGCGATGATCAATGCAGCCTCCTCTCACTTTGCCGAACAGGATGACGTCCACAATGGCGCGGTGTTTCATCCGGGTGCCGTTGTGTTTCCCCCGGCTCTGGCGGTAGCGCAGGCCATCGGGAGCTCTGGGCTTGAACTACTGACGGCGGCGGTGGCTGGCTACGAAGTGGGAATCCGCGTCGGTGAATTTCTGGGCCGCTCGCACTACCAGGTTTTTCATACCACGGGAACCGCGGGCACTCTTGCCGCGGCGGCAGCGGTCGGCCGCTTGCTGGATCTGTCCGCGGAGCAGATGCTTGACGCGTTTGGTTCGGCGGGCACACAGTCGGCGGGTTTGTGGGAATTTTTGCGCGATGCAGCCGACTCGAAGCAATTGCACACCGCCAAAGCCGCGGCAGATGGTTTGCTTTCGGCATACCTCGCGAAGGAAGGGTTTACTGGCGCCAAGCATATTCTGGAGGGCCCGCAGGGAATGGCAGCCGGCATGTCAAGGGACGCTGATCCCGCAAAATTAACCGATCGCCTGGGAGAACGCTGGGCGCTGGTTGAAACTTCGTTCAAATACCATGCGTCTTGCCGGCACACGCACCCGGCTGCGGACGCCTTGCAAGTCGTAATGGCTCAGAATGAACTAGAGCCAGAGACGATCACGCACGTCACCGCATATGTGCATCAGGCAGCGATGGATGTGCTCGGGCCCGTGATAGATCCCAGGACCGTACACCAAGCGAAGTTTTCCATGGGCACAGTGCTGGGCATGATCGCAATGTTTGGGCGTGCTGGCATGAGAGAGTTTGCGGAGCACTTCAACGATCCGCGCGTCGCAGCATTCCGTGAAAAATGTGTGATGGCCTTTGACCCAGAAGTGGATACTGCATATCCAAAACGTTGGATTGGCAAGGTCACCGTGGAAACCGCCGATGGCCGCAAACTGCTGGGAAGGGTAGACGAGCCCAAGGGCGATCCAGGCAACACGCTGACGCGCAGCGAATTGGAGCAAAAGGCATTGCGGTTAGCGGAATTCAGCGGAGCGGCCACGGCAGAAGAAATGAGCCGCATCTTCGCGCAAATCTCGAACCTGACCCACAGCACCAAAATAGAGAGTTTTCTAAATTTGGAGCATTCGGATGTCATCGCTCAGCCCCCGTTCCTATCTGTTCGTTCCAGGCAACCGGCCTGACCGTTTTGCGAAGGCGTGCGCAGCCGGGGCCGATGCCGTGGTTGTCGACCTGGAAGATTCTGTCGCCGCCGGGGACAAAATGGCGGCTCGCGCGGCGGTGGCGGCGTGGCTGACGCCCGCTCAGCCCGTTCTGGTGCGCATCAACGTTGCGAATAGCGAATGGTTTCGTGACGACCTGAAATTGGGCGGGAAGCCGGGCATCGCCGGCGTCTTATTGCCTAAAGCCGAGAGTATCGAAGATATTCATATTGTTGCCGCGCATTTCGGCGCAGAGGCGCCTATCCTACCGCAAATAGAAACAGCGCAAGGATTCTGGAACGCGCTGGCGATGGCTCGCGCCGGCGGCGTCCAGCGTCTGCTATTCGGTTCCATTGATTTGCAGCTCGATCTCGGCATGGCGGCCCAGGAAGACGAGCTTTTATTTTTCCGGTCGCAGATCGTGCTAGTCTCGCGTCTTGCCGGGATTCAATCTCCGGTGGATGGTGTCACCACGGACATAAATTCGACGGAGCGGGTGCGTGCTGATACCTTACGCGCCAAGCGGCTGGGCTTTGGAGGAAAGATGTGCATTCATCCCAAGCAAGTGCCCGTAGTTAACGAATGCTTTGCTCCCACGGCGGAAGAAGAAGCCTGGGCGAGGCGCGTCGTGGAAGCGTCCGCCGCAGCTCATGGTGGGGCCACCTCCGTGGATGGAAAGATGGTGGACCGCCCAGTGCTCGTTCTTGCGGAGAAGATCCTGGCGAGCATCGCACAGCTTAGGCGCCACTGATCGTCCCGCTCCAACGGCATACGGCATGCCGATTCTGGCTCTGCTGAGAACGTATGGGCGCTAGCTGAGGTCCGAAAGGTCTCCTGATGGCTTCCGTTCAATCCAAAGAAATTTCGAGAACGGGCATGCAATCGAGCACGCCGGGCGCCGCCACACCAATTAGCCGCTGGTGGCGTTTAGTTGGTGCGCTCCTGATGACTCTCGCCCTCGGCACTCTTTACGCGTGGAGTGTGTTCGTGGCGCCACTGGAAAATGAATTCGGTTGGAAGCGGGCGCAGACGTCCAATGTATTTACGATCGCCGTAGTGACGTTTGCCACTTCGTTGCTGATTGCCGGACGGCTTCAAGATAGATTTGGCCCATTCTGGTTCTCGACCACGGGTGGTGCACTGGTCAGTCTAGGATTTTTCCTGTGTGCCTACACATCGAGCCTGCGCTTTCTCTTCCTCTGCTACGGAGTGCTGGGCGGCATCGGCAACGGGTTTGGATTCGCGACTGTGGCTCCTGTGATGGCCAAATGGTTCCCCGACAAGCGGGGCTTGGCAATCGGGCTCGCGTTCGCGGGATATGGCGGCGGCTCAGCCATTTTTGGCCCGGTCGCCAATCTTGTCCTGTTCCCGCACTTTGGCTGGCGAACGGCTTGCATGATGCTGGGTGGAATCTTCCTTATGATGACGATGGCGGGATCGTTCCTTTTGAGGAATCCGCCGCAGGGGTATCGGCCAAACGAGTCGACGCCGGCGCCTGCTTCGCGTGTCGCGTCTTCCAATTATGAATTCACTCCGAGCGAGATTTTGCGCACGCCCGCGTTCTATCTGATGTGGCTTGGTTTCGGGCTCGGATCTTCGGCGGGGCTTCTGATCATAAGCCAGCTCGTTCCTTTCGCCCGAAGCCAAGGAATTCCCGGCGTCGCACTGGCGACAATGACCCTGGCCGTCGGAGCCATCGGAAATGTTTCTGGCCGGATCCTGTCGGGCTGGTTGTCCGACGCTCTCGGCCGTCTAAACACTTTGCGGGTGGTGCTCGCAATTTCGGCGGTCGCGATCCCCATACTGTATTGGGCTGGTGCTCACGTGTTCGCGGTGTACGTCATGGTCTTCATCGTTTACTTCTGCTACGGCGCACAGGCTGCGGTAAATCCCGCCACGATTGCTGACTTCTGGGGCACCAGGAATGCAGGCGCGAACTACGGCTTACTATTTACTGCCTGGGGAGCGGCGGGGATTATCGGGCCAACCATTGGAGGAGTCCTTTTCGATAAGTACAAGAATTATGAGGCTGCCTTTTATGCTGCGTCCGTTCTGGCAGCCATCGCATTCGTTTGCGAAATCGCGGCGCGGCGTCCCCACATTCCGAGCGCGGCGGGGAACGATGGATAGACTCCAATCTGTCACTGGAGACAGGTTCTTCGTGGCGCCGGCGTCTCGCCGGCGGTTTCTCCATCGAGCCACATAGCGCAAGAACGCCGGCGAGACGCCGGCGCCACAAAGTCGTGCCAATCCATCGCGTCAAAGCATCAGATACGCCATGGATCGAACATTCGAGTCATTTACAAATAGCAATCTGGATGCTCCAATTTCCAGCAACTCCGAAAAACTGGCCTACGGTGTCAATCCGGGCCAAGCGAAGAATCTACTTTTGTTCAAAACTCAAGGAAAGAGAGATTTCTCGGCACGCAGCGTGCACCGGAATGCCAACGTTTTGAATTTTCCAGCAGCAAGCGAAAAGGGAAGGGGACAATGAAGCTTTCCGTCCTCGACCAATCACCCGTCCCCGCGGGCTTCACGCCTGCCGACGCTCTGCGCAACACGATCCAGTTGGCGCGCGGAGCCGATAGCTTCGGCTACGAGCGGTATTGGATTGCCGAGCACCACGCCATCGAAACACTTGCCAGTCCAGCCCCTGAAATTCTCATCGCGCGAGTGGCCGCTGAAACATCCGGCATCCGTGTTGGCTCTGGAGGCGTATTGCTCCCGCACTACAGCCCGCTGAAAGTGGCCGAAATATTCCGGATGCTGCATGCGTTGTATCCGGACCGGATCGATCTCGGCCTTGGCCGCGCGCCTGGAAGCGGCGGCCTGGAAGCGTTCGCTCTGCAGCGTGACCGAAGCAAGCGCCATGAGGCATCAGACTTCCCCGAGCAATTGACGGAACTGCTGGCATTCCTTCACCACGATTTTCCGCCAGAGCATCCGTTCAGCCGAATCAAAGTCTCGCCGGAAATGCCGGGAGCCCCGGACGTCTGGCTGCTCGGATCGAGCGGGTGGAGCGCCGAGGTCGCCGCGCAATTCGGGCTGCCGTATGCCTTCGCACATTTCATCGGTCCCGAACAAACCTTGGCGGCGCTCGCGCACTATCGTTCGCACTTCAGGCCATCGAAATACCTGCGTGAACCGCGAGCCATCCTCACGCTGGGTGTAGTTTGCGCGGAAACCGAGGCCGAAGCGGAGAGGCTGTCTGCAAGCACGAAAGTGCTGATTCGCCGTATCCGCCTCGGAGGCGAGCGCCGCCCCGTGCCAACGCCGGAGGATGCGATCAAGGAACTCCGTGATCTAGGCGCCGGAGCCGACCCGCTCACGTGGGATGCCAGCGAATGGCCCCGCTACATTGTGGGCGCCCCGGCGCAGGTAAAAAGCAAACTGGAGGGCATGGCAGGCGATCTTCACGTAGACGAGCTGATGGTTCTGACGGTCATACACGACCATGAGGCTCGACTGCGTTCGTACGAACTCCTCGCCGATTCATTCGGTCTCACCAAGCGCTTAGTGCGCAATGCGATCGGAGTTGCTACTCGACAAGCCATCTGACGTTCAAACACGTCGCGAGTTTTACCGAAAGGGCTAAAGACCTCACCGTTTCGCAACGTCGCGAAAGGATGGGCCATTCGCCTGCTCAAGAGCGAGCGATACGATGTCAAGCTACGCACTGTGCGGTTTGGATGCACGGTTCCTCGTTGGGCCTCTTTTCCGCGTGGGCGCTGCTCCCATATGCTCTCGAATCAACGCGACCAGCTGCGAGCAGATCTCCTCGCAGAGCGCGAAGCCGATTTCAGCGGTGGAAGGCGTGCTGCTTCCCAGAACGCCGCGATTCGAGATCTTGGCGGAATCTGTGGGGAATGGATAAATCCCTGGCCTCGGAGGTGTGGTGTTGTCCACTCGGGTCGGGCCAACAAGGTCGTTTCTCAAATGAAGCATTAAGGATGTTTCGCAAACGCTCGCATGTTCAGCGTGCCACCCTGGGAAACGGTCACCAAACAGCTTCTCCAGCACGCCATCCGAAACAACACTCCACCAACCCATGGCTATAATCTTTGCGCCTTCCAGCTTTCCTTCTTCGCGGCACAGCTCGAGAGCCTCAAAAATGAAACTTTCGTTCTCATAGTGGCCGTTCAAAATGACGATCGAGCGGAATCCTGTCGCAATATAGCCGGCAATGACGTCCTTCAAGTAATCCGTCAGAACACTGCCGCGGATATTGATGGTGCCGGGAAAACCGGGGCCACCCCCGCTCTGTGGCAACGAACGCGCACCGTAGGTGACCGCCGGCGCCACAATCACCTTGAGCTTTTCGACCAGCATGGAGGCAATGCGGACCGGAATCTCCGTATCCACCGTCAAGGGCAGGTGCGGGCCATGTTGCTCCACCGCGCCGACGGGTATCACCAGGATGGCGTCTTGAGCCTCCGCGCGAACGTTCTCACTGTGGAGTATCTCGAAGCTGTTCATAAGACCTCATGCCTGACGCTGAAGCACAAAGTGCCATGCTAGGTCCGCGGAAGCTCCTAGTCAACCGATCGGGCCTGCAAAAGTCCGCGAAACATCTCGACAGTTGCAGGCCCATGTCCGGCGTAGTGGTTGTTCGCGTAGGCGAATATTTGAATTTTCCTTTTGCGAACCTTCCCCAGAATGTCCGCCCACTCAGTTAACTCGGCCCGCCGGTCGACGATCAGCTTGTCCCAGACCTTCGTCTGCTCCTCGATAGCTTTGCGATCTCCAAGCCAACGAACGTAGGTGAAGCCGGCAGTAATGGGATTGAGCTTCTCGAACCATTGCGCGGGCCGGGGCATCCATGATTGGTCGATCAACGCGAGCGCCACACCACGCTCGCGCAGCGTGTCGGCGAATTGCGGCACGAGCCAGTTCTTGTTCCTGATTTCCACGGCGAATTTGTGGTCCGCCGGCAATTTCTTCAGAAATGGACGAAGGCGCGCGAGGAAGTCATTTACTGCGGGAAACGCGTTCTTATTGAAGTATCCAAATTGGAAGAGGAGCGGGCCTAGCTTTTTGCCAAGTAAATCCATCGTTTCCACGAATTGCTGGAACTCCGCATCGCAACCCACGAGCACTTTTTCGTGCGTGATAATCTGCGGAACTTTGGCAGAGAACACGAAGCTGTCCGGCGTCTTCCTCGCCCAGCCTTCCACCGTGGATTTCGAGGGTGCGCGATAAAACGTGTTGTCCAGTTCGACCGAGTTGAAGTGTTTCGCGTAGTACGAAAGATAGTCAGCGGGCTTCATGCCTTCGGGATAGAACGATCCTTCCCAACCCGCGGCCGTGAAAGCTGAAGTCCCAAGTCGGATCATCGGCTGGTCCATGCGACCGCGATTCTATCTCAGTTCGATATAAAGAGGCGCAAGGTTAGAGCCGTGCGCGAAATCATGTGTTCACGCAAGTTTTTCGGGTGTTATTTGCGATGTGCAACGTAGAGCATCAGTCCGAAGACGACGACGGGGATCAAGGCCAGCATGATGTAAAAAAGAACGCGCCGCATGACCGGCGAGCGTCTCTGTCTCCAATTCTGCAATTCGTCGCGGTCGGCGACGCCCACCTTTTCCGGGTGTTCCAGGTCCAGTGCGAACTCGCGCGCGCTCCCATAGCGTTTTTTCGGATCGCGTTCGAGAGCACGATAGATAATTTCCTGCAGCTCGGGAGTAATGTCCGGATTCACTTCGCGCGGCGGAATCGGGTGATTGATCAACCGCTCGTTCATGGTGACAAACGGATTTGGGCCTGTGAATGGCACCTTGCCGGTAAGCATTTCGTAGAACATGATTCCGAGAGTGTAAATGTCGCTGCGCGCGTCGCCGCGCTTTCCCTTCACCTGCTCCGGAGAAATGTAGTCCGGCGTGCCCATGGCCTCCGTGAGTTTAGCAAACGTCAGGCGGCGCGATCCGGCGTTGGCGGCGATGCCGAAGTCGATGAGTTTGATGCGATCTTCCGCGTCCACCATAATGTTTTCAGGCTTCAGGTCCCGGTGCACGACGCCCTGGCTGTGGATGTAGTCGAGAGCCCTGCAGAGACCGAGAGTAATCTTGATCGCGCGCTCCGGCGAAAGTTTTTTCACTTCGTTCAAGACCTGCCGCAACAGCCGCCCTTCCACCCATTCGAGGACCATGTAGCGCTGGCTGCGCTCTTCATCATTGAGTACTTTCACGACTCCGGGGTGGTCCAGCTTCTTGCCGATTTCCTCCTCGCGGTGAAACCGGTCGAAGAAAATCGGGTCGGCTTCCATCTCCGGATGCGGAAGTTTGATGGCCACCGCGCGGCCCGTGCGCGTGTCGGTGGCGCGATAAATCGAGGCCATTCCGCTACGGGCGACAAGGCTGTCGATGCGGTAATGATCGAGTCGGTCGCCGGGATGGAGTGAACTCATTGAGAGATTAGGGCACGGGTGCGGGCTCTACGCGCCGTCGCCAAAGCGCTTTGGCGCGTCGGCGACTTGGAGCCCGCCGGAATGCAGTCAGGGCATACCGGACAACGCGCGTCAGTATAGCTTGTACGGCCGTCCGCGGTACATTCCCATGCGTTCGACATCGCGCACGCGGATCAGTTGAACGCTGATATTATCGCTTCCGTCTCTCTCATTGGCAAGCGCTACCAGTCTCTCTGATGCCGTAACCAAGTCCAATCCGTGGCTGCACAACGCGGCTATTTCCAAGGCTTCCACTGATCCGTGCAAGCCGTCCGAGCACTGCAGAAGGACGTCGCCGGGAAGCAACTGGTGATCGTTGGTCTCCACATTCACAATCATCTCGGTACCCAGCGAGCGGCTGAGGATGTGACGCGTCGAACCCTCGCCCGCCTCCTGTGCGGAGATCAACCCCAGGCGGATCTGCTCGCTGGCGACCGTATGATCCCGCGTAAGCTGCGTCGCCTTGGCGTTGCGGATCAAATAGCAACGCGAATCGCCCACGTGGGCGACCGTCACACGGTCGAATCGCAACGCGCAGGCCACTACTGTGGTAGCCATGCCTGCGGACTCCCTGCCGCCGGCGAGAGCAGTCTCAAAAACTTGCGTATTGGCTTTCTGTACCAATCGGGGCAACAATGCGGCGTGTGATTCTCCGCCCGGAGCGCCCTGGAACCCGGCGAGCATGCTTTCGATCGCTGCCCGCGACGCCACTTCGCCCTGTTCGTGTCCACCGACGCCATCCGCCAGCGCGAACAGCCACCCGTGCGAACGCGCCTGCGCAGGAGTCGCAGGCGGCGCGTAACCAAGATAGTCTTCGTTTTGGTTGCGGACTCGTCCGACGTCGGTTCGTTCTACGAACTCTAGGTCAAGCATAAGGCGAGGGGTGGAAAGTTGCCCCGAGTCGGGCCTGGGAGAGTCCCGCCGGAGAGCGCTCCTCTCGGATTCTTTAATACCTACAGCTACGTCTGAAACAGAAATTCGGACAGGCAAGATCGCCTGTCCGAATTTCCTAGCCAATCGAGCTATTCCCATGGTACACCCTAAGTTCGACTAGTGACCAGAGTTGTCCGACCCGTCGCCTTGCTGGCGCGAAGGAAGTAGATCCCTCCATAGATCGCCCAGACTGCCGCAATCCCTAAGGCCAGGAAAGGTTCCATCTTCGTGCCATACCCCATGAACGGCAGCACGATGTAGGCCCCCATGCAAATCAAGTTCGCGACTATACCGAAAATTGGGATGACCAAGTGTTTGAGGAAGCTGAAGTTCGGGTGCCCCTGGTAGCAAAAGATGCAGGTTACGCAGCTTAGCATGTAGAGCACGAAGGTCCCGAAGTTGGAGGCCAGCGTAATTGTGAGCAGGCTGTTGGGCATCTTCGCCATGGTGTCATGGGACGCGTAGCCGAAGCTCGACCAGAACCCCTGAGGCAGGGCCTTGAGCGTGGCGTCCTGCATCGCGCCGCCATCGCCGAACAGCATCAGCAGTGCGAGACAACCGAAAATCGCTGAAATCACTGCCAAGGCCCAGATCGCGCGGTGAGGACTCAGGTTCTTCTCATGCAGTATGCCAAAGTGTTCGGGCACCTCGTTGTCTTTGCCCATGGCGTAGGTGACCCGGGCTCCGGTGTTTATGCAGGAAAGCGTCGTTCCGATCAGCGCAAGGAATACGGTTACGGCTTCGATCAGCATGAACGCTCGCCCATGGCCGTTGAATAGGGCGTCGCCCACCATGATCATCATGTCACCAATCGGCGCTGACGAGCTGGTCGCACTCGACATCGGATAGCCGCTATTTAAAAAGTAATTTGCGGCAAAATACTCAAACAGGTAGCAGAAGGCCCCCTGAACCAGCAAGGATGTGATGACCGCGATCGGGACGTCCCGTTTGGCGTTTTTGGCCTCGCCGCCCATTGCCGTCACCGACTCGAACCCGACCAGGATCAGGATGGCGACCGTAGCTTGAACGAACATCCAGTTGAAATTGTGAATTGCGATTACGGATTTGGCATTCGGATGGGCCTGAAACACCGGCGGGTTGCTTGTATCGTACATTTCATAATTGACGTGATAAGGCACCGGTTTTCCAGCCGCGTCGAGCTTGGGTTGCGGCACCATGGCAGCATCACGCGTAATTACATCCGTCGCCTTTCCATCCACTGTTTGACTCGTGGTCGCGAATTCGTACTTATAGCCTTCGCCAGAAACCGAATCAAACTGCCACGCTTCGCTTCCCGGCGGATGACTGACCCGGTAACTGATAGCCATCGCGGCAAAAACGATCAGCGCGGAGATTTGAATCACATTGATGGCGACGCTGACCGCCGTGGACCCATTGACCCCTCGGTGCGCGATGTAAGCAACGGCGAAAGAAAACACGATCGCGATTAGCATCATGAACATGGGACCGGGGTTCGACGCGCTCATGAAGTTCGGCCACAGGGTGCCTGTGATGTAACCGCAGAAAACTCCAGTGACGGCGACCATTACGCCGGGGTAAATCCAGTAGTAAAGGTGCGATCCCCAGCCGACGATGAACTTCATCAGGCGCGCGTATTTCCATGCCTTGTCGTGATTCAGGAAGGACTGCTCCGCGAAATAGTAAGAGCTGCCGGTGCCCGGATACAGCTTCGCCATTTCCGCGTAACACACCGCCGTCGCTAGACACAACAAAAGCGCGAACAGGATGCCAATCCACATCGAGGGTGCCGTGGCACCTTCTACCGCTTGGGGTGCGAAGGTAAGCCAAAGGAAGGCGCCGGGAGCGATGAGCGCCATGGCGTTCATCGTCAAGCCGGTCAATCCCAAGGTTGGTGTCATTTTAACTTCGCCGGTATTCTCCGCCATGTGATCTCCTTTGTGGTTTCTTTGTTCTATCCTTGCGAAGGCATTGGACAAATCTGATTCCTGCCGAGGAACGCGATACTAATGGGAGGCCACGGCCTAGTAAAATGCAACGTTTTGATGCCCGGAATCACCGATTCGTATGGGTCGGAATTAGTTTCTTCAATCCAAGCCATCCGATCTTTGAGTTTGCCTTTTAGACACATTGGCCGCAGACTGCGTAAAGAAAGCATAAAGATATCGTAATTGTTGCCTAAAGGTCGAGAAGTCGCAATTAGTTTTGCCTTCGTTTTCCACGTCGAAGCGAAGCCGTGCACTTGGAAGTTTCTGGGACACAACGTCGTGTCCATAGCACTCCCGCTCCAAGAAGAGCCGCTGAGCATTCCCTGAACTGCGCTGGATGTAGGGGAATTGTGTTGTTGTCAAGCGTCCACGCCATAGTCACGGGATGTGTGTTTCTGTAGTGGCAAGGAAAGGTGTCCATGAATTTACCCATGCTGCTGGTCGAGGCGATCTTGGCTGGTTTTTTTGCCGTGGCATGTATTCGTGCCGCCGTGCCGGCGGCGCCAGGGCACAAGCTCCGATTCAGCAATTTGCTGCGGTTTCCCGGGCGGATAGAAAGATTGCGGCGTTCGCGATGGCAGTGGTTCTCGATGGTGGCGCTGCTCTTGGTCGTCAGGCTGCAGGCGGGATTGCCTTTGGTCCTTGAGGCCATCGTTGCGGTGGAGTTCCTGATTTTTCTGGCATTGCCGACCAGGGCGAAAACCGCAGAGGGAGCGCGAAGGAGAGCAAATGCGGCCATTGTGGGAAGTCGCTGACTTCGTTCGCTCCATGCGAAGGCAAATGCGGTTCGGCGAATTCTCTCGCTCTCCTTTGCGGCTCCTGCGTGTGGAATTGCGCGAAGACACAGCGGAGTGCGACTGGATCTTGCGGCCGCCCGACATTTGGGACGACAGCCTGCGCCGGGCAACGCGAGACCACAACGAATCGCTGCAGGCATTGGCTGACGCGATCGCTATGCGAAACGTGCTTTTTGACGCGGTGCCCAGTCTGGAAAGCGCCGTGTTGCGGGCGTTTCGCCAAGCCGTACGTGAGCCGCCCGAGATGCTCATTCTCGGCACAGTCTCGAGGGAAATGCCTGCTGTTCATCGAGTGAGTTCCCTGGTGATGCGGGCGAAGTTGTTCGGGTTTTGTTTTTGCTTTGAAGACGGGTTGTTGAGACCACTGCAAGTTGCGGATCGAAGCGAAGAATTCATCACCTAAGGACTGACCCAGCCGGGTCGAGGAGGAAATGGCAATGGCAGCAAACAAGTCTCAGGGAAGTTACTTCGGTTTATTTCTAGCGGGATCAACTGTGCTCTGCGCCGGCATCGCCTACTTTGAAGGTGGAACCGGCAAAGCATTGTTGGCGCTCGGAGCGATCGCCGTCGT
>WNGO01008591.1_pt1 | contig 13326 bp, 12 predicted proteins | sample 5400511 | NCBI WGS metagenome assembly WNGO01 (sample SAMN13153380, study PRJNA577476) | soil metagenome | isolation source: 20 cm soil or saprolite under Garry oak tree replicate 2 | place: USA:California | collected 2016-06-15
ACGTCGACAATCCGGGGCCGGCCGTTAAGCGTAAAACTGACGATCATTGGTAACCTCCCGTGATCATTGGCATCAGGCAAGAACGCGGGCACGGCCGGCCGACCAGGTGGCCAGCAGCACATCGCCGACATCAAAGGGATCGCGAAAAAATGTTCGTTCCGGAATGTAGGCGACAAAGTCCGTGTCCGGCACGGTGTCGAGCATCACCTTGACGAACGATCCCTGATACTCGATCGCGATGACTCGGCTCGGCAAAGCCGTCGCGCCATCGCCGGGGCCGGCTGCGCCGACACGCATCAGTTCGACATCATCGCGCCGGACCGCCAGATCGATCCGGTCGCCGACCGCGACGCGGGTCTCGGCGCACAACCCGACCTGGATTCCACCGCGGTTCGGCTGCGACAGCACCACGTGGCCCTCGCCCACCATCTCGACCCTGCCCGACAGCACATTCTGTCCGCCCAGAAACTCCGCGACGTAGCGGTCGCGCGGATAGGCGTAGACGTCGCGCGCCGGTCCCGATTGCTTGATCTTGCCCTTTTCCATCACCACGACGATGTCGGCGAGCGCAATCGCCTCGAGCTGGGTATGAATGAAGGTAATTCCGAGCTCGCGCTGCATCCGGCGCAGTTCCTGACGCATCTGAACGCGAAGCTGCTCGTCCAGCGCGGAGAGCGGCTCATCAAGCAGCAGCACGCGGGGTTCGGTGATTGCCGCCCGCGCCAGCGCAACACGCTGCTGCTGGCCGCCCGACAAATTGGCCGGCAGTCGGTCAGCCAGTTCGGTCAGGCGCACCTTCTCCATCATCTGATCCGCGACCTTGTACCGTTCGGCTTTCGACTGGCCGCGAACGCGCAGCGCGAAGGCGATGTTGTCGCGGACGGTCAGATGCGGAAACAGCGCGTAGGACTGAAACATCATCGCGGTGCGCCGCTCGACCGGCGCCAATCCCTGGACATTCTCGCCCCCGATCACGATTTCGCCAGCGGTCGGTTCCTCGTGGCCCGCAATCATCCGCAGGATCGTGGTCTTGCCGCAACCGGAGGGCCCGAGAAAGCAGCAATAGGCGGCGTCCGGGATCTTCAGATTGACGCCATCGACCACATTGGTCGTCCCATCGTAGCTCTTGCAGAGACCTGCCAATTCGATATCGCCGGCGCCCTTGCGCATCTCTACCTCAGTGCCCCGTCGCGCGCATGCCGCGGCGCCTGTTGATGAGAATGATCGCGCCGATACAGGCGCTGATGATTACAAAGGATACGATCGTGGTGACGGTGCCGAGCGCGTAGAGCGACGGCGATGTCACGTTGAGCGTCATGCTCCAGATTTCGAGCGGCAAGGTATTCAGAGAGCCCGCGGTCTGCAGCGTGCGAGCAAATTCATCGTAAGACAGCGTGAAGCCGAACAGCGCGACCGCGACCAGGCCCGGCGCGAGCACGGGGATTACGACCAACCTGATGGTTTGCCAGCGGCTGGCTCCGAGATCGCGTGCCGCCTCCTCCCACACACTGTCGAAGCGGGACATCACGGCGAACATCACGAGCACGCCGAACGGCAGCGTCCACGACAGTTGCGCGCCGAGGGCGGAGGTGTACCAGCTCGCGCTGATGCCGATCCACTGGAACAACAGGCCAATGCCGATGCCGAGCACCAACCCCGGCGCCACCAGACTGCCTATCATCAGGTAGAACACGAATGTATCGCCGAGGAAGCGGCGTCGGAACGCCAGTCCGGCCATCAGTGAAACGACCAGCGTGATCACCGTGACCAGCACCGCGAGCTTGATCGAGCGGTCGAATGATCCCTTGACGTCGCCGGTACGCACCTGTGTGAACAGATCGACGAACCAGTGCAGCGAATGACCCTTCATCGGGAATACCAGCCCGCCCCGGATATCCTGGAACGACAGGATGTAGATGCAGATCATCGGGCCGTACAGGGCTGCGACGTAGAGCGTGAAGACAGCGGCGAGGACGTAAAAGGTCCAGGGGCGGCGATCGCCACGCGCAACAGCGGGAATTCGCCGATATCTGACCATTGGCACCTCAGTCTCGCCGAGCGCGACCGTCATTGCGTGATCTCCCGGCGGATATCCACGACGCGCAGGATCAGCGAGATGACAGCAACAAGAATGACGGTCAGCAGCACCGCGCTGGCCGCGGCGATCGGATATTGCAGCACGCCGACATTTTCGTAGAACGCGCTGACGACCGAGGCCGAGCTGCCTCCGGACATTACCTTGACCACGAAAAAGTCGCCCATCACGATCGAGATGACGAAGGTCGATCCCAACGCGATGCCGCTTTTCGACATCGGGATCACGATGAAGCGCATCACATCGAGGCGGCTTGCGCCCGCATCCAGCGCGGCTTCCACCACGCGCTTGTCGATGCGCGCCAGGGAATTGAAGATCGGCACCACCATGAAGATGGTTAGCTGATGGACGTAGGCAACGACGACCGAGAATCCGGAATAGAGCAACACCTCAAGCGGCTCCTTGATGAGATGGACGTCGAGCAACGCCGAGTTGACCAGCCCTTCCTTTCCCAGCAGCGGAATCCAGGAAATCATCCGGATGATGTTCGAGGTCCAGAACGGGATCGTGCAGATCAGAAACAGGCCGATCGCGAGCAACTGGTTCTTGACATGAAAGACCAGAAAATAAGCCACCAAAAATCCGATGATCAGCGTGAACAGCCAAGTCAGGAGCGCAAATTTGAGCGTCGCCACATAGAGATGGAAGGTCTGCGCGGAAGTGAGAACGTCGACGTAGTTCGCAAGCGTAAATGTCGGCAGCAACCCACCAAAGCCGTCGGTCTCGAAGAAGCTCGCCACCAGTACGACCAGTGTCGGCAGCAGAAAAAACGGGACCAGCACCAGCATCAGGGGCGTCACATACAGCCATGCACTCAAATTTCGTCGCAGCATCACCTGGCCTGACTGGACCTTCACTCTGGATCGCCGTAGCAACTCACGGGTTGCCGGCACTGGCGAGGAGCCGGCAACCCAATTCGCGTCAGGCGATCTTGAAATCGTTCCATCGCTTGTTCATGTAGGCCGCTTCATCCATCAGCGTATTCCAGCACGAGATGTTCTTGACCCGCTCGAGGAACGAACCACCGTCCCGCTTGGTGCCGACCTTTTCCATCGGCACGCCGTAGGGGTCGTTGATGACCTCGGGCGCCGGTTTGCCGTCGTACCAGAAATCCCATTCCGCAGCGCTGAGGAACTTCTTCGCTGTCGAAGGCACCGGGCTGTAGTAGCCGTAGCGCCCGACGAATCCGCCCTGCCAGCCCGAGAGATACCAGTTGAGATATTCATAAGCGGCATCGAGTTTCTTGCCCGAAAGGTGCTTCATCAAGCCCATGCCGTTGCACCAGCCGCGATAGCCTTCCTTGCCTTCCTTGACGTTGACCGGCGCATAGACGCAAGGAATTTCCTTGACGCGGACGGCGGCCACCGCGGGCGACCACATCGACTGGATCACGACTTCACCGGCGGCCATCAATTGCACCGACTGATCGAAGGTGGTCCAGGTCGCGCGGAACTGGCCCGCCTTCTTCAGTTCGATCAGCTTGTCGCAGGTGAAGTCGATCTCCTGCTTCGTCATGTTGCCCTTGTTGCCGTACTTGATGAAACCGGCGCTCTCGAAGCACAGCGCGGCGTCCATGATGCCGATCGCGGGCACGTCCAGGATCGCGGCTTTACCCTTGAATTTGGGATCGATCAGATCCTTCCATTCGGTCACCTCGTGACCGACCAGATCGGGACGATAGCCGATCGAGTCCGCGTTATAGACCTGCGGCAGGAAAGTCGCCCACTCCGTGACGCCATCGTGGAGGTCGGTCGAGGTCGGCGTCGCGATATACATCGCCTCATAGGGCGAAATGCCCTGGCGCGGAATCTTGTGGCCGTCGATTTCGCCCTTGGTGAAGATCGGCAGGATGTTGTCGAATTCCTTGATCTTCTTGACCTCGATGCCCTGGATCACCGAGCGCTTGGCCGCGAGCTTGGCCTGCCATCCCTCGAGGTCGGCGATATCCACCGAGTCCGGCTGGCTGATGAAGCGGTTGATCGCCGCCGAGTTGTCCAGATTCTGCATGGTGACCTTGAAGCCGAGATCCTTGGCAGCCTGATCGCCGATCGCCTTGACCACCGAATAGGACACGCCGACATGCCGTAATTCGATATCCTTGATCTCCTGCGCCCAGATCGTCGGAAAGCCGCGCAGCACGTCGGAGCCGATCGCCGCACCCGTCGCAGCCGCTCCGGCCTTCAGCATCGACCGTCGTGAAAGGCCTTTCTTCTTCGCCGCGAGCTTCGGCGAAGCGGCGCGCCGATCGGCACTGTCATCTTCAGACATGGTTCTCTCCGTTCGCGTGTTGATGGCGAAGCGTAGCGACGGAGAAATCCGATTGTAAAATCGGAACTGGAAATGCCTACTATAAAGGGGGCTAATGGAAATTGCGCCTGCCCAAGGCGGCGGCACATCGACCTAAAGTTTGGCCTTTACGTCCGAAATCGTCGCCGCCCGACGAACGCCCTGAGACGTTTTCGAGGTGAGAACCACCTCGCGGGAAAACAAGACGCGGGATGGCTTCAACGCAACATCGCGCGGGCATTCGTGCCGCCCTCCATCAGCGCACCGCTTCAAATCCCGCCAGCACCGCGGTCAGATTGGCTCCGAGAATCTCCGACAGATATCCGCCCTCCTGGACGAGCACGGTCGGAAGCCCCAGCCGCGCGATCGCCTGACCGACGCGCGAAAATCCCTCTGTCGTCACCGCGAGACCGGCGAGAGGATCATGCTCGGATGCGTCAAGGCCAAGTGCGACGACCAGTGCGCCCGGTGCGAAGGACCGGATCGTCTGTCGCGCGACATCGAGCGCCTGCAGATAGCCGTCGTCCTTCGTTCCCTTCGGCAGAGGAATGTTGAGATTGGCGCCAAGACCTGCCCCCGCGCCGCGCTCATGGGCATATCCCCAGACGAACGGGTTGAAGAAGGTGGGATCTGCATGGATCGAAATCGTGAGGACGTCGGGCCGTTCGTAGAAAATGCCCTGAGTTCCGTTGCCGTGATGAACGTCAACGTCGAGGATCGCGACACGCTCATGTTTGAGCCGCAGATGGGCCGCCGCGATCGCACTGTTGTTGAGAAAGCAGAACCCGCTGGCGAGATCGCGGTAGGCGTGGTGACCGGGAGGACGGCAGAGCGCGTAGGCCGCCTCCTCGCCGTCGGACACCAGTTGCGCTGCCGTCGTCGCCACATCCGTCGCGGCGCAAGCGGCGGCCCAGGTGCCCGGGCCGATCGGACAGGACGTATCGATCGTATGCCAGCCGAGACGCCCCACAATATGCGTGGGGTAGGTCGCGGCGTTGCGAACCGGATGCATGTTGGCGATCATCTCCGGGCCTGCATCCCCAAGCGCGGTCCAGGCGTCCCAGGCTTCTGCAAGAAAGCCTAGGTATTCCGGACTGTGGACCCTTGTTCGCGGCCCCTGCCCGAAAACGGTCGGCTCGACCAATTGATGCTTTCCTGCTTTCAATCCCGCAAGCAGCCGGTCCGCGCGTTCGGGCTGCTCGGTCGTGCGCTTGACGACGCCACGAACCAGAAAGAATTGCGGATCATGGCTCCGGTGCAGTTCGGTATAGACAGCCTTCACTCGCGTACTCCCATCTCCACAAAAGAAAATCGTTGCGCATTCGTGGACCTGCCGCCGCGTAAGAGGTTCAAGCTCGGCTCATTCCTTCGTTCCGTCATTAACGGCGTTACTGACGGAAGGAATCTCGCGCACAAGCTTTGCGACCTCGCGCCACGCATGACCAAGGTGATGATCGATGTGCGCCACGATCCGCTCGGGGTAGCCCTCCTCGATCGCGGCGAGGACGGGTTCATGGGTGCGGGCGATCTCGTGCGGATCGTCATAAAGCCGGCCGATCAGGCCGATGACCATGCGCAGTTCGGAGGCGAGATCGTCGAACAAGCGCAGCAGCCGGCGGTTGGCGGCGATCTCGCAGATCAGTCGATGAAACCGGTAATCCTCTTCGACCTGCCGTGCGGGATCATCGAGATCGGCGGTGCGATGAAGCACATCGAGCTGCCGCCGCAACATGTCGCGCGTCTCCGCAGTCAGATTCCGCGCGGCCAGCACGGCGGCGTGCCGTTCGACGCATAAGCGCAAATCATAGATCTCGTCGATGTCATCGACTGCGAATTGCCGGACAAAGAAGCCGCGGCGCGGTGATGCCACCAACAGCCCTTGCCGCTCGAGGAGCCGCGCGGCCTCGCGCACCGGCGCCCGGCTTACGCCAAGCTCCCTCGCGATTCCGGCTTCCACCACCTTGGCGCCTGGCGGAAGCCGGCCCTGAACGATGGCTTGTGTCAGAAGGCGCGCGACCTGGCCGACGAGATCCGTCTCTGCAAGGGCTGGCAATCCGACCGGCGGCGACATGGTGCGCATGGCAAAAGGGCCCATTTTGACCAGTGTACAATATTTAAGCGTCGATTGTCGACAGTTTAGTCTTGCTCTTGCTTCTGCGCTGCAACAAGCTGGCGCCAGTTGAAGCTGGATCTCTCGAATGATGACAACGCACGTCCCGCCTGGTGCCCTGAAAGACGACGCACGACAGATCAGGATCGATCTTGCCGCCGCCTACCGGTTGATCCACCGGCTCGGTCTCGACGACTCGATCTATACCCACATCTCGGTCCGCCTCCCCGGCCGGCATGACCGCTTCCTGATCAACCCGTACGGCTTGCGCTTCGAAGAGGTGACCGCGTCCAACCTGGTCACAGTCGACCTCGACGGAAGCATCGTCGACGACCCCAAAGGCCTCGGCATCAATCCGGCGGGTTTCACCATTCACAGCGCGGTGCACGCGGTGCGACAAGATGCGATGTGCGTCCTGCACACGCACACCGTCGCGGGCGTCGCGGTCTCATCGCAAAAACAAGGGCTGTTGCCGCTCAATCAATGGTCGCTGCAATTCACCGATCGCCTCGCCTACCATGATTACGAGGGAATCGCGCTCGATCTCGATGAACGCGCGCGCCTGGTCGCCGATCTCGGCGACAAGTTCGTGATGGTTCTCCGCAATCACGGCATGCTCACCTGCGGACGATCCGTCGCCGAAGCATTCAAGCTGATGCACAACCTGGAACGGTCGTGCCGTGCCCAGCTCGCTATACAAGCATCCAACGCCGAGATCATGGGCTGCCTTCAAGCGAATGCTGGAGCGAACCGATCCTGATTTTGTCAACTAGGTGGCCGCTGCACCCAGCGCGGCAATCAGCCGATCGAACAAAGAGAGAGATACGATGCTGAAGCGAGTCTTGCTTGGCCTTGTTGTGGTGTGCGGTGTGAGCGCCGCAGCCCTGACAGCAGGAGCCCTGACGGAAAGAGCCTTGGCAGAAGAACCGAAAGCAGGCGGCGTCGTGAACGCCGTGATCCAGCCCGAACCTCCGGGCCTGATGATGGGTCTGGTCCAGAATGGGCCGACCCAGATGGTGGCGGGCAACATCTATGAAGGCCTGCTGCGCTACAGTCCGAAGCTGGAGCCGCTGCCGGGCCTCGCGGAAAGCTGGACGGTGAGCGAGGACGGCAAGGTCTACTCCTTCAAACTCAGGACGGGCGTGACCTGGCATGACGGCAAGCCGTTCACCTCGGCAGATGTGCTATTTTCGATCGAGTTCCTGAAACAAACCCATCCCAGGCTCCGCAGCAACCTGGTTCAGCTCGACAAGGTGGAGGCACCTGACGACTCCACTGTCGTGTTCACGCTGAAGCAGCCGTTCGGTCCGTTCCTCGGCATCTTCGAGGTCGGCTCGATGCCGATAATTCCGAAGCACCTCTATGAGGGAACGGATTTCAAGTCCAATCCGGCCAACAACACGCCTGTCGGCACCGGCCCGTTCATGTTCAAGGAATGGCAGAAGGGTTCGTTCATCCACCTCGCGAAGAATCCGAACTACTACATCAAGGGCAAGCCTTATATCGATGATATCTACTGGCACGTCATTCCCGATGCCGCCGCGCGCGCGGTCGCGTTCGAGACCGGCAAGGTCGACGTGTTGCCGGGGGGTTCGGTGGAGAACTTCGACGTTCCCCGCCTGAGCAAGCTCAAGAATGTGTGCGTCACCGGCCAGGGGTGGGAATTCTTCAGCCCGCATTCGTGGCTCTGGCTCAACAACCGGTCTGGGCCGACCGCGAACAAGAAATTCCGTCAGGCGGTGATGTTCGCCCTTGACCGCAACTTTGCAAGGGACGTGATCTGGAACGGCCTTGGCAAGGTCGCCACCGGTCCGTCCGGCTCTTCGATCAAATATTACACGAGCGAGGTCACGAAGTATGACTACGACCCGGCGAAGGCGAAGGCCCTGCTGAAAGAGGCCGACTACAATGGTGAGAAAGTCCGCCTGCTGCCGCTGCCCTACGGCGAAACCTGGCAGCGCTGGGCCGAGGCGGTTAAGCAGAATCTGCAGGATGTCGGCGTCAACGTGGAGATGATCTCCACCGATGTCCCCGGTTGGAATCAGAAGACGGCCGATTGGGACTACGATATCGCCTTCACCTATCTCTATCAGTATGGCGATCCCGCGCTCGGCGTCGGCCGCAACTACATCTCGAGCCAGATCGTCAAGGGCTCTCCGTTCAACAATGTCGAAGGATATTCGAACCCCGAGATCGATCGGCTGTTCGCCGACGGCGCGATCGCTTTCCCGGATGCCAAGCGCGAGGAAATCTACGCCAAGGCGCAGAAGATGCTGACCGACGACGTACCGGTGGCGTGGATGCTTGAACTGCAGTTCCCCACCATCACCCGCTGCAATGTCAAGAACCTCGTCACGACCGCGATCGGCGTGAACGATGGCTTCCGTGACGCCTGGATCGACAGATAAGACCGCAAGTCCGCGGCGGCGCTCAGGAGCATAATCCGGAAAAATCGGTACCGATTTTCCGGAAAGATCATGCGAGGGAATCGTTCGAGAACACACGGCTGGCCAGCACATCGGACGCTTCAAGCGACATGATCTCATCGGCCGTCAGCACACGGTCCAGGTCTGCGACAAGCCGGTTGGCCTGACGCAGCCGCATGCGGTCGAGCGCGTTGCGGATCGAGCGTGCGTTGGAAAATAGCGACTGTCGCTTGCGCAACGCGATGTACCGGACGAAAGCATGGCGCGCGTCGTGGCTGAACCTGTAGTTCATGTCATGCAGCATCAACTCGGCGATGGCGAGCAGCTCATCGTCGGAATAATCCGGAAAATCGATGTGGTGGGCGATACGGGACCGGAAGCCCGGATTGCTGGCGAAGAACTTGTCCATCCGCTCGCCGTAACCGGCGAGGATCACCACCAGATCCTCGCGCTGGGATTCCATGACCTGCAGCAGGATTTCGATTGCTTCCTGGCCGTAATCGCGTTCGTTGTCGGGACGATGCAAATAATAGGCTTCGTCGATAAACAACACGCCGCCCATCGCCTTCTTCAAGATCTCCTTGGTCTTCGGCGCGGTGTGACCGATATATTGTCCCACCAGCTCATCTCGCGTCACCGACACCACCTGGCCGCGGCGTACGAAGCCAAGCTTGTGGAGAATACTGGCGATGCGCAGCGCCACCGTGGTCTTGCCGGTGCCAGGATTGCCTGTGAACGACATGTGCAATGTCGGCGTCTCCGAGGACAAATTCATGCGCTTGCGGATACGCTCGATCAGCAACAGCGATGCAATCTCCCGAATGCGGGTTTTGACGGGCAGGAGCCCGACCAGCTCGCGGTCGAGCTGCGTGAGGGTCTCCACGATGCCGACGGCCTCGAGCTCCTCACGAAGATTGACCCTTCCGGTCACCGGTGGGGCATCCAAATCCATCTGCAAGTCCTCGACAGGCTTCGTGCGTGCTTCAGGAAAAGCTCCGCCGCCGCTTTCACAGCGGCGGAGCAGTGCATCCGGCGGGGCGGCAGCACGACGAGGGGAGCTGATCGTTGGCCGCGGGCCGGATGGGAGCTATTCAGCCGTAGCGTCCCCCCTCCGGGCGGTCGACAGCATAGGATTTCGTGGTGTAGCGGATGTTGCGGCCGGTCACTTCGTGCCGTTCAAGGCGGAAGCCAGGCTCCTCCTTTGGCCGGTTGACGATGAACGACAGCCGCACCGACTCCCAGCCATGGCTGGAGTCGAAAGCCGACATCCGGATGTAGCGGTCGCCGTAAACCTTGCGGCACTCGGCCAATTCCATCATCACGCCGGCAGCGTCGCGAAGATCAAACATCGGCAGGCCCCACATCTCCCAGAAATTATTGCGGGGATGCGGATCGTCGGTGAACTCGATGTTCACCGCCCAACCCTTCTCCAGGCAATACTGGACCTGGCGCGAGATCTGCTCGTCGGTGAGATCGGGCAGGAAGGAGAAACAGCCTTGGGTGATACGCATGATCTCGAGCTCCTTACATCGCGACGCTGGGCGTGGGGACATAGTCGGGCATGTCGGTGGATTCGTAATTGAAGGTGACGTTCTTCCAGACCTCCAGCGCCGATTTCAGCGGCGTGCAGGTCTCTGCCGCCTTGGCGAGGATCTCCGGGCCTTCGTGCAGATAGTCGCGGCCCTCGTTGCGCGCGAGAATCATCGCTTCCAGCGCCACGCGGTTCGCGGTCGCGCCCGCCTGAATCCCCATGGGATGGCCGATGGTTCCGCCGCCGAACTGCAGCACGACGTCTTCGCCGAGATGATCGAGCAGCTGATGCATCTGCCCGGCGTGAATGCCGCCTGATGCGACCGGCATCATGCGGTTGAGGCTGGCCCAGTGCTGGTCGAAGAATACGCCGTGCTCCAGCCGCATCGGGTTGTAGTCCTCACGGCAGATATCGTAATAGCCGCGGGTCGTCGCCGGGTCGCCTTCCAGCTTGCCGACCACCGTGCCGGCATGGATGTGATCGACGCCGGCGAGCCGCATCCATTTGGCGATGACGCGGAACGAGACGCCGTGGTTTCGTTGCCGCGTGTAAGTCGAGTGCCCTGCCCGATGCAGATGCAGGATCATGTCGTTGCGGCGCGCCCACTTCGCCATCGACTGGATCGCGGTATAACCGATCACCAGATCGATCATGATGATGACGGAGCCGAGTTCCTTGGCAAACTCCGCGCGTTCGTACATGTCCTCCATGGTACCGGCGGTGACGTTGAGGTAGGTGCCCTTGATCTCGCCGGACGCGGCCTGCGCCTTGTTGACGGCTTCCATGCAGTACAGGAACCGTTCGCGCCAATGCATGAACGGCTGCGAGTTGATGTTCTCGTCATCCTTGGTGAAGTCGAGCCCGCCCTTCAACGCCTCATAGACCACGCGTCCGTAGTTTCGGCCGGACAGACCGAGCTTCGGCTTCACGGTGGCGCCGAGCAGCGGCCGGCCGAACTTGTCCATGCGCTCGCGCTCGACCACGATACCCGTCGCAGGACCTTGAAACGTCTTCACATAGGCCACCGGCAGCCGCATGTCCTCGAGCCGCAACGCCTTCAGCGGCTTGAATCCGAACACGTTGCCAATGATCGATGCCGACAGATTGGCGATCGATCCATTCTCGAACAGATCGAGGTCGTAGGCGATGTAAGCGAAATATTGCCCTGGCGAATTCGGTACGGGATCGACGCGGTAGCATTTGGCGCGGTATTTTTCCGCCGCGGTCAGCCGGTCGGTCCACACCACCGTCCAAGTCGCAGTCGAAGATTCACCGGCCACCGCCGCGGCCGCTTCGATCGGATCGACGCCGTCCTGCGGGGTCACCCGGAACAGCGCGATAATATCGGTATCCTTTGGCTCATAGTCGGGCTCCCAATAGCCCATCTTCTTGTATTCCATGACGCCGGATTTGTAGCGATCCTTGCCGCGGACTGTCATCGAGTGCTGGTTCATCTTGGCCTCCTCATGTGGCGTGCGGCGACTGGTCGGGATCGAGCGGGTCATCAAGTCATTCGGCTGCATCGGCCATCCCTCCCATGCGCGGATCGAGCGCGCCCGAGCGATAGCGCCTGGCCATCTCGGCCAGTGGAATGACCTTGATCCCAGAGGCATGGCCCGCGGTGCCGAACTGCTCGAAGCGCTCGCGGCAGAGGTCACGCAGCGCGTCCATCGCCGGCTTGAGGAATTTGCGCGGATCGAACTCGCTTTTGCTTTGAGTTGCCACCTTGCGGAACGCCGCCGTCATCGCGAGCCGGCAGTCGGTGTCGATATTGACCTTGCGGACGCCGTGCCTGATGCCGCGAACAATCTCCTCGATCGGCACGCCCCAGGTCTGCGGCATCTCACCACCGAACTGATTGAACGCGTCCTGCAGCGGCTGCGGCACCGAGGATGACCCGTGCATCACCAAATGTGTATTCGGCAGCCGGCGATGGATGTCCTCCACCACCTTCATCGCGAGGATGTCGCCGTCCGGCCTGCGCGAGAACTTGTAGGCGCCGTGCGAGGTCCCCATCGCGATCGCCAGCGCGTCGACCTTGGTGGCACGGACAAAATCGACGGCCTGATCCGGATCGGTCAACAATTGATCGTGACTGACTTTACCCTCGACGCCATGCCCGTCTTCCTGCTCGCCGCCGCCGTGCTCGAGCGAGCCAAGAACACCCAGCTCGCCTTCCACCGAGGCGCCGATCCAGTGCGCCATGTCGACCACGCGGCGGGTGATATCGACGTTGTAGTCATAATCCGCCGCGGTCTTGGCATCCGCCTTCAGCGAGCCGTCCATCATGACCGATGTAAACCCATGCTTGATCGCCGTCGCGCAGGTCGCTTCCTCGTTACCGTGGTCCTGATGGCACGCCATAGCCGTGCTCGGCCGCGTGATCCAGCAATTGCCTCAGCGTAATTCGTGCCATCGATGTTCCTCCCGTTTCGCAAGAAACGTCATGAATAGGTTGCCGTCATCCTCGCGCGCGTGATGCTGCGCCTGGCCGCGTCAGCAACGGCAGCCGCGGTGATTCCGAATTCGCGGTAGAGCGTTTCCGCCGGAGCGGAGGCGCCGAAGCCGGTCATGCCGATGAATTCGCCTCCGTCGCCGAGCCAGCGCGCCCAGTCACCTTCAACCGCGGCCTCGACGCCAATCCTGGGGACGCTTCCGAGAACTTCGGCGCGATATGTGGGCGGCTGATTGCGGAAAAGATCGAAACACGGCGCCGACACGACGGCGGCGCGTATGTTGTCTGCCGCGAGCAACTTCGCCGCTTGAAGCGCGATCGAAACCTCCGAACCTGTCGCGATCAGGGTGACGTCGCGGCCACCGTCCGGTTCGACGACCACATAGGCGCCGTGCGTAACCCGATTGACGTTGTCGGTTACCT
>WNGO01004461.1_pt1 | contig 13325 bp, 11 predicted proteins | sample 5400511 | NCBI WGS metagenome assembly WNGO01 (sample SAMN13153380, study PRJNA577476) | soil metagenome | isolation source: 20 cm soil or saprolite under Garry oak tree replicate 2 | place: USA:California | collected 2016-06-15
GAATTTGAATCTGGCACTCGCGTAGTAGGCCGGGCGACCCCTCGTAGGACCCTGCCCTCTGACGATTAAGGAGTAAACGATCGGCTTCTGAAAGTGCATCGGTGCGGCAAGCTGCCATCGCAGTCGCCGGTTTGTTGGCATTGTAGAAGGCTTTTTCTTCAGTGCAAACCCGGTGCAACTCCTGATAAACAGCGATTGTGGACAAGTGAAAATCGGCTGGCGAGTCAAATGGACGCGACTAACCAGATGGCATCTGAGATTTGGAATCGGTTGCCAAAGCAAAAGTGTTCTCACTGCGTGGAAGACGAGGTAGACAGGCCGCGCAAAATTAATAGTCAAGCTTCATCGGTAACCGTGCAGCGACGGAGCGCTTCGCGAGCTCGTAGAAGATGGAAAAGCCGAAGCGTGCGCTGATCTCTAAAGGTCCGCCGTATTCTGCACCATCGAAACGCCAGCGCGAGATTTGCTGATCGTCGGCATTCCAGGTTCGTGAGTTCAGCTCACAAAGCTCGGCCAAAAGCTGGATGCTCGAAGCCACCACCACACTGTCTCCAACGATGGCTGTAGTTCGCAAAGGGACGTCAAATTCAACCGGTATCCAAATCTCGCTGTCGGCGATCAGGTGCCGATAACGCGAATGCGGGTTCACACGAGATGTTAGGTATGCTGGATCTTTATCCCAGCCCTCCGCTGTCTGGCGTCTCTTCGCACCGGGGAGTTCTTCGTACGCTGCCCACAGGACCAGCCCTCCGTAGCAGTCCCATGCGGGCTTGTCAGTGGCATACTCGGTGTCTGGATCCTCGTTCCAGTCTAGATTCATCAATCCGAGCTCATTCCGCAGGTGATCGCGCCAACGGCGAACAGCTTTTGCGGTGGCGGCTGGGCCACGCGGCCGAATAAAATCAATCACTCGGCCAAACCACCCCAGTACCGGCTGACTTGGCCTAATAACCCTTACGGGAACACCGCTTTCCTTCGCAACTCGCTGTAGGATCGTCTCCCAGTTGCCCGCGTAGTATCGGGTGAGAGGGCCAACATAGACGTCGAGACCCATACGTCACACCTTTTACTATATGAATCTTCGGATTGATAGAGGCGTAGCACCTCGCAATCAAAAGCATACACTTCGCAGTTTTACGCGGATAGGCTATGCCAGGTCCTGGTAAACAGCGTTCGCGTCAATTTGAAACCTTCGCCGAGGCCAATGCCAGATGGCTAGCAAGTTTCCGGGTTCACTGCTTTATTGGGCATGTATGATTACTTCCGGTTTGCTCGTCATCCGACCCGAGTCGGCGCAAAGCGCCAATGGAGTTTCCAACCTCTCACATCCAAATGCATCCCCAGAGCGGCCATTCTAACGAACGAGATTGGCGCGTATATGTTCCAACACTAACGCCGAGACTTGGTCGGGGATTTCCTCAAGAAGCCAATGGGATCTCCCTTCAAGCTTTTCAAAACGGTATGGTCCGGTCACGTATCCTGCTGTCTCGATTGCCGCGGTCGCGCCAAGCGCAAGATCCTGTGAGCCCCAGATGTACAGGGTTGGCACCCTAATCTTTCCGATTCGGACTTCGAGGTTCAACGCGCGATACCAGTTTAGGGCTGAAGTGAGGACACCGGGTTCTGCGAGCCGACGGATGTTCTCCCTAATTGCTGATTCAGGAAGCTTCCCTTGGTAAACGCCTCGAAGGCGCTGATAGTCGTCGCCCTGGAGCAAACTTTCGGCCACTCCGCCGGGCATTCGGAAAAGAGAGATGTACCTCGAACGCTGTTTCTGATCCTCGTCGGCTTCAATGGCATTGAAGAATGCATCTGGATGCGGAGTGGATAATGCGCTTAACGATTGAAGGCGATCTGGATGTTTAGCAGCAAACTCCCATGCCAACAGAGCGCCCCAATCGTGCCCGACAAGGTGAAAGCGCCGGCAACCTAGGGCGTTAACAAACCCTTGAACGTCAGAGATGAGCTGTTCAATCGCATAGTCTTTGACCTCTTGCGGTCTGGCCTCCGGGGAATAGCCGCGTTGATCCACAGCTACAGCGCGGAAACCTGCCTGCGCTATCGGGCGCATGACATCTAGCCACGCATCAGCAAACTCAGGAAAGCCATGTAGAAACAACACGAGCTCGCCATCTACAGGACCCGCTGCGAGAGCTGTGAAGCGAAAGCTTTGAACATCTAGCACGGTCTTCTCAAAGTTGTTCAGTGCCTTCATCGATTCTCCGAAATGAGTAGCTATAACTGAAATCAGCGACATCCTACAATGAAAACTTTGCCCACTTACAGTAGAGGAACCGGCTTCTCGAAAAAGTTGAACTGTCGCGGACCATAAAATTGGCATCTGGGAAGTTAGAGATGGGGTTCTGGACGGATAGCCGGCATTCCGCAAGTAATGTTTACTTCCGCACCGGTCGTCATCCGTTCACAAACTGGCTACGGGGTTGAAAAACGGCGGCAGATCGGGAGCACAGCAGAATGGTAAAATTCTCGTCGGGCTTGTTCAGGTTTTCACCGGAGAGCTAGGCCCTCATCAGAGAACCCCATCGATGCGCCGCCTTCTTCAAGAAAACATGATTCCGGCTCTTTGGATCGCCTTTGCCCTGTACTGGGTTCTCGCCGCTGTGCGCCAGCGGCGCGCCAAACAGGATGAATCGCTCCTGGCGCGCCTGTTCTATGTGGTGCTGGCAGTGATTGCGTTTCTATTTCTTCTCGACAAGAAGGACAGCATAGCGGCGCTTTGGATTCTTCTCGGGCTCTATGCCGCGTTCGCTATTCTAAGGATCAGGGGCGCGAAACAACGCCAATCGCTTTTCACGCGGCTGGCTCACGTGGGAGCGATGATCGTCGCATTCGTTCTCCTCCTCGAAAGGCTGGCACATTTCGGCCCCCTCGACCGGAGATTTCTCCCCGATTCACAAACATGGATCTGGATCGGCATCGTCCTGACGGCGTGCGGAATCGCGCTGGCCATCTGGGCCCGTTCCTACCTTGGTGCAAATTGGAGCGCGACGATTACCATCCGCACTGATCATTCGCTCGTTAGTACTGGGCCCTATGCGCGCCTCCGCCACCCGATCTATTCCGGTATGCTGCTCGCCATTGCAGGTACAGCGTTGGCACAAGGCTACTGGCGGGGTTTGCTGGCTTTCGTCATTGCTCTCGTCGCATGGTCGATCAAAGCGAGGAAAGAGGAAGCCTGGCTGCGAGGCGAATTCGGCGCTCAATTCGACGAGCACCTGCGGCGCACCGGGTTCCTCCTGCCCCGGCTGACGCGCTATCCCATCGGCCGCTAGCCCGCAGTGGACTTCTGCATCGGCCTGAACTCTGCAACCCTCCGCAGGCGGGCCGTGCCCATTGCCAGCCAGTTCAGGCCAACTTGCGCAGGGCTTACGCCACTTTTCCCGTAACAGCTCGCATCGAGAGGGTTTGCCTCATCAGGTCCGTTTTAAGCCATGAGTTGTAGCATCCCTGCGCTTCTCGCAGCTGGGATTCTGTACAAAGCCCAACCTTGGCGATCTGCTCGCCCACATTTTCGATCACCTCAGACCACAAAGCCGTTCGCTCAACGAACTCTGGTTCCCCACGTCCGACGACTTCATCTTGGATGTGACTTTCGACATCGACGAGCCCAGCAGACCGAAACAATTCCGGAAGACGGTCCCCCATCTCGTTGTCCCAGTGGTTCGCCTGCCGCCACCCGAGAAATGCTCTATAGAAAATCTTGAACTCTGCTGGGGGATCAGGCTCCCATTCGTTTCGCATGTGGTTGTAATCGAGAACCAGGACGATACCGGAAGGTTTGGCCGCTTTCTTCATATTCGCCACGGCCAAGCTCGGTTCAGCAATCCACTGGAGCGTTCGTGCGGCGGTCACAATATCGAACTGCGAGCGGAAATTGAGGTTCGTTGCATCGCCATTTTCAAAATGCAAGTTCGTAAGCGTGCCGTGTTCTCTGCGCGCGAGCTCCGAGAGCCCCGCATCACGATCGACGCCGACCACGTGCCCTTGGGTTCCAACGGCTCTTGCGATACCGGATGTGATCGCGCCCGTTCCACAACCAATGTCCAGCACAGCAATATCCGGCCGCAACAATGTCGCAAGACAGCGGTGGTCCCGCTGAAGAGTGCGGCGCCCGAGAATGCGGGGATCAGACTGATGGGATTGGGCCGGCATGTCAGTTTTGCTCCTATATTACGGCCAGTTCCTCTCGAGAGCACGCGGAACCCGAAACGACTGTTTCCGGTTGGAGTTCGCCGCGGCCAAGCTTGCGCACGGCATTTGGTTGGACGTAGCTCCGTTCGAGTCAATCTCGCCGCGCCTCTTACTGAGTCCAGTAAGTCTTAGGGTTGTATCGAAAGCGCGCGAACACACCGTGCTCGTGCATGTACCTTGCCCGTTCGCGCTTCCGATACATAGTTCGCCAGATTCGAGGGTTCTCGAAACGGCGGGGCTATGGAACGACCTCGCATATCGTCAAGGAACTTGAGGTACCGCCATTTTCTGGATTCTTAGGCGGAAACCTTTACCAACGACGACGACGCCAATAAAATGTTCGAACGGCAGTACCGCGAAGGCTGGGCGCTGACCGTTTGACAAATGCGAATTGTCGTTATTGGTGGTAGTGGTCACATTGGAACGTATCTCTCGCCTCGGCTGGTACAGGCGGGAAACGAAGTGCTGTCCGTTAGCCGCGGACAGAGGGAGCCTTACCGCGATCACCCTGCATGGAGACAGATCACTCGCATCACGATCGATCGCGCGGCTGAAAATTCTGCCGAGCGGATTGCCGGGTTGCGAGCGGACGCTGTCGTCGACCTGACGTGCTATACGCTAGAGAGCGCCCGCCAGCTGGTGGACTCGCTCCGCGGGCGCGTCGGCCATTTCCTCCACTGCGGCACGATTTGGGTACATGGCCACAGCGTCTTCGTTCCGACCACAGAGGACGCGCCGCGCCAGCCTTTTGGAGATTACGGTTGCCGCAAGGCGACGATCGAAGCGTATCTTTTGCAGGAAGCGCGCGAGCGCGGTTTTCCCGCGACCGTACTGCATCCGGGGCACCTGGTCGGACCGGGCTGGTTTCCCATAAACCCCATTGGAAATTTCAATCCGGAAGTATTCGAGCGGCTCGGCGCGGGCGTGGAGGTCTGCCTGCCGAACCTGGGGATGGAGACCGTTCACCACGTGCACTGTGACGATGTGGCGCTGGCGTTTGAGAGAGCGTTGGTGGCACGCGATCGCGCCGTCGGCGAGAGCTTCCACGTAGTCTCTGCGGCTGCCATGACCTTGCGGGGCTATGCGGAATCGATGGCAGACTGGTTCGGACAACCCGCAAGATTGCGTTTTCTACCCTGGGAAGAATGGCGCGTCGGATTTTCGGAAAAGGATGCCGCAGCTACATGGGACCATATTGCGCACTCGCCGAACTGCAGTATCGAGAAGGCGCGCTCTCTGCTTGGTTACGAGCCCCGATTCAGCGGCATCGCCGCCGTGCAGGAATCGGTTGAGTGGCTGATCGAGAACGGCAAGATTCGGATAAAACGAGCTGACTTTAGACCGCGCGTTTCTGTGTCCGGGAGCTAAGTTCGGCGGAGATCTGGTCGGATCTGGTCCGTCGTGTCCCGGAACTGCAGAAAGCGGAGCTGGTAACGCTTAGCGAGGTTGGTGCGCTGAACTCTCTTGGAAGATAGCGGTGACAATCGCACGCCGTTTCTCATTGTCGAGAATGGTGTCTGTCTGGACACTTAAGAACACGCCGGGCATAAGCGGGGGAAGAAGGGCGAAAACCAAACAAGCGGACCATTGAGCGATTCGGCGCGACATTGTTGCTCTTGTCTTCCAAACAAACGTAAACTTCATCGCTCAACAATGGATTCTGCTCCATCGACTCCTAGAAATATAGTTGACAAATCACAATCTCATTCGCTACATTCCGCCTGGTAGGTAGTATGGCCAACAAGGCAAAACCAGGACGCTTCACAGAGGCCGAGCTGGAGCTGATGAACATTCTGTGGGAGTCCGGCCCATCCACGGTTCAAGGTGTTGTCGATCATCTTCCCGCTGACCGGCCGCTGGCTTACACAACCGTTCAGACGGTTTTGAATGTTCTCCATCGGAAGGGTGGCGTGCGGCGGAAGCTCCGTGAAAGGGCGTACCACTACAAAGCCGCGGTTTCACGTTTTGATGCCGCATCCACTGCGCTGCATGACCTTGTCGACAGGCTTTTTGGCGGATCGCCAGAGCAAGTCGTTCTAGCTATGGTGAGGTCGCGGCAGTTGTCCCCTCAAAAGCTCTATGAGCTGCGAAAACTCATCGACGATGCTGACGGGCGGAATCGGAAGTAGAGTGCTGTGGTTACACTGGAACAAATCGCTCTGTCGTGGTTCCTGAACGCGGTTTGGGAATTGCCGGTCTGTTTCATTTGTTGCTGGCTTTTGGTCCGCTTTGTTCCAAGGTTGGCAGCATGCACATGCTATGTGCTATGGCTCCTGGCGTTCGGTCTTGGATTTCTTGCTCCATTCGGAACGTTGCTCGGATTGTTGGGCGATGCCAAGACAATTGGGAGTGGTTTTGCAGCGGCGCTGCCCACTACCGTCAATGACTCGGGCGCACCGCATTTGCTGCTACTGATCTTTGCTGCCCCAGCTTCATATCATGCGCTCCTCCTGTTGCGCGGAGGAATCGCCGCGAGTCGCTTGGCGCGGCGAGCGGTGCCAGTCGAGCTGAGGATTCTGGAATCCGTCCTTCCGCGCGATCTCGTTGTCAACATCAAGCGATGCCGAGCAAGGATATTCTCAACGGGATCAGCAACTCCGGCGTGCGGCCCGTTTACCTTCGGCGTGAGGCGGCCTTTTATCGTGATTCCTGCGACCTTATTCGCCGCGCCAAAGCGGCAAATGCTGGTGTCCGTGGTTGCGCACGAACTCGCACACGTGCAGCGTCGCGATATGTTATTGCACCTCTTGTCCGAAATCATGTTAGTCCCGCTCGCCTTCCATCCATTTGCCTATTGGCTTCGGAGTCGGCTCGCCGAAGCGAGAGAGATGGCCTGCGATGCTCGCGTAAGCGGGCCAATCCTATCCGCAACCGATTATGCGCGGTGCCTTCTGGACGTAGCGGCAACGTTAAACGGCACGGCGTCCTCCCTGAATGCCTTGGGCATTTCCGAAAGTGCGACGCTTGAGCATCGAATCCAATCTTTGATCTTGTTGTCCTCCTCGCCGGAGCGAAAGCTCGGTGTTTGGAACAAATCGTGTCTGATCCTGGCGGCTTCGGTTGTGTTCGGAGTGTTGTTCTCTGCGGGTCGCACAACATTTCTCTGGATGAGCGCGGTACCGGAACCCCGCTCGCAGCGGGAAATGCTGCAAGTGCCCCCGCCGCCGCCTCCTCCTCCAAACCGGAGATAGCTCGAAGTACAACTTAAAAAAAGAGAGGTCCTCATGGAAAAATCGCGATTAAGTCCTAGATATATAGTTCTAGTTGCAGGGTTGCTCTTAACTTCCTGCTCGCTGGCGGCGGGAACCGTAACAGGCAAATGGGTGGGGATATTCCACGTACTTCCTCAAGGTGGTGGACCCAGAGAAGACAAGGCTGTCGTCATTCTGAAGCAGCAAGACGAGGAAGTCACCGGGACATTAGGCGACACCGAATCCAAGCAGATGCCCCTCAAGAAGGGCAAGATCACCGGAAATTCTCTCAAGATCGAAATGGAGGGGAACCCGGTTGTTTTCACGTTGACTCTGGACGGAGACAAACTAATCGGTGAGATACGCGACGCTCATGATGAGAGCAAAGTTCTCGCGCGCGTAGATTTGAAGAGGGGCTAGATGCCGAAATGCGACTGATACAGACACTCATGTTGCTGTTGGCGTTTCAATTCTCAGGCCCGAGTTCCGATCCTAATCGGCTCGCGATTGACGCTTACGAACGGGGAGACTTCGCGGAGTCCGTCCAATTCTTCAAGCAGGCTGTAGCCCAGTCACCTGGCTCGCTCACCGTTCAGTTGCACCTGGCCAATGCTCAAGCGCATTGGTTCATGCAGAACCTTGGTGATCCGGTGTCCAAAGAACGCGCCGACGCAGCAGCGGCAACGCTCAGGAACGTCCTTAGCAAATCACCGCAAAATAGACTCGCCTTGTGGGATCTGGCAATGATCTATGGAATGGAGGGACGCGCTCAGGACGCGCAAGAGACTCTTTCCACCATCCTTCGTAACGATCCGAACGATAGCGATGCGCTGACAGTATCGGGAACCTTGTCGACCATGCAAATCCGCTTTGGCATGCAGGCCGAGAAGCGCAAAGCAAGTGTGCGACTGGAGAACAGCGCCCGAATTACTGATGAAATCATTCGGGGATCCTTGCGAAACCAATTTGAGTCTCAAATTCGCGCTGCATCCGCCGTCCTTGATCGGGCACGTCTAGCAGACGCACACTCCAGTCAACCTCTTGTGATGTTGAATCTTCTCAATCGAATGGAAGCGGAACTGGCGACGACTGATGCCGAATCGCAATCACTTATTCACAAAGCGGATGCGCTGGTGCAACAGGCCATGACGTTGCAACAACAACAAGAACAGCAGCCAGTGAAAGCAGCGAAGAAGCTCAGCTCTCTGGAGCCTCCGCCTCCCCTCCCAGGCCCTGGCACACCTCCACCCCCTCCACCGAAACCACCTGGCCTGCCATGACCGCGCGATGGTTGCTTTCCTGCTCCTTTGCTCTCATCTCTTGCGGTGTCCTTAGTTGTGGAGACCCTCGTCCCATTATCGAATATGCGGTTTGTTTTGGCGGCGGCTCGAAGGATGTACCAGTGGCCTTGGCCGTCGACGACGCCGGTCACGCATTCGTAGTAGGTAACACATACTCGGCCAACTTCCCCGTCACGACGGGCCCCACGAATACTCGTTCTTGGTCTGCGTTCATAACTAAACTCGCGCCGGATGCGAGTGCGATGGTCTACTCAAGGATTATCGGTGGTCGCGGCGCCACGTTTGCGGAAGCAGCTGTTCTTCAAGACGATGGTGAGATATGGGTGGCCGGGTCAACGACAGCTTTAGATTTTCCCGTAAGCCCTGACGCGCATCAAAACGAATTTCGCGGAGGTACGCCTGGTGGAGGTGGAGACGGGTTTCTTGCTCTGGTGAGTAATGATGGTCGCGAGGTTCGATATGCAACTTACCTTGGTGGAACTGGCGATGAAGTGATCACCGGACTTGCGCGCGATCGGCGTGGACACATTTGGGTTGTCGGATGGACGACCTCTCACGATTTTCCGATCACGCCAGACGCTCTGCAAACCAAATTCGCCGGCAGCGGAAGCAGCGGTTTTGTCGCCAGCTTCGATGCAAACGGAAAATTGCTTTACTCGACTTATCTTGGGAGTGGAGAAAGCGTTGCGATCAGAGCTATGGCAGTAGATAGCAAAGGAAATCTCGATATAGCGGGCAGCACGAGTTCTCCATTTTGGCCCGATACATCCCCATTGGGCGACTCGGACGGTTTCGTCGTAAAGTTGGATTCATCTGGCAGAACGATTCTTATGTCGAAGCGCCTGGGAGGAAAACAAAGCGACCAACTTGTGGCGATTGGACTGACTGAGAAGGGCGAGGTTGTCGCAGCTGGCTGGACAGAATCGGAAGTGATCCCAGGGGTCAAAGGCCACCGCAATGGTTGGATCGTGAGCTTAGCAAGGGATGGCTCTGTTCGGGAGAACTTCGCTATTGGAGGTTCCGGAGTTGACGAGATTCACGGACTTGCCATTGACCAGCGCGGGGTGGTTCTGCTCACGGGACTAACCGATTCGCCCGATTTTCCAACGACAGTCGATGCCTTCAGGCACCGGTATGCGAGGCATACAGAAGCTTTTTTAGCGACTCTCAGTCCGGGGGCCGATCGATTGCTTTTTTCCACGTTCCTGGGGACAGATTCCGCCACGGATTACGGCGTCCAGCGGGGCTACGGCGTGACCGTAGGCTCTCAAGGAGACGCTTATTTCTTCGGTGAAACTACTGGTGCTGGTCCGGCAGGCGGCCAACAATTTCCCACAACGCCAGGCACTCTTCGAACTCCCCAATCGAACGGCAGCACGGACCCGTATGTCATCAAACTGCGAATATCACGCCGAAAAGGAAAATGAAAGAAGGGCCTCAGAGGCTGAGGCCCTTTCATCAAACTCAAGCGCTAGCGCTAGAACGGCGCCGTGTCGGATGCTTCGGGAGTGGGCTCAGCAGAATCGGGACGAGAGGCGAGTGCTTGCGGTTCTGGTTCACCGCGATCGAGCTTTCGAACGACGTCGGCGCGAATCGACCACGACGTGATCTTCGCGGTCTTGGCCTTCTTGCCTTTGCCATTCGCCTGCTCGTAGGTCGAGCTGACGAGGCTGCCCTCGACGAGCACATGAGCGCCTTTCTTGATGTTAGTGAGAACAGCCTCAGCCAGGCGAGGGCGAAATATCGCGACGCGATGCCACTCGACTTTCGAGACCCATTCGTCTTCGACGTTTTTCCAGGAGCGTTGTGTTGCGACGGAAAGAACGGTGAATTTTGAACCGTTGTTCCGCGCTTGACGTTGCTCCGGGTCCGCGCCGACGAACCCGATGATCGTCACTGAGTTGAGGTAAGACATGAAATTTTCTCCTTTTTTCTTGCCCCATTTTCTTGGGGCACCGAGAAGCGAGGGCTTCTGCTTCCAAGGCGAGCGGCTGCTTTATGGGAGGGAACCCAGGGTCTTTAGGGCGGAACCGGGAAAGCAGAAGATGCGAAGCCGCCAGACGCAGGAATTAGCCCGAAGCAGTGCCCAGGAAAATGAGCGGCAGAAAAAGGCCGGGCCTACTGGACTCAGGAAGAATCGGCTGAGGGGGCCGCGGCGTGTGAGCACAGCGGAGCGGAGAAAAATATGCGGCCCAGTGCTCTCTGAAGGACGCTGCTCGGCGCAGCCTTGAGGCCAGACGAATGGCTGTCTGGCCTGGTCGACGGGATGCACGAGATCGCACTCGAAGGTCTGGTGCCTAATGAATTGCCCGTAGCCGTCCGCCGTTAGGCGCGAACTCAACCCGCCACGGCCCGGTGCGGCCCGCGTATTAGTTCACCACCAGCGTGACGTTCTGGCTGCGGCTGATGCTCCCTGACGTGCCAGTGATCATTATGGTGTACGTGCCTGCAGGTGTGCCGTTCGGATTGTTAGTCGGTATCGAGCCGCCGCCACAGGCGACCATTGTCCCGATCACAACAAGAAGGATTCCGATTTTGGAGAGCCAAGTCCATCGCCGCGAGCGCCGCGAGCGCGGTCCAACTATGAGCGCAAGCGGCAGGAGCAACCACGCGAACACAACCACCGAAGATTGACTTAAAGCTGCGCCATTTCGTGCCGTGGTCGTAACTGTCAGTGTAGTTGTCGCGGCGCTTGCTCCCGGACTGACCGATGTCGGGTTGAATGAACATACCGCGCCCTGTGGCACGCCCGAACTACAGGAGAATGACACCGCTGCGGAAAAGCCTGGCTGGCCCAGGACTTCGATCATGAATTGCGCCGATTGGCCTGCCGTGATCGTCTTGGGACTGGGTGACGCTCCGAAATCAAACGGCGGCACCGTGTCAAAGGTTGCCGTTACATTCTTCGCCGCGTCCATGGTTACAGAGCAACTGGCGGTGCCTCTGCATGCACCGCTCCAACCAGCGAACGTAGAGCCACTGGCGGGCGTCGCAGTGAGGCTCACAACGGTGCCGCTAGGGAAGGAGGCCGAACACGTCGCGCCGCAGTCGATTTTGGCGGGACTGCTTGTCACGGTGCCGCTGCCTGTTCCCGCACGGGTGACGGTGAGCGGGTTGGTCGTAACGTTGCCGGTCAGGATGACGCTATGCGGGCTGCCGGAAGCGTTGTGAGTGACAACCAAGGATGCGGATTTCACCCCGCTTGTTGTGGGCGAGAAAACCAGAGTGATGGTGCAACCGCTTCCCGAAGGAATCGGCGTACCCGAACATGCATCAGCGGTTATGCTGAATTGATCGAGGTCTGCCCCGGCAAGCGCGACACTGCTGATGTTCAGGGGAAACGATCCCGTGCTATGGGCTGTTATGGTTTGGGGTGAACTGGTGGTCCCTGGCAGTTGCACGCCAAAGAACAGCGAGGCCAGGTCCAGCGTGAGGGCAGGGCCCTGCAGAAAAATACTAACCCCATCGTCCACCGGATCCGGAATCGCCAAGTCAATCCTGCCATCTGCGTTGAAGTCACCTGCCGCAATTCCGGCGGGAAAAGCGAGAGTGCCGACCCGAAAGTTGCTGCCAAATGTTCCGTCCCCATTGCCCAAGCGCAAGGCGAGTGCCGCATTCGCTATGCTAAAGCTAACTACGCTAGCGGTGAGGAAGTCCAGGTTATCGTCGGCGTTGAAATCCGCCACCGTTATTTGGTCCAAATCTCCTGACGTTAGATGCATGAATGTTTCGAGGTCGGTCCTAGGACCGAACGTGCCGTCGCCTTTCCCCAGGAGGATGGAAGCTGAATCTGCGAGGATGTTTGCCGTCACTAGGTCGAGTATCCCGTCGCCATTGAAGTCGCCTTTTGCCAGAGACGCCGGCCCTCTCCCAGTGGAGAAGTCGGTCCTGGGACCGAACGTGCCGTCGCCATTGCCAAGCAGAATTGAAACGGCGTCGGATTGCAGGGCCGGCACCGCGATGTCCTCTTTGCCGTCCCCGTTGAAGTCACCGACGACAACCATTGTTGGCTTAATACCAGTTGGGAAATCCACATGCGTTGCAAACACGCCGCCGCCCTGCCCCAACAGAATAGAGATATTATTGCCCTGTGGATTTGCGGTCACGAGATCCAGCTTGCCGTCACCATTGAAGTCCCCCACGGCAATCCTTTCAGCGGCAGTTCCTGTTATGAACTCGGCGTGGGCGCCAAACGTGCCGTCGCCGTTCCCCAACAGGATCGAGACCGTATGGCCGTTCGCTGTGGCAAGGTCGAGTTTGCTGTCGCCGTTGAAATCTCCGGCGACAATCCCCACAAGAAAGGACAGGTCACAGGGTCCGATGGCGAAGCTGGTCACCGCACCAAACGTTCCATCGCCATTGCCGAGCACAATCGACAGGTCTTGTGTCTCGCAGCTGGCCGTGGCTAGATCCAATTTGCCGTCGCCATTGAAGTCGGCCGCAACCAAGTCGGTCGGCGCGGCGACGTCGTAGCCACTTCCGATAAACCCCACTCCTTGTGCATGGGCATGCTGAGCGAACAGCCCCAAGGCAAACAAAAACAACGGCAGTAAGACTATGCGTCTGAACGTTCTCATTTTTGACTCCCGGTCGGCCGTTGCGCGGCATGCGGGCCCCGGCC
>WNGO01016591.1_pt1 | contig 13324 bp, 9 predicted proteins | sample 5400511 | NCBI WGS metagenome assembly WNGO01 (sample SAMN13153380, study PRJNA577476) | soil metagenome | isolation source: 20 cm soil or saprolite under Garry oak tree replicate 2 | place: USA:California | collected 2016-06-15
CATGCGAGTCTTGATCACAGACGGAAACGAACGCGCGGCCCTCGCGACCGCCCGCTCCCTGGTCCGGGCCGGCCACACGGTGTGTGTAACCGCTGCGACACCGCTCTCACTGGCGGGCGTGTCGCGCGGCGTGCGCGCGCGGGTCATCACCACCGATCCCCTCACCAATCCCGCAGGGTACGCCGCCGACGTGCGCCACGTCGCCGAGCAGGAGGGAACGACCCTGCTGTTGCCGATCAGCGACGCATCGCTGGAAGCCGTGCTCGAGCGGCGCGCGATGCTGCCGGCGCACATCACGCTACCGTTTGCCGATCTGGCGACGTACCGGGCGGCGTCCGACAAGGCGTACGTGCTGGAGCAGGCGCAGTCGTGCGGTTTCGGGGTTCCGGAAACGCGCATCGTCGCCTCGAGTGAAGAGTGGGACGAGCCTATCCCTGACCGCTTCTTCCCCGGCGTCATCAAGCCTCACCGGTCTGTCGTGACGGCAGGCAATAGCCGACGCAAGCTGTTGGTGACACGCGTTGCCGATGCCGCCGAATGCCGGCGCGTGCTGGCCGCTTTGCCCCCGGAGGCATTCCCGGTGCTGGTGCAGCGCTGGGTATCGGGCGTCGGAGAGGGTCTCTTCGCGCTGCGATGGGGCGGCCGAACGGTTGCGCTCTTCGCTCATCGACGCTTGCGGGAGAAGCCTCCTGCCGGGGGCGTCAGTGTCTACCGCGAGAGTATCGCGCTGGACAACCGGCTGGTGGGTCCGGGACTACGGCTGCTCGACGCGCTCGACTGGCACGGCGTTGCGATGATCGAGTGCCGGCACGAGCTCGAGACGGGTGACTATGTCGTCATGGAAGTCAACGGCCGATTCTGGGGCTCGCTGCAGCTCGCGATCGATGCGGGCGTCGATTTTCCCGAGCTGCTGGTCAGGTGCGCCGCGGGCGAGCGCGTACCGGAATGCAGGGACTATCGCAGCGGCGTCCGCAGCCGCTGGTTCTGGGGCGACATGGACCACTTCTATCTGCGCTTCCGGGACGAGCCCAAGTGGCGTGTCGCGCGTGACCTTCTCGCGTCCTTCCTGCGCCGCCATCGGAGCGAAGTCTGGCGCTGGAGCGATCCGCTGCCGTTTGCCGTTGAGACGCTACAGTGGCTCGGTGCCCTCACTCCAGGTACAGGCGATGCCACGTCGAGAAGCAGAGCAATGCCCACAGAATCCGTTCCTGGTTCTGCCTTCCAGTGAGATGCTCGTGTAGCACCGTCTGTACAGCCGCGGGATCAAAGTAGCCGAGGCGGCGTTGCCGCTCGGGCGACAGCTCGTCGGTCAACAGCGGGCGAAGCTCCGAGCGGAGCCAGGCGGCGGTCGGTCCCACAAAGCCGCGCTTCGGCGCGCTCAGATGTTGTTTGGGCAGACGCGGCCGGAGTGCCCGCCGCAGCAACCGCTTTTTCTCCCACAGTGGCCCGATCTTCATGTGTTGCGGCAACGGGAAGACCGATTCGACCAGCTCGTGGTCCACAAACGGCACGCGAACTTCGAGCGAATGGGCCATCGAAAGGCGGTCGCTGAGCGCGAGGATGTCATCCGGGAGGAACGTCGAGTAGTCGAGGTACAGCCCCGCGGCGAGACCCGAGACCTGACCCTGCGACGCGAACACGTGCCGGAAGCGGTCACGCGCGGCTGCTCCTGAGATATGCGTGCGGAGCGCGGGCGCGTATAACCCGAGCCGCTCGTCGGTCGATAGCCGGCTCATCATTCCCAGAAATCGATCGGGAACCGAGCCGTTGCCCGTGTGCAGGAAGCGCTTCAGCCGGTCGACGCCGAGCCCGCCGTGGCGCGGCTCAGGAATCCAGCGGCTCGCCGCACCGACCACACGGCGGAACGGCTGGGGCAGCCTGGCGTAATGCTCGGTCGCCAGCAGGCCGATGTGGCGGCGGTATCCGGCAAACAGCTCGTCGCCGCCCGTCCCCGTGAGCGCCACCTTGTAGCGGCTGCCGACCGCCTGCGACAGCATCCACGTGGGGATCGCCGAGTCGTCGGCATGCGGCTCATCGAGCGCCCGGACGATCGGCTCGAAAATGCTCTCGACGTCGGGCTGGATGTCGATCACGGTGAGCTCGGCGCGGTGCCGCTCCGCCAGGGCACGCGCCAGGTCCGTCTCGTCGGCCATGGCTGAGCCGGATCCGGTGTAGCGCGCGGTGAACGCATGAGGTCGGGGCGCATCGCCGGCGAGGGCCATGCTCGCCACGACACCCGACGAGTCGAGCCCGCCGCTGAGGAATGCCGCTACCGGCACGTCACTCTCGAGGTGTGCCGCCACAGAAGCGTCCAGCCATTCCCGCACCCGCGCCTCGGCGTTTGGTGGACTGGGGCGCTCGTGCAACGGGAACTGCCAGTAGCGGCGGGTGACAACACCTCCATCGCGCCGCCACTCGAGCGTGTGACCGGGCTCGAGCTTGCGAACGTCGCGGAACGGCGACGCCGGGGCAGGGATGTATCCCACCTGGAAGAACGCGTCCAGCGCCTCCCAGTCGAGCGTGCGGGTCGTCAGCTCCGCGGCGTGCAGCGCCTTGAGCTCTGAAGCGAACGCGATGCCCCACGGAGCGGTGAGCACATACAACGGCTTGATGCCGAACCGGTCCCGCGCCAAGAGCAGCGTCTCGGCGGACTCGTCCCAGATGGCGAAGGCGAACATGCCGCGCAGCGCCGTGGTGCAGTCCGCGCCGCGCTCTTCGTACAGGTGCAGGATCGTTTCGGTATCGCCGGACGAGCCGAACTGGTGGCCGCGCCGGATGAGGCCGGCGCGCAGGTCCTTGTAGTTATAGATCTCGCCGTTGAAGACGATGACCTTGGATGCGTCTTCGTTGAAGATCGGCTGGCGGCCACCGCTGAGATCGATGATGCTCAGGCGCCGCATACCGAGCCCGACGCCTCTCCGAACGTAGAGACCCTCGTCGTCGGGACCGCGATGCTTGATCGCGGCACACATCCGGCGGACGAGCGACTCGACGGCGGCGCCCGGCCGTTCCGGGTCGCGATAGATGATCCCTGCGATGCCACACATCGACTCTCCGCGACAGCAAGACTGACGCCACGCTGGGAGTGTCGCCGGCATGCAACACCGCAGCGGCCGTTTGGGCGCTCAGGCTGAAGCACGGTCTGGCACAGCACGTGCCCAAGAGTGCCGCCGTGTTCAAGAACATCGGCAGCAACTGGGTGGTGTCTCTGGCGACGATGGGCGCCATCTACTTCATCACGCCGTTTACCATCCACAAGCTCGGGGACGACGGCTACGGCACCTGGAATCTCATCAACGCCATTACCGGCTATCTGGCACTGCTGGCGCTGGGGGTGCCGATGGCCTCGGTGCGCTACTTCGCCGAGCACGTCGCGACCGGCGATCAGGAGAAGTTGAACCAGGCGATCGGCAGCTGTACGGCGCTCTATCTGGGTCTGGGTGCCATCGCGCTGGTCGTGGGCGCCGGGTTGTATTTTTTCTTCAGCGCCTACAACATCCCGACGCCGTACTCCGCGGATGCACGCGTCGCCTTTTGCGTCATCGTCGTGTTCGTCGCGCTCGGCTTCGTGGGTCTCTTGCCGAACGGGATCCTCGCTGCCCACAATGATTTCGTGCCGCGCAACGTCGTGCGGCTGTGGGGCGTGGTGTTGCGTCTCGTCCTCACGTTCGGGCTGCTGGCGCTCCAGCGCTCGTGCAGCTCGCCTGTCTGCTGTTCGACTTCGGGCTGTGCTGGCTGCTCATCCGGAAGCGCTACCCAGCCACGCGCCTGACGTTAGCCGATATCAACTGGGGGATGACGCGCTCGATCTTCGCCTTCAGCCTGTACGTTCTGGTGCTGAACGCCGGCATCCGTCTCTCGTTCGAAACCGATTCGATCGTCATCGGCGCATTCCAGAACGTGCGCTCGATTCCGTACTTCACCGTAGCCAACAGCTTTGTCGTCTACCTGATCGAGTTCATCGTCGCCATCGCCGCGGTCGTGATGCCCGCCGCGACCAGGCTGAAGCTGCATGGCAAGAGCGCAGAGCTGCGGGAAGTGTTCCTCAAGTGGTCCAAGATCGCGTTCTCGGTAACGCTGGTCGTCAGCCTCTTTCTCATCGTGCTCGGGCCACGCTTCATCGCGTGGTGGATCGATCCTTCGTTCGAGCAGCCCGCGGGGCAGGTGCTGCAGATCCTCATGATCTCGAACCTGGTGTTTCTGCCGATGCGTGGCGTGGCACTCCCGATTTTGATGGGACTCGGCAAGCCCGGGCTTCCGACAATCGGATTTCTCGCCGCCGGCCTGGTGAACCTCGGGCTCAGCATTCTGCTCGTGGGCCCGCTGGGACTCGCGGGTGTCGCGCTGGGCACGGCGATCCCCAACGTGGTGTTCGCGATCCTGGTGCAGTGGCAGGCGTGCCGCGAGCTGGACACGCCCTTCCTGGGATCGCTGCGCTACATCTTCGCCCGGGCGCTGCTGGGCGGCATTCCCGTCCTCGCGCTGCTGGTGTGGTTCAAGCAGGGCCTCGACGTCCACGGCCTGAGCGGATTGCTGGCTGCGGGGATCGCGATGATGACGCTCGTGGCTGTCGTGTGGCTGTGGTATGTGTATCGACGCGATCCCTACCTTGACCTGCGCGCGCGGCTGAGTGCGCGGCTGCCGCGACGCAAGGCATTGAGCCGAGCATGACGCTCTGGCTGGTCGTTGGCGCCCTCGTCGTCGCGGCGCTCGTCGCGCTGGCCGAGATCGGCAGCCGCTGGTGGCTGCGGCATCGGTCCAAGTACCATGTGTGGCCGCCGCACGCGCGCATCGAGATCCAAATGGATACGGACGCTTTTCCCGAGCTGGAGCCCCGTTGCCGGTTCTACATCAACGCGGATGGCGAGCGTGGCGGCGACGTTCGGCCACGCGAGCCCGGGCTCTACCGTGTCCTCGTGGTCGGTGGGAGCGCGGTCGAGTGTTTCGGGCTCGACCAGCCGTCCAGTTGGCCCGGCCACCTGGAGCGGCTGCTCAACGCGCCGGACAATCTCGCGCTGCTCGGCGCTCGGGGGCGCGTGCATGTGGGCAATATCGGCCACTCGGGTGTCGGGTCCGCCGAGCTGGAGATCATTCTCAATCGCGTGCTGCCGCAGTACGGCCACCTCGATGCGATTGTCATCATGGTCGCGGCGAGCGATGTCTATCACTGGTTGGAAGAAGGCGCCTCGCCGGCGCGTCCCCCCCCTCGCGTTGCGGAGTCACTGCTGTTCGCCGAACACCCGAAGCAGCGGTTTGGGTGGAAGCCGGGCGCGTCGGCGCTGGCCGAGATTGCCAGCCGGCTGCGCCGCCGCTGGTTCAAACGTGCCGAGGTCAAGGTAGGCGCCGGGGCGTGGGTTGCCAACGCGCGTCGCATGCGCGCTCACGCGACAGAGGTGCGCAGCGAGATGCCGGATCCGACCGTGGTGCTCGAGCACTTCGAGGAGCACTTCCGACGCCTGGTGCGTGCCGCCCAGACCAAGGCCGATCGTGTGCTCATCGCCCGGCAGCCCTGGTTCGACGGAGAGTATTCGAGCGAGGAGTTGTCGCACTTCTGGCAGGGCGGCGTGGGCAAGGCGTGGAAGGAACAGGTCAACGTCTACTACAGCCTGGGAGTCGTCAACCGCCTGCTCGACTGCGTTGACTCTTGCGTTGCCCAAGTCGCCGATGCCGTCGGCGTCCGGCATCTCGATCTCCGGCCGCTGCTGATAGGTCGGCTGCGGCATTACTACGACCATGACCATCACACGCCCACTGGTGCGGCGGTGATTGCCCGTGCGGTGGCCGACGCACTTCTCGATGGGACCACGCGTGACAGTCCTTATCATCTCGATCGACACGGAAGAGGACAACTGGTCCCCGAGCCGTGACGCCGTAAGCCTCGCCAATATCCGCGAGCTGCCGCGGCTTGCACGGTTCTTCGAGCGCCTGGGCGTCCGGCCGACCTACCTGGTGAACTACCAGGTGGCGATCAATCCGAGCGCCTGCCGCATCCTGCGGGACGTCACCGCGCAGCGCAGCAACGCGGAGATCGGGGCGCACCTCCACCCGTGGAACACGCCCCCGCTCGACGAAGCATTCGTGCCGCGCAACTCGATGCTCAGGAACCTGTCGCCCGATCTGCAGCGCGCGAAGCTGGGGCGGCTGACGGCCGCGCTCGCGGACGCGTTCGACGCGAGACCAGGAGTCTTTCGCGCCGGTCGCTTCGGCGTCGGACCGGAGACGGTCGGCGCGCTGCTCGACTGTGGCTATCGCGTGGACAGCAGCGTCACACCGTTCTGGAGTTGGCAGAGCTACGACGATGGGCCGAGCTTCGTCGGGGCGCCGATCGGGGTGTATCGCCTGGCGCGCGGTGGGGATGTGAGACATCCGACTCCTGCCGGTGAGCTGATCGAGATTCCCCTGTCATATGGCTTCAGTAGCGGGCCGTTCAGCCTTTGGGATCCCACGCGGCGCTTGCTTGAGAAACCGCCGTTGCGCTGGCTACGCCTGGGGGGGATCGTGGATCGGGCCGGATTGGCGCGGCGCATCGTCCTGTGCCCTGAGCTGGCTTCGGCGGACGATATGCTGACCCTGTCGCGCCGCCTGCTCGAGCATGGCGCGCGGCATCTGCAGATATTCTTTCACAGCCCGAGTCTCACGCCCGGTCTGAGTCCCTTCGTCACCTCGCAGGCGGATGTCGGGCGCCTGTACGATACCATCGAGGCGTACCCCGAGAACCACTTCGCGCATGCGTGATCCCAGCTTTTTGAGAGTCGTGCGGATGAAGCCGGAGGTCGCTCTGACCGCCGGCAATGGATCCTGCCAATCGAGATAGTCGTAGCCCATCGGCTTCAGGAACGTGACGCCGAAATCCACGATCGTTTTCACCGGCCGCGCAATACCCGGCCTGCCGCGCTGCCGCAGGCAATCGACGGTCGCTTCGATGTCACCGCCGAGGTAACGCATCCAGCCGCCGATGCGATAGCCGTTCTGCTGCTCGATCGGCGCGCCGCTCGCCCACTGGTAGAGCAGGTAGGGGAAGTCCACCCCGGCTCGCACCGCCACCTCGACGGACGGGGAGAGCCGCGGGTTGACCTCCATGAGGTACGGCGTCCCGTCGGCGTCACGGCGAAACTCGACCTCGGAGTACCCCTCGAGATCGAGGTCGCGCACCAGCGCCTCGGCGTGCCGTCCGGTGTCGCGCGGAATCGCGATGCTTTGCCGCAGGACCGAAGCCCCGCCCAGCGGCGGATGGGTGCGCACCACCCACTGCGCAAAGCGCGCGTACATCTGGCCGTTGGAGTACAGAAAACTCACGGCCTCGCGCCTGCCGGTCAGCAGCTGCTGAAACAGGACCGGCTCTTCGAACCGGGTGATCTGCTCGACCGCCCGGCGAGCCTCGGCGGCCGTGACCACGAGCACGGGAGTCACGCGCACCGCCTCCTGTCCGTTCCCCAGCCACGACTCGCTCGGTTTGACCACGGCCGGCAGCCCGATTTCCTTGAGCGCTGCCGGCAAGTCATCGACGGTGCGCACGACCGCCTCGCGCGGCACCGGAATGCCCAGGCGTTTCGCCCACACCTGTGTGCGCTGCTTGTTGACCGCCACCGCCAGCGCCGGCTCGTTTGTCAACGCCAGGCGCACGCGTGGGTCGAGCTCGCTGCGGCGCTCCCGGAGCAGGGCGATCGTGCCGTCGTGCGACGGGATCAGGGTGCGCGCACCCGTCTCGTCGAGCCACTCCCTGATCTTGTCGAGATAGTCACCCGAGGCCTCATCGGGGGGGGGCCCAAACACGAAGCGCCGGCCACACCAGCGCGACGCAAGGGCCGGCAGAGTCCGCTCCGTTCCGGCGACCGCGACGCGCAGTCCCCGGCGGCCTAGCGACCGCACGGTCACGAGCGACTGCCGTAAGGAGGCGTTGAGGACCAGCGCATCGAAGCTCATCGCGCGCGCTGGGGGCAAGAGCCTTGCCAAGCGTTCCGTGGTGGCCGCCATGAGGGGCCCCATCTCACGTGTTGCCCCGCCGCAACGGCGCGCGGCCACATCTTGTCAGGGAGCACGCGCAGCGCGGCAGCACGGAACTTGATTGGGTAGGCCCACACGATGCGTGTCGTCCATGTGGTGGCGCCGGGTGTCATTGGTGGCTTGGAGCGCGTGGTCCAGCTGCTGGCACAAGGCCAGGCCCACGCCGGATACGACGTCCATGTCACAGGAATCGTCAACCCGGCCTGCCCGGACCATCCGCTGCTCGAGACGCTCGCGGCGAACGGCGTGACGACGCATCCCATCGCCCTCCCCGGCCGGGCGTATCGGCAGGAACGGGCCGCCCTGAGGGAGCTGTACCGCCGTCTCGGGCCCGACGTCGTGCATACGCACGGCTATCGTCCCGACGTCGTGGACGCGGCACCGGCGCGCAGCGAGGGCATTCCCACCGTCACCACCGTCCACGGCTTCACGGGCGGCGACTGGAAAAACAGGCTGTACGAGCGGCTCCAGCGCCGCGCCTATCGCCGGTTGTTCGACGCCGTGATCGTCGTGTCACGTGCTCTGGCCGGCCGGCTGATCCGGGACGGTGTCCCGGCCGACCGGATTCACATCCTGCAGAACGTGTGGCAGGAAACTGTGCCGCCGCTCAATCCCGAGACGGCGCGGCAGTTACTCCGTGTCGCGGTGGACGAGTTTCGCATCGGTTGGGTTGGACGCCTCAGCGCTGAGAAGGGAGCGGATGTGCTCATCGACGCGCTGCGCCTGGTGCGCGACCTGCCGTTTGGCGTCTCGATCGTGGGAGAGGGCTCCGCCGGCGAGCAGCGATCGCTGTTGGCTCGGGCCAGACGCTCCGGGGGGGGGGTGGCGCAGCGGATCCAATGGCACGGACTGGTGCCCGATGCGTCCCGGCTGTTCAAGGCATTCGATGTGTTCGTGCTGAGCTCTCGAACGGAGGGCACGCCGATCGTGCTCCTCGAGGCGATGGCGGCGGGCGTGCCGATCGTGGCGACGCGCGTCGGCGGGGTGCCCGACGTCCTCACATCGGCAGAAGCCGTCCTGGTGCCGTCCGCCAGCCCGGTCGCCCTCGCCGCGGCCATTCGTGCTGTGTACCGGGATCCTGCTGCAGCGCACGCCCGGGCGCAGCGTGCGCGGGAGCGACTGCTCGCCGACTTCACCGTCCCGCCGTGGGTTCACCGCTATGAGGCGGTCTATCGGCTCGTAACCAGTAAGACTGCCGTCCCGGTATGAGCGCGCTGGCCGCTGTCGTCCTCGCACTCGCGCTGAGCCTCTGCCTGTACACGTGTGTCGTGTATCCCGCGCTCCTCAAGGCTCTCGCCTGGTTGCGTCCTCGTGCCCAGCAGTCAAGAGCATCGAACGGTGCGCGACCCCTCATCAGCATCGTCGTTCCCGCGCATAACGAGGCTGGAGTCATCGCGGAGACGCTCGAGCGGATTCTGGCGCTCGACTATCCGGCTCGACAGATCCTGGTGGTGTCCGACGCGTCCACGGACGGGACGGACGAGATCGTCATGCGGTTCGCGCCGCGCGGCGTCGAGCTGCTGCGCCTGCCCGAGCGGCGCGGCAAGACGGCGGCGGAGAACGCTGCCCGATCCCGCCTGAGGGGAGAGATCATCATCAACACCGATGCGTCGGTACGGATCGACGAAGCGGCGGTGCAGCACCTGGTCGCGGCGTTTGACGATCCCTCGGTCGGCGTGGCGTCGGGTCGCGACATCAGCGTCTCGAACGTAGACGCCCGGTCCAATCCGGGCGAGCACGCCTATGTCGGCTACGACATGTGGGTCCGGGATCTCGAGACGAGGGTGTCCGGCATCGTCGGCGCGTCGGGATGTCTGTACGCGATTCGTCGCGAATTACACATGCAGCACATGCCGCACGGGTTGAGCCGCGATTTCGGCGCGGCCCTCGTGGCGCGCGAGCATGGGTATCGCGCGGTCTCGGTTCCCGCCGCCGTCTGTTACGTGCCCCGCAGTCTTTCCCTGCGGCGCGAGTATCGCCGCAAAGTGCGCACGATGGCGCGCGGGCTGCGAACGCTGTGGTACAAGCGGGCGCTGCTCGACGCCCGCCGTTATGGGCTGTTCGCCTGGATGCTGTTCAGCCACAAGCTGTGCCGCTGGCTCATGCCGTGGGCCACAGTGCTGGGGGCAGGGGCGGTCGTGCTCGTGGCGCTCGCGCCCGGGCATCGTTGGGGCGCCGGCGTGCTGGCGCTCGGGGGAATCGCGCTCCTCGCGGCGGCGATCGGGTGGCTGTGGCCCGAGGGGCGACCTATGCCGCGCCTGATTTCCCTCCCCACCTACGCGCTGAGCGCCAACATCGCCGCGCTCGAGGCCTGGGTCAGCGCTCTGGGCCCGGGTGGGACGGCGCTGTGGGAGCCGACGCGTCGCGGGCCGGATGTCGCGCGCATACAGCAACTGTAGTACCCATGCGACGATGTTTGCGTAGAGGCGGCGCGCAAACCCCCGCAGACAAGCGGCGTGGAAGGTACGGGTCTTGCCCCGTGACCGCCTGATGACTCCATCATCTTTTCCGCTGATTCGCAATCAGCCGACCGGTTCTGTTGCCTCTGCTGCCCCCTCCTCCGTTGGGGTTCGACGCGGAGGCTCTGACGCTCCGCCGGAGGGCGCTGAATCCGGCCCCGACTGGCACCGCATCGTCAGCGCGCTGCTGCGCTTCAAGTGGGTCGTGATCCTCGCGTTGCTGCTGGGTCTGGGCGCCGCGTTCGCGGCCACGCGCGTGCTGCCTCCCGTGTACCGAGCGCAAGCCAACGTGTGGGTCGACGTGCCGGATCGCCGGGGCGAGAACCCCTCCGACGCGCGCGGCCCGATCCGGCAGGGCGCGCTGCTCGATGCCGACGCCTGGGTGGAATTGATGCGCTCCTACGTCGTGCTCGACCAGGTCGTGAAAGACCAGCGTCTGTACCTCGCGACGAAGCGGGCCAGCGACCGCGGGAACTTCGTCGCCTTCCGGGTGGACGACACGTTCCGCCCCGGCGACTATCGGCTGAACATCAGCGATAATGGCCGGACGTACACGCTCGCGTCCGCTGAGGGGAAGGAGCTCGAGCGGGGCACGGTCGGCGACTCGGTCGGGAGCCGGCTCGGTTTCCGCTGGGTCCCCGCGCCGGGCAGCCTCCCGCCCGGCCACACCATCGAGTTCTCGCTGATGACTCCCCGCGACGCGGCGTTGCGACTGGGCGAGCAGCTGGACGTCCGCATGGACCTGAACGGCAACTTTCTGGCGCTGGAGCTGCGCGGCGCGAACCCGGTCCTGATTTCCAACATCCTGAACGCCGTCTCGCAGCGGTACGTGGCCGTGGCCGCGCAGCTGAAGCGCGAAAATCTTCGACATCCAGGTCGAGCGCGACCAGGTGCGCCGCGACCGCGAGGCCATCGACAATTTGTTGGCGCAGGGCTGGGACGCCGGCGTACCGACGGCCGCGTTGTCGGCCATCGAATCGGTGAAAAATGCGCCTGAATTGTCGAGCGCGCTCAAGGAGCTGGGCGACAAGGAGGCGGAGGTCCGCACCTACCGCTACCACTACTCCGATGCGTATCCGCCGCTGCAGCGCCTGCTCGCGCAGGTGGGGGAGCTGCAGCAGCGCACGATCCCGTCGCTCGCGCGCGCGCTGTCCTCGCAGCTTGCCGCGCGCGGGACTGAGCTCGGGCGACAAGTGGACGCTGCCTCCCCTGGTTTGCGCCAGATCCCCGGCCGCACCATCGAAGAGGCGCGTCTCACGCGCAACGCACAGCTGAAAGAGCAGACCTACACGCAGCTGCAGCAGCGCTTCGATCAGGCGCGGCTCGCCGCGGAAGCGACCGTGCCCGATGTCCGCATTCTCGATCCAGCGATCGTGCCGCAGCGTCCGTTCAAGAACACGGCGCCGCGTCTGCTGCTCATGGGACTCATCGCCGGCCTCGGGTTGGGGATCGTCGCGGCGATCGTGCTGGACCGCGCGGACCCGAGTGTCCGCTATCCCGAGCAGGTGTCGCGCGAGCTTGGCCTGCCGATCCTCGGCGCGATACCGCATCTGCGCGCCAAGGAGCCGGCCGAAGTCATCGAAGCGCTGCGCGGCATACGCATGAGCGTCTTGCACGAGCACGGCCCGGGCCCCCTGCTCGTGACGGTCACGAGCCCCGAGCAGGGCGACGGCAAGTCGTTCGTGTCGGCGAATCTCGCGATGTCGTTCGCGGATGCCGGTCACAACACGCTGCTCGTGGACGGGGATATTCGCCGCGGCGTGCTGCACCGCCGCTTCAAGCTCAGCCGCCAGCCCGGCCTCGTCGATTTCCTGGTTGGCGACATCGGCAAGGATCAAATCGTGCAGCAGACGGCGTATCCGCGCCTGGCGCTCATCGGTTGCGGCACACGCACGTCCCGCGCTCCGGAAGTGCTCGGCTCGACGGCGATGAACGATCTGCTCACCGAAATGCGCGGTCCCTCCCCCCCCGGCTATGACGTGATTGTGGTGGATAGCCCGCCGCTCTCGGCGGGGGTGGATTCCTTCGTTCTGGGCACGGTGACCGGCACGCTGGTCGTCGTGTTGCGCACGGGACACAGCCACCGCGACCTCACCGGCGCCAAACTCGAGATGCTCGACCGCCTGCCGATCCGGTTGCTCGGCGCGGTGCTCAACGACGTGCCCCGCGGCGCCGCGTACGGCTACTACGCGTACTACTCCTACTATCTGCCGGGCTACGAGGCCGTAGACGAAAGCAAGCATGGCCGCCGCACCCCGGCTCCGACGGTCGTATGACCAAAAACTCTTGGATGCTGACTCTTGGACTGGCGCTCCCCCTGTCCCTCCCCCTGGCAGCGCAGACACCGGGTACACCATTCCAGGCCGGTGATCGCATCTTCCTCAAGGTCGAGGGAGACTCGGCCCTCTCCGACACCTTTACCGTCGTCACCGGGCCGGCCGTGCGGCTTCCCGAAATCGGCGAGATCTCACTCGCCGGCATTCCGCGGTCCGACCTCGAGTCGCATATGACGCGGGAGCTGGGCCGCTACCTCAAGGACCCCGTGGTCGAAGCGCACGCGCTGATTCGCGTCTCCGTCCTCGGCGAGCTGACCCGGCCCGGCTACTATGCCGTTCCGGTTGACCTCGTGCTGGCGGATGCCCTCATGGTTGCGGGCGGTGCCACCAAGGATGCCCGCGTCGATCAGCTGCGCATCTTCCGGGGTGATGCCCCGCTGTGGAGTGGCAGTCAGCTCCAGGCACAGATCGCGCGGGGCGCTACCCTGGACCAGCTCGGCATGAAGGCCGGCGATCGCATCCAGGTGCCGTCAAAGCCCGATCCGGAGTCGAAGTGGCGGATCACCGGCCTCATCGTTACCAGCT
>WNGO01006644.1_pt1 | contig 13316 bp, 7 predicted proteins | sample 5400511 | NCBI WGS metagenome assembly WNGO01 (sample SAMN13153380, study PRJNA577476) | soil metagenome | isolation source: 20 cm soil or saprolite under Garry oak tree replicate 2 | place: USA:California | collected 2016-06-15
AGTCCCTCCACACTGAAGATCACAGACCTGCGCATAGCCACCGTGGTGAAGCCCGGTCCGAGCCCGTGCCCAATCATTCGCATCGATACCAATCAGGGAGTCTACGGACTGGGCGAAGTCCGCGACGGTGCCAGCCCGACGTATGCGTTGTTTCTCAAGAGCCGGATACTGGGCGAGAATCCGCTGCAACTCGACAAGACTTTCCGCAAGATCAAGCAGTTTGGCGGACACGCGCGCCAGGGCGGCGGAGTCTGCGCCATCGAAATGGCGCTCTGGGATATCGCCGGCAAAGTCTACAACGCTCCCGTGTACGCGCTGGTAGGCGGCGGCAAGTTTCGCGACAAGATTCGTATCTATGCCGACACCACCGAGTCGAAAGATCCGAAAATCTACGCGCAACGCATGAAAGAACGCAAGGAAGTCATGGGCCTCACCTGGCTCAAAATGGATTTGGGCGTCGAGATGGTTTCCGACACTCCCGGCACGGTTACCAACGCCACCGACCTGAATCAATGGCAGGCCAACCAACTTCCTCATCCGCTATTGGGTATGGAGGTGACGGATAAGGGCATCGCCATGCTCGAGCAATATGTCGCAGCGGTGCGCGACGCGGTCGGCATGGAAATCCCGCTCGCGATGGATCATCTCGGCCATCTGGGTGTGAAGTCGATCATCCGCCTGGGGAAGGCTTACGAGAAATACAACTTGTCCTGGATGGAGGACGTCATTCCGTGGATGTACACCGACCTGCTCAAAGAAATTTCCGAGCAGAGTCCGACGCCCATCCTGACCGGAGAAGACATTTATCTGAAGGAACCGTTCCGTGTCTTGTGTGAGAGGCACGCAGTCAGCAAGATTCAACCCGATCTCGCCACCGCCGGCGGCATTCTGGAGACGCACAAAATCGGCGATATGGCCGAGGAGTTCGGCGTCCCCATGGCGATGCACTTCGCCGGCACGCCCATCGCTTGCATGGCAAACGTGCACTGTGCCGCCGCCACGCAGAATTTCCTCGCACTCGAAAATCACTCGCTTGACGTGCCCTGGTGGTCCTCGCTGATCGAAGAGGGAGTAAAGACACCGATCGTCAATCACGGCTGGATCGAGGTCCCCGACCGCCCCGGCCTCGGTGTGACCCTGAACGAAGACATGGTGCGCCAGCACCTCACCCCCGGCACCGGCTATTTCGAGCCCACCACCCAGTGGGATCAAGAGCGCTCCTGGGACCGTCTGTGGAGCTGATGAATTAGTGCATGTGGGGACAGCCGCCCTCGGCTGTCGATCGAGCGAAGCTCACGCCTTTTGCCGCGAGACTCCTCGAAAAGACGCAACGTCGTTCGTGATCTCAGATGCATGGGCATTATGGCAGGGCGCTTTTTCCGGGATCATATAGCGCCTGTGAGGAACTAAAAGACCGGAATTTCGGAGTCTGAGCGATCATCACGGTGCACGCGACTTTCTCTGTTTGGGTTACCGATCGCCAACCGCTGTTCGACGCAAACACCTGGTTACACGTTCCTAAAAAAAGAGAACTGTCCTGAGGGTATCCGTAATCAACGGCTGCACCGCGGCCACCAACGACCACAGCCCTCTGTGACGAACGCAAAGATGTGGACTTAATCGAAAAAAGTCGAAATTTGAGCGCTAACACCTGGTCTATAAAGCCGGCACCTTGCGCGCATTGGCCACGATCGCTTCATGCCCCAACTCGCTGGATTGGATCTGGGAGATCGCAACAGCTGGTACTGCGTGTTGGTCAGTTTCTGCTGCGAAATATTCCTGCTCGGCATCGTCGCCGCAGTGCGGGGACAGCGACCACACGGTGGTTTGAAGACCGGGACGATCACCGGAGCGCATGCTTCCGTACGCCTTACAAACAAACGCCACGGAAAAACCGGAGCTTCACATCTCCATCGAGGTCAACCTGTGAAGATCCGTGCTAATCCGTGGCAAATTCTACTCCGAGTCGCCTGACACTTACTTCGGCTGCTTCGCGACTCTGAGATACGGCTTGATCGTTTTGAAGCCAGGGAACTTCTGCTGTGCCTCGTCGTTCGAAACCGCCGCCGTGAGGATTACATCCTCACCCGGCTTCCAGTTCACCGGCGTCGCCACTTTGTGCTTCGCCGTGAGCTGCATCGAATCGATCACTCGCAGGATCTCGTCGAAGTTCCGACCCGTGGTCATCGGATAGCTGATCTGCAGCTTAATCTTCTTGTCGGGGCCAACCACGAAAACAGTCCGCACCGTGGCGTTGTCGGCTGGTGTGCGGCCCTCGCACGAATCCCCGGAATCGCCAGGCAGCATCCCGTACAACTTGGCTACTTTCAATTGGGGGTCGCCGATCATCGGGTAGTTCACCTTCGCGCCCTGCGTCTCTTCGATGTCGCCCTCCCACTTCTGGTGGCTCGACACCGGGTCGACGCTCAACCCTATAATCTTCACGTTGCGCTTGGCGAACTCAGGCTGCAGCTTCGCCATGTAGCCGAGTTCCGTCGTGCAAACTGGCGTGAAGTCCTTCGGATGCGAAAACAGAACCGCCCATCCGTCGCCGATCCAGTTGTGGAATTGAATGGTCCCTTGTGTGGTCTCGGCGGTGAAATCCGGGGCAGTATCGTTGATTCTGGGAACGCTAGTGGTCTCGTTTGCGGTCGCAGTAGTCATAGGTTTCTCCTTCTTTGATTTCTTAGTCCTAAATATTCCGAAAGTCGGCCCGCCCCGGCTCCCAGCGTATAGAAGCGGATGAAAGTGAAACCCACCCGCTTTCGCCGGGTGGGTGGGAAGAATTTCGCTGGTTCCTACCCACACGCCGGCATCGGGCAACAACAACACATAACCCCGATGGCGAGTGAGTGAATCATACGGGTTAGGATAGGCGGCGGCTGCTATCCCTGTCAATCGCGACCGTCCGTTCAGAACCCCGGCAGATTGCATCTTTTCTGCATCGTAAACACGACACCGCTCATCGTTCTTGATGACAACTCAATTTCGACTTCACGGGACAAACATGGGCAAGGAACAGCGCCGTCTGTCGATGTCACAGTGGGACGTATTTACTTCCAATCCGCTCGAAGGCAACTCTCTGGCTGTATTCTCCGATGCCCGTGCACTCACGAATGCCGAAATGCAGGCCATCGCCAAGGAGATGAATCTGTCCGAAACCACGTTCATTTTTCCCCGCGACCCCGCGACCGAGCGTGAACGCGGCGTCCGCGTCCGAATCTTCACGGTGGAAGAGGAACTTCCATTCGCCGGACATCCCACCCTGGGCACAGCATTCTCGCTCCGAAACGGAAGTGCCGGAGGCGAAGTTGTACTTGAATTGAATGTAGGAAAGGTTCCAGTATGCTTTGAGCAATCGCCGGGGCAGCCGATCTTCGGAGAGATGAAGCAGGTTGATCCCGTTTTCGGAGTGGTACACGATCGCGAAGCGATGGCTCGTGCTACTGGATTGAATCCAGACGACTTCGATCCTTCCTTGCCCATTCAGACGGTATCCACCGGGCTCTCATTCACGGTGACGCCACTGAAATCATTGGCCGTGATTCAAAGGATTCGCGTCGACGTTCAGCGGGCCACCGAATATTTGCAAAGTACGGGAGGAAGGTTTCTCTACTTCGTTACTCGTGAAACCGTAGACCCCGCGGCGGGTCTGCACGCTCGCATGTTCTTCTACAACGGCGAGGATCCTGCGACCGGGTCCGCCGCAGGTTGCACGGCGGCCTGGATGGTCGCCCACGGCGTCGCCGTTCCCGACCAGCGAATGCTCATCGAACAGGGCGTCGAGATGCAACGGCCCAGCCGTATTTTTGTCCGCGCATCGAAGCACGATAACCGGATAGTTAACGTCCGCGTTGGAGGCAGTTCCGTCGAAGTTTTGCGTGGCGAAGTCTTTCTCTAGCTCTCGTGGTGCAACACGCGATAAACATTGACGCACACTCGCCGCGAAATAAATCAATGGCTAAAAGGTTCCATTAGCATCGGCGGCACTTTACAGCAGCGCGATTTCCTTTTAGCATCCATGTCGCTCTGTACAATCTTCATATTGAGAAAAGCCTCCATTGGCAAGTGCGGCCGTCCCGCCAATGGGTTGCGGAAGGCTAATGAAACCCAAGCGCACCATTCTGTGTGTCGACGACAACGAACAGTCTCTGTCCCATCGCAAAATCGTGCTCGAGACTCGCGGCTACCGGGTAGCGAGTTTTACGCGCGGAGAAGACGCCTTGGCGCGCTTTTTGCAGGGCGGAGTTGATCTTGTCATCGCCGACATGGCCATGCCCGGTCTCGACGGCCCTCAACTGATTTCCCGAATCAAGGACGCGTCGCCCCACACTCCCGCCATTCTGATTTCGAGCAAAGTCCGTATCTACGATCACGATTCGCAGGCAGATGTCTTTCTCACCAAAGGAATGTATTCCCCCGCAGACCTGCTCGAACGCGTGCGTCTCTTACTGATACGCAAGCGCGGCCCCAAGCGCCTTCACCAGCGCCAGCAACCTGCCATGGCGAGCCATATCGGCGCGGCCTGATTCGAGAATCTCGTCGAAGGTGTTTTCCCTCGTGGACCTTAGCGCCCTTCGTGGTTGAAGCTTTTTGCCTTTCAACCGCGCCCGCTGCCGAACCCTCGCAGCTAGTGGTTCGTGTAAGATTCTTCCAGATATGGCCGGAGCATTCATCGAAGCAAGAGAACTTCGCAAGACCTACCACGTGGGCAAGATCGAGGTGGAGGCCCTCCGCGGCATCTCCTTCTCCGTGGAAAAAGGCGAATTCGTCAGCGTAGTCGGCCCATCAGGAAGCGGAAAATCCACGCTTTTCTATCTCCTGGGCGGCCTCACGCGCGCCGATGGCGGCAGCGTGGTTCTTGACGGCGACGATCTAGCCAAACTCTCCGACGCCGAACGCACCCGCATGCGCAAGCGCAAGATTGGATTCGTCTTCCAGAAATTCAATTTGCTGCCTACGCTCGATGCAGAGTCGAACATCTTAATGGCGAAGGAAATCTCTGGAAACGGTGATCGCGATCCTTCTCATTTCAACCGCATCACCGACCTTCTCGGTTTGACCAAGCGGCTAAAACACCGTCCTTCCGAGCTTTCGGGAGGCGAGCAACAGCGCGTCGCCCTGGCTCGAGCTCTGATCAACAAGCCCACGGTAGTCCTGGCTGACGAACCGACAGGGAACCTGGATTCTAAGAACTCCGACATCGTGCTCAAGATGCTGCGCCTTTCCAACAAGGAACTCGGGCAGACCGTGCTGATGATTACGCACAATCCCGAGGCCGCCGGCTACGGCGACCGCATCATCCACATGCGCGACGGCCAAATTGTCAATCCCGAAGACGACCCGCAATGGGTGCACCACTAAGAACTTGTCCCGATCAACCAATTGTGAGGCGAACTCTTGTTCGTATGCAGAAGCGACGCGCTTCAAAACCCGCTGATGAGATACTTGTCTTGAGATTCTAAGAAAGCCCGCGCATCGAAAGCGAATACGAGAGCGGATACGAACAAACGCTTTAGCTCGTCAGCGAAGGCGGGATCGCTTCTTCTCCGGTGCCGAATTGCGTACTGGGGTGAGGGCCCATGCTGAACTCGAGAACCGCTCCGTCAGCGATCTCGGAGTGTTTGAACCAGAGCTTTGGGTGGGGCTTGCCATTCAACGTGACTGACTGGATGTAAGTATCGCCGGGCGATGTGCGTTTCACTTCAATTCTCAGTTTCTTGTTGTTGCCGAGTTCGACCTCAGCGCGATCGATGAGCGGCGTGCCGAAGACGTAGTTGCCGCTTACGGGGTCGACCGGATAGAAACCGAGCGAACTCATGATGTACCAGGCGGACATCTGTCCGCAGTCTTCGTTGCCGGCCAGCCCGTCGGGCTGATCGTCGTATTCCATCTCCAGCAGGCTGCGCACTCGTGCCTGCGTTTTGTGCGGCACGCCTGCATAGCAATAGAGATAGGCCATGTGGTGGCAGGGTTCGTTGCCATGCGCATATTGGCCCACCATGCCGGCAATGTCTGGAGGGGCATCGGGCCACCGCTTGGAGTAACCCATCTCGGTTGGCTCGAAAGGCTCGGACCACTGGCCGTTTTCGAGACGCGGACGAAGAAAGCTGGTCGATGGATCAAAAAGATTCTTGTAGTTCTTCGATCGCTCGAGCAGGAGCTTGTAGTCGTCCATCTGTCCTAGCGCTTTCGCGATGTGAGCTACAGCCCAGTCGTCGTAAACGTATTCCATCGTCTTGCTGACGGATTCCTCTTCTTTGTCGCAGGGAATGTAGCCCAGCTTGCGGTAATAGCCGAGGCCGCGATAGTCGTCGTCCATGGCTCGACGCCTGAGCGGAGGATAGACACCGCTGAAATCAATTCCTTTGAAGCCCTTCACGCACGCTTCCGCGTAGACGGAGCTCGAGTGATAGCCGGTCATGCAGAAAGTCTCTCTCCCCTGGAGTGGCCAGATCGGCACGCCGTCAGGGCTCTCCTGCGCCATACGAATCAGGCAATTGACGAAGTCGGGAACGCGGTCGGTGAGGAACAGGGTGTACATGGGATGCGCGGTGCGATAGGTGTCCCACAAGGAGAACGTGCTGTAGTTGTGCGCTCCGGCCGGCAGGCGGTGAATCTTGCCGTCCATGCCGCGGTATTGGCCATCGACATCATCGAAGAGAGTCGGCGCGCAGAGAAGGTGGTAGAGGGCGGTATAGAAGATCGTTTTGTGACGCGGGGTCACGGTTTCGACTTTGATTCTGGAAAGGTTCGCGTTCCACGATGCATGCGCTGCGCGGCGGACTTTTTCGAAATCCCAGCCGGGGATTTCTGCAGCGACGTTCTTGCGTGCTCCCTCTTCGCTCACGGCGGAGATTCCTGTCTTTACCGAGATCACTTCCTTGTCTCCGGTTTGGAAATGCAGCAAACATTTCAGGGACGTGCCTTTCGCGTCGCGCACCGACGGATCGAGGGGCTTGTTGTCGGAAACAATTTCGGCTGAGACGAACGGCCTCGAGAACTGCATAGCGAAATAGATTTCGCGCCCCGGAGCCCAGCCTTTAAGGCTGCGGCCGCCCACGATGGTGTCGTTACCGACGATCTTCAAGGAAGCCCAGATGATTGGAGTATTCGAGAATGAGTGCACCAGATCGAGAATGAAATGGCTGGTGTCGCTCTTGGGAAAGGTGTAGCGGTGGATTCCAGCATGCTCGGTGGCGCTAAGTTCAGCACGAATGTTGTAATCGCGAAGGATCACTGAGTAATATCCCGGGACCGCGGTTTCTTCTTCATGGCTAAAGCGGGAGCGATATCCTTCGCCGGGATTCTGCCGGGCTCCCGGAAATAGCTTGGTCGGCCCAGTGCCAGGCATCAATAAGAAATCGAGCATGTCGGACGCACCGGTTCCGCTCAGGTGCGTGTGGCTGAAACCCATGATGGAGCTGTCGGAGTAGTGATAGCCCGAACACCAATCCCAGCCATCGTTGTAAGTATCGGGACTGAGTTGCACCATGCCGAAGGGGACGGTGGCTCCGGGATAGGTGTGGCCGTGGCCGCCGGTGCCGATGGCGATCTTCACGAATTTGGTGAAGTCTTCGGAATCCTGGGTCGGTGTGACGGTAGAAGGTCCATCGGAGGTTGCGAGTCGAATGCCGAGAAATTTTGCAAACGGGATGGAGGAGAAAGCAGCAACAAAATCACGCCGAGTAAGCATTACGGGTCCTTTGGAAAACGGGAAAAATAGATTCTAGTACTCGGGCAGCGAATTCGGGACTTGACAAGTATTCCAGATCGCGAGAGCATTCCGTGCAAATCCCAGCCTCGTGAATTGGGGCTCCCCATCGCAGTATTGAGACGTCAGACATTTCCCCGTAGGACATAGGCTGAAGCTTTGGTGTCCTGCAAACACTGGATTTTTTGCGCTTTCTTTACAGATTCTGAGGCGTGCTGATGTCGAAGGAGGTTCCAATGAAACGCTTGCTCGTACGGTTTCTAACCACCAGTCTTCTTTGCCTGGCTGCTGCTGCTGCTGGCTATGCGCAGACCCCGGCCGACGGCACGCCGCAGCGGTGGACGCCTCGCTACAAAGTCATGCATATGAAAAATGGCCACGCGCTGATCCCAGCCATTCGGCGGCAGGCCGCTGCCGGCGCCACCATTCCATTGTGGAATTACAGCGTGGTCTCGCCCTTGGACCATCTCACTTATACCGGACAGATGGTGGGCCGCAGCCCCTTCTATCACGGGTTCCGCTCCACCAGCATTCAGAGTTTTCTGATTCCCGTAAGGTTCGTATTTTCGGATGGAACTGTGCTCGATCCGACGGTTTCGAATGCCTGTCTCGGGGCCACGACTCTGAGTGTTGTACAGAATTCACCGATATTCCAGACCACCGACTGGGTCATGAACGGAGTGGATGTGGGAACGGCGCAGTACATCGATGGTTTTCAACGCGCCAATTTCTGGAACAAGGTATCGGTGGCCGGCAACAGCTATCACAACCCGTTGGCTGTGACCACGCTCGCAAAAATTAGCGTCACGGTTCCCGCCGCTGACGGCGCGACTACTGCCTTTTTTTGCAATGAGGGGGGAATCGACATCAACTGGTGGGACGCGCTCGTAGAAAATACTATTTTGCCTTCGCTGGTTTCCAAAGGCGTAGGGCCCACAAGCGTACCGATCTTTCTTTTTGACAGCGTTGAAATGTGCGACGTTGGAGGCTGCGGCATTCTCGGATACCACAACGCTTTTACCCCTGGTGGCGTGCTGCAGACGTACTCGGTCAGCGACTTCGATAATTCCGGATTTTACGGCGGCGATATCTCCGTTCTTGCTCACGAAGTCGGGGAATGGATGGACGATCCCCTGACCACCAATCCAACTCCGGCGTGGGGCAACATCGGGCAGGTCGCGGGGTGCCAGAACAATCTGGAAGTCGGTGATCCTCTGACTGGGACATTCTTCCCGGCGGTCACGCTCGGTAATTTCACTTATGACCCGCAGGAACTAGTGTTCTTCTCCTGGTTCTTCCGGCAGTCGCCTTCGATTGGCGCTGGTGGCGCCTTCTCGAACAACGGTTCGTTCAACACCAGCCCCCCATCGTGTCCTTGACGCTGAAATACAGGGGAGTGATTTTTGGTTCCCTGCTGAAATGGCCAAGGGATTGAAGCGGGAAAAACGAAAATTGTTTGTCACGGAGGCTGTCATGTTGGACCGAACTCAACTGATTCGGCTGTGCGGTCTTGTGGTGCTGCTGTCGCTGGCAACGACGGCCTGGTCCGATACCATGACGGGCGTGTCCAGCAAAGCCAGCCAGGGCTCCAATGACTCCGTGCTCTGGTCCCAACTCGGGGCCGATGCCACCGTTCTCGCCGCCAGCGCCAAAGCGACCTCGGGAGCCGGGGTGGCCGTGAACGTCGCTTTTGCAGGGGCTAACAGCCTAGCCTCGGCTGTGTGTGCGGCCGCCCCGACCTGCAGTTGGTCGGGAACTGGTTTCGCCTCCGGCGATCGCATCATCTGGACTGCCGATGCCGCCGCAAGCGGCAACGGACCGGTAAGCTTGAGCTTTGGCACCAGCGTCTCCGGGGCAGGGGCGTTGATTCAGGCGGACGAGCCCGGCCAGTTTACTGCGCAAATCCAAGCCTTCAACGGTTCTACCCTGCTCGGTTCGTTTTCAGTAACGAGCAATGCCACTGGCGATGCGGTTTATGTCGGCATTCTGGATCAGACCGGAGCGAACATTACTTCTGTGACTTTCAGTCTGACGGCTTGCGGCACCGCCGATGCCAGTTGCGTACGGTCGGACTTTGGGCTCGATACAGTCTTCCTTAACGTCGGTTCTGGCTCGGGTACCACCGTCTCGCTCACCCCCACCAGCCTGAACTTCGGCGCGGTGGCTGTGGGTGTCACCAGCGCAGTGCAAAGGGTCACGCTCAAAAACACCGGTACCGCCGCGCTCGCCATCTCCAGCATCGCGATCACCGGCACCAATAGCGCCGACTTTGTCAAAACCGCCACCACCTGCGGCGCTTCCCTAGCCGTCAAAGTCACCTGCACTATCAGCGTTGATTTCAAACCTGCCGCGACGGGCGCGCGTTCAGCCGCCATCAGCATCACCGATAATGCCACCGGCAGTCCGCAGCAGGTACCGCTCAGTGGAACTGGCACCACAGCCAAATTCGCGCCCGCCAGTCTGTCGTTCGGCGACGTGGCGACGGGCGTCAGTGCCGCCAAGGCCATCACCGTCACCAACATCGGAACCACCGCACTATCCATTACCACTATTGCCGTTACTGGCACAAATGCCGCGGATTTCACCCAGACGCATACCTGCGGCGCCTCCCTAGCCGCCGGCGCCAAGTGCACCTTCAGCATTACTTTCACCCCTCTAGTCATCGGTACACGCAGCGCATCCCTCAGCGTGGCCGACAGTGCCGCGGGCAGCCCGCAATTGATACCACTCAAGGGTGTCGGCACCACCGCCAAGCTCGCTCCTACCAGTTTGAACTTCGGCTCCGTCACGGTTGGCACCACCACCGCTGCCAAGCTCATCACGCTCACCAACATTGGGACGACAGCACTCACGATCACAAGCATCACCATCACCGGAGCAGCCGCGGGAGACTTCTCGCAGACTCATACCTGTGGCGCCTCGTTGGGTGGGGGAGCGAGTTGCACGATCAGTGTCCAGTTCAAGCCGACAATGACGGGTAACCGCAGCGCGGCCGTCCGAGTCACAGACAATGCGGCCGGGAGCCCGCAACAAGTGCCGGTCTCGGGTAAGGGCATCTAGCGACGTGGAAACCTTGATTGGATGGGTCAAAATCCAATCGGTAGCGACGGCGACACCGTCAGAATTCAACAATTTCCCCTAATTCCAGACAACCGTTTAACGGTATACTGCATGGGTCTTCTCTTTGGTGGGGACGTGACACCCAGCTCTCGTGGGGCTGATTGGGGATATTTACTTGCCACGCGAAGAACGTCACGCCGTTCCCGGACCAGACCATGGACGACCCAAAACCAAGAAGGATCGAGATTGAGGCGGCTACGCTTGTGCCTGTTGGCAATCCTGTCAGCCCTTCCCCTGCACAAGACTCCAACGTCTCGCAAACTCCGAAATCACCTTTTGACCCCGGTCAAGGTTTCGATGCGCCCACCATTCTGGAAGGCGCTCTCCCGCCCTTGGCTCCGGTGACTGGACAGAAGCCGCCCCCTGATCGCGATTCACCCCCTCCGCCAGCCAGCACCTTCGGGTCCCCCATTCTTCCGCCGGGAATGGTAATCGGAAATCGCTACCAGGTTTTGCAGATTGTCGGCGAAGGCGGGATGGGTGCAGTGTACAAAGCCAAAGACCTCGAACTCAACCGCGTCATTGCCCTCAAAGTCATCCGGCCTGAACTTGCTAGCAATCCCGAAATTCTGCAACGTTTCAAGCAGGAACTCATACTCGCCCGGCAAGTCACCGACCGCAACGTGATTCGCATCTTCGATCTCGGCGAGGCTGCCGGCATCAAGTTCATCACTATGGAGTATGTAGAAGGACAGAGCCTGTATCAGATCCTCAAAGAGAAGGGCAAGCTGCCGGTTTCAGAAGCCATCAACATCATGCGCCAGATGTTGAGCGGTTTGCTCGCTGCTCACCGCGAAGGCGTCATCCATCGCGATCTGAAACCCGGCAATATCATGCGCGATAGCCAGGGCCGCGTCGTCGTCATGGACTTCGGACTCGCCCGCTCCCTCGTCGGCGACGGCATGACCCGCACCGGAACCATGATGGGCACGATGGAATACATGTCTCCGGAGCAAGCGCAGGCCAAGGAACTCGATGCCCGCTCCGACATTTTCACCTCGGGACTGATCTGCTACGAACTGCTCACTGGCAAAATGCCGTACCACGCCGACAGCGTGGTCGCCAGTTTGCTCAAGCGCATGCAGGAGCGTGCGATCCCGCCGTCGGATTGGGATGCCTCCATCCCGCGACCAGTCAGCGAACTGGTGTCCAAGTGCCTGGAGCGCGATCCCGCGGACCGCTGGCAGAGTGCTGAGGAAATTCTCGACCGCATAGACGAGATTCAGGGCAAACGGCCGATGTCGGTACTGACCAGCCGTCCGCCTGTGTCGTTGACCGCACAGTCCGTGTACAGCGCGCCAGCAGCGTCGCCTCCAGGTGCCAGCAGAAAACGTTTGGTGATGATCCTGGTCGTAGCAGCGATTGTGGGTGCCGCAGGAACTGCCGGATGGTTCCTGAAGCCGCGGCCGCAATCGGCGCACATACACCAGAACGTCAGAGTCCTGCTGGCTGATTTCCGGAACGCGACTGCTGATTCGGTTTTCGATGGCACCATCGAACCGACGGTCGCCCTGCAGCTCGAAGGCGCTCCGTTCATCAGCGTCTTTAACCGCGCCCAGGCTCGCTCGACGCTCGCCGAACTCAAGCCCGGCACCACGCAACTCGATGAAGCCAACGCCCGGCTCGTCGCCGTGCGCGAAGGGGTTGACCTTGTGGTCAGCGGTCAGGTGACCGCGTCCGGCTCCGGATACAAGATCCTCAGCAAAGTCACTGATACCCTCACCGGCAAGACCATCGCCACCGAAGTCGCCGACGCGTCAGACAAATCCGGCATCCTGCGCGCCGTAGCCAATCTCGCGGACCAGATGCGTACGGCACTGGGCGATACGGCCTCGGAGTCGGCCAAGCTTGCCGAGGCGGAAACCTTCACCACCGCCTCCCTCGAAGCGACCCACGAATACGCCGAGGCCCAGGAAGCACGCTACGCCGGAAAGACTGCCGAAGCGATCAAAGGATTCCGCCGCGCTGTCGAACTCGATCCTAACTTCGGCAGTGCCTATGGAAATCTCGGTGCGCTCTACTGGAATGAGGGCAATCAGGCCGACGCCATCAACTACTACAAGCTGGCGATGCAGCACATCGACCGCATGACCGACCGTGAGAAATATCGGACGCGGGGCGGCTACTACCTTGCGGTTTCCGATGGGGACAAAGCCGTCGAGGAATTCAGCGCCCTCGTCAAGCAATATCCTGCCGACAGCATGGGCTTGAGCGCACTCGCCCACGCGTACTATCTGCGTCACGATATGGCCCAAGCTGTGGATGCCAGCCGCCGCGCGGTCGAGATTTATCCCAAGAACGTCGTCTACCGCACCAACGCCTCTCTCTATGCGCTGTTCGCCAGCGACTACGACACTTCCGAGCGGGAGGCGCAAGCCGTCCTTCAGATCAATCCAATCTATGAGGACGCCTACACGATTCTGGCTTTGTGCGAAACCGCAAAGGGAAATTTCGACCAGGCCAACCAACACTGGCACAAGGT
>WNGO01005092.1_pt1 | contig 13307 bp, 14 predicted proteins | sample 5400511 | NCBI WGS metagenome assembly WNGO01 (sample SAMN13153380, study PRJNA577476) | soil metagenome | isolation source: 20 cm soil or saprolite under Garry oak tree replicate 2 | place: USA:California | collected 2016-06-15
CCGGCGTCGAGCGGGAGGGGAAGCACTATCGCGTTCTCCCGAGCCGACCCGCTGGTGGCCAGCAATCGCGGTCGACCGCCGCCGGCCGCGTGGGCAGCGAGCTGCCGGGCGGACTCGGCGCTCAGCCCGTGGAGCGCCAGGATATCCCCGTTGGCGTCGACGATGCCGATTCCATCCGCGCCCACCAGACGCAGCCCCCAGTCCGCGGCGCGCTTCGCCAGCGTTGGCCGGTCTGGACTGAAGAGCACCAGATCATGGACGGCCTCGCGAAGCTGGTCTTCCTCCGCCTGCCGCCAGAGCCGGCGCAGCCAGCGGGGTGGCGCGAAGCCGACGTAAAGCAGGGGTAAGGCGATGATCGCCACCACTTCGAAGAGCCACTGCACGAACGGGTTGGCGACGGCCGAGCCGCCAAAGACGGACACCAGAAGGATGATCACGATGGCCGCATAGCCCCCGCCCAGGGCCCGGAGCCGTGCCCGCTGAACCGCGGGCCGGCCGCGGGAGGCAGCCCAGAGCCGGACGATCGGCTCCGCGACGCAGGCGGTCCAGACCAGGACGAGCGCGATGGTCGCCGCCAGCTGAACGGAAGTTGGCCGGGCGGTCGGCGATACGGGGACGACGACCACCAGGGCCGCCGCCGTGACCGCCACGCAGAGCACCAGCGCGCCGATGCGCAGCCGGCGGCTGAGGGGTATGAAACTGTCCCGGAAGAGGAGGAGGGCGTAGCCCGACGTCATCAGGAGCACCAGGGTGATATCGCCCATCAGCGTTCCGAAGCGGTACTCGGTGCGGGTGTTGAACTGGCCCAGGACGCTGGTCAATCCGAGGGTGCCCAGCGCGAGGGCCAGGTACCCGAGGTTGCGCTCTCGACGCCGCAGCCAGTCGATGACAGTGGACGCACCGAGCACCAGGAAGCTGAGGCTGACGACCGCCTGCACGACTTGCAGCGCCCCGGTCATCGACATAACTTTACCGCCAGTAACTCAGGAAAAGCGACACAGCAACACCGCTATCCATCGTCAATCCGACGCTATCAGCTTTTCCCCCATCGGTTGGGGTTCAGCCGACCGGTATGATCGAGGCGGCCCCGGGAAGGCAGAGGAGGAGGTGAGCGCGGCGGAGGACGCCCTTCGGATCGCGATCGTGGCGCCGCCCTGGTACCCGCTGCCTCCCAAGGGATACGGCGGCACGGAACTGGTCGTCCACCTCCTGCACCGGGAGCTTCGCCGCCTGGGACACGATGTGACCGTATTCGGGGCCGCGGACTCCGAGCCCGGGGTGACGATGCTGGCCGACGCCGCCTGGAGCCACGACCTCGGCGGGCCCGACCACATCGCTCGGCTGGCGACCTACCTGGCCAGGGTCTACGACGCCCTTGGCGGTCAACGATTCGACGTCATCCACGACCATACGGGCTTCGAGGGGTTGCTCCTGGCGCTCTACAGCGGCGCAGCGCCGGCCGTCGTCCGCCATCAGTGTCAACCAGGCGGCGGCCGCCCCCGCGCTACGGATCGCCGGCATCGTGCACAACGCGGTCGAACTCCCGACCGCGCCGCCCAGCACCAGCCACGAGCGCTACTTGATCGAGGTCGCCCGGATCACGCCTGACAAGGGCCAGCACCTGGCCATCGAGGTGGCGCAGCGGGCCGGCCGCAAAGTAATTCTGGCCGGCAAGGTGGAGCGGACCAAAGAGGGCAAGCGCTACTTCGAGGAGCAGATCGAGCCGTTTCTGAGTCCGACTGTCGAGTACTACCCCAACGTGGCCGGCCAGCAGAAAGCTCGGCTGATCTCCCGCGCCGCCGCCGGCATCTTTCCGTTGCAGTGGTCCGAGCCCTTCGGGCTGGCCATGGTGGAGTGCATGGTGGCCGGCACCCCGGTGCTGGCGCTGCGAACGGGCTCAACCCCCGAGTTGATCGAACCCGGCGTTACGGGTTTTCTCGCCGAAGACGTCGAGGACCTCGTCGAGGCCGCCGGTCGCCTGGATCAAATCGATCGCCTCCGCTGCGCGGAAGTGGCCCGCGAGCGGTTCGGACCGCAACACATGGCCGAGCGCTACATCTCCGTCTACCGGCGCGGGTCGGTCGAAGTCGAGCCCCTGGCCGCACCAAGCGCGACGGCCGTTGCGATGCTCAACCTGCAGCCAGCCGCTCCGACGCGCCAGCCATCCGGTCGATGATGGTCTTCCCCTCGCCGGTGGTCTCGTCCAGCCAGCGCGGCTGGGCGTAGTTGTCGATCACCAACGGACGGTAATCGACCCGAACCAGCCGGTTGCCGTAGAAGGTGTAGCTCCCGACCACGCCCTCCCGGGTTTCCTGCGACCACATCTGGTCGAAGATGAAGTTGCCGTGGGCATAGGTGATCAGCTTTCCGTTGTAGATCTCGACCGGCTGGACCCAGTGCGGGTGGTTACCGATCACCAGGTCGGCGCCGTCGTCGATCGCCAGGTGACCGATTTCGCGGGGATTGTCGGGCGCGATGCCGGCCCCAGCCACCGGCAGTAACTCGTATTCCTTGCCCCAGTGGAACGCCACCACCACGACGTCCACCTGCGGGCGGACCAGGTCGATCTCACGCTTCAGCTCCGCCCGGTCGATATGGGTGCCGACGCCGTTGAACCCGAGGAAGGCGAACTTGATGCCGCGGATGTCCCGGATCTCGTAGAGGCCGAGGCCGGACATGCCGATCCCGTGCTTGGCCAGCAGGATCTGGGTCTCATTGGTGCCGGCCGGACCGAAATTCGTCAGGTGATTGTTGGCGAGGTTGGCGACGTTGACGCCGGCAAAGTCGAGCCCGGCGATGGCGCGCGCGTCGCCACAGAACTTGAAGCCACCGTGGATGATGGGACAGTTCTTGATCAGCGGCGATTCGAGGTTGATGTAGAGCAGGTCTCCCGACTTGAGGTAGTCGGCGGTCTTGCGCCAGGGGTACAGCCAATCGTGGTGAAGCACGGTCTGGTAGTTGACTTCGCGTGCCGGAATCACGTCGCCGGTGGCGATGATCACCCGAAGCTGTGACGCGTCGTATTTGCTCAGGTCAGGCTTGTCGCTGCCGAAGATGCTCGCCAGGCTCAGCTGGGGCGGCGTCGGGGCCGGCGTCGGCGTCGGCTTCGGCGTGGCGGCCAGCGCGGCAACCGGGGAGCCCGCGGTATTCCCTGCGGCCGGCGCGGAGCACGCCGTTACCAGCGGAATGAGGAGAAGGGGGAGCAGGACCGAGCGCTTCAAGCGCCGGTAGGATACACTACCCGGCTTTTGGCGACCAGCCTGACTGCTTCCACCTTCCGGCTGATCGAGGGCCGTGTTCGGCGTCTAGCGATCTGGCGGTTGAGCTCGGCCTGGGCCGAGGCCACCAGCTTGTCCATCGCCGCGATCGTGCTGGATGCCACCGGCCGAGTGGTGGCCAGCGCGGCCCGCTCGATTTCGATCAGCGCCCGCTCGTCGTCGGAGATCAGTTGATTGAACGCCGGGTGGGCGCTGCCCTTGAGTTGCGAGCCCTGCTGGCGAAGATGCTCGAGGGCGACCCGGTTGCGCTGGTAGGCGGACCGGATGGCCGCGCTCGGGTCGATCGCGCCGGTGGCCGTCTCAGTGATCCGGCTGGCGGCGGTCTGCAGAGCGGCCGGCAGGGCGCTGGCCGAGGGCAGGGCGATGGGCGCCAGCGGCTGCTGGGGATCCTGGGCCGCGTGCGCGGCAATCCCACCCGACAGGGCGAGGGCGATGACCAGGGCGAGCAGCCGGTTCGTCATGCTGATGACCATCTCAAGTGCCTCGACATCAGCCTATCCCTGCGTCACGATCGCAACATTTCGTCGAACGTTACGTCACCGAACGCCGGTGGGTCGTCGCGCGGCATCGACTGGCGGGCACAATGAAGTCACAGCCGATTACGGTGGCGCGCGTAGTCGCATCGGCCGGTCGGCCGCATGCCGCGGGTCAACCGATGCGTGGCTCCCATGGGTCGGTGCTCAGCACCAGCGTGACCGGTCCATCGTTCACCAGCTCGACGGCCATCTGGGCCCCGAAGGAGCCGGTCTCCACCGTCAGTCCGCTGGCGCGAAGCCGCGTGATGAAGCGCGCGAGCAGCGGCTGCCCCTGCTCCGGCCGGGCCGCGTGGAGGAAACTCGGCCGGTTCTGGCCGCGGGCGTCGGCGAACAGGGTGAACTGTGACACGACAAGCAGGGCGGCCTGCACCTGCGCGGCACTGAGGTTGAACTTCCCGGCATCGTCGCTGAACACCCGCAGCTTCAGGATCTTGTCGGCCAGGTAGTCGGCATCGCGCTCCTGGTCGGTGTCCGCCACACCCACCAGCAGGCAATATCCCGGGCCAATCGACGCCTCGCCGCCGTCCCATCGGACCGATGCCTTGCTGACGCGCTGCACCACGGCCCGCATCAGGCCCTCAGGGCGGCGGGTTCCAGCCGGTCAGCTGCCCATTCGTGCGTTGCGTCAACCAGCTCTCGATGTCCTGGAAGACCTTCTCGTGGTCGACCTCGTTGAAGATCTCGTGGTAGAGCCCTGGATAGAGGCAGAAGGCGCGATCGGGTGCTCCCGCGCGGGCAAAGAAGCGCTGGCTGCCGACCGGATCCACGACCTGGTCATCGCGGCCCTGCATCAGCAGAAACGGGATGCGCAGCTCCGGCGCCCGCGCGATGAATTCTTCGCCGCGCGCGATGGTGTCGCCGTAGAGGCCGGCGGTAATGCGGTCGTGCACCAGTGGGTCGCCCGTGTACGCGCGGGCGTTGCCCGGATCGTGGCTGAGCAGGTTGGCATCGACCTCGTTGGAAAAGCTCATTCCCGGGGCAACTCGCGGCAGCACGGTGCTCAGCGCCCGCTTCCAGGCCGGAACCCGCTGCTTGACCATCAGCAGCGGGGCGCTGAAGATCGCCCGGTCGATGTGATCGGCGTGCTTGAGCGAATAGGCGATCGCCAGCAGGCCGCCAAAGGAATGGCCGATCAATACGAGCGGACCACCGTCCTGCGCGCGGGCACGCGCCACCACCAGGTCGATGTCTTCGAGCAGCGCGTTAAGCCCTGGAGCGTGACCGCGCTTGCCACCACTGCGGCCGTGGCCCCGCTGATCCATGGCGTAGACCGTGGCGCCGAGCGGCGCAAACCAGGCGGCCAGGTGCTGATACCGGCCGCTGTGCTCGCCCAACCCGTGCACGACCACGAAGGTCCATCGGTGCGGCACCGTGTCCTCCTGCCATCGTCGAACCTCCAGGCTCAGCCCGTCCGCCGTTTGTAGCGTGACGGTGGACTCGGTCACGGGTTGAGCCGGCGAAAGCCTCGATAGATGCGCATCGCCTCGGCCTCCGCCTCGAGGAAGGATGGGGCAAAGTCGCGAATGCCTTTCAGGCTGAAGCCCCACATGCCGGGCTTGTCCCGGCGAAAGTACGAGTTGGGGCGGTAGGTCGGCGGATAGAAAGTGATCGGCTCCCCTTCCATCTTCTTGATCACCGGTCGTGCGGCCAGCACATCTTCGATGGGCATGCCGGACGGCAGACGGCCCTGGCGAATTTCCAGAAAGCGGAGCTTCGCGATGGGATTCTCGTCATCCTTCAGGGTGGCGCGAGCGTGGAATCGCTGGGCGGCGTCGTTCAGGAAATAGAGGGTGGCGATGGCATCCGTCTCGTCGCCCAGCATTCGCAGGAAGCCGGCCGCCGACAGTTCCGGGCCTTCCTCGTTGCGGGAGTGGCGGAAGTACTCCATGGCGAATAGATCGGTGGTGTTCTCTGTCGCCACCCAGAAGGCATCCCCCCGCCACGCTCGGCTGCGAGAGAAGGCGCGCGCATCCCTCTCCAGCTCGGCAAGCCGGGCGGGGTCGACATTGTAGAGGCGGTAGAAGAGTACGCGGCGCATGGCAGGTATGAGGTCAGTCGTGCTGACGCTGAGTGTCGCCGACTGCGGGTTTCATTCTAAGAAGTCGCACACTGTGTGGCGGCAGGTTTAGCCTGAGCGAATCGGTCTTGATTCCGAGCGCGCGTCCGCCTCGTCGTGGCGACCACAGATCGGCCACGGAGTAGCTCCCGCCGGCACCGGTTGCTTCGGAGAAGAGGAGGCGATAGGGGCGCGCAGCATCGCTCCAGTTGTAGACCGCGACGACCGCGGTGCCGTCCTGGTCCCGGCGGACCCAGAGTGGCGGCAGCTCGTGGGGAAAGGCAAACCAGTGGTCCTGCGCCTCCCGTTCGGGGGCGCTGAAGAGGTGAACTGGCTCGGCCGCCGGTCCCCCAACCAGGCCGAGGACATTCGGATTGCGCAGCAGCGCCAGGCGGTCGGCGGGCAAGGTCTCCAGGTCGTCGCCGAGCATGAAGATGCCACCGGAGAGTGCTGCGATCGTGATCATCAGGCGTGCCTCGTCGGGGGTGAGCTGCGGGGCGGCCGCCATGGCAACGTCCGCGTCGACGGCGAACAGCGATCGATCGAAGAAGAGCCGGGCGGCCTGGTTGCGGGCCATCGAGAGGATCAAGGGAAAGCCGAGGTGCGGTGGTCCGGCCTTGCCATTCTCCATCTGCGGGATGCCGACATCGCCGCCGATCCTGGCCCCGTGGACCAGGCCGACGACCGGCATCAGCGGCGCGCCGCAGGCCAGCACGAAGCATTTCTCTGGTTTCCCGGGCGGATTGATCGCGTCGGCGATGTGCTTCAGGCCGAGCCGAAGCGCCTGCATTCCCGTCACCTCGGGATCGTGGCGGCCGGCCTCATAGGCGGCGCCGTAGAGGAAATCGAGCTTGTAGTAGCTGAAGCCGTCCCGGCGCAGTCCGAGGAAGAGGTCGACGAGGAATCGCAGAGTATCCGGATGCGTCGGGTCGAGGATGTGATAGGCCTTGTCGAGGCGTGCGTCGACGAGCGGCGAACCATCGTTTGCCTTGAGCAGCCACTCGGGATGAGCCCGTGCCAACTGCGAGTCCGCGGCGACGTGGAACGGTGCCAGCCAGATGCCGACCTCGAGCCGGTGCCGGTGCACGCGTGTCGCGAGCGCGTGCAGGCCGTCGGCGAAGAACTCGTTGGCTACCCAGTCGCCCCAACGCTGCCAGCGCGGCATCCAGCCATCGTCGACCTGGATCACCGGCCGGTAGCCATTGGTTGATGTTTTGGCGAGCTCCGGCATCCGCTTCGCCAGGAATGCCGCATGGCGCGCGATATCCGCCTCCGTCACCGCTAGCCCGAGGTGATACCAGCTGCACCAGCCGCGTGGCACTGTAGGAAAGGTCCGCGCGCCCGCGGCGTGGCCGGCAGCCATTAGGGCTTTGCGCAACGTGCCGGTGCCGTCGTCGCCATAGAGAAGAAGGATGGGATCGGACACCAGGCCGCTCTGCGGCGGCACCGCCAGCCGGAGCTCCTCGGGCATGCCGCTGCGCTGCTCCGGTTGTGACAGGGGCGAGCCGTGCTGCTCGGCGACGAAGGTGCGGATATCGGTCGGGAGCGAATCGCCTTCGTGCTCGTCGCGGTGGTAATGCCAGCGAAAGACCGTGGCGAAGCGGCTGGCCCTCAGCACCTGGGCCACGAACATGGCCTGGCCGTCGCAGATGGCGGCAGTCCACCAGGAGGTGGCCGGTGGTTTGCGATCGCCCTCGGTGATCGCCTCATCGAGGGGGTGAATACCGGCGTAGTCCCAGGACTGAAAGCCGTTGATCAGCACGCTCGCCCGCCAGGGCTCATCGCCCACCCGCAGGGCGCCGCCCCCCTCGATCATCAGCGGACGCCAGCCGTTGAAGGTCAGCGGCGCATCGGCGGTATTGTTGAGCTCGCACTCGATGACGACCCCGCCCTCGTGCGGGATCAGGCGGGCGGTGGCGAGCGCCGGGCCCGCTTGCCAGTGGAGCGCGAACGCATCGGCATGCCCAAGCGGTGCGACAGTGCTTGAAAACCACTCACCGTTCAGCTTGACTGCGCAAGCGGCGCGTTGAATCAGCGGGCGGTCACCGGCAAGCAACGAGAAGGTGCCGGCCTGCTGGTCGGCGAGCGGCTTCAGGTCCAGATCGCCGTCAGTCTAGCGTGAGATTAGGCGCCCGCTGCCGCCGGACCCGGCCGAAGGGCTTGCGTCCCTCCAGGGCCTGGATAAAGAGGTAGATATGCCGGGCGGCCTGGGTATCGAGCCCGCCGAGCCAGATCGGATGCATCTTGAGCTTGGCCGCCAGCAAATCCCGGACCTCGCGGGCCTCCTCATTACGACGTTCGGTGAGGTCCTGCAAACGTCTTTCCCCTTTGCGAGGCGTCCGCAGCCCCGCGCGCCGCGTTCACCCACATGAGGTGACGGTAAGCGCAAATTCAGCCGCTAATTATTAGCCGTGGCTCCGCAAAAAGCAATCAGGCGCGCAGATCAGTGTCCCCGTGACTGGACGATCAGTTCGTCCATCCAAGGCGGGACCATCACGTGCACGGGCACTCTGTTCGGGCCGGCCACGAGCAGGAAATCGCCTCGCTCAGCAATCTCGAGATAGCCGACCTGCCGCTCCGTCAGATTGAATGCTCTTTGTAACTTCACGGCCTCCGAGTGCTTCTGGCAGCCCAGCAGAAGGATGCTGGGGTTCGTGGCGAGAACTGCGCCATCCTTGGTTTCAAAGAAGTCCCCCGGATTTTGGCTGACCAGGATCAAGCTGCCGCCGTATTTCCGGATGCGACGTGCGAGACGAATCAGAAAGCGGCGGATTGGCTCCTGCTCCAGAAGCAAGCCAACCTCATCGATGAGAAGGTGCCGCGGCCGCCGATCGCGCCGCAGCGCCGTCCACAGCCAGTTCGCCAGGATGAGGCAGGCTGGTGGGATGAGCTCCCCGCTGAGATCGCGGAGGTTGAAGCCGACGATTGGGGCGCCTAAGTCGACATTCGTGGGGGCGCTGAAAAGACGTCCGAGTTCGCCAGTGACCCAACGGCGAAGGATGGTGCTGGTTCGGGAACCTGGGTGCCTGACCTCCAGCTCCCGCCAAATATCCCCAAGCACAGGCGTCCCCTCAGCTTTGGAGATCACCAGACGGGTGATCGCATCGAGTTGCGCCCGCTCGACCTCATCAAGTTTCCCGCACATCAAGCCGATGAGGTCGAGCACATCACCAAGCTGGTCGGTAGGTTCGTCGGAATCCACGGTGAACAGCAACGGATCCAGCACATTGATGGCGTGGCCGGAACCCGCGGCGAGTTCGAAATAGCTACCGCCCAGGGCGCGGATCATGCCACCGTACTCAGCTTCGGGGTCCAGGAGGATGGCGCCGATGCCACGCGTAAACCCGCTGAGGACGACCGAAGCCGCCGCGTAGCTCTTTCCCGCCCCCGACTGTGCGAGCACCATGATGTTTGCATTCGTGAAGCGTTCTTCATCAAACGGATCGAAGACGCAGAGCCCGCCGGTCTCCTTGTTGTAACCCCAGTAGTGCCCGGTCGGATCGGCTAGATCCTCCTGCAGCCAGGGCATCATTGTCACCAGCGCACTCGTGTGCAAGATTTGCTCGCGGGAGAGCAGGTCGGTGCCCAGTGGCCATGAGGAAAGCAGCGCCTGCCGCATCTCGAAAAAGGGCTGCACCGGGTGGAGCATCATCCGCCGACAACTCGCGCGCAGCGCGTCGGCCTGGCTGCGCAGCTCAAGCGGGTCGTCGGCACCGATGGTGAGATAGAAGCTGACAGCAAACGCCCTCTCTTCGTTGCGAGCCAACGCCTGGTGCATGCTCAGCGCATCGGGCAACGTGCCGATCGTGGCCCGGTCGACCGCGCCTGATTCCAGCGTCGCCATGTCGTCGGCGCGCAGGTCGCGAATTCGGCGATGGAGAAGCGTGAGCATCCGGTCGGTCTCAAGAGGCATGACGTGGATGCCGACGTGCAGCTCGCCTTTAAAGGCCAAGAGTGGCAGAAGCCAGCCGGGCTCAATCTCCTCGCCCGGATAGCGATTCACTACGAACGATGTGTAGTGTCGGCCCCGTAGTTCGAGACTGTCGGTCCGGTGCGTAAACACCTGCTGCATCGGACTGTGCTCAGGTCCGCCAATCCGGTGGTCACCGTAAAGTTCCCCAATCAGGCGCGCGAGCGCTGCGTCATCGAGGACCTGTCCCTTGACCCCAATGCGGCGCAATTGCTCGAGCAGCGACTGGGTACGGTTGCGAAGGGGTGCGCCAAGATCCGACGCGACGAATCCGGGCTGATCATTCGATCGATTGAAGCGAAACAGGAGGGTACGAAGCAAGTGCTGTCCTGGATCGATGGGTGCCAGCACGATGAAGATCTCGCGCTGAAACACTGGCGTGTCCTGGAGGTGGGAGTTGATGAAGCTCCGGGTCAACGCCGCGAGATAGCTTCGGTGTTCCGGAAAAGCGCTAGCGTCCGGCTCGCTGACGTCGCCCGCCAGAACCCGGCGAACGCGCACATAGAACTGGAACGGCCCGCTTTGCGCATGTAGTAGGTCGCGGAAGGCCTGAACAGACCGCAGCTGCTGATCGGTGGCAAGCCCCTCAAAGTTCAGGGATGAGGTGGCGATGACCGACCGGGGCGCTCCGTCGCGAAGATGGAGGAGTCCATCGTGGACTCCAGAGACCTCATCGCCGAAGCCAGCCCGACGGAAGAGGGCTACCACCGGGTGACTCAGTCGGTGCTCAGTGTCAGCACGAAGGTCGAGCTGGCGATTGCTGCCGAATAGATCTCCTCATCGGTTTGGGGAATGGCAAGCAGGATACTCGCCAGCTTGCTACCGCCTGTGTTGATGCCGTGCTCCACCTGATCGACCGGAGTTCCCTGCTCTGTTCGGAGGCCGATGACCAGCACATCCTTGCCAAGCATGATGGGCGCAGGGAGTGGCTGGTCGGCGAGTGTGGTCGCCTTGGTCACGCTGGCGACGGCCATCACATCCACGCGGTCGCCGGGCTTCAGGACTCCGCCGACGGCTGCCGCTGGTGCAACTGGTAAGCCGATGATCCGATAACCGGCAGGCATCTCGAGACCAGAGCCAAGCATCGCTGCGTTCTTGGCGGGGGCCACCTGACGGGTGTCGACAAACTGACCTTCGAGGATGGGAACCGAGACGACCTGGCCAACCGCCTGGTCCACCGTCTTCAGCACTTCGTGGTTGACCGAAGCCGGGTTGATCCGCCTTAGGCTGACGTCGGCGTCTTGAATGCGCGTTCCGACGGATAGGTCGCGGGCGGCGATGACGGCCGTGGCCTGGCGCGTTTGTGAGTAATAGAAGAAACCGGCAACTCCAGATAGCAGCACGAAGATCACCAGATACAAGCTGCGACGCATTCGCCCCTCCTAGCCGCTCTGCGCGGCAAAGTTAACCGTAACCGAAAAGCTTGATGCGATTGCATAGGAGGCAAGGTGGCCGTCGGGAAACCGAGTCTCGACCGATAGAGTGACGGGAACGATGTAATCCTGTGGCTGCGCGCTCACAATCCGGTCGGGGGCGTTCCACTGTAGTCGCATTGGCTCGCCGGCCGAGTGACTGGCGCCCACGGTTGTCCCGCTGTTGCCAGGCGTGTCCAGTACGCCACCGTCTAATCGCCAGCCGATCAGTCGTGACTGTCCAAATCCGCCGCGCGCCCCGTCGATAGTGAGCTGACCTTCACGAATTACGACAAGATGAATGGTCAATGTGGTAAGGGCGCCGCGGAGGGCATCGATGTGGCGAAAGGCCGCGGTCGATGTTGCAGGGGTTGACCCAACCGATGGCACAACCGCAACGGCGACCTGGGGCGGCACATAGCTCCGCGATGGTCGGGCCCTTGCGGTAATGCTGGTGTGATTGCGGTCCTTGACTGGCCGTCGCCATAGTCGAGGACCCAGCGGGTCACCGACCAATCCTCGATCGCCATGCTCAGGTAGAGGTTGAGATCCTGGGTGAGCCGACTGTTGAGGATGCCCGATATAACGGTGGGCGATCCGACCGTGGCAACCGCTGGAGATGCGAAGACCCGGAGGTCGAGGTCGAGGCGCGCAGCCGCGTCGGCGAGGGCCGGCTGGTCGACTGGGCTGCGGGTCGGGCTGGCACACATCGTGGTCGTCGTGCCGAAATTCGGTGATGGCGTGTTGCTTGAAGGCGCGTTAATCTGGACGCCGGTAGCTCGCTCGAAGACATAGACGGCCCAGATCCACGGGCACGAAGAACTCGCGATCGGTTCAGGAACCCATTCCGAGAAGAATGGCGACTGATGACCGGACCCGGTTGGTGCCGGATACGTGAGCGTGGAGTTACTAACCTGCGCATAGACGAAGGCGTGCCCCGCATAGCCGGAAACGGCGGTGATGGAAACCGTTGTCGAGGTCCCGGTGTTGCCGCGGCCATCGGTAGCGGCAACACCAAGCCAACAAAGGTTGACGCAAAGCGCCAGGAAAATCTTGATGATGACGCGCCTGCTCATACTCGGATCTCAGCATTGGCGGCGACCGTCAGCTCGACCGTGCGAACGCCAATCCAGCCGAGCACGCTGAATCGGTGTGGTACATGGATGCGTGCGCAGACCGCCGGCCGATCCAGCGTCATGCCTGTGTAGGGATCGCGGGCTGGGACTCGATTGATCACGGTGATATCGGCTCCGGACGTGATTGCTTCCGGTGAGGAAATGTCAGGCAGACCATCGAGGTTGCGCAGCAGATACTCGCGGGCCGTGAGGGCGGCATTGGTCGGATCGAGCTGAAGCCGCCCGGTGCGGCTGTAATACTCGGAATCAATGGCCATCGCCGCGGTGACTGTCGCCAGGTCGACGGCGTATCGGAGTCGGAGCTTCTGCATCTGCAGGGTCGCCACGTCGACGGCAAGTGCGAAAACCAGCATCAGGGTCGGTATCAGCACCACCGCGTAGAGGACGCTTTGGCCGCGTGACCGGCTCAATGGTTGACCTCGCCACGGCCAACGTAGCTCGATATCAGGGTCAGGTCGCGACTGAACAGGAAGGGAATTGCCAGCTGACGGCGGCTGACGAGCTGCACGGTTATGGGCTGGCCCCAGCGAACGTACGACGGTGTGATCCTGACCTGGACCCGCGCCGGATCGAGCCCGGCCGCCCGCAGCTCTACGCCGATCCGGTCACGAACCAACGCGTCGTCTTCACCGCGCTCGCCGGCCACGCGCGCACCAATCGCGGCAGCCGACTGCTGGCCGATCCAAACATGGATCAGGCTGCCGAGCTCGATGATGCCAAATAGGACCGGCAGTAGCATGAAGGCGACGGCGAGCATGGCCTGGAGCGTTTCCTGGCCGCCCTGCCGCTTCCGATGGGGTCTGCTCAAGAGGTCTGCGTCAGCCGCTGCACCATCTGGCCGATCTTGGCAACCAGCCCGTTATTCCAGGCCATGATGCCCACCACCAGGGTGCCGAGGATGATGGCTGCCCCAATGACC
>WNGO01001936.1_pt1 | contig 13303 bp, 11 predicted proteins | sample 5400511 | NCBI WGS metagenome assembly WNGO01 (sample SAMN13153380, study PRJNA577476) | soil metagenome | isolation source: 20 cm soil or saprolite under Garry oak tree replicate 2 | place: USA:California | collected 2016-06-15
CTCGCCGAGCGCGACCCCGGTGCCGCTGCCCGGCTTCATCGCAACGACAGGCGCCGCATCGTGCGGGCTCTCGAGCTGACCGAGCTCGGCTCATCGTTGCGGCCGGCTACCGACCGGCTCTGGGCGTCCGAGCCGCGCCACCCTACGTTGATCTTCGGCCTCGACGTTCCCCGTGACGTCCTGACGGAACGAATCGAGCAGCGGGCACGCTCGATGTTCGCCGCCGGGGTCGTCGACGAAGTGCAGGCCGCACTCGCCGGACCGATCTCGTCCACCGCGGCCCAGGCGCTCGGTCTCCGCGACGTTGCCGAGCTTCCGCACGAGCAGGCGTTCGAGACACTCGTCGTGCGCACACGGCGATATGCGGCCTACCAACGGAAGTGGATGCGACGCATCCCTGGCCTTGTTAGCGTCAACGCCGATCGTCCCGTGGGCGAGATCGCACATGAAATTGTCGAAGTGGCAAGCGCTGGGCAACGACTACCTGCTGGTCGAGCAGGCTGAGCTCGCGCAACCGCTGACGCCGGACGCCGTTTCGGAGCTCTGCGACTACCACTACGGCGTCGGGTCGGACGGCCTCCTCGAGGTCGTGTCCGCCGACGGTGCGGAGGCCGAGATCCGCATCTGGAATCCCGACGGCTCGATCGCCGAGCTCTCGGGCAACGGCGTGCGCATCGTCGCGGCCTGGCTTGCGCGTAGGTCGGGCGCCGAGCGAGTCGCGGTCACGATCGGAGCGCGCACGGTCGAAGCGGTGGTCGGCAGTGACGGCGACATCGCGCTCGATGTCGGACCGGTCGAGGTGGGGGAGATGGAGACGCTCGACCTCGGTGACGAGCTAATCGAATTCACTCCCGTGTCGGTCGGCAACCCTCACGCAGTCGTGCGCCGCGAACCGGAACGTGGAGAGGTGCTCCGGCTGGGGCCGCGCATCGAGCGTCACTCGCGCTTCCCCGATCGGACCAACGTGCAGCTCGTTCGCGTCGACGGCCCGCACGACCTGACGGTCGGCGTCTGGGAACGTGGCGCGGGCGAGACGCTGTCGTCTGGAACGAGCTCGCTTGCGGCCGCAGCGGCCGCCGTGGCGAACGGCTGGTGCGAGAGCCCGGTCGCGGTCCACCTTCCGGGCGGCGACCTCCTCGTCGAGCTCGACGCGGACGGAAATGCCCGCCTGACGGGACCGGCCGAAGAGATCTGCCGGATCGAACTGGTCTAGAGGCCGTGCTCGCGTAGAGCGTCGTTCAGGCTGACCTTGAGATCCGTCGCCTCGCTCCGCCAACCGATGATCAGTGCGCAGGCGAGGTGATACGTGCCGGCGGGAAAGTCCTTCGGTCGTGTGCCCGGAACGACGATCGCGCGGGGCGGCACGAAACCCCGGTGCTCGACGGGAGCGTCGCCGGTGACGTCGATGATCGGCACGGACGACGTCAACGACACGTTCGGCCCGAGCACTGCGCCCGCACCGACACGCACGCCTTCAGTGAGGATCGCGCGCGAGCCGATGAACGCGCCGTCTTCGACGATGACTGGCCGCGCACCGGGCGGCTCGAGCACTCCTCCGATCCCGACACCGCCGGCGAGATGCACGTCTGCACCGATCTGTGCTCCGGACCCGACCGTCGCCCAGGTGTCCACCATCGTCCGCGGGCCGACCCACGCGCCGATGTTGACGTAGCTCGGCATCATCACGACCCCCGGCGAGAGGTAGGCGCCGTAGCGGGCGACGGCGGGCGGGACGACCCGCACGCCGAGCTTGTCGTAATGGTGCTTGAGCGGAATCTTGTCGTGGTATTCGAAGGGCCCGACCTCCTGCGGCTGCAGCTCCCGAAGGCGGAAGTACTCGAGGATCGCCTCCTGCGCCTCGGGGTTCACCCGCCAGTCGTCCCCGTCCGGCTCGGCAACCCGCAGCTCGCCGCGGTCGAGCGCCCCGATCAGCTCCTCGACGCGCTCGGCGTTCACAGCACCTCCTCGAGGATCTCGGCTGCGCGCCGGCACTCCGCCTCTGTGGGAACGAGCGCCAGGCGCCAGTAGCCTTCGCCGGCGGCACCGAAGAAGGTTCCGGGAGACACGATCAGCCCGTGCTCGAGCAAGCGCGCGGCGAACGCGTCCGACGGTTCGCCGCCGGGAGCCTCGAGCCAGAGGAACATCGTCGCTTCGCTGCCGGTGACACGTATTCCCTTGCGTGCAAGTGTCGGGAGCAGCGCGTCACGCTTGAGTCGATAGGCGGCGCGCGTGCGTTCGACGTGATGCTCGTCACTCCAGGCGACAACCGATGCGCGCTGGACGAACTCCTGCGGCGCCGTCCCGACCGACGGCCTGAACTGCTTGAGCGCGGCGATCAGATCCGGGCTCGCCGCGACGAACCCCGAGCGATAGCCGGTCATCGACGATCGCTTGCTGAGCGTGTTGAAAACCGCGACGTTCCCCCGAGTGCGCACTTCGAGCGCGGAATGCGGCGCCACGTCGAACCAGAGCTCGGTGTACGCCTCGTCCGCGGCGAGCAGGAATCCGTGCTCTGCGGAGAGGTCGGCGAGGCGCTCGAGGAAGTCGAGCGGTGCGACGGCTCCGGTCGGATTGTTCGGATAGTTGATCCACACGATCGCCGCCTGCCGCCACGTGGCTACGCCGACAGCGTCGAGGTCCGGCAGGAAGCCGTTTCCCTCGAGCAGGGGCAGCTGCAGCACATCCGCTCCTGCGAAAGCCGCGCCGCGGTCCGGCACCGGATAGCCGGGCTGCGTCGTGACGACGAGTCTCCTGTCGCCGTCGCGATCGATCAGGATCTGCGCGAGCAGGAAGATCGCCTCTTTCGATCCGTACGTCGGAACGATCTCGGTGTCGGGATCGAGCTCCACGCCGAAACGCCTCGAGCACCATCCGGCGACAGCTGATCGCAGCTCGGGCAATCCCTCCGCGAGTGGATACGTCGAGATCTCCGTGATGCTCTCGGCGAGTGCCTGCCGGATCATCGGATCGGTGGGCTCCCGGGGATCGCCCTTGCCGAAGTCGATCAGTTCGACGCCCTGGGCGACGAGCCGGCGTTTCGCCGCTTCGAGCTTCACGAAGGGATACGTTCCGGTCGCCGTGAGGGCGGGGGAGAGGGAAAGCGGCGCCATGGTGGGATTCTGCCGAGTTGCCATAATCCGTCCGTGACCCAACGCCAGCCGGACCCCGCGCTCGAGCGCGGGTTCATCGTCGCGGTGCTGGCCCAGGGAGTCGATTCCGAGGGTGAGCTGGCCGAGCTTCGCGAGCTCGCGGACACGGCGCTCGTGGAGCCGATCGGCGAGCTCGTCCAGCACCGCCCGCGCCCGGAGCGCCGCACCTACCTCGGTAAGGGGAAGCTCGAGGAGCTCAAGCGCTCCTACGAGGAAGCCGGCGCGGAAGTGCTCCTGGTGGACGACGAGCTCGACCCCGTCCAGCAGCGAACGCTCGAGGACACCCTCCAGGCGCGCGTCGTCGACCGAACACAGCTGATCCTGGACATCTTCGCCCAGCACGCGAGGAGCGCCGAGGGCAAGCTCCAGGTCGAGCTGGCGCAGCTCGAGTACAACCTGCCGCGCATGCGGGGCCTGTGGCAGCACCTCGAACGCCTCGGGGGTGGCATGGGCTCCCTTGGAGCGGGCGTGGGGACACGAGGGCCCGGCGAATCGCAGCTCGAGACAGACCGACGCATCGCACGCCGCCGCGTCACGCTTCTCCGCAGACGGCTGAAGGACCTCGGCAAGCAGCGCGACGTTCGACGCAAGGAGCGTCAGCGCTCCGAGGCGCCGACCGTCGCGCTGGCCGGCTACACCAACGTCGGCAAGTCGACGCTTCTCAATGCCTTGACCGAGGCAAACGTCTCCGTCAACGATCGTCTCTTCGAGACGCTGGACCCGACAACGCGCTCATTCGAGCATGACGGGCGCCGCTATCTCGTCACGGACACGGTCGGCTTCATCCGCCGCCTGCCGACGCAGCTCGTCCAGGGATTCGCGGCGACACTTGAGGAGACGCTCGTCGCCGACCTCATCCTCCTCATCGTCGACGCCTCTGTACCAGACGATCGCCTCGACGAGCAGGAAGCAGCCGTCAGGGCAGTGCTGCACGAGATCGGAGCCGACGATCTGCCGCTCGAGATGGTGGTGAACAAGATCGACGCGGTCGACGCTCTGCGCCGCCGCAGGCTCGCGAATCGATTCCCCGACGCCGTGCAGATCTCAGCTCTGACGGGCAGAGGACTCGACAAGCTGCGTACGCGCATCGCAGAACGCTTCGCAGATCGCTTCGAAGCCGTCCATCTCTTCATTCCCTATGAAGACGGCGGAAAGCTCGCCGAGCTCTACGCACTCGGCGCGCCGATCGACGAGCGCGAAGACCAGGAGCGCGGTGTCCAGGTTCGTGCGCGGCTGCCACACCGCGAGGTGCGTCGCTTTGCTCCGTATCTCGTCGCCGAGGCGCGCGAGTTGCCAGTCAGGCACGCGCGTTGATCGAGCTGCCGATCCAACGCTTACGGAAGAACGCGGTCGTTCCCGAGCACGCCTACGCCGGAGATGCAGGCCTCGACCTCTCGGCCTGTGAACGCGTCGAGCTCCGACCGGGCGAGCGAGCGCTCGTCGGCACTGGGCTCGCGGTTGCAATCCCGGAGGGTTACGCGGGCTTCGTCCAGCCCCGTTCGGGGCTCGCTGCCCGTCACGGCCTCACGGTGGTCAACTCGCCCGGGCTCGTCGACTCCGGCTACCGCGGCGAACTCCGTGTCGTATTGCTCAACACCGACGCGACAGAACCCTTTCTCGTCGAGCCCGGGATGCGAATCGCACAGCTCGTCGTCCTGCCGATCCCGGAGGTGGAGCTCGTCGAGGTGGAGGAGCTTCCATCGAGCGAGCGCGGCGTGCGCGGCTTCGGATCGTCTGCGAGCTGATGACCGCGGAGCCGCGCATTCGGGTCTCTGCGATCCTGAGTTGGAAGGGACGCGTGCTCCTCTGCCGGCACGAGAAGCCGGGCAAGGAGTACTGGCTCCTGCCTGGCGGAGGCGTCAACAGTGGCGAGAGCCTCGTCGACGCGCTGCACCGCGAGCTCGCAGAGGAGATCGGGATCGACGATCAGCTGCCGGTGGAGGGTCCTGTCGCGATTGTCGATTCGATCGGCCCGCAGAGCAGCTTCGTGCCGAAGCACGTCGTACACATCATCTTCGCGGGCGATCTCGGCGGGCGATCGCTCGAAGCCGTCACGTCGCAGGACGCCGCGGTGCGCGGTCACAGCCTGTTCGAAGTCGCCGATCTCGACGGTGTCGTCTTGCACCCACCGATCCAGCGTTTCCTCAGCCGCTGGCAGCCCGGCGACCCTGCCGTCTATCTCGGCGCACTGTGGGCTCCTTGATCCCGCTTCGGCTCAGCCTCGTCACCCGCCCGCGCAATTTCCACCGCTAGGCTCGCCGTGAGGGTGGCGGGCAGTATCCCCACCCTTGAGGGTGGGGGTGCGCCGGTCAGCGGCGGCCGCCGCCACGGGTTGCTGCCCGCCGCGCAGAAACCGCATGGGCCTCGGCTTCGAGCTCGTCGGCGAGAGGGTCGAGCTCCGGCGCCTCGCCGTGGCGATACGCGAGGGCCTGTGTGAGCAGCCAGTCGGCGAGCCAGGGATTCCGGGGCAAAAGCGGGCCGTGGAGGTACGTGCCCAGGGCACGCCCGACGCGGCAACCCTCTCGGCCGCTCTCGCCGTCATTCCCGAACCCGGCCACGACGCGGCCGAGCGGTTCGGCACCCGCATCCAGGTGCGTGCGGCCGGCGTGGTTCTCGAAGCCCGCCAGGGTGCGGTGCACACCGGGCTCGAGCTCGCACTCGAGCAGGACGTCGCCGATCATGCGCGTATCGCCGGCGACGGTGTCGAAGGGGAAGACGCCGATTCCCGGGAGCTCGGCCCCGTGGAGATCGCGATAGGAGCGGCCGAGGAGCTGGTAGCCGCCGCACACCGCGAGCAAGGCCGCGCCCGCCGCCGCCGCCTCACGCACACCGTCCGCTTTCGCAACCAGGTCATGTGCGACGAGCGCCTGCTCGCGGTCCTGCCCGCCGCCGATGTAGAGGAGGTCGTGCTCGCCCGGTTCCAGCGCGTCGCCGACGGAGACGGATTTCACCTCGAGCTCGTGGCCGCGCCAGGCTGCGCGACGTGACAGCACTGCGATGTTGCCGCGGTCCGCGTAGATGTTCAGGTAGTCCGGGTACAGATGCCCGACGACGATCCTCATGCGGCGCGCTCCCAGTAGGGCCTGACGAAGCCGCGGTCGCCAACGATCTGCCGTAAGGCCAGCATCGCCGTGTAAGTGGGGAGGACCACGAGCTCGCCTCCGGCAGGGGTGAGCTCGAGGCCACGATCGAGCGCGGCTTCGAGCGATGGCACCACGTCGATCGCGTCTGAGTCCAGCCCTCCGTACTTGAACCTCAAGCCGAGCTCCGCGGCGCGGTCCCCGGTTGCGACCAGCCGCGTGAGCCCTGGAATGAGCGGCTCGAAGTCCACGTCCCAGATCCACGAGACATCGCGGCCGTCGGCAATCGCGTCGTTCAGCGCGATCACCGCTGTAGCCGGCGCGCCGCCGTCGACGATGGTCCGCACCGCCTCGTTCGCGCCTGCGGGATTCTTGATCAGCAGGATGAGCAGCCCGCGGTCGCCGACGCTGATGCGCTCGAAACGCCCGAAAGCGGCTGTGAACGACTCGATGCCCGCGACGATCTCGTCCAACGACGCGCCCAGGCTCAGCGCGAGCGAGGCGGCGGCGAGCGCGTTGTACACGTTGTATAGGCCGGGCACGCGCAGCCGGACGGCCGACGTTCCGGCGGGCGAGACGAGCTCGAACGACACCGACTCGAGGCCGTGCAGCTCGATCTCGCGCGCGACGACGTTCAGCGGAGGACGGCTGTGGCCGCAAGCCGGGCAGCGGTAGTCGCCGAGATGGCCGACGTACGCCGCGAGGTACTCGTACGGAGCTCCGCAGCGAACGCAGTACTTGGAGTCCGCAGCATGTTGCAGGGACCGCCGCGCCGCCGAGGGATCGTCCACCCCGAAGACGAGCGCGTCCGGCCGCTCCCGCGCGAGCTCGCCGACCTGCGGATCGTCGCCGTTGACCGCCAGCGACGCGTCCTCGGGGAGAGAGCGCACTGCCGAACGCCACCCCTCCGCGACGTGCTCGAGCTCGCCGTAGCGGTCGAGCTGGTCGCGAAAGAGATTCCCGAGGCAGACGGCCTTCGGTTTGACACGCATGAGGATCTCGGGCAGTGCCGCCTCGTCCACCTCGAAGAGGCCGAGCTCGGCCGCGCGTGCGTCGAGGAGCGTCGAGGCCACCCCCGAGACGAGGTTCGCGCCGGAGCGGTTGTGCGCCAGGCGAAAACGCTCACCGAGAATGCTCGCCGCCATCGCCGCGGTCGTCGTCTTGCCGTTCGTCGCGGAGATCACCGCCGAGCCGAGCGGCAACCTCGCGGCGAGGCGGTCGATCGCTCCGGGATCGAGCTTCCAGATCAACTTTCCGGGGACCGTCGTGCCGCCGCCGGTTCGGGCCAGACGGGATAACCGGCCCGCCGCCCGCGCGACGGCGATCTCGGCGGCGAGCGGAATCGAAACGCGCAAAGCAGGGAGAGGCTACCGAGCAGCGCCGATCCCTCGGAGGGGTGAACTTCGGGGCGCGCTACCGCAAAAGGGTGAGGTACGTCACCCGGGTGCTCCCTACGGTGCGGTTCGTCAACTGCGGCGCGAGAGGAGATTCATGAGGACCGGAGGTCATCGGCGGGACGTGCGTGCGAGCGCACTCTGGGGTAGCGGCAAGCGCGGGACGGGATCGCGCTCGAACGCGCTCTGGGGCAATGGAAAGCGACGCACGGCACTGCTCGCGACGCTGGTTCTGACTCTTGTGGTGCCGCTCGGGGCTGCTGCCGTCCCGGGCCCGAAGAGCGTTCAGGCGTTCGTCGCACCTGGGCTCCTGTCCTCGGCTCAGACGCGACCCGGCGACACCTTCTCGGTGATCGTCCAGGGCAAAGGTGGCAATCAGGCGGCACACGCGGTGGCCGACGTCCTCGGCGTCTCACTCAAGACGGCCCGAACCTTTACTTCGATCGACGGCGTTGCAGTCGACCTCACGGGCACGCAGATCCTCGCTGTCGCTGCCGACAAGCACGTGACCGCGATCACCGCGGACGCACGAGTCCGCCTCTCGGCGCTCGCTCCCACGAACGAGAAGTGGCCGTTCGTCACCGGCGTGCAGAAGTACTGGGCGAGCGGCACGAACCCGGCAGCACCTGCCGCGACGATCGCGGTCGTCGACTCCGGCATCGACGCTACTCGGCCCGAGTTCGCCGGCCGAATTGCGGCGGACGTCAATCTCACCACGCTTCCCGGAAACTCACCGGGCGACGGGCGCGGCCACGGAACGTTCGTGGCCGGAATCGCCGCGGGCGACCTTGCCGGCCATAGCGGCGCAGCTCCTGGGGCGAAGATCGTCTCGCTCGACGTGATGGACGACCAGGGGATGGCTCGGACGAGCGACGTCATCGCCGCCGCCGACTGGATTCTCGCGAACAAGGCGAAGTACGGGATCCGCGTCGCGAACTTCTCTCTGCATTCGTCGGTCGCCAACAGCTTCATGTACGACCCGCTCGACAAGGCGGTCGAGCGGCTCTGGTTCAACAACGTGGTCGTCGTTGTGGCCTCAGGCAACTACGGCAGCCCGACAGGACCGAGCGGCGTTCCCTACGCGCCCGGCAACGACCCGTTCGTGATCACCGTCGGCGCAAGCGACACGGGCAAGTCCGTATCGACCAACGACGACGTCGCGGCACCCTGGTCGGCTTACGGCTACACGCTCGACGGCTTTGCAAAACCTGACCTCGCGGCCCCCGGCCGCTACATGGTCGGCCCGGTCCCCGTAACGGCGACGCTCTATTCGCAGCGCCCCGACCACGTCGTCGAGCCCGGCTACATGGAGCTCTCCGGCACGTCCTTCTCGGCGCCGATCGTAAGCGGCGTCGCCTCGCTCATCGTGGGCCGGCATCCCGAGTACACGCCGGACCAGGTCAAGGGCGCGCTGATGCTCGGCACGAAGCCGATGCCACAGGCGGCCGGCCTGTCCGAGGGCACCGGCGAGGTCAACGCCGCACGATCGATCGAGATTCAGAATCCCCCGAACCCGAACCTCGCGCTCGACGCCTTCATCGTCAGCGACCCCGCCGCCGGAACGCCGGTCTTCGACGCGGCGAGCTGGGCGGCCAAGGCGAAGCTGGACGCCTCCTGGGCGGCGGCCTCTTGGGCCGACGCGTCCTGGGCGGCAGCGTCCTGGTCGGCCGCGAGCTGGGCGGCGGCCTCTTGGAGCTCCGCCAGCTGGGCATCGGCCTCCTGGGCGGACACCGCCGCGGCGGCAGCCTCCTGGGCGGACCTGAGCCTCGGAAGCGCTTCGTGGGCGGACAACGCGGGCGGCGAGACTCCGGCCCCCAACGCCGGCGAGATCGACCAGGCCGAGCTCGCAGCCATCCTCGCAGGCACGTTGGATCCCTAAGCGCATGCAGGACTCGGGGTCACCCGTTCGGGGGAACCGATCGAGTGTTCCCCGAACGGGGGATGCCTCCCTGCCGGGCCGCTTCTACGTTCCGCGGTGGGCTTCTCTTCTGCGGCCCACCGTTCGAGGCGTGGTGAAGGAGAACCTGCGATGAAGGACCGCACCAGGGCATGAGCGCAGTGCCTACCGATATTTCGCGCACCGCCGAGCCCGGCCCGGGGCGAGACAGAGGGCTCCCCCGAAACGCGCGGATCTACTTCGCCGCGGTCGCGATCACGGCCGGCGGGGTGACGCTGCCGTTCATCGGCCGGCTCCAGACCACGCACGAGTGGCCGGCGTTCCTCATCCTCGCGTCCGCGGCCGCCATCGCCCGCTTGTTCGTCGTCCGTACGCCGGCCGACCAGGCGTACCACACCGACATCGTCTTCCTGATCCCGGCAGCACTGATCCTGCCGCCGGAGCTCCTCGTGCTCGTCGCAATCGTCCAGATGGTGCCGGAGTGGCTGAAGATGCGCTATCGCTGGTACCAGCAGACCTTCAACATCCTCGACTACTCGCTCTCGGCCATGGCGGCGTGGTTCGTCGGCCGTTGGCTGATTCTCGAGCACGCAGGGATCACGAACGGAGCGCTGCGGCTTTCGCTGGCGGGCCTCGCAGCCTGCGTCGTCTTCGTCGCCGTCAATCACGTCTTGCTCGCGGTGATGCTCAGGCTCGCCCGCGGCTTCACGCTGCGTGAGACGGGCCTGTTCGACGCCGAGTACGTCGCCACCGATCTCGTGCTCGCGGCTCTGGGCGTCGCCGTCTACGCCTTCTGGCAGACGAACCCCTGGCTCGTCCCGTTCGCGCTGACTCCTCTGTTCCTGATCCACCGGTCGCTGAGCGTCCCGGCACTGCAGGCCGAGGCGCGCGTGGACCCGAAGACGGGGCTCTTCAACGCCCGCCACTTCGCCGTTGCGCTCTCCGAGGAAATCGGACGCGCCCGCCGCTTCGAGCGCCCGATGTCGCTGATCATGGCCGACCTCGATCTCCTGCGCGACATCAACAACACCTACGGTCACCTCGCCGGCGACGCCGTGCTGAAGGGAATCGCAGAAGTCTTCCGGGCCCAGCTCCGTCACTACGACGTTCCGGCCCGCTTCGGAGGAGAGGAGTTCTCGATCCTCCTGCCCGAGACACCTCCCGATCAGGCGATGGAGATCGCGGAGAGGATCCGCCGCGCGGTTGCCGAGCGCACGTTCGACATCGAGACCTCGAGCGAGCCGATCCGTGCCACCGTCTCGATCGGAGTCGCCGGCTTCCCGAAGGATGGCACCGACGCGAACGAGCTCATCCACCAGGCCGACCTCGCCGTCTACCGCGCCAAGCTGCAGGGACGTAACCGCGTTCTGAACGCGAGCTCGGAGCCACTGCTGGTTCCAGCGGATCGCTCGACGCGCCTGATCGCCGTCCCGGAGGACGGAGACCATCACGCGCCGCTCCCAACGGCGACCCAGGTCCAGCCTCTCGAGGAACGCCGGGAGGTGCGCCATCCGCGCCCACACGCCGTCCACGGCCCGCGCTTCCTCTCACTCGACCGGCGCCTGAGCCTGATCGTCGGTCTCGTCAGCGCGATCGGTGTCGGGGCGGGCGTCATCGGCCTCACGTTCTCGTGGACAACCAAGGACCTCCTGGGCCTGCTCACGGTGGTCGGGCTCGTCGGAGTGGGGCAGGCTCTCGCGCTCGAGGCCGACGAAGGATCCGCCGTGCTCTCGGTCAGCGCCGTGGGCTGTCTCGCGGCAGCTTCGCTCTTCGGCTTCCGAGCGGCATTGCCACTCGCGCTCGCAAGCGTGGCCGTCGAGTGGAGTGCACGCCGCGCGCCTCTGCACAACGTCCTCTTCAACGTCGGCGCCCTGACCCTCGCGTCGCTCGCCGCGGCGAGCGTGTTCAAGATCGCGGCCTTCTTTCCGAACGGCACCGCCCACGAGCTGGCCGCCTCCGGCCTCGGGTTGCTCGCCGGCACGGCCTACTTCGTCGTCAACATGGGCCTCGTCTCGCTCGCGCTCGCGGTGCAGGGACACGAGCGCTGGTGGTCGGTCTTCAGGGAACGCTTCGCCTGGCTCCTGCCGCACTACCTCGTCTACGGCTTCATCGGCGGCGTCATGGCGCTGGCGTACGAGGCAGTCCAGCTGCTCGCACTCGCCGTGTTCGCGGTGCCGCTCCTGCTCATGCGGAAGACCCAGGAGGCGTACCTCAAGCACACGCAGCGCAGCGCCCAGAAGCTTCGCCAGGCTGCCGAGACGATCCAGTCCCAGAACGTGTCGCTCGAGCTCGCCAACAAGCTGTTGAAGGAGCGCTCGACGGCTGCCATGGAGTCGCTGTCAGCGACGGTGGATGCCCGCGATTCGTACACGGCCGGCCACTCGCGCCGAGTCCAGCAGCTTGCGCTGGCGATCGGCCGAGAACTGGGGCTCTCGCTCGCAGAGCTCGACCTGCTCGGCCACGCAGCCCTCTTCCACGACATCGGCAAGCTCGCGATCCCGGACTCCATCCTCCTGAAGCCTGCAAGCCTGACGCCGGACGAGTGGTCGCTGATGCAGCGGCACGCAGAGGAGGGGGCCCGCATCATCGACCGCCTGGGCTTCCTCAACGACGCCGTGCCGGCGATCCGCCACCACCACGAGCGCTTCGACGGCACGGGCTATCCGGACCGCCTGCTGGGCGAGGACATTCCGCTCGGCGCCCGCATCATCCACGTGGCCGACGCGCTGGACTCGATGCTGACCACCCGCATCTACCGTGCCGCCAGGCCCGCTGCGGAGGCCCTCCAGGAGCTCCGCCAGGCCGCAGGCACCCAGTTCTGCCCTCGCTGTGTCAGCGCCCTGGAGCGGATCCTGCCGCTCGAGAGCCTCCAAAGCGATACCGACAGGGCTCGCCTCACCCTCGTCGCTTCCTAACCGCCTTCACTCAGGCTTAACTTGCGTTCTTTCCAGAACGCTCTATCCTTCTTGTCATGGCTCGGAAACCGCCCTTCAGGGCGGTCGCGAAGATCGACCCCGACGCACTCGCCTCGTTCCAGGCCGGAATCCGGAAGAGGTACTCGAACGATCAGATCCTCGAGGAGCTGCGCGCATCCGCGGAGCGGCTCGGGCGCTCGCCGACGATGCGGGAGTTCGCGGCAGATCCCGAAACGGCCGTGCACCCGCAGACGGTGATCGAGCACTTCGGCAGTTGGAACGCGGCGAAGCGAGAAGCAGGGCTCGTGCCCCGTCGCTTCGCCACGCGCGAGGAGCTCGTCGGCCTCCTACGGGAGCTGGGGGAGGAGCTGGGCCGCGTGCCGACCGCGAAGGATCTCGACGCCAGACGGGGCTCGATGCCGTCGAAGTCCCTCTACTGGCACACCTTCGGCTCCCTCGCAGAGGCGCTTCGGGAAGCCGGCTTCGACGTGCCGATCGGGGAGGAGCGGCTCGAGCGGGCGGTCGAACAGGGAGCAACGCTCGCACGCAAGCTGAAGCGCCTGCCGAAGTTCGCGGACTGGGCAGCCGCACGTAGGAAGGACGATGGACTGCTGACCGAGTGGCAGGTGTACAGGATGTTCGACGCACGCCGGGGTGCTTGGTCGACGTTCCAGTTCCTGATCAAGGAGCGCCTCGACGAGGAAGGCGTGGGGGTCGGCTCCGACGGAAACCTCGGTTAGGCCTGTCGCGTCCCGGCCTCGGCCTCTTCGATCCCGTAATCGATGCTCGCGCCGGTGACCGTCATCAGCTCGAAGTCGTAGGACTCACCGGGGATCCACGGGTAGGAGACGGTGATCCGCTCGGCAGC
>WNGO01001937.1_pt1 | contig 13301 bp, 16 predicted proteins | sample 5400511 | NCBI WGS metagenome assembly WNGO01 (sample SAMN13153380, study PRJNA577476) | soil metagenome | isolation source: 20 cm soil or saprolite under Garry oak tree replicate 2 | place: USA:California | collected 2016-06-15
GATTAGCGGTGAATGCGATTGCGGGAAGGTCGCGTAATTCTGTCGTTAATCTTAGTGTGGCGCTTTACGTTGCCATGGCAGGGCTGAGGTCATTCGCACCGAATGTCTTGCATGCAATAATTGTCGGTTGTTTATATGCCTGAACAGGTATATAGATCTGCATGACACTCCGAAGTCTACAAAACGCGCTTGAAGCAAATCCCGGGAGGTTTCCACGATTTGTTTTGCCGGATGGTGATTACGTTCCTGCACACGCACACGTCACTGAAGTGGGGTATGTAGTCAGGAACTTCATCGATTGCGGCGGACTGACCGGGATGGAAGAAAAGGTCGTGCTGCAAACACATGTCGGCAGTGACGCCGATCATCGGCTTCGATCAGATCGCTTTGCAACAATCCTGCAGCTCGTAAGCCGCGTGATTCCAAGTGGGGACCTGGATGTAGATGTCGAATACGATTGCTGCGTCGTAGCGCAATATCCAATTGCTGAAGCCGCACCGGATGGCGAGCATCTAAACCTAATCTTGCAGCGCGGCCGGACACAATGTCGAGCGCGTGAGCGTCGTGAGAGCGAAACAGCAACCGGCTGTTGCGCCACGTCCGCAATTTGTTGTTAGCCGACATGGATCTGATCGAGATCTATCAGTGCTTTTGCGATCGCACGCGATTGCGCATTCTCCATCTCCTTAGAAGATCCCCTCTCTGCGTTTGCCATTTTCAGGACATTCTGGATGAGCCACAGGTTAAGATTTCAAAACATCTCGCTTACTTGCGCAGCCGAGGGATGGTGCGCACAAAGAAGGAACAGAATTGGGTTATCTATTCGTTGCCCGAACGCCGGGCGACCGAATTGGAGCGGAATCTAAAATGTTTACAGGACTGCGTCGAAACTGATGCAGCCTTCAAACGCGATATGGAAAAGCTTTCCAAACTTGCAAAGAACTGTTGTGAGCCGCGCAGCGTATTCAGGCGCGGTGTAAACGGAGGGAGGACAAATGCGAAAACAAAAAGTTCTGTTCATTTGCGTTCATAACAGTGCTCGCAGCCAAATGGCGGCGGAACTGTTGAATAAGAGCTGTGGCGAATTCTTTGAAGCCCAGAGCGCGGGATTAGAACCCGGCACGATCAATCCACTGGTTGTGGAGGCACTTCGCGAACTCGAAATCGATATCTCGAAGAATACGACGCAGCGTGTTTTCGATGTTTGGAAGTCGGGACAGATATTCCAATTCGTGGTGACGGTGTGTAGCGAAGCCGAAGGTGAAGGTTGTCCGATTTTTCCAGGAGTCACTACCCGGTTGCACTGGGCGTTCGACGATCCTTCTAAATTCACCGGCACGCACGAGGAGCGCCTGGAGAAAACGCGTCGCGTTCGCGATGAGATTCGCGGCAAGATCGATTCGTTCTGCGAAGAACATTGCGTTGCGGACAAAGTGTGAAGCGCCTTGCGGCAGAATTCATCGGGACGTTCGCTCTCGTCTTCGCCGGGACAGGCGCGATTGTGATCGACCAAACGACTGGCGGCGCAGTCACCCATGTTGGCGTCGCGCTGACCTTCGGCCTGATTGTACTCGCAATGATTTACACAGTCGGCGACATATCCGGTGCACACCTAAATCCTGCGGTAAGCCTGGGCTTTTTCGCCGCGCGACGGTTTCCACTTCGCGAAGCCATCCCGTATATCGCCAGTCAATGCGCCGGAGCCCTGGCAGCCAGTGGCGCGTTGCACTTTCTTTTTCCGCAAAACAAGATGCTGGGCACGACAGTTCCTTCCGGATCGGCAACCCAGTCATTTGTCCTTGAGCTGATTCTGACTGCGATTTTGATGTTTGTGATCCTTGGCGTCTCGACTGGAGCGGCTGAAAAAGGCATCACAGCGGGGATTGCCGTTGGTGCTATAATTGGGCTCGAAGCAATGTTTGCGGGGCCTATTTGTGGAGCGTCGATGAACCCGGCGCGATCGCTCGGACCGGCCGTGATGTCGCGCCACTTCGAATACCTGTGGATTTACCTGCTTGCTCCCGTGATCGGTGCCTGTATCGCTGTGCTGGGCTGCCGTTGTGTGCGGGAATCCGGATGCTGCTCCGGCAAAACTCCGCGCCATGCCGAAGATCGGTAGTTATTCACATCGCGCCGCCGATGACGCATATAGGTCCGCAATTCCTACGCTAAACGTAAAATCAGCTTAATCAGTGCTGATCTCCGCGAACCACCTCACGCTGCCAGGGCAATTTTCCTTCGATTTCCAATTGAAGTGACAAACTCAGGAACGTCCGGATGAGCACGATTAATCCCAGGACCACTACGTTTTGGAGGGTGGGTGCGACAACAACGGTCCGGATGATGTCGCCAGCAATGAGAAACTCGAGACCGAGTAAAATCGCGCGCCCCACATCCTGCCGGTAAAGCGAATAATAATTGCCAGTGTCGCGTGAACGATGAGTTGCGAGTCTAACGGTGGCAACCACCATGCCAACTGCAACGATGAATACACCCACGCCATCCACGCTGGTGCCGACCACTTCCATGATGTGCCGAAAATATTCCATGGCACCGTTCATAGCCGGAAAGCGGGCCGACTTTCAACGTTGTTTGTGAGCAACGCGTTGAAGAGTCGCTGCGGCGACCGTTTCACCTTCGCGCGTCTATCCTCTAAGAAATATTTTTCGAACCCTAACCGTGAGCCTCAGCGCTTCGACCGCGATGTGCGTAACTGACAATCGGGCCATGTCGGCGAATCGGGCGCGTTTAGCGAGCTCATCGGTGCGGGAAAGGGTGCCGCGACATCGGGCACGCCGATGCGCTTGTTCACCCAGTGGGTCTGATACGCCCATGCTGGTAGCGGCGCGGCTTTCGGCGTACACGACCAGTTATTGAAGTGGAGGTTCACAAGATAGAAGTTCCGCTTCAGCTTCCGGAGCACCTCGACAATCTTCGGATCGTCGAAGCCGTGCATCTCCATCGTGATCTGAGGAATCGACGCCAGCAGCTCGTCGGGGGCTGCCAAAAGCGAGTTCCATTCTCCACCCTCAATGTCCATCTTGATGATCAGGCGCCGGCCCGTGTCGCCGTTCTTCCTGATCTGATTTTCCATCGTGTCGAAGACATGCGAGCCCGTATAGCCGCTGCGATTGCCGACACATTCGTTGTGAAACACGAACGTGCCACCGTCACAGGTCGGACGTGCAGGATCAAAACAGTCGTACTGATGCACCGGGACGTGATAGCGGCGCGACAGCTCGCACCCCCAATCGTCGTTGCTGCCAACGCCGTACGAGTATGCTGCATCGAGCGGCTCGATCAGATTCTCGCACATCAGGTATCCGCCATCGTTGGCGCTGCCGAAGCGCTTCAACGTACAATTCTTCAAGACGACAGGCTGAAGCTCCGCAAGAATCGCCTCACGCAGTCGGCGCGCCGCGGCCCGGTGCGCGATATCGCCAATCGCTATGGCGGCGGCTGCGCCGAAAGCGACGATGACAAGCGCGATGCGGATGGCGTGTCGCCTCATGAAGGGGCCTTGCAGTGATCGTCGTCTATTGAGACCATTCTCACGCCTAGTAATTCTTCTGTCCCGGCTAAGAAGGCGTACCTTCCAGAACGACACATGCGACTGCGTGATGCTCGGTATGACTAAGCGTAACGAGTGCGGCAGTGACTCCGCGTCGTGTGGCGAGTTCGTTGGCCGGTCCGGAGAAAACGAGAAATGGTTCGCCGCTCGGCTTTTTCTGGATGTCGATGTTGCGCCAACCGATTGCTTTGCCGATGCCGGTGCCGAATGCCTTGGAAACAGCCTCTTTTGCCGCGAAACGTGCAGCCAGATGACGCGCCGGGAATTTCATCGACATCGAGTATTCAATCTCGCCGTCGGTGAAAACACGTTGGAGAAAACGATCGCCAAATCGATCGATGGATCGCTGGATCCGCGCGCACTCGACGAGATCGACGCCTGTACCGATCACGCTCATCCCGGATAATTTTTCATCGCCGCGAGCATTTCTTTTATCGCAGTTTCAAGCCCGACCCAGACGGCCCGCGATACGATGGAGTGACCAATATTAAGCTCCGTCAAACACGGAACCTGATGGACGAGCTCGATATTCTTGTAATTGATTCCATGACCGGCGTTGACCTGAAGATGTGACTCGGCCGCGGCGCGCGCGGCGGCCCGCAGTTGTTCCAGTTCTTCTTTTTGGATCTTTTCCGTAAACGCGTTGGCCAAGCTCCCGGTATGTAGTTCGACCATTTCCACGCCTAGCTCGGCTGCCGCATCGACTTGCTCCAACGTGGGATCGATAAACAAGCTGACTTTAATGCCAGAAGTTTGAAGCCGTTTCACCGTCGGTTCCAATGTCTTGCGATTTGCGATGACATCGAGTCCGCCTTCGGTGGTGATCTCCTCGCGTTTCTCCGGAACAAGACAGACTTCATCCGGCACAATCCGAAGCACAATATCGATAATCTCCTCCGTATTGCCCATCTCCAGATTTAGTTTGGTCATGATATTCTGGCGCAGCCGCTCGATATCTCGGTCTTGAATGTGGCGGCGATCGGCACGCAAATGGGCCACGATCCCGCCCGCCCCTGCTCGCTCACACATTCGCGCGGCGACGAGTGGATCAGGCTCCGCGTTTTTGGATTCCGGCATCGTCGCATACCGCGCCTGCCGCAGCGTTGCTACGTGATCGATGTTGACGCCCAGGCGCAGACCGCTCATTTGACTCGGAAAATTTCGCGAACTAATCGCGGCCAAATAGGACTCACTCAATCAGCCTGAGCAAGTCAGAAACGAACAAAGTTGTAAACCACCGTTGTCATTGTGATCCCGCAGTCGCGGGAGAAGAATCTCAGACTGTTTCAGCTATGACGGCCAGCAACACTGTCAGAGATGTTTCGCGCAGCCTGTCCTGAGCAAAGCCGAAGGGCTCAACATGCCCGAGCTGATGAGAGCGGAACCTCACGTGGCCCAGTGCGCGAGTGGAATAGGCGAGCCCGATTCTAACGATCGGTGGGGCTTGGCGTATTAGGCGTCTGATTTGTCGATTGTTGCTCGCTGGTTTCTGCCTTGGTCTTCCTCGATGTTTTTTTGGATTTTCGGTGAGTCGAACTCGTACTTTCCCTCGTTTTCCCGCCGATAGTTTGGGCGGTTTCCTTGGTCTTTCTGCCAACGGTCTGGGCCGTTTCTTTCGTTTTCTCTCCGACTGTTTCAGCAGCTTCCTTGGTTTTTTTGCCCGCAGTTTCAAGCCCGTTTTTAACTGTCTCTCCTGTTTTTTTCGCTCCGTGCTTCACCTCTTCCACAGTCCCTTCCTGCCCAAGAGCAATGAGCGCCGTCGTCGCGACCAAAGTAATAATCAGGCTCATTATTTTCATGATTGCCTCCTTTTTGATATGTTTTCCCTGTACATAGAAAACGGATGAGGCGCCCTCACCGGGCGCATCGGGCCGCCTCCATGCGACAGCACACGATTCCGGCAGCTCTGGCTACGCTGTTTTAAAGCATGCGCGCCGATAGAGCGACGCAAGCTTCGACAGCGGGATACCGAAAATGTAAAGTATTGCGATCAATCCGTAAGCCAGAGTCAAACGCACCCGTCCAACAGCCTCATAGCGTCGCGGGCTCGTCAAGATCCGCTTCTGGCTGCATATCACGCGCCCGCGCCGCCGAAGCAGGCGAAAAAACTCCACGTCTTCCATTAGGGGCACTTCTGGAAAGCCACCAACGTGCACGAACGCCGTGCGCCGACAGAATAGCCCATGGTCACCACATCGCATTCGCAGCAAGATCCCGGCATAATGCGCAAAGCCGTCCGTCAATCGATAAATGGAGCTTCGCGGCAAACGAATTCGAAAAAAACCTCCCGCGACTTTCGGGTCATTCATGATCTGCTCGATCTCGTGCAAACATCCCCGCGGAACTTCGGCATCGACATGGACAAACCAAAGAACGTTGCCATGTGCGGCACGTGCCCCAGCATTCATTTGCACGGCCCGATTGGGTTCACTCCGGACGAGTTGATCGCAAAAGCCCACACTGAGATCAGCTGTGTCATCGGTGCTTCCGCCGTCGGCGACAATAATTTCCGCTTCTGCCGCTCGGTCCCGCAAATGCTGAAGAAATGGTCGTATAAGTACCGCCTCATTAAAGACCGGGACAATAATCGAGACCTTCGTTTGAGTACTTTTCACCAATTGGTCCACGGAGATTAATCCGAGGAATAAAACGGCTGCGTGATGCCTCTCGCAACAAGTAGAAGTAGGAACCTCCCTGCTGTCTCAGCCACAAGGTCAGAAAGCTAGCGAAGCATCCATGCAACTATCAACAAACGAAGCGAAAACGGAGGAATTCATATGATCTTAAGACTTATTATCACGGCAGCTATTGCACTGCTCTTCGCACCAGCAGCGCTGGTTTTTTCCCAGGAACATCCGGAGCATCCCCAAAAGACCACCGAGCATCCAAAACAAGGTACGGAGGCAAAACAAGTCAGCACGACCGATATCTCTGCCGGCATCAAGACAAATATCGACGCGAAAAGCAAAAAGAGCCCTGACGGGAAATTTCACGTCAATCACGAGGGCCAAGATCTCGCGCTCGATTTGGTAAAAGTACACGACGATCGCCTGCAGGATCTCGGTGGAGGCAAGTACTTTGCCTGCGTCGATATGAAAGCTACCGATGGCAAAACGTACGACATCGACTTCTTCTTAACTGGACAGCCGGGCAAAATGAAAGTCACCGAGACGTCGGTTCACAAGATCGACGGCAAGCCGCTTTACAATTGGAAAGAAGAGAACGGCACGTGGCACAAAGCGCCAGCGAGCTAACCTTGCAAACGGATCCTAATCTCCGTGCGACTTCTGACTATCCCGGTATTTTTCCTGGCGGCCGCGGTTGCGACCCGCGCTGCTGACAATCCGGGCATCATCAAAGGAACAGATCAATTCGAATTCATCTATCAAGTTAAAGTTCCAGAGATCAAGGGCGAGGCCCGCGTCTGGGTCCCGCTTGCAAAGACCGATGCTTTTCAAACTGTGACCGAAGAAAAACTGAGTATCCCAATGAAATGGGAAAAAGTGCAGGACCGCGATTACGGCAATGATATTTGCGTGATCTATCCGCAGCCTTCCGATAGCGGCAAAACGGTGGAGGTCCGCTACCGCGTCGTCCGCAAAGAGAAGGTCTCCTATTCCGCAACCGAAGCGGAAACTGCGCATTACCTTCGCCCGGAAAAACTGGTGCCCATCAACGAAACCTTCAGGACGCTTGCTCAGAAAGCGACGGCGGGAAAAACCGATGATCTTGAACGCGCCAAAGCGCTTTACGATCACGTTATGGGCCGAATGCGCTACGACAAATCCGGTACTGGCTGGGGCCGCGGTGATGCTATGTACGCATGTGACGCACAAACGGGTAACTGTACGGATTTTCACGCCTATTTCATTGCATTGGCGCGCAGCATCGGCATTCCGGCTCGCTTTGCGATCGGTGCAACCATTCCTGCTGACAAAAACGAGGGCAGGATCGACGGTTATCATTGTTGGGCTGAATTCCTGGCAGATGGTCGCTGGGTTCCCGTTGACATCAGCGAGGCGTGGAAGAATCCAAAGCTGGCGAATTACTATTTCGGGCATAATCCGGCTAATCGTTTCGAACTAACCAAGGGGCGCGACCTGATCGTCGATCCCGAGCCTGCGAGCGGCCCGATTAATTTTCTCGCCTACCCGCTGCTGGAGATGAACGGCGAAGTAGTCAAACCCGAAACAACTTTCAAATTCCGGCGCACCGGCACGTGAAGTACTGACAAAGTAACGGCAACGCGCTCTTATTCTCTCTTATCTTGCTCATACTCGTGCTCGACTGGCTCCAACGAGTAGGAATAGGAGTAAGAGTAAGAGGGATACACTTAAGTCTTTACCAGCCATGCCTCCGGTCGTGCCAAGGATTCCTTTGATGGATTATGTCGGCAGGCCAGTGCTGGCTTGCATGTTTCTTGTGCTGCTCTTGCTGCAATGGCGTTTCCCGCTGCGTCGCCAGCATTTTAGCGTGGTGCACCGACTGGTGCGCAATTTTGTGCTCTCGCTCCCAGGTTTTGCCATTGTACGCTTCGCCATGCTACCAATTCCGATCGCGGTGGCGATCTGGGCAGAACATCGACGTATCGGTCTGCTGAACTGGCTCTCCCTTCCGGGTTGGGCTGCTGGCATCGCGACGTTTCTGCTGATGGATTACGCTTACTGGTGGTGGCATTGGGCCAACCACATGGTGCCGCTATTCTGGCGGTTTCATAATGTGCATCATACCGATCTCGATCTCGACGTGACCACCGCCGCGCGATTTCATTTTGGCGAGATGTTTTTTTCCATCGGATTTCTTTCGCTTGCAGTGATGATCTTTGGCATCGCGCCTGTGATGCTGGTGATGTTCTTCATCACCCTTGAGGCCGCGACACTCTTTCATCATTCCAACTGGCGACTACCAATTCAGGTCGAACGGATTTTGAACTTAATCATGGTCACGCCACGCATGCATGGGATTCATCATTCCATCGTGCAGCGTGAGACCAATTCAAATTGGGGCACGATTTTTTGTTGGTGGGACAAGTTTCATCGGACATTACGCCGTGATGTATCGCAAGATGCCATTACCATTGGTGTTGCTGCGTATCGGGAGGAACACGAGCTGACGGTCGGGAAGCTCCTGGCGCTGCCTTTTCGTAAGCAACGTCCGTGGCGATTGCCGAACGGTGAGCTTCCGGATCGTGCCATTCGACCTGCGGATCGACTAGCCGAGTAGCTTCGAACTAATAATAGGATTGGGCAGCTCCGGAGACGCCATAAATCCATAGTCTTTCCAGGAGGCTAGTGATTTGCTACGTTTCGAGTCTGGATGATCTGCCTGATGGCAAGAGAGCTTTGGCCGGGCAGTAAAAATGATGAATCGCTTCGCTGAGAAACTGGCTGCGCATTCTCTCTCGCTCCGCCGCGCGCGTCCTGAAATCCTTCAGGTGAATGTAGGCAAGCTTTGCAACCTCACTTGCATGCACTGTCACGTGAACGCCGGGCCGAAGCGGAAAGAATTCATGACGCGAAAGACCGTTGATCGAATCATTAATTGGCTGGCCAGAACGCAGATTCCGACACTCGACCTCACCGGTGGCGCGCCGGAAATGATTCCAGATTTCCGCTATTTCATTGAGCGAGTGAAAGTGCTGGCGCCATCACGACACATGATCGACCGCTGCAATCTGACGATTTTGCTTCAGCACGGTTACGGAGATCTGCCTGAGTTCCTCGCGATGAACAAAGTCGAGATCATTGCTTCGATGCCGTGTTATTCGGCGAAAAATGTAGATGCGCAACGCGGCGAAGGCGTTTTCGACGACAGCATCGCTGCTCTGCAGTTACTCAACTCGTTAGGCTACGGAAGCGATCCCGAATTACCGCTGCATCTCGTCTACAATCCAGTGGGGACATTTCTGCCGCCGCTGCAAGACGAGCTTGAGGTCGATTTCAAACGCGAACTCAAAGAACATTTCGGAATCGTGTTTAATAAGCTTTATGCGCTCGCGAATCTTCCAATCGGCCGCTTTGCGAGTTATCTCCGGCATAACGGCAAACTGGAGGAATACATGCAATTGCTCATTCACGCGTTTAATCCAGCAACGATTAGCGGATTGATGTGCTGCAATACGATCAGTGTCGGCTGGCGCGGCGAGGTGTATGATTGCGATTTTAATCAACAGCTCGGGATGCAATGGTCCGACAATGGCACTCGCGAGCGCTTATTTCTGTGGGACATTGATCCCGACAAAATCGAAAATCGCGAGATCGTGACAGGCAACCATTGTTTTGGTTGCACCGCTGGCGCCGGTTCCAGTTGTGGCGGTGCGATCGTGTAACGGTTAACAAACAGGCTTCTTACTGATCAAGCGAGCGGCCGCGTCGCAGAGGGAGCGGACAGCAGTCGCGCCAAACCGAACTCGGCGTGGATCAATTGCGCAGCGCGTTCCGCGTCTTTTTCATCGATGATGACTGCAATCTTGATTTCCGAAGTAGAAACCAGCTGGATGTTAATCCCGCTTTTCCCCATGCACTCGAACATTCGCGCTGCTACTCCTGAGTGCGATCGCATTCCGATTCCGACCACGCTCAACTTGGCCACGCCGGCTATGGTGTTCAATCGCTTCGCGCCAATCTGGCCAATCACCGGCATCAGGATTGTACGGGCGTTTTCCAGTTCGTCCTCATGAATCGTAAACGAAACGTCGGTCGTTCCGCTAATCGATGCGTTTTGCACGATCATGTCGACGATGATGTGCGCTGCGGCGATATTCGAAAAAATTCGAGCAGCCATTCCCGGTTCGTCACGCACGCCCGCGATGCTGAGTTTTGCCTGGTGCCGATCGAGACTGATCCCCCGAACCATCACGTCTTCCATACTGGGAGTCTCTTCTTTAGTTATGGTCCCTCGCCTCTTAGTAAAGGTCGACCGCACTTCGAACTCGACGCCGAATTTCTTAGCAAACTCTACCGCCCGCGACTGCATCACTTTGGCGCCGCTCCCCGCCATTTCGAGCATCTCATCGTAGGCAATCTCGCTAACTTTTTTGGCGTCGAGGACAACGCGCGGATCGCACGTGAATACACCATCGACATCCGTAAAAATCTGGCAGGCATCGGCGTTCAACGCCCCCGCCAGCGCAATGGCGGTTAAGTCCGAGCCGCCTCGACCCAGCGTGGTCGTATCTCCTTCCGGAGTTTGACCCTGAAAACCGGCGACGATTACGATGTAATCCTCCGACAGCATCTCGTGAATCTGCTTCGGACTGATATTCGCGATGCGCGCCTTGGTGTGGTGGTGGTCGGTTAAGATTCCTGCCTGAGCGCCGGTCACTGAGATAGCTGTTCCACCCAGCGCGTTCACGGCCATTGCGGTCAAGGCGCTGGCAGCGCCTTCACCTGTGGCAAGCAAGATATCGAGCTCGCGTTCTGTCGGCTGCGGCGAGACAGCTTTTGCGAGCTTGACCAACTGATCGGTTACTCCTGCCATCGCGGAGATGACTGCCACGACCCGACAGCCCTTACGCTGAGTCTCAAGAATTCGGCGGGCCACGTTGCAAATTCGCTCCGGCGTCCCGACGGAGGTGCCGCCATATTTTTGAACGATCAGGCGCATGGCGTGAATAGATTACGGAACAGGATCGACAAGTTCCAAAACAAACTAAGACTTGGTTTGCATCGCAATGCTTAGGGCGCGCGTCAGCAACTAGAGCCCAACCGCGCATCGCACATCATTCATAGTCGCCGGAACAGATTTTAATTCCTTCATCTGCCCAACGATCACATCGGGATCTTTCAGTCCATGTCCGGTGACGGTGCAAACAATTCGACTCTGTCCGTGGATCTTCTGAAATGAATATGCTGCCTCTTTTGAATCGCAGCATTTAAAAAGCCCCGCAATGGAGGCCGCACTTGCAGGTTCGACAAAAATTCCCTCGTGCTGTGCAAGCCAGGTCTGCGCCGCAAGAATTTCTTGGTCACTAACAACATCAATCGCTCCATGTGATTCGGTGATCGCGGCGCGGGCTTGTTTCCAACTTGCTGGATTGCCGATGCGAATTGCCGACGCCACCGTTTCGGGTTGTTCGACGATGCGATTGTAAAAAATCGGAGCAGCGCCTGCGGCCTGAAAGCCAATCATCGCCGGCAACTTCGTCGACCATCCAAGCGCGTGGTATTCTCGATAGCCGGCCCAGTACGCAGTGATGTTTCCGGCATTGCCTACCGGTAACAGATGGAAATCAGGCGCGTCGCCGAGAACGTCGACAATTTCGAACGCGGCGGTCTTCTGGCCGGCGATCCGATCCGGGTTGATCGAATTTACAATGGCAAGATCGCTGGCCTCGCCGAGCTCACGCACGAGTCGCAGTGCGTCGTCAAAATTGCCATCGATCGCGACGATCTTAGCTCCGTAAGCAAAAGCCTGAAGCAATTTTCCCGTCGCAATTTTTCCCGCAGGCAAAATCACAACGCATGAAATTCCTGCGTGCGCTGCATAGGCCGCCGCTGACGCCGAAGTGTTCCCTGTAGAAGCACAAATCAGCGCAGTCGCGCCTCGCTCCTTCGCCTTCGATACCGCCAGGGTCATGCCGCGATCCTTAAACGAGCCGGTTGGGTTAACACCTTCGTTCTTGACGAAAACCACGCGACCGACGCGTTTGCTCAATTGTTGGCAAAACACCAGCGGCGTATCCCCCTCGCCCAGGGAGACAACCGGCATCGATTCAGCAACAGGAAGATATTGGCGGTAATGCTCGATCACACCGCGACCGAATTTTGATGTTGTTCTTTCCGTGTGCATTTTCTATTCGAAGCGAATCCGTGTGATTGTCGATGTCTAAGTGCCGTGTAAGATCATGCCGTATGCCTGTGCTGAGCAAGGAAGATAAGCTGCGACTCTTAACCACGATCCTGGAAAGTCGTCACGCAGATCTGCGGGAACAGAACTTGAATCGTCAGGGAAAAGGACATTTTCATGTTTCTGGCATGGGCCACGAGGCGCTTGCGGCGGTCTCGATCCAAACGGAACCAGGCGATTACATCGTACCGTATTATCGCGACCGCGGTCTTGTTCTCGGGCGCGGCATGACAACGCGCCAGCTTGGCCTCGAATATTTTGCAAAGCGCAACACCGGAAGCGGCGGCCGGCAGATGCCATCGCATTACAGCAATGCGGACTTGCATATCTGGAGCGTGCCGACTCCGACCGGTTCGCAGTTACTTCCGGCGTGTGGCATGGCCTGGGGCATTCAGCTCGACGGCAAAAAGAATCTCGTGGTCACCACGGTTGGCGATGCTGCGACACGCCAGGGCGATTTTTTTGAAGCGCTCTGTTTCGCCGCGGAGAAGAAACTTCCCATGCTCTTCCTTGTGGAAGACAACGGGTACGGCATCAGCATGCCGACGCGGAAGAACAATCCGCTCGCGCTCAACGTTCTCCAACCTGACAACTGGCGCCGGATCGAGGGACAAGACGTGCAGCAGGTTTATGACGCAACAGCAGAGGCGTTCGAGAAAATTCGCGCAGGTAGCGGGCCGTTCTTTTTCTGGATCAGGATGGAGCGCCTTTCCAGTCACACCAGTTCCGATGATCAGAAACTTTATCGGAGCGCCGAAGAATTGCAGGCACTGGAGAAATCAGACCCCCTCAAGTGCTGGAAAGATCAACTGATCCAGGAAGACGTGATCACTGCTGAGGAATTCGCGAAGCTCGATAATGAGGTTAAAGAGCGCATTCGCCG
>WNGO01001939.1_pt1 | contig 13292 bp, 11 predicted proteins | sample 5400511 | NCBI WGS metagenome assembly WNGO01 (sample SAMN13153380, study PRJNA577476) | soil metagenome | isolation source: 20 cm soil or saprolite under Garry oak tree replicate 2 | place: USA:California | collected 2016-06-15
GCCATCTCGGGCGGCAACACCTTGATGACGACTTGGCGCTTGAGCGCGGTTTCCTGCGCGAGAAACACGCGGCTCATCCCCCCACCGCCGAGCTCCCGCTCGATGCGATAGGCGTCGCCGAGGGCGGACTGCAGGCGAGTCAGAAGGTCGCCCATGGGAGCCCAAGATAGGTCGGGGATTCTGCCCGAGCGAGCGCCCAGAGGCGTGCGCTCTACTCGATGCCGACTTTCCTCATGAGCGCCCTAAAGCGCGGATCTGGGCGGAGGGGGTCGAAGAAAGGTGCCGGCGTGACCATCACGAGCCATTCGGCGCGCTCCTGGTAAGCCGTTTGCAGCCAGCGCAGCGCTTGGTCGTTGTGCCTCAGGCCCAGGTGGACGAGTGCGATGGCGAACGCTGTGTTGCCGGGCGGGCGCCGCTCGAGCGCCGTGAGGATGTGCTGCGCCTCGTCGCGCTCGCCGGCGCGCCCGGCTACGTACCCTAAGATCCCCGCGAAGTTGGGCGCGTCGCCAGCCAGAGCCGCCATCTTTCGAGCCTCTGCCAGCGCCTCGGCGTAGTTCCCCTTCCCGGCGAGCGGTAGGGCGAGGAGCATGTGCGCGTGGGCGGAGCCAGGATCGAGGTCGAGCGACTTCTGCTGCACGGCGATCGCTTCATCGTATCGTCGGGCGACATACAGCGCCCAGGGGAGCCCTGTGGCGACCTCTGGATTCAGCGGATCGAGCTCGTGCGCGCGCCTGGCCTCGGCAAGCGCCTCGTCCAATCGTCCGTGCGCCGCCAGGCAGTTCGCGTAGAAATAGTGGGCATTGGCAACGCTGGGATTCAACTCTATGGCCCGCCGCAATTCGCGCTCCGCCGCCGGCGCGTCCCAGTCGTAGACGCACAATTGATCGCCGAGCGATGCATGGGCGTCGGCGAGGGTGGGGTCGAGCGCGAGCGCCTTGAGCACGGCGGCTCTCGCCTCCGCCATGCCTTCGCGGGGGCGAAGATACGTCGAAGCCGTGAGCCTCTGGTACACGTCGGCGATGCCGGCGTACGCGAGCGCATAATTTGAATCGTGCGCCAGGGCCTGTTGGAAGTATGCTAGCGCTTGCTGGACTGGTCCGAACCCGCCCTCGTTGTAGAAGTAGCGTCCCTTGAGATACAGCTCGTACGCCTCCACGTCGCGCGTCGGGCGACGCAAGAACGTCAGGCTGTCCCCGCTCGCCAGGTGCACCTGTAGGGCCCTCATGATCGCGTGGGAGATCTCGTCCTCCACGGCGAATACGTCTCCCATCTCACGGTCGTAGGTCTCTGACCAAAGGTTGTATCCGTTCCGGGCGTCGGTCAGCTGCGCCGTCACGCGCAGGTGGTTTGCAGCCCGGCGCACGCTCCCGCCGAGCACGGTCGCCACCTGCAATGCCTGACCGATCTGCCGCACGTCCTCGTTCTTCCCCTTGAATGCGAACGAGGACGGCCGGGCCACGACCTGGAGCTGGGGCAGCTTCGACAGCGCGTTGATGAGCTCTTCGCTGATGCCGTCGCTCAGGTATTCCTCTTGTGGGGCGCCACTCACGTTCACGAACGGCAGCACGGCAATCGATTGGCGGGGACGCGCCGCTACAGGCGGTGTGCCGTGCGGCCGGGACAGTACGAACAGCCCGGCCGCCGCTGCAAGCAGCGTCGCAGCGAGCCCGGCCCCGGCTGCGAGCCGGAACGTTCGTCGTCCCGTATCACGCACGCGCTGCGCCGGCGCTGCCAGCGCCTCCACGAACTCGGCCGCGCTTCCGAACCGGTCTGCCGGCGTCTTCTCCAGCGCCCGCGCGACAGCTTGCTCCACACCGGTCGCCACTCCCGAGCGGATCACCCGAAGTGCCGTCGGCCGCTCGGTCAGCAGCTTCGCGATCACCGCTTGGGTCGTCACTCCGCTGAACGGCGGCTCACCGGCCAGCATCTCGTACAGTACGGCACCGAGTGAGTAGATGTCGCTCCGGGCGTCGAGCTGCCGGTCCCCGGTCGCCTGCTCGGGGCTCATGTACTGCGGAGTGCCCGGAGACAGCCCCGTTTCGGTCAGCCGGTTGCCCCCTGCTTCCTTCACCGCCAGGGCGATCCCGAAGTCCGCGAGCATCGCCTCGCCTTCATGCAGCAGAATGTTCTCCGGCTTGATGTCCCGATGGATCACGTCATGGCGGTGGGCGTAGTCGAGCGCAGCCGCGATCTGCTTCGTGATGGTGAGCGCTTCCTCCAGACTCAGCTGTTTTTCGCGAGCCAGCTTCGCCCGAAGCGATTCCCCACGCACGAGCGGTAGGACGTACCAGACGAAGCCGTCGTCCGCGTCGGAGTCGATGAGGGTGAGGATATGCGGGTGATCGAGCTTCGCGCTGATGCGGATCTCTTGGAGGAAGCGCTCAGCTCCGAGCACCGCCGCGAGGTCAGGCCGGAGGACCTTGAGTGCCACCTCGCGATCGTGCTTGAGGTCCTGGGCGAGGTAGACCGTGGCCATGCCGCCGCGGCCGAGTTCACGCTCGACCGTGTAGCGCCCGGCGAGGGCCGCCTGCAGATGGGCGAGCGAGCCAGCCGCGAGAGGTTCAGGCGTCCCACATCATATGGGCCGGAATCCGACGCGGCTAGAGGAACGAGCACGGAATGAGAGCCACTCGCTCGGTTTCTGTAAGGTTCGAGCTTGTTTGTTTGCCGTAATGTTTGCCGGTCAGTGCCCGCCGATGGGGTCAAATGCGATGGGAGCGTGCCAGTGCAGGAACTAAAAAACGAGGGGCCCGCACAGGACCCCTCGTCTTTTCAGTCCGCTGCTCTACCAACTGAGCTACCTGGCCCAAATGGGAGACGGAACATAGAAAGGAGCCGTCGCGACGCCAAGTAGACGCCAGCACCTTACGATAGCTCGGTGGTCCTGATGTCGATCTCGAACTTCAGCGTGCATGAACCGAACACTTCTCTCGAACCTGCACCGACCTGCTCGAGTACATCGTTGTTCAGGACCGAGTCATCGTTCCGGACAACGACCCTGAGCATGCTCGGCGAGCACAGCCGGACGCAGCCCCGCTGTTGCGCGTGCGCCACAGGGCACCTTTCTCTGAGGGCAACATTCAGCCGTTTGAGGGCATCTTCAGCAGGCGCGTTTCCTGCATCACGCACGATCCATGATGGCTCGCCTTGGAGTCGAGCTCGGGGCCCGCGCCCTCCGCGGTGTGCGACTCGAGGGCTGGTTCCGAGGCCGAGCCCGCGTGGTGGAAGTGAAGTGCGACCCGGCGAACCCGGCGGAGGCGGTCGAGGCGCTCCGTCAGCATCTCGGGCCCGCGCACCGGATCGCCGTGGCCCTCGATCTCCCCCTCCTCTTTATTAAGCAGATCAAGTTACCCCCGCTCAGTGAGCTGGAGAAGCGCAACATCCTGCGACTCGAGCCCGAGCGATTCTTTCCCGTGCGGGCCGAGGAGATCGTGCCTGCGGTACGCGGCGACGATAACCTCGTGTTCGCGGCAAGAGAGGCCCCGCTCGCCACCTGGGTCGCCGCGCTCGAAGAGCTCGGACCGGTCGACGTGATCGAGCCCGGGCCGGTCGCGCTGGCGCGCGCGCTCGCGCACGCCCACCTCACTGGAGCCCTCGTGTTGCTCGACGGGGAGCATGACGGCGTCGGAGTCGTCGAGATCCGCGAGGGCCGGGTGACCCGCGCGCGCCGCGTGTTCGGCGCACTCGACGATGCCGCGGCGGTGGTGCGGGAGATTGGCGGCGCACCGGGGCCGATCTATCTCACGCCGTGGAATGAGGATCGTGTGCGCGGGCTCGGCGCGCTCCTCCCCGAGGCGATCGTGCAGCCGCTGCCCGCGGCAACTGACGTCGTGGGTCCGTTTCTCCCCGCCTTCGGGGCAGCGCTCGGAATCGGGACCAAGCCGAACTTCGCGCGGACGCTGGTCTCTCCTGAGCTCGGTGCCCGCATCACGGCGCGGTGGTGGCGTCAGCTCGGGCTCGCGGTCGCCGCCGGCGTCGCGGCCCTGGTGTTTGCGCTCGGTTCGGCCGACGCCTGGCGCGCGCGGGCGACCCACGGGCTCGAAGCGAGCCTCCAGTCGCTGCAGCAGCGAGCTGCGCCCGCGCTCACCCTGCAGAACCAGCTCCAGACGCTCGATCGTGAGGCGCAGGCCATTCGCCAGAGCGAGCGGGAGCGGCCCGACCCACTGGGCGTGCTGCTGGCCCTCTCGAATCACTTGCCCGCTGGAGCTTACCTGCGGGGGATTCGCTGGTCGGGCGCCGAGTGGCAGATAGACGGCTACGCCCCGAACGCGTCGCGCCTGGTGGCGCAGCTTGGCGCGGCTCCGGAATTCAAGGAAGTGCGTTTTCTCTCCGCGACGACCCGTGGTGCGCTGGGCGAGAGGACCTATGAAAGCTTTGCCTTGGCTTTCCGATACGCTCCGGCGCCTTAACCCGCGCGAACGCCGCGTGGTGTTGGGCGGAGCGCTCGTCAGCGCGACCGCTCTCGTGATCGTGCTGCTCGGACTGCCGCTCGCCCACCGTTGGGCGGTCCGCGAGACGGCCTACACAACGTCCCGCGAGCAATGGCTGCGGCTTTCCGGCCTCGCCGCCAGCACCGACCGCCTGCGCCGGGCCGTCGACGAGCGGAAGCGCGGTCACGCTGCGGGCGAGGCCCGCCTCGTGACGGGCGCGACCCCCGCGCTCGCGGCCTCGGCGCTGCAGGAACTCCTGCAACGCTATGCTGAAGAGAGCTCGGTGCAGCTCAACCGTGTCGACGTCGCGAGCCAGCCACGTGCCGGCCAGTCCGGCCTGCTCGCTATCCCCGTGCAGCTCCAGTGTCAGGGAGACATCTACGGCCTGGTGGATTTTCTGTCCCGGCTGGAGCACAGCGAGAAGCTGCTCGCGCTCGACGAGTTGTCGTTGAACGCCGGGTTCGCCACGGGCGTCCGTCCGGTCCGCCAATCGGGGCGCGCTACGGCGCCCCAGCCCCAGCCGCAGTACTTCTCCTGGTCGCTCCGCCTCCACGCGCTATACCGCGGGGTGGGTGGAGCCAGCGGCTTGTGATGCTCGCGCGGAGTCTGTTTGTCGCCGCCGCGGCGCTTCTGGTCGCGGGCTTGGGGCTGCGCCTGGCGCCCACGCCCCTCCCCCGGGCAGGAGCGGCCCCCCTGGCCGTAGCCGCAGAAGCCCATCCGGACGGCGACCCGACGAGCACGCCTCCGGTACCGAGGTACGACGCTATCGTCGCCGCGAACATCTTCTCCCCGGACCGGACCCCTCCGGCGGTGCGGTTCTCCCTGCCTGGTCGCGAGACCGCGCCGACGAAGCCCCGCGGACCGACGCTGCGGCTCTACGGGATCACTGTCGGGGCGCAGGGCGCCGTGGCCCTCATCGACGCGGACCCGAACATCCCGGGCGCCGAGATCTACCGCCTCGGCGATCTCGTGGCGGGCGCGCGTGTCCTCGCCATCACCGACTCTACGGTGACGCTGGCGCAGCGGTCGGGACCACTCGTCCTCCGCTTGCAGCCCGTAGCGCGGCGGAGGGGACCGTGAGGCGGAGCGCCATAGCAGTGCTCGTTACGCTGCTCGCCGCGTCCGCCCGCACGGCGGCGCAGCAGCCGCAGACCATTCGCATCAACTACGTCAACGCAGACTTGACCGACGTGATCCGCTCGCTCGCGGCCGTGCTGAATGTGAACGTCGTGCTCACCGGCGTACCGAGCCGTCGCATCACGTTTCAGACGCCGCAGCCGGTGCCGGCGGCGCAGGTCGGGGCGGTGTTGGAGGCGATCCTCGAGAGTCAGGGGTTGGTACTCGTTCAGACAGGCCCAGTCGCTCAGGTGATGCCCGAAGCGAACCGGCCCTCGACGGGGCCGGTGCGGGTTGGAAAGGATCTCCCCGCCCCACCTCCGCTGGGGCTGGTGACGCAGATCGTCCCGCTCGAGTTCATTCGAGCGGAGGAGGGGGTCACCCTCTTGAAGCAGGTGGCGAGCAAGAGTGCCCGCCTCGAGGTCGTGCCCCGCTCGAACGCCGTGCTGATCACCGACCGCGGCGTGAACATCGCACGCTACCTCGATTTGTTGCGGCAGCTGGACGTGAAGACGGGCGGCGAGGAAGGACTCCGCACCTACGTGTATCCTCTCAAGCACGCGAGCGCGGTAGAGCTCGCCAGCACGCTCGGGCAGGTGTTCGGCGCCACGGTGTCGACGCCGCCGGCGCGGCAGCGAGTTCAGGCGCTGGAGGGGCGCAGTCTGTCGAGCGAGCTCACTGGTTTCCGCCGGCGTGAGATCCAGTCGTTGCAGGACCGCAGTGCGATGGGCCCCCTCGGCGCGACGCCAGCGGCGACCGCCCCGCGCGCAGTGGCGGACAGCGCTCAGGCCCAAGCGCAGGGACTCCTGGGCCGGACGACGATCGTTCCCGACCAGGCGACCAATTCGCTCGTGATCCGCACCGCGCCGCCGAACTTCTCCGTGCTCCAGCTGACGATCGACGAGCTGGACGTCCGCCCACCGCAGGTGATGCTCGAAGTTTTGATCGCCGAAGTCACGCTCGATCGTGCTAACCAGTGGGGTATCAATTGGCAACTGTTCAGCCAGAAGGGCGTCTCGGGGGACAGCACGCGTGGCGTCACCGTCGGGGTTGGCCAGCAGCGGTTCAGCGATTCGCTCCTTGGGGGTCTGCAGGGTCTCGGCATCCGGCTCATCTCGCTCGCAACGGTCGACGTGCGAACCATCCTGCAAGCTCTCGCGACCCGTACGAACGTGCGCGTGTTGTCAACGCCCCGGATCCTCGCCCTCAACAACGAGGAGGCCCGCATTCTTGTCGGCAGCGAGGTGCCGTTCGTTTCGTCGACGTTCACCGGCTTGACCGCGCAGTTGAACACCGTCGTGCAGTTTCGTAATGTCGGCACGCAGCTCACGGTGATCCCTACGGTCAACAGTGACGGCTACGTCACCTTCCGCGCACTCCAGGAGGTGAGCGCGCTATCGGAGCAGACGGTGGCGGCGGCCCAGAACGCACCGATCATCACGACCCGCGAAGCGGAAACGAGCGCGATCGTAAAGACCGGTCATACGGTGGTTATCGGCGGGCTGATCGGCGAGACGCAACAAACCGTTGAGAGGGGGGTGCCCTTGCTCAAGGACCTCCCGTTGCTCGGGTTGCTATTCAAGAACCGCAGCGTCTCGCGCGAGCGCACCGAGATCGCAATTTTTCTGACGCCATACGTCGTGTTTACGGACGAGCAGGCGGACTCTCTGATGCAGCGCGAGCGCGACCGGTTGGAAGGCTCGATGCACCAGCTCGACAGCCTGCTCGCGCCCGTGGCTCCGCGAAAGCCGTGACCTGCCGGTGAGCAACCCCAGTCGCGTCCAGCCGATCTCCGCCACCGGCCCGGAGCCGGCCCCGCCTCGCTCCGGGGCGGACCTCCGGACCGCGGCAGCGGGGCCGCTGGCGCAGCGCCTCTCACCCAAGTACCTCGTAGAGCACTGTCTTCTCCCCGTGGGCGTGAGCGAGACCGGCGAACTGTTGGTGGCAGCGGAAGAGCGACCCGACCCGACGGTCATCGACGAGCTGTGCTGGACGTATGGCCGTCGCGTGAAGCTCGTGAGCGCGTCCGCCGCCGAAATCCATGCAGCGATCCTCTCCGCGCAGTCCGAATCGCCACCAGAGGTGCAGGCGACGGATCTCCGCGGCAGCGATCTGGTTCTGCTCGCCGAAGAGGAGGAGACCATCGCCGACCTGCGCACGCTCGCTAACCAGGCGCCGGTGATCAAGCTCGTGAACGTGATGATCCTCGAGGCGCTGCGGGCCCGCGCGAGCGACATTCACCTCGAGGCGACGCCCGGCGGGCTGCGAGTGCGCTATCGAATCGACGGTGTGCTGCATGACATTTCCCGCCCGCCGCGCCAGTACCAGGCAGCGGTGCTGAGCCGTATCAAGATCATGGCCAGCCTGAACATCGCCGAGCGACGCCTCGCCCAGGACGGGCGCATTCGGCTACGGCTGTCGGACCGGGAGCTCGATCTGCGTGTGTCGATCAGCCCGACGCTGCACGGCGAGGGCGTCGTGCTCCGCATCCTGGACCGCGGCGCGGGCGTCCGCAACCTGGATGAGCTCGGCATGCCCGGCGCGGCGCTGGAGTGCTTCGAGCGCCTGATTCGCCAACCGCACGGCATCATTCTCGTGACCGGCCCCACGGGCTCGGGCAAGACCACGACGCTCTACGGCGCGCTCGCCCGCCTGAACCAACCCGGCGTGAAGATCGTGACGGTGGAAGACCCCGTCGAATACCAGATCGACGGGGTGACACAGATCCCCGTCAATCCCAAGATCGGCCTGACGTTCGCCGCGGCGCTCCGCTCCATCCTGCGCCATGACCCGGACATCATCATGGTGGGCGAGATGCGCGACCGCGAAACCGCCGAGATCGCGATCCAAGCGGCGCTGACGGGGCACCTGGTGTTTTCGACGCTGCACACGAACGACGCGCCGAGCGGCGTGACGCGCATGGTGGACATGGGCATTGAACCCTACCTCGTCGCCGCTACGGTCCTCGCGATCGTGGGGCAGCGCCTGGTGCGGCTAGTGTGCGACGCCTGCGGCGAGGACTTCCGCCCGCCGGCGGACCTGCTGGCCCAGGTGACAACCGTACCCGACATCCCCCAACCGCGGTTCCGGCGCGGGCGCGGCTGCGACGCCTGCGCGGGCACCGGTTACCGCGGGCGCTCGGGGCTTTACGAGCTGATGCCGATGAGCGAGGACGTGCGCGAGCGCGTCGTCCAGCGCGCTTCGCTCGCCGAGATCCGCGCGCTGGCGCAGGCGGAGGGGATGGCGTCGCTCCGCGCATCGGGCTGGGCGAAGGCATGCGCGGGCAGTACGACGCTCGAAGAAGTCCTGCGGGTCACGGCGGACGAGGCGCTCGGATGAGCGTCCGGTTCCGCTACCGGGCGGCAACACAGGACGGCCACGTCATGGAAGGGGTGGTGCACGCCCCCTCGCGGCAGTCGGTGCTGGAGGAGCTGCGTCGCCAACACCTCTATCCTGTCACGGTCGACGAATCGACGCCCACCGGCGCGGCGCGAGGACGGCAGCGGCTTGGCCGCCGCGCCGCCGTGACGCTCTGGACCCGGAACGCCGCGACGTTGCTCGGCGCGGGTGTCCCGCTCGACCGGGCGCTCGCGTTCACCGCGCAGTACGCGAGTCACCACGGCCTTGCTGAGACGGTCCGGCAGGTGCGCCGCGCGGTGCAAGGGGGCGCCAGCCTCGCCGACGCGCTCGCCCAGCATCCGCGGTACTTCGATCCCCTCTTCGTCGCCATGGTCTCGGCCGGCGAGTCGAGCGGCGCGCTCGACGTCGTGTTCGCACGCCTGTCGGAGCACATGGAAGAAAGCGCGGAGCTCCGGTCCCAGGTCTTCTCGGCGCTGCTCTACCCCGCCCTCCTGGCCGTGGTCGCCAGCGTTGGGGTGATCGTCCTCTTGGGGTTCGTAATCCCGCGGTTCGCGACCGTCCTGGCGGACGTGGCCGGCACCCTGCCCCTGAGCACGCGCTTGCTCCTTGGCGCGAGCGCCGTGGTCACCAAGGCATGGTGGCTGTGGCTGGCGCTGGGGGCGGCGGCGGTCTATCTGATCCCGAGCGCCCTCGCCCGTCCGGAAGCGCGCCGCCGCTGGCACGCGGCCCGGCTCGCGTGGCCCTGGATCGGCGACATCGAGCTCAAGTACTCGACGGCGCGGTTCACCCGCACCCTGGGCCTGCTCTTGAAGAGCGGCGTGCCAGCGCTCCCGGCGCTCAAGATCGCCCGGGCGTCTGCGACGAACCTCCTGGTGCAGGAAAGCGTGGACCGCGCGGCGGCCGCCCTGACGGAGGGAAGCGCGCTCGCACCATCGCTCGCAGGCACCTTGCCGCCGCTGGCACTGCAGATGATTGCGGTGGGGGAGGAAAGCGGGCGGCTCGAGGAGCTGTGCCTCCGCGTCGCCGACACGTACGACGGAGAAGTGCGGCGTGCGCTGCGGACCGGCGTCGCCCTACTCGAGCCGGCGCTCATTCTGTTCTTCGGCGCACTCGTCGGGTTCGTCGCGCTCGCGATGCTCCAGGCGATCTACGGCATCAACCTCAAGGCGATCTAGAGATCTCGCTCCTGCCAAGCCAGCAGCACCAACCTCGCGCCTGCGATCATGTAGACTGCCTGGATCTCGTGGGTCAGCGGATGCCCGTCTTGCCACCCTCGGCTTACTACCAGGATCTGGCTGGGCATCACTGATAGTAAAGTTGGCGCTCCACCTGTTGGCGCGAGGGGAGCAGTCCGCCTGCCCGACGACGGCTGAACCGGGTCAGTCGTGAGGAAAACCTCCCCCGTCTCGCGGCGCCGGACGACGTTCCGTGCGACGGTAATTGACACCCCCGGCAGCGCCATGAGCACCTGCTCAGGAGCGGAGTTGATGTTGACATAGCCATCGCTCCACACGGTGATGTAAGGTGCGACCGCGAGCGCGAGCGAATCATTCATCCCTGTGATGTTGCCAAGCTCACCGAGGCGATGAAGGCGCGCCTCCTTGAGATGATCGACCACGTCCTCCGCACGTGTGTCGGTCGTGAATTGTCGGAATAGGCCCTGCAAGCTTGCTGCGTTGGCGCGATTCAGGTCGAGGCGCGCGTTGAGATCGACAACCGCCACGCCGAACCGCCCGCTTCCCAGTACCCCATCATTGAAGGGACCGAGGCGCGCGGCGAGCTCCGTGAATGCGCTAATGCGCTCGGGCATGCTTGGTGCGGAGTCGAGCAGTGCCTCGATCCGCGCGGTCGCGGCGAGGACCCCGCTCTCGGCCGAGTACCGAGCCACAGCGCGTGCGCGCAGGCTCGACAGGATCTCAGCCTCCATCCGTGCCTGCGAAACGACTTCGGCAACGATCACGCCGAGCAGCACGAGCAGCCACAAGACAAAGATCAACGCGACGCCGCGCCGATTCCCGCGGGTCATCGGGGCTGGGTCCTCCGTCGAAGCGGCGGCGGGGCAAGCGCCTGACTGTCTGGGCGGTCGCGCGTCAATGAATTGAGATCGAAGCGGCCGCTGCTCGGCAGAAACACCGTCACAGTCACGAGCGTTAATCCCGGCTGCCACGCTTGGTTTGTAATCTCTCGGCGGAACCCCCCGGGCAGCGTGTCGCCCGACGTTTCGAGGAGGCCGGGCCCACGGAGCTGCGCGCCCTCGATCGCATCTTCGGCGTACTCGACAGCCTGTGACCACTCGTGAGCGTCGCTGACGAGGCGGTGGCTGCCCTGCAAGAGCTGCAGGTAGCCAAGCGCGACGAGGCTCAGCACCACCAGCGCCACCATCACCTCGAGCAGCGTGAGCCCCCGCTTGGACTGCATCATCGACCACTCACAGCGACCCGCACTTGCAACGGCAATCCCAGCGGTGTGGAGTCGTGCCACATCGTGATCGTCAGTGCGCGAGGCATTGGCCCCGTCCGCCACTCCTCGAGCCATTGCGGCGGACTCGGGGCGAGCGCCCGCACGTCCCAGCGCGTCACTTCGGGAACGCGGATCGTCAGCACGGCGGCAGGGGCGCGGCCTACCGGCGTCGCGGACAGCTCGAGCCCGTCCGCCCCCGGCCCGATCGTGAGGAGCCAATCGTAGTCCGGGTCCAGGGGAGGTCCGCCACCCGCCGTCACGAACGACAACCGGCCGGCGTGCAGTGTGAACGGCGGGTCGCCGCGCTGTTGAGCGCGGACGCTGCGCAGCGCGTCGCGGAGCAGCTCCCGCACCGCGCGTGTTTCCTGGAGCGCGCGGAGATCCGCATTCAGGCGGGCGTGCGCGTCGTAGCTCACCTGCGCCGCGCCGTACGCTAGGAGGACGACGACGCCGGTGAGCACGAGCGCCACGATGACTTCGAGCAGCGTGAATCCGGTGGTGCGAATCACGGAGGATCAAACCAAGCGCCGGGCCACAGCGATGTCCAGTGGGCCCGGCGATTGGTCTATATGCCTGAGCAACCGCTCATCGGCTACGGCAGCTTCGGCAGCGGTGGCAGCGGCGATTGCGGTGGCAGCAGCGATTTCGGTGGCAGCAGCGAATGCGGATTGAACGGATCCTCGACTGGACCGGCTTGGACGCAACCGCCGTTGGTGTTAGACGCGTCGATATAGAAATGGGCGGTCTCGAGGAACGAAAACGTGCCGTCCACTTCTGACGCCATCCGAAGCTCGACGGCATGCGTGCCAGGCGTGGTTTGGACACACCATGAGTAGGAGATGTTGTTATCGATCTGTTCGCCAAGCAGGTGCTGGAGACTGATCCACCCCGGCGTACCCGCCCCCCCCCCCGTGCCAAAGGCGGAACCCGGGTTGCAGAAGGCAAAATCTACTTTGCACGTAAACCATTCTCCAACGTCTTCGTCCGCGGTAGCGTGGAAGGTAATGTACAGCGTGTCGCATCCGTCCGGCACCTCGACCATTTTCTGATAGATCGGGATTCCGGGAACCCCCTGAGTGGTGGAGGTCTCCCCGTCAAAGTAAGCGAACTCCGCGACGAGGCGCAGGAGGGTGAAGTCGGCGCACCACATCGCTCGCTTGGGGGATAGAGCCGCTACGGGCAGATCCGTTAGTCCCAACCAGGCATTCAGCGGTACGGCCCGCGGCCCTGCAGAAACGGGCGCGGCCACGTTGAGATTCAGCAACACGTCACTGACCCCCGGCAATGCAGCGACCGACGGGCGTGCCGCAACCGGCGCAGCCACTCCGATACTCAGCGACACCAGCAACAAGCTGCTCAGCGTTTTCATACTCCACGCTCCCTTCCTCATCGGGCCCGTGAGGGATCGGTTATGCGGAGTCACAGGCTTCCCCAGGTTCCCTCTGCTGGCGGCAGGCCCGACGGCGACGTCGTAGAGGCCTCGGAGTGTTGCAGGTCTATGGCCACGCATCCAGATGGCCTCAAAAGCAAAGCACGTGCCCGGTGGCCGTCCTGCGCGGGTGCGGAGTTGCAGCCTCAAACGACCGCACGCCGTGGCCTTCATGGTGCGCACACCATGGCCCCCCCGCTGCACGAGTGGGAGCGTCTAGACCATGGTGTATCCACCAGAGCCGGCGGACATGACCGACCGCCCGCCAGAGTTCACCGTCTCGAATATGAGGACGAGATTTCTACCGGTGAGTCACGACGCGCGGAGTTGTTTTGAACCGCCCGACGTCGATACCATACTGCTTGATCTTGAGGTGCAGGGTTTTGTAGTCGGTGCGAAGGCGCCGCGCTGCCTCGGTCTTGTTCCCCTTGCAAGCCTGGAGGGCCTGGCGGATCGCCTGGCGCTCGGCGTCCTCCGCGGCCGCTTCTGCGATGTCC
>WNGO01011454.1_pt1 | contig 13284 bp, 13 predicted proteins | sample 5400511 | NCBI WGS metagenome assembly WNGO01 (sample SAMN13153380, study PRJNA577476) | soil metagenome | isolation source: 20 cm soil or saprolite under Garry oak tree replicate 2 | place: USA:California | collected 2016-06-15
TCCGTCGCAAGCTCGCCGAGGTCGCCTACGGCCGCCTGCTCGCGCTGGGCGACGTGGAGCCGGTCGTCACGCGAGCACGCCACCGCGAGGCGCTGCAGCGCGCGCTCGCGGAAGTCGAGGCGTTTCAAATTGCGCGGCACGGCGGCGTGGACGCCGCCGCGGCCGCGACCCATCTGCGCGCCGCCGTGGGGGCGTTGGACGACTTGATCGGCGTGGTGACGCCCGAGGATGTGCTCGATCGCGCATTCGCGAGCTTCTGCGTGGGGAAGTAACTTTCCCGTCCCCCTTTTTCTGGCGAGGCGTCCCGTGTCGCTTGTTCGTTCGGCTTCCCGATTCGCCGTCCTCGGAGCGTTGGCGGCGAGCGCCTGTCTCAACGACTCGCGCATGCCTTTCGCGCCGCCGGCGCGCCCCGCGCCGCGGCTCTCCGCGATGACCGTGAGCACCGCCGCGACGGGCGGCGCCGGCACCGGCCGGCACATCGTGTCGTTCTCGGGTGCAGTCCCGGCGGATTTCGGGGCGCGGGTGACCGCGCTGGGCGGGACCGTGCTGTGGGTATCGCCCGGCAGCGGGCTCGCCGCGGTGAGCGGCCTCAAGGGATCCGGGCCGGCGACACTCGCCGGTGGTCGGGGGATCCAGGCAGTGGACGCGGACGCCGGGATCGCCCTCGACGTGCCCCAGTTGTCCGCGCCCGACGCGGCCGCAGATGGGGGCGTGGCGAGCAACGCCAATCCGGCCGGTGCGGTGCGCTTCGCCCGCCAATGGAACATGCGCGCCGTGCAAGCCGATGTCGCCTGGGCGCACGGCGCCCTGGGCTCCTCCGGCGTGTCGATCTTCATGCTGGACTCGGGGATCGACTACCTGCACGCCGATCTGTTGGGACGCGTGGACCTGAATCGCTCCGTCGACCTGCTCGGCACGTTCCTGGCCCAGGCCGTGGTGAACAAGGACACCGTGATCGTACCGTTCACCGAAGCGGACACCGTCGCCAAGTACTTCTCGGGCCGGCAGCCGTTTACCGATCTGTTCTTCCACGGCACGCACACGGCCGCGACCGTGAGCAGCAACGCGGTTCGGGCCGCGGGCATCACCTCGGGCACCACACTCGTGGCAGTGAAGGTGTGCGGCTACATCAACGCCTGCCCGTTCAGCTCCATTCTGAGCGGCGTGATCTACGCGGCGCAAAGCGGCGCCGACGTGATCAACCTGAGCCTGGGCGGCGGGTTCCCGAAGGCGGGGAACGGCCGCTTCGTCGGCTTGCTGCAAAAGGTCTTCGACTTTGCCAGCAGCAAAGGCGTGACGATCGTCGTCTCGGCCGGGAACGCCGCGGCAAACTTGAACCGGAACGGGAATACCTATGAGACGTTTTGCGACACACCGGCGGTGATCTGCGTAGCGGCGACGGGCCCGACCCGGAGCGCCACCGCGACGGATGGTCCCTTCACCGCCCCCGATGCCTTCGCCTACTACTCCAACTTCGGATCCGCTATCGATGTCGCCGCGCCCGGCGGGAACAGCTCGTTCGGTCCCCCGCTCGCGCCCCCCGCGACGCGCGACGTCTTCGTGTGGGCGGCGTGCAGCCAGACGAGCTTACTGATCAACTGCGCCCCGTTACCCATCTTTATCGTGGGCGCGCAGGGCACCAGCATGGCAGCCCCACACGTCACCGGCACCGCCGCGCTGCTCGTCTCGACGCTCGGGAGGAACCCCGCCCGGATCAAGGCCCGCATCGAGCAGACGGCCGACCGCATCGGCACGAACGGCCAGAGCCTGTTCTACGGGCACGGCCGTGTGAATGTGGCGCGCGCGGTGGGTGCTATCCCCTGATGCCGTAGCGTGGACTCTCTGGTGTCGACGGCTGCCCCGATGCGCTCGCCCGAGCGCTGGCTCGCGTTTCTCCGGATCGCGGTCGGCGTCTGGTTCGCCAAGGCGATCTTCACCAAGCTCACGATCACGCTGGCGTGGGGATTCCTACCCGTGCCCACCGCCTCGGCCCGCTGGATCCGCTGCCTCACCGCCCTCGCCTCGGCGATCGGCCTGGTCCTGGTGGTGAACTACGGGCTGGCGGTGCAGTGGCAGGGCTCGGCGCAGCAGGGGTTCCACTACATGCTGATCACGACCCTCGTCGCGCTACTCGCGGCGCGGGCCGGCCGGACCTGGGGCGTGGACGGCTGGGTGCGGACCCATCGCCCCGGCTCGTGGCTCGCCCGGCTCCCCCTGGGCTAAGGCAGGTACAGCAAGTCGTTCGGCCGGTCCCCGACCGGAATCGCCATGATCACCTTGCGCACCTCCGTGTCGATCACCGATACGGTGTTGGACCGCCCGTCGGCCGTGTACAGCCGTTTGCCGTCTGCGGAGAGTGCGATGCCCCATGGTCGCCGGCCGACCCGAATGGAGTCGATCACCGCCTGCCGTGCCACGTCCACGACGCTGACGCTCGCGGCGGCGCCTTCCGTGAGATAGGCCAGTCGTCCGTCGGGCGAAAAGGCGAGCCCGCCTCGGCGGAGACCCACCCGCGACTCCCGTCCGGCGTGAAGGCGACGGTCCGGGGGTTCTCACCAACATGAAGCGTGTGCAGCACCTGTCCGGTCTTGGCATCCACCACCGAAACCGTGTTGTTCGTCTCCGCGGTGACATACAGCTTCTTCCCATCGCGACTCAACCCGACGCCCTCGGGCTCGACGCCCACCGGGGTCGAGAACAGGATCTTCCCAGTGGCGAGGTCGATCGCGGAGGCGTGCGCTATCTCTTCGTTCGATACGTATGCAACCTTGCCGTCGGGACTGAGCACCACGAGCTCGGGGTCGCGGCCCGCGGGGATGGTGCGGGTCATCTTGCCGCTGGCGACGTCGATCACGCCGAGGGCGTCGTCCTGCCCAAGGGCCACGTACACGGTGCGCCGGTCGGGGCTCGCGGCCAGGCCGCGCGGCCGCCTCCCCACGACGATCGTCGCGACCACGCTGTTCGTTTGCGGGGAGATCACCGCGACGGTGTTGTCGACCTCGTTGCTGACGTACAGCGCCGGGCCGCCCGAGCGCGCCGGCAAAGCCAGGCCGATCGCAATCAGGAAGGGCAGGGCCAGGGTGCGCTTCGGTGATCTCGTGGGATTCATGAGCGTCCGTCCGATTCAGTCGTTGAAAATTGCCTGGTCGACGTGCAGCGCATGGTCGAATCCGTGCAGGCGGTCGCGCCCGCGGATGCCTCTCAGGATCGCCCCCGTGAAATCCGCGCCGCTGACGTCCGCATCCGTCAGGTCGGCCCCGGTGAGGTCGGTCCACGCGAACAGCACCTTCCGCAGGTTCGCCCCGGTGAGGTCGGCATCCGTGAAGTCCGCCGACGTGGCGTCGGTCCGCAACACCCCCATCGACTGCGTCCCCGGGTCCACGCCGAGGCTGGCGTGGACGAGCTTGGCTCGGATGAGCTTGGCATGCGCCATGGGTGAGACGATCTTGGCGCGCGACAGATCGGCGTCGGACAGGTCGGCGTCGGGCATGATGACGGCGAACAGGCTCGCGTCGCGCAGCACGGCACGGCGCAGATCGGCGCGATACATCACGACCATGTCGAGGGTGGCGCCCGTGAAATCGGCGTCGGTCGCTACCGCGTCGGTCAACGTCGCCGCGAAGAGCTGCGCCTTGGTGAAGTTCGTCCCCACGAGCCGGCAGCGTGTGAGGTTGGCGCGCTTGAAGTCGACGCCCGTGAGGTCGAGCCCCGAGAGATCCTGACCGGTGAAGTCAGCGGGTGTCTGCGCCGTGGCGCCGGCGAGAGCGCCGAGCACCTGTTCGCGCGTGAGGCGCTGCTGCGCGCACACCGGCCTCGCGATGCCGCTCGTGGCCAGCAGGGCGACGGCCGCCCGCGAGATGACGCGCCTTCCCGCGATCACTTACGCTGGGTTTGCAGGTCCGAGGCGCGGTGCGGGCGGCCCGGCTTGAGCCAGCCGTCGCTCCTGGCCTTCACGTACAGGTACAGCTCGTGAATGGCCGATGTGTCGAGCAGCACCTTCCAGGCGGGCATCCCCTTGGCCAACCGCCCGTTCAACGCCGTGTTGACGAAGCTGTCGCGGGGGAAGTTGGCGCCGCTGGCACTCAGGGCCCAGCGCAGGTCGGGCGCGGCGGGGTTGACCCCACCGATCGCGTCCTCGCCGTGGCAGCGATAACAATAGACGTGCCACCACTTCCACCCCTGGTAGATCGAGTCGGGGACGAGCAGGCTGTCCCGTAGCGTGTCCCGAGTCGCCGCCACGGCGGCGCTGCCCGGCAAGACCTGCGGCGCCCATATTACCGACGCGGCGACCGCGAGCCACACCCCGACGAGACCACCCCGCACGACATGCTTGTGTCTCACGCCTGATCTCCCTGGTCAGCGGTGGACGTGTGTTCGGGTCGCGCCCCGTTACGGGTGCATCTCGAGCAGGGGCACGTTGAACTCCTGCAGGACGGCGATGATCTCGGCGTGCCGGCGGTCGAGGACGGAGTCGAGGGTGGCCCTGAGCTCCTTGTCGCGGTGCCGCACGCCCATGGCCATGCTCCACGCGAACGGCATGCCCGACACGGGATCCGAGTCCGGCAGCGCTACCATCGTGAGCGGCACCGTCCCCGCTTCACCCAGTACCCGACCTTCGGTCCCCACGCGATGGCGACGTCGATCGAGTCCTTCACGATCGCGTCGATGATGTCCTGCGGGTGGTCCGCCTTGGGATCGGGGTTCAGGAAGTTGCCGAACCCGATCAACCCGATGATACCTCGGGGACCGAGCGCGTGGGCCGGCGGCGTGTTGGTGTAGTCGTAGCCGATCAGGTTGACGCCGATTTTCAGGTGCTTGAGGATGGTGTCGTCGAGCGACTTGATCGTCAGGCCGCGATCGGCGCGGTACACGAAGTAATAGGTCGAGCGGTAGTAGGGCTTGGTCAGGGCCACCGGGTCGAATCCCATGGGGGCCTCGATCATGACGTCGCAGAACCCCGCCAGGATCGTGTTGCGCAGAAAGCCGCGCCGTTGGGGCCACCAGAAGTTCACGACGGCGGCGTTCAAGTCCCGCGCGACCACGTGGGCGATCTTGTTCTCGAAGCCTTCTTCCTTGTCGTTCGAGAAGGGCATGTCGTACGGGTCGACGCATACCCGCAGCTCGGTGGGCGCCCGTCGGGCCGCGCCCGCGATGAGGACGAGCGCGGCGGCGACGAGCGACGCCGCGCTGCGCGTAAGCCAAGTGCGATGCATAGTGCTCCCTGCAGATTCCGAAGAGGATGTATCGGGTGCAGACATACTACACCCGGCGCCGAAGCGCGTTCGCCCCGGCACCGGGTGCCTCTTCTTCACTGCGATGCTGCTACGCCGTCACGACCTCACGGCAGGGCGAACACCATGAGCGTGCCGCCCGCGTTGCTGATGCTCGTGTAGTCGCCGAAGGCGCCAATCGCGCCGAGCGCGGCGGTCGGATCCTCCGGGCTGATCCCCAGAGCGACGCCCGCTCCCGCCCAGCCGCCCACGCCGGAAAGCACGGCGACGTACTGCTTGCCGTCGGGCCCCAGATACGTCATCGGGTTGCCGATGATGCCGGAGGGCGTCTTGAACTTCCACAGCTCGGTGCCGGTGTTGGCATCGATCGCCTTGAGCCAGCCTTCCATCGTGCCGTAGAACACGACACCGCCGGCCGTCGCCAGCGCGCCGCCGTACGCCGCCAGGTTCTCCTTGATCTCCCACTTCTTGGTCCCCGTGGTCGGGTCCCACGCGACGAACGCGCCCCGGATCTGATCGGGCCCGGGGTACATCCGCACGATGGCGCCCACGTACCATTGGCCGGCGGAGTACTTCACGTCCACGCCCTCATAGTCCATACAGATGTTGTTCGTGGGGACGTAGAACAGCTTCGTCATCGGTGAATAGGCGGAGGGCTGCTGATCCTTGAAGCCGATCGCGGCGGGACAAATCCCCTCGGTGTTCTTCTTCGAGGTCGTCCCGTACTGCGGGTTGCGGACCGGGACACCCGTCGTGAGATCGATCTTCGACGCCCAGTTCGGTGCCGCGTGCGCGTACGGCTGCGCGATGAGCACCTTGCCGTTCGTCCGATCGACGACATACCCGAACCCGTTGCGGTCGAAGTGCGCCAGCGCCTTGACCGCTTTCCCGCCGATCGTGGCGTCGAACAGCACCATTTCGTTGACGCCGTCGTAGTCCCACTCGTCATGCGGCGTCATCTGATAGACCCACTTCACTTCCCCGTTGTCCGGGTTACGGGCCCAAATGGACATCGACCACTTGTTGTCACCCGGGCGCTGATCGGGGTTCCACGACCCGGGGTTGCCCGAGCCGTAATAGAAGAGATTCAGGGTCGGATCGTAGGAGTACCAACCCCACGTCGTCCCGCCACCGCGCTGCCACTCGTCCCCTTGCCACGTGCTGACGCCGAGGTCCTTGCCACGGTGCGAGGGATAGTTCGGGTTCGCGTCGCCCACGATTTTCACGTCGGCGTCGGGACCCGTCGAATAGCCCCGCCACACTTCCTTGCCGGTGTTGACGTCGTACGCCGTCACGCGGCCGCGCACCCCGAACTCGCCGCCCGAAATGCCCGCGATCACGAGATCCTTGATCACGATGGGCGCGTTCGTCATGGTCGAGCCGGTCTTGTAGTCGGCGTTCGGCACCCGCCAGACCTGCTTCCCCGTCTTGGCGTCGAGCGCCAGCAGGTCACCCTGCAGCAGCTCGATGAACAACCGGTTAGTGCCGGCGTGGTAGGCCACGCCGCGGTTCACGAGGTCGCAGCAGGCGATCGCTTTGGCCTCGGGCGGCTGGGCGGGCTGGTGACGCCAGATCATCGGCGCGCCCGGCTTCGTCAGATCGAGCGCGAACACGATGTTCGGGAACGCGCTGTGCACGTACATCACATTGTTGATCACCAGCGGGTTGCCCTCATGGCCGCTGAGCACGCCGGTCGAGAACGACCACGCGGCCTTGAGGTTCTTCACGTTCGCCCGACTGACCTGGGTGAGCGGGCTGTAGCGCTGCAGGTCGTACGTCCGACCCGCCATCGTCCACTCGCCCGCACCCTGGGCGACGGCAGACGCGGCGACGAGCACCATCAGACTCGCTGCCAATCCGCCGGAACACAGTTTGATGCGGTTCATAGCTGACCTCATGTTGAAGATGAGGATGGGGGAAAAACATGCCCATCGGTCGCCCGACGCTCCGCACGGAGCGGGGGGCCGCGTTCCCAACGGGCGAGAGCCACTGGTCCAACACCTCCGCACTAGGAATTGCTTGCTCGGGATAGTGGTTATATCCCGCCCTCCAGCCAGTGTCAATCAGCCGGGGAAGGCCGACCGTTCAGCCTGAAACGGATGGGTCGGCCCGCCATATCCGGGCGCCGCCCGGACTGAACCCCCCTTCATAAACGGCTCCCCCCCCCCCCCCCCCCCCCCCCGCGCCGCCGCCGCGTCACCCACGATCCCGTACACGGCGGGCCCCCACGAGCTCTGGCCCACTCCCACGGCCCCCCATTCGCGCAGGCGCTCCACCAGCTCCCGCGTGGCGCCCGGCGCGAAGACGCCGCCTTGGGCCGGCGCGAACCAGCCGCCCGTGATGCGCTGCACCTCCCCGAGCGCGGTCCCGAACCCCATCAGATCCGCTTCGGCGAGCGCCGGGAGCAGCTGCATCAGCACCAGATGGGCGACCTGCTCGACTTCGCGGGCGTCCGGGGCGGGGAGTCGCGCGAACGCCGCCGCCTCCTGATCGCCCGCCAACCCCGGCTTACCCTGCGGCACCGCCACGATGCAGCGCCACGCGGCCGGGAACGCGAGGTGCGCCAGCAGCGGGGCGACGCCGTCCGCGTGATCGGCGCGCCCGCCCTCGAGCACGAAGCCGCCGTGGGCGAACGTCCAGGTCCCGACCCCTGAGCGCACGCCGCGATCGACGGCCCGCGCCAGCGCGGCGACCTCCGTCGGCAGGCCGATCAGCTCGGCGGCGGCGCGCGCCACCGCGAGCGCCAGCTGAGTGCCCGAGCCGAGGCCGGCGTGCGACGGGATGGCGTGATGGACGCGAAAGCCGACGCGCAGCTCGATCGTGTGGTGCTCGGCGAACCGGTGCGCGAACTCGAGCACCCGCGCCGCATCCGGCCCCTCGGCCGTGAGGCTCGGGGCGGGGCGCGCTTCGAGGAGCAGCGACGGCGCCGGGACTGCGGCCCCGATCCCACCGAAGCGCCGCCCCAGATCGCCCCGCAGGTCCAGCACGCCGAAATGCAGCCGCGCGGGCGCCTCGACGAACAGGGCCGGCATACGGCTCATCGCGCCGCGGACTGCTCGGCGCGGGGCGCCCGGCGCACGTAATCGCTGAGCAGCGCCATCGCGTCCCGCTCGCGCGGGCCGGCCGTCTTGTCGACGATCACCTGGAGTCGCGCGAATTCGTCGCGAATCTGCTCGGGTGGGAGGAGGTGCGTGCGCGTGGCGAGGATCGCCGCCTCGAGCACGGCATGGCGGGCGCGGTTGAAGCCGAGAAACTCGCGCCGGAACCCGCGGTGCACCACGCGGGTCGCGATGCGCGCACGCGGCGGCGTCGCGTCGAGCGCCTCGACGCGGACTTCGCGCCAGGAGCAGGCCGCCTCGAGCACGACCCCGCGCACCACGGTCGCCGGCGCGGCCGGGAACTCGACGGTGGCGATCGCGCCCTGCGCGAACAGCATGACGTCGTCGGTGAGGTTCACGACGGCGACGCCGGTCGCCTCGAGATTCTTGAACGTGGTGGTCTCGAGGAACGGTTTGATGACGATCACGTCCTCGCCCCATTCGACGCCCATCGGGGCGAAGTTCACCGCCCCGCGCGGGTCCGTGCTGGTGAGAATGGATTCGATGATCACCGCACCAGCGCCAACGGGGCCGGCGAGCGTGCGCCGTCGGCGCGGTCCGGGAGCGCGTCGCGGCAGGAGGCGGCCCCGTGGAGAAACCGGTCCAACAGCACGTAGCCGTGCTCCGTGAGCACGGACTCGGGGTGGAATTGCACGCCGATCACCGGATGGCGCACGTGCTCGACGGCCATGATCTCCCCGTCGTCCGCGGTCGCGGTGACGCGGAGGTCGGCGGGCAGGCCGGCCCGGGCGATCACGAGCGAGTGGTAGCGCGCCGCCAGGAAGGGACTGGGGAGTCCCGCGAACACGCCACGGCCGTCGTGATCGATCCGCGCCGCCTTGCCGTGGACCGGTCGTTCGGCGCGCACGATGCCGGCCCCGTACGCCGCGCCGATGCACTGATGGCCCAGGCAAACGCCCAGGATCGGGATCGTCGGCCCGAACCGCCGCACCACGTCCGTGGAGATCCCCGCCTCCCCCGGCGAGCACGGGCCCGGTGAGATGATGATGTGGGACGGGCGCAACGTCTCGATTTCCTCGTACGACGTAGCGTCGTGCCGTCGGACGACGGTCTCTTCGCCCAGTTCGCGCACGTAGCGGGCCAGGTTGAAGACGAAGGAGTCGTAGTTGTCGATCAAGAGGATCATGGGCGCGCACTCAAAACGTCAGGCGATCCTTCTTGGTCTCGAGGATCGCCGCATCGACGCCCGGGACCTTCTTCAGGTCCTCGAGCGACGAGAACTTGCCGTGCTGCGAGCGGTACGCGATGATCGCCGCGGCTTGCGAGCGCCTCAGCGTCAAGCCGCTCTCCAGCTCGATCGCCGTCGCCGTGTTCACATTGATTCGCGGCAGCTCCTGCGCCGGAAAGCGGGCCGCGAGATACTCGAGCACGGCCCGGAACTCCTCGTCCGTGCCCCTGGCGCCGAGCGCGCTCATCTTCCGCAGCGTGGCCGCCCACCCGGCGCGATCCTGGCCGACCGACATCACGACGTCCGCGGCATGACACTGCGAGCACAGCTTGACGGTCTCCTTGCTGCCCGGCCCCTCGGGCAGCTGCGCGGCAGCGTGCCGGGCGCCCAGCATGGCCGCGACGAGCACCGCAGCATAGCGCACGTCAGTGCTCCATCGGGAATCCGAAGGAGTACAGCGTACCATCGGCGGTCGCCACGTATACCTGGCTGCCGCCGGCCGACAGGCCGGCCCGCACGCTGGTCGGAATCGTGGTGCCGCTGCTCCACAGCTCTTGGCCCGTGGCTCCGTCCAGTGCGTAGACGACAGCTGCGGAGGGGGGCTGCGGGCCGCGCGACACGACGAAGACCACGTCGTTTACGACCGCCGCCGCGAGCGGCGCCGGCGCAGCGCGCGACACCCATCCGGTCTGGAGCGCCGGCACGGAGTCGTGCTCGACCACCTTCCACGCGACCACGGCGCCCGCGGGCGCGACGAGCCAGCGCGTGTCGTTCGTGTCCGCCCAGCTCGCGAGCTCGGCGAGCGTGGGGGCAGTCCACGGCGTCCTGACGAACGCCGTGCGGCGACTGTCGAGCAGGCGGATCGCCCGGTCCCGGCTTGCGGCGGCGATCAGCAGCCTGCCGCGCTGATCGAACATGACGGACGAGGAGACAAAGCCCGGGCCGCCGGAGCGATACGTCCGTTTCGGCTTCAGGGTGTGCGGCTCGAGCGCGACCAAGCGTCCGTCGCCGGTCGTCACGTAGATCGTTCCGTCCGGAGCGATCGCGGGACCGAGCGCACCCGCGATTACGCCGGACGCGCGCCATGTGAGGACCTGCTTCGTGTCGAGGTCGAGCGCCCAGATACCATCCGAGGCGTCCCCACACCCCCGGGTCGTTGCCACGTAGGCGACGTCATCGACGACGATCAAGCCGCGCGCGTTGGCATAGGGCGGGAGGAACGGCGCCGGGGACTCGGCGTCGGCGCCGTTCATGACGTTGATCGTGTGCAGCACGCCGTCGCTCGACAGGACGTACACGACGGTGAAGGGTCGGGGAGCCGGACGCTGGGTGGCGGACTGCGGTGGGGCCGGAGCGGCACGCGGGGCTTCCCGGCGGCGCGCGGCAAGCTGCGCCAGCGTGACGGCGCCCTCACCGGGGTCGCCCACCGCACCGCGCGCCGCTTGACCGGCGCGGGAGGCTCCCCCGATCAGGGCCGGGAGCGCCCGGTTCGTGGGGCGCGCCAGGTTGGGCGTCATGGCGCGCGCGCACGCGGGCGAGCCGCGCGCGGGCGGCGCATCCGGGGCGAAGCGTCGCTCCCATTCCACCCGGCCCAGGTCGGTATCGATCGCCACCACGCGATCGGACGGCGCGCCGACAAAGCCCAGGGCCCGGAATCCCCGGTATCCGATCAAGAGATCGAGCAGCACGGGCGGTGTCAGCCCGCGCGCCGCGCTCGCCTCGTCCGCGAGGCCGAGCTTCCAGAGCAGCTCGAACCCGGGCTTCCGTAAGCGCGCCGCGGAGATCTTCCCCGGGGCCCTGACCCACGACGAGCGCTGCGCGTCATACCCGGCGGTCGTCCAATCCTGGGCACGGGCGGGGTGGCCCGCCGCCGCGACCGCCGCCACCGCGACTACCGCCGCCGCTCTCATGGACTGATGCCGAAGCAGTACAACGTGCCGTCGAACGTGCCGAGGTAGATGCGGCCGTTCGCGACCGACAAGCCGGCCCAATGGTTCCAGGACGTGATCTGCGTGCCGCTGGACCACAGCTCGTCGCCGGTCTGGGCGTCGAGCGCGTGAAGGACCGCATGCGTGGAATTCCTGATGCGAACCTCGGCCTGGTTGGCGCGCAGGCCCAGATCCGGCGTGGCCTGGGTGGTGTTCTCGCCGCTCCCGTACGCGAAGACCACTCCGTTGGCGACGACGGGGGGTTCGGCACGGTTCATGTCGCGGGAGATCCATGCCGGCGTGAGCTGAAGACCGCCATCCCGCTCTTCCACCTTGAACGCGGCGATGGCGCCCTCCTTGACCTCGCCGTGCTCGAGCGGCGCCTTGAAAAGCGAGTGCTTGGGTCCCCAAAACGGCGCCAACACCCAACGCGTGCCGTTCCCGTCCACCCAACTCGCCATCGCTCCCCAGATGCCCGCCGAGGCGAAATTGACGCCTTCGTTGCATAGGAGCGGCGAGCGGTACAGCGGCGTGCGATGGTCGTCGCCGCCGATGGACTCGGTGTCCATCAAGTAGACCCGGCACTCTTTGCCGGCCGACACCATCAGCTCCCGCCCTTTGTACTCGAAGATCGCGGGCGTCACCTGCATGTCCAGATCGCGCTTGAACAGCCACTCGGCGTTGGACGGCGCGAAGTAGTCCACCAGCTCGAGTGCCTTGGTCGTCGGATTCTGCCGCACGCCGATGATGCCGTTCCCGTAGATCCCGCGCTCGGGATCCCACGGCCCGTCGCCGGTGCCGGTGTACATGACGCCCTTCGAGCTGATCGCGGGCCCGGTGCGGCCCCACATGCCGCCGCCCGCGGGCCCCCAGCTGCCGACTTTGCCGGTGGCCAGGTCGTACGCGTAGGCCATGTTCGGATGACCGCCGCACCCTTGGGCGGTGTGCGTGTAAATCACGTTCTTCCAGAGGTTCAACGCATACGGCTTCCCGTTCGGGGGCATGAACTTGGCGGGCGGCGCCACGTCCTCACCGTCGGCGACGTTCATCTGGTGGAGCGTCCCGTCCCACGACACGCCGTAGATCGTGTAGCGCCCCGGTACCGTGGTGGGACCGATCACCGGCGTCGCGGTGATGCCGCCCGGGCACATGAGACCCCGGGGCATGGTGTCGGCCACCGACGAGTGGTCGAAGTGCTTCTTCCAGAGCAGCACGCCGCGCCCAGCATCGATAGCGTACAGGTTGTCCGACACCCCGGTCACGACCACGACCTCGGTCGGTCCCTGGCGGGTGTCCACCCGACCCACCACGAGGGCCGGCAAGAGCGAGTGCATTTCCCGCGGCGCGTTGTCGAGCGTGAGCTTCCACAACAGCCGGATGTCTTTGGCGCTGCGGGTCGTGAGCGCGGTCTCGTCGCGCTGCCAGGCGGTACGCTCCGGGCTGCCGCCGTCGGTCAGCCAGTCCGCGCGCGCCGCGGTCCTGACCGAATCGGCACCCTGCAGGCGGATGTTCCGGAACTCGATCTTCATGGGCGCGCCGGCGTGCAGCTGCAGGCCGAGCAGGCCGTCTCTGGCCCGCCGCTCGTCGTCGTCCACGAGCAGGCTGGTGACGTGGCCGTTCACGATTTCGAGGAGGACGTTGCCGCGGGCCACGACCTGCAGCGCGTTCCAATCCCCCTTCTTCATGAACGATTTCACCACATTGGGCTGGGCCAGCGACCCGAGCAGTTGCACTTGGCCGTCCCCGGCGACGCGCGCCGCTTGGCCCGGTCTCGCGAGAAACCCGCGGCCCCGCTCTTCGTAGATCTGACCCGTGTAGACGTCCGCCGCATCGATATC
>WNGO01002041.1_pt1 | contig 13281 bp, 12 predicted proteins | sample 5400511 | NCBI WGS metagenome assembly WNGO01 (sample SAMN13153380, study PRJNA577476) | soil metagenome | isolation source: 20 cm soil or saprolite under Garry oak tree replicate 2 | place: USA:California | collected 2016-06-15
ATGACCGCGGCCATCAGAAACAAGATTCCGCGCTCGCGCGGGTCGGCGTCAGGCAAAGTCCCGTTCTTATCCTGCGTAAGGTTGCCGAAAAAGACGCGTTGGTAAGACCAGAGCAAATACACGGCGGAAAAAATAACGCCGACTGCGGCCCAGGACGCCCACGCCGCATGTTTCTGAAACGTTCCGGCAAGAATCAGGAACTCGCCGACAAAGCCATTGAGCATAGGCAGGCCCGCCGAACCGAAGCACATGAACAAATAGAGAGCCGCGAGCACGGGCATCGGCGTGGCGAGGCCGCCGAATTCCTTGATCCAGTGCGTATGGCGGCGGTCGTAGAGCATCCCAACGCCCAGGAACAACGCCCCGGTCGAGATGCCGTGGCTCAACATCTGGTAAACAGCGCCCTGGATCGAGATGGCGTGAAACGCGAAGATCCCGAGAACGACGAATCCGAGATGGCTGACGGAGGAGTAGGCGACCAGGCGTTTCAAGTCCACCTGCACCATCGCAACGAGCGCGCCGTAAATAATCCCGACGATGGCCAATACGGCGATTTCCGGTGCGAATCGCCGCGAGGCCTCCGGGAACAGCGGCAGGCAGAACCGCAGCATGCCGTAGGTGCCCATCTTCAGCAGAACACCCGCGAGCATGACGGAGCCCGCCGTGGGAGCCTCCGTGTGCGCGTCCGGCAGCCACGTGTGCAGTGGGAATAGCGGCACCTTGATGGCGAACGCGAGGAAGAATGCGCCGAACAAGAGCAATTCCGTTCGAATCGACATCGTGAGCGTGCCATTCGAAAGCATCATTTGGATCTGTGCCAAATCGAACGTCGGGTACCCGGCGGCCGCGGTGATTCGATAGAGCCACAAGATCGCCACGAGCATCAAGATCGACCCGAACATCGTGTACAATACGAATTTCATCGCGGCATAAATGCGGCGTTCGTGGCCCCAAATGCCGATCAGGAAATACATGGGGATCAGCATCACTTCCCAGAACAAGAAGAAAAGGAACAGATCGAGCGAAACGAAAACGCCAATGACGCCGGTTTCGAGCACCAACAGGGAAATGAAGAAGCCTTTCACGCGCTGGTCGATCGACTTCCAGGACGCCAGAATCGATAGCGGCGTCAGCAACGTGGTCAGCAGCACAAGGAACAGGCTGAGGCCATCGACGCCCAGGTGGTAATGAATTGGCGGCTGCGGAATCCACTCGTGAAACTCCTCGAACTGGTAGCCGGTGGCCGCGGAGTCGAACCCAAGCAACAGCAGCAGGGAAATCGCGAACTCGGCGACGGTGGTGACCAGAGCCAGACGGCGAATCCACAGGTGGTCGTCACTTCGCAGTAATAGCAGCGCCAGCGTGCCCGCGACGGGCAGGAAGGTGAGAACCGTGAGGATAAAAGTTTGCTGCACGTCAGCCCACCATCCACAGCAGCAGGGAAGTGAAGACCACCGCGCCTACCAGGATCCAGGCTGCATAGGTGCGTATGTTTCCCGTACCCGCGTAACGCAGCCGGTCACCGGTCTCCCGGGAGACGTGTGCGACGCCATTGACCGTGCCGTCGATCACACCCTCATCCAAAACGCGCCACAGAACCTTGTCTGAAATCCAAACGAGGGGCCGGACAATGATGGCGGCGTACAATTCGTCCACGAAGTATTTTCCGCTGAGCAATTTGTAGGTCGCAGCGAGCGAGGCGGCAAGCTTCTTCGGCGTTTTGGGGCTGCGAATATAAAACCACCAGGCGAAGAAAAAACCGATCAGGCCGGCGATCACAGGCGCTCCCAGGAGCGCCTGCAGCAATTCGATCGCGCTCACGGAAGCTTCCGCGGCAGCAGCGGGCGTTTCAGGGGCAGTCGAGAACACCGGCGCGAGATACTCCGCGAAGAAATTCGCGCCGCCCCACAGGTGCGGCGCGGCCATCCATCCTCCACCCACGGCCAGAATCGCAAGCACGACCAGCGGCGCCAACATGTTTCTCGGCGATTCATGCACGTGAACATGTTTCTCGTCAAACCGTTGGGCGCCGAAGAACGTCAGGAACAGCAGGCGAAACATGTAGAACGAGGTGAGCCCGGCGGTCAAAACGCCCAGGGCCCAAAGAGGCGTGCTGGCGCGCTGCGTTGCGAGCAGGATTTCGTCCTTACTGAAGAACCCGGAGAATCCGGGAGTGCCGGCGATAGCAAGAGTCGCCATAAACATCGTCCAGAAGGTCCAGGGAATTTTCTTGCGCAAGCCGCCCATTTTGCGCATATCCTGTTCGCCGCCCATCGCGTGAATCACGCTGCCCGCCGCAAGGAACAGCAATCCCTTGAAGAATGCATGCGTCATCAAGTGAAACACGCCGGCGCTGAAAGCTCCCACACCGCACGCCAGAAACATGTAGCCGAGTTGCGAGACCGTCGAGTACGCCAAAACTTTTTTGATGTCCGTCTGGACCAAGCCAATCGTCGCGGCGAATAGCGCGGTCACGCAGCCGATGACTGCAACGACTTGCATCGCCACGGGAGCATTCAGGAAAATTGCGTGCGAACGCGCCACCATGTACACGCCCGCGGTGACCATCGTCGCGGCGTGAATCAGGGCGCTAACCGGCGTGGGGCCTTCCATCGCGTCCGGCAGCCACACGTACAAAGGAAGCTGCGCCGATTTTCCCGCCGCGCCGACGAACAAGAGCAGGGCAATCGTTGTGAGCACGCCTGCCTGCTCCGCAGGCATTGCAGCGGCGCGCGGCAGCACCGTCGCGAAATCAAGAGTGCCGAACGTCCGCAGGATTAATAGAAGTCCGAGAATAAAACCGAAGTCGCCAATGCGGTTTACCCAGAAAGCTTTGTTGCCGGCGTTGGTGGCGGATTGCTTCAGGAAGAAGAATCCGATGAGCAGGTAGCTGCACAGCCCCACGCCCTCCCATCCGACGAACATCAACAGGTAGTTGGCGGCGAGCACCAGCAACAACATGAAAAACATGAATAGATTCAGATAGGAAAAGAATCGCCGGTAGCCGGGATCGTCGTGCATGTACCCGGTCGAGTAGATGTGAATCAGCCAGCCGACGCCGGTCACGACCAGCAACATGATGATGGTGAGCTGGTCCACTTGCAGTGCGAAATCCGCGCGAAATCCGCCGGCGGAGATCCACGTGAAGTAGGATTTCGTCCAGGGAATCTGGTCCGGCGGGAGGGCCACAAATTCGCGCACCAGTTCGAGCGCCGCGAGGAACGCGAGCGTTGTCGAAGAAAGCGCCACGCGCGTAACGACGCCTTTCGTCCAGCCGCGGCCAAAAATGCCGTTGGCGGCGGCGCCAAGGAGCGGCAACAGCGGCAGGATCCAGAGATAGGCGAGCACGGGCATCAGTGTTTGAGCGAATCCACGCGTTCGACGTTGAGCGTTCCCCGGTTGCGGGCAATGACGATAATGATCGCCAGCCCCACAGCGGCTTCCGCGGCCGCGACGACGATGACAAAGAAAACGAAAACTTGTCCTTGCAATTGTCCGAGCGCGCGGCTGAAGGCCACAAACGCGAGGTTGACGGCGTTGAGCATCAACTCGATGGACATGAAGATGGTGATGATGTTGCGCTTGAAAATAAACGCCACCACACCTAGTCCGAACAAGACAGCACTCAGCACCAGATAGTATGAAGTCGGAACCACATCTCCCCCAGAACTCTTCAGGCCGCGGGCACTATTTCCTAATCGGAATCTTCACGGCGCGCCAGAACCAGCGCGCCCAGCAGCGCAATCAAGATCAAGAACGACGTCAGCTCAAACGGAAACACATATTCGCGGAAGAGCAGCGTCGAAAGATCCCGCGTCGATACCGCCTGTAACGAAGCCTGCGCCATGTGCGATGTCGCGCGCGCAATCCAGTAGGCGACTTCGAGCAGAAAAACCACGCCGAGCGGCACGCCGACGAACCGCGCCATCCGGCTCAAGTTGGTGCGCTCTTCCTCTCCGGCGTTCAGTAGCATAATCACAAAGACAAACAGCACCATGATCGCGCCGCTGTAAACGATGATCTGCACGGCGGCGATGAATTCCGCTCCTTGCAGCAAGTAAAGGCCAGCGAGCGCAACCATGACGACGATCAGCGACAACGCGCTGTGAATCGGGTGACGCTGCAGGATCAGGCTGACCGCTCCCGCCACTGCTACAGCCGCCAGAATCAGGAACACCGCGATTTGCAGCGTCATGGCTTCGTTCTTTCGAGGCTTGCTCTCATCGGTCTGTCACGCTCATCGTTGCGTCCATACGATCGCCAGACTCGTGATCACCACGTTCAAGATCGAAAGCGGCAAAAGGACCTTCCATCCGAAGCTCATCAACTGGTCGTACCGGAACCGGGGAAGCGTGCCGCGCACCCAAACATAAACGAAAAGAAATATTGCGATCTTCAGCAGGAACCAGAAAGGTCCTTGAATGAAGTCGGGCACGCCCGGCCGGGAGAAGAGCAGCCCGAGAGTGCACAGGATCAGGCCCAGCGCCGGGAGAACGATGCGTCCGAACAGTGTGAGATAGCGGACGCCGTGGACGATCAGCGCGAGACCCGCGAGCGCGAACGCGGCGGAAGGAATATAGCGGGTCCAGACCCATAATCCGGTCTGCGGAAAGGGCGAGAGCCATCCGCCGAAGAAAAGGATCGCCGCCAGGCATGACACCGTGATCATGCTGGAATATTCCGCCATGAAAAACATCGCGAACTTGAAGCTCGCGTACTCGGTATGAAAGCCCGCGACCAGTTCGGATTCGGCTTCGGCCAGGTCGAACGGCGCGCGGTTCGTCTCCGCGACGGCCGCGGCGAAAAACAGAAGAAACCCGAGCACCTGTGGCATCGGCGCGCCGATCAAATTCCAGCGCGGCAAGAAACCCCAATGGAATCCTTGTTGCGACAAGACGATTTCGCTCAGGTTGAACGTGCCGGCCATCAGAATAACGCCCACGACGGACATCGTCAGAGCAAGTTCGTAACTTACCATTTGCGCTGAGCTGCGCAGGCCGCCCATCAGCGGGTATTTGCTGTTGGAAGACCAGCCGGCGAGCGCCACGCCATACACGCCCATGGAAGTGATCGCGAAGAGGAGGAGCAGGCCGATATTCAAGTTCGTGATGGCCAGCGGCGTCGACTGGCCGAAGATCGTGAACTCTTTTTGTCCAAAGGGGATCACGGCAATCGATGTGATCGCAAGCGACAACGCCAGAAACGGCGCAAGAAAATAGGCGAATTTGTCCGCGCCCGCCGGCGTGGGGTCTTCCTTGAAGAGGAATTTGAGTCCGTCCGCCAGCGGCTGCAGCAGCCCGTGCGGCCCCACGCGATAGGGTCCCCAACGCGCCTGAATGTGCGCCACGACTTTGCGTTCAAACCATGTCAGGTACGCCAGCGACGTCAGCAGCACGAAGAGCAACACTACGATCTTCGGCAGCGCCACGGCGAGGATCGGGTGTTGGGCGGCGAACTCGTTCACGGGCGCGCCTCCACTTCCACCTCAGCGGCTGCTTCAGGAAGGGAGAGGATCGTGGTGCAATAACGGCCGAGGCTGCCGCTGGTGAACAGCGTATCGTGCGCGGAAAAAATGGCGCCAGCCGGGACGTCAAAATTCGCGTTGCCGTTGGCCGTTGAGACCGGCAACGTTCGTTCAGATTCGCCGAGAAGCAGTGTCTCCAGGGAGACGTCGTATCCAGCCACGGACTTCCGGATTTCGTCGAAGGCAGCTTCGGGATTGCGCAGGGGGATCGCTTGCCCGAGCCCGTGCTTCGCAAGCTGGTGCGAAAGGATGCGAAGAATATCGAAGTCCGAACGCGTGCCCATCACGTCGCCGCCTTTGCGGACAAGTTGAACTTCTCCGGCGGTGTTCGTCATCGTGCCGTTCTTCTCGTACGCAGCAGCAGCGGGCAGAACAATGTCCGCGAGCATCGCGGTTTCGGTGAGGAACAAATCCTGCACGACGAGCAGTTCGAGTTTGCCAAGCCGCTCTTTTGCGTCGATTGCAAAGGTCTTTACTGGGTTCGCGCCGACAACGTAAAGCGCGCGCAATTGCCCCTTGGCTGCGGCCGCCAGCATTCCACGCGCGTCCAATCCGGGCTTGTCCCGAATTTTACCGCCCCAAAGTTTGCCGAACTTGTCGCGTGTCCTCCCGTCTGAGACGGGGACATATCCGGGAAGCAGGTGCGGCAACAAACCCATATCGGAAGCCCCGCGCGAGTTCGCGTAATCCCCAAGCGCCATGTAACGCGTCTGGCCGGCCAGGGAGGAGCCAAATTTTACGAGATCGCGTATCGCCGCACCGGTCAGCTCCACCCCAAAGACGATAACAACGTTGTTTTCCGTTTCGAGAGCGGCCTTCAGCGCGGAAAGCCCTTCGAAAGCGGCGGCGTCGAGTTGCGCGTCCCCTCCCGCCAGCCAGCGCACGGCTGTGCTTTCACCGCCCTGCGGCACTTCGACGAATTCCTTGGCCTTGCGGCGCAGCTTGATCGATTTCGAGTTGATGACGTACAAGCGCGAGCCGCGATGCCGGATGGCCGAACGAATCTGCCAGCCGACCAGCGGGTTTTGCCCAGTCGGGTCGTCGCCGACGAGCAGGACCGCGTCCGCTTCATAGAGCTGAGTCATCGTGGCGCCGGCTGCGGCGGCTTTTTCGCCCAGCGCTGCAATCAGGCTCGGGTAATCGGCGGTGCGGTGATGGTCGATATTATTCGTGCCGATCGATGCGCGCGCGATGCGCCCCAGCATGTAATTTTCTTCGTTGGTGGTGCGGTTCGAACCGATGAATCCGATCGAGTCCGCCCCAGAGGCTTTCCTAATTTCAGCGAGCCGCCGGGAAACTTCCGCAATCGCGTCTTCCCAGCTTGAGGGGACGAGTTTGCCATCGCGGCGCACGAGTGGCAGCTTCAGACGCTCCGGATGCTTGGTAAAATCGAAACCGAAGCGGCCCTTGACGCACAGGAAATCCTGATTGAAGCCTGAGAGGTCGCGGTTGTTGGCGCGCAAAATTTCGTTGTTGCGAACGCTCAGCGTCGTTTTGCAGCCGTTCGAGCAATGCGTGCACACGGTGGAGACATACTTCATCTCCCAGGGGCGCGTCTTGTAGCGATACGTGCCGCTGGTAAGAGCGCCAACCGGGCAAATATCGATGCACATGCCGCACTCTTCACAGTCGAGGTGGTCCTCCCCGTTGGGGATGATCACCGATTGCGAGCCGCGCTGGCCGACGCCGAGCGCCTTCACGTCCATTCCCTCATCGCAAACGCGGACGCAACGGAAACACAGGATGCAGCGTGGCGCGTCGTAGTAGACCGCCTCGGACCATTTCTGTTCCGGTTGGTGGCGTTTTTCCTCGGCGAACCGGCTCTTATCCGCGCCGTAGGTAAACACCATGTCCTGCAATTCGCACTCGCCGCCCTTGTCGCATACCGGGCAATCCAGCGGGTGATTGGCGAGCAGGAATTCGAGCATTGCCTTGCGCGCCTGATGAACCTGTTCTGTGCCCGTGCGCACCACCATCCCCGGCATCGCCACCAGCGTGCAGGCCGTTTGCAGCTTGGGCGCTTTTTCAACTTCGACCAGGCACATGCGACAGGCCGCCTGCAGCGACAGGCCAGGGAAGTAGCAGAACGACGGCACTTCGATCCCCATGCGGCGCGCCGCCTCGATTACCAGCGTACCCGGCGGGACCGTTGCCTCCCGGTCGTCAATCTTCAGCGTGATGTCTTTCGAATCTGCCATTTTGGACCTGGATCCTTAACGCGCCATGGCCAGCAGGCTGGCCGGCTTATAGGGGCACTTGCCCGAAAGGTGCTGTTCGAATTCGTGCGCCCATTTTTTTACGATACTGATCGTGGGCATGGCGGCGGCGTCGCCGAGCGGGCAAAACGTTTTGCCAAGCATATTCTTTGCCAGTTCGCCGACCATGGGAATGTCTTCGGCCCGCCCGCCACCGGAATGGAAGCGGTCGAGCATTTTGCGCAGCCAGCCCGTGCCTTCACGGCAGGGGATGCACCAGCCGCAGGATTCGTGCGCGTAAAAATGCATAATGCGCCGCGCCACATCGACCATGCAGGTGTCCTCGTCGATCACTACAACACCGCCGGAGCCAAGCATGGAGCCGGCCTTGGCGAGCGAGTCGTAATCCATCGCCACGTCAATTTCCTCCGCGGACAGCAGCGGGCACGAACTGCCGCCGGGAATCACAGCCTTCAATTTCCTGCCGTTGAGCATGCCGCCGGCAACGTCCTCGATCATCTGACGCAGCGGGAAGCCCATCGGCAATTCGTAGATGCCTGGCTTGTTGACGTGGCCCGAAACGCAGAACAACCGTGTGCCGCCATTCTTGGGCGATCCAAGGCCCGCATACCATTCTCCGCCGCGCCGCAGAATCTCTGGAGCCGCGGAAAGCGTCTCGACGTTGTTAATCACCGTCGGCGATCCGTAGAGGCCGACGATGGCCGGGAACGGCGGGCGAATGCGCGGATAGCCGCGCTTGCCTTCGAGCGATTCCATCAGCGCAGATTCTTCTCCGCATTCGTAGGCGCCCGCGCCGGTGTGCGTGATCATATCGAAATCAAATCCGCTGCCGAGGATGTTCTTGCCCAGGTAGCCTGCCTTGTAGGCTTCCGCAAGCGCTTCGTCCATGATGTCCAGGACGTAGCGATACTCACCGCGGATGTAAATATATCCCTGGTGCGAGCTCACCGCGCGGCCGGCGATTACGATTCCCTCAATTAATTGATGCGGCATCATTTCCATCAATGGGCGATCCTTGCACGTGCCCGGCTCGCTTTCATCCGCGTTGCAGAGGATGTACTTTGGCTTGGCTGATTCCTTCGGCACGAAGCTCCACTTCATTCCCGTCGGGAAACCCGCGCCGCCGCGCCCGCGCAGGTTCGACTTCTTCATCTCGTCGATCACCTGATCCGGCGTCAGCTCCTTGAGCGCGCGCTCCATGCCCTTGTAACCGTCGTGCGCAACGTACACTTCGAGCTTGTGTGAATCTTTCACCCCAAACAGCCGGCTGATTACGGGGACCTCAGCCGGATAGCGTTTTTTCACCGAACCGGAAATGGGTGTCGAGGGCTCCGGCGTTCGTCCGATTTCGAGAGCCTCGAAAATCTGAGTGGCGCGTTCGGTCGTGAGGTTTTCGTAGAAATCGTAATTCACCTGCATCGCCGGCGCTCCAGTGCAGGCGCCCAGGCACTCGACTTCCTCAAGCGAGAAAACGCCGTCGGCGGTGGTTTGCTTGTGGCCGACTTCGAGTTTCTTCTGGACAAATTCGAAGAGCTTATTCCCGCCGCGCAACATGCAAGAGACATTCGTGCAGACCTGCACATGATATTTTCCCGCCCGTTGGCGGCGCAGCATCGAGTAGTACGCCATGGTTTCGGTGACCTGCAGCGCATTCAAGCCCAGGCGGCCCGCAATTTCGCCGATTACGTCGTCGCTGACGTGCCCGTACTGGTCTTGCGCGTAGAGCAGCATGGGAATGAGCGCCGAACGCCGGACCGGATACCGGTTTTCGAGCGACTGAAACTTCGCTTCCAGTTGCGGCGGCAGATTCATCAGCGGTCGATCTCCCCGAGCACGATATCCAGCGTGCCGATGGACGCAATGACGTCGGCAATCAGGCGGCCCTCGACCATCTTATTCAAGGCTTGGAGATTCACGAATGACGGCGCGCGGATTCGCATGCGGTACGGTTTCGGCGAACCGTCGCTCGCGAGGAAGCATCCCAGCTCGCCACGCGGCGATTCCACGCGCTGGTAGACTTCGCCCGGGGGCGGCGCAAACCCCTCGGTGTAAATCTTGAAGTGGTAAATCAGGGCTTCCATTTCGATCTTCATCTTTTCGCGCTGCGGGGCGACGATGCCCGGCGCGTCGGCCCTAATGGGGCCATCGGAAGGAGTCTTTTCCATGGCCTGGTGCACGATTTTCAGGCTTTCTCGCATTTCCGCAACGCGGCACAAGTAGCGCGCGTAGCAGTCGCCCTCGGTGCGCACGGGCACCTGAAAATCAAACTCGTCATAACTCGAGTACGGAAAATATTTACGGACGTCGTAATCCACGCCCGACCCGCGCAGAGACGGCCCGGAAACGCCCAGCGCGATCGCATCGGACGCGGTCAGCAAACCCACGCCCTGCGTGCGAGCCAGCCAGATGCGGTTCTTCGTCAGCAGGTCTTCGTATTCATCGAAGCGGGAGGGAAATGTTCGGACGACTTTCTCAACGCGGTCCATCCAACCCGTGGGCGGTTCCAGCGCCAGCCCGCCAATACGGAAGTAACTCGTCATCATGCGCTGGCCGCTCACCATTTCGAAGATGTTGAGCAGGTCTTCGCGCTCCCGGAAGCAGTACAGGAACACGGACATCGCGCCAAGATCGAGCGCGTGGGTTCCCAGCCAAACCAGATGTGACCCGATGCGCGTCAGTTCGGTTAGCAGGACGCGGATATATTGCGCGCGCTTGGGGACTTCCAACCCGAGGAGCTTTTCGACCGCCAGGCAGTAAGCCAGGTTGTTCGACAGTGGCGCAAGATAATCCATCCGGTCGGTAATCGTAATCGTCTGCGAATAGGTGAGCGCTTCGGCGGTCTTCTCAATTCCAGTGTGCAGATAGCCGATGTCGACGTCAGTCTTGACCACCGTTTCGCCATCGAGCTCCAGCAAAACGCGCAGCACGCCATGCGTCGATGGGTGCTGTGGCCCCATGTTGAGGACCATCGTCTTTGCGGGACCCGTAGCGGTTTGAACGGTCGTCATAGCAGGGATTCGCTCGCCCTAAAATCAGCGAGGACCCTCCACCGGATAGTCCTTGCGAAGGGGGTAGCCTTCCCAATCGTCGGGCATGAGCATGCGCCGCAGATCGGGGTGCCCTTCAAAGCGCATGCCAAACAAATCGAATATTTCGCGCTCATGCCAGTTCGCCGTCGGCCAAACCGGCACGACACTTTTAATCACGGGAGACTCCCCCGGCAAGCGCACACGCAATCGGAGCGAATCGCGCCGGGAAATCGAGAGGAGGTGGTAATTTAACTCAAATCGCGGCTCGAGGGGGAATCGATCGACGCCCGTGACGTCGGAAAGATAGCTGAAAGCGAGATCGGACTCGCCGGCGAGGAATTCGGCAAGGGGCCGCAGGTGTTCGCGAGGCACGACCAGGGTCAACTCCCCGCGGAAAGAAATCAATTGGGAAATCGCCTCGGGGCGCCAGGCGCGGATTCTTGCGACATTCGGATTTTTTTCTAGGTCGGGTGTCTCCGTCACGAAGCGCGGTCCCGGCGTACGGCTGGGCGATTCCAGTCCAACGCCCCTTTCTTCCAGAGATAGAAATATCCCACCAGCAGGATCCCGATGTAGAGGAGCATCTCCACGAACCCGAACCAATGCAACTCGCGAAAAATGTAGGCCCACGGATAGAGGAAGATAGCTTCCACATCAAACAAAATAAAGATCATCGCGACCAAATAGAATTTTACGGAAAACGGTTCGCGGGCGTCACCCGTGGGAGTGATGCCGCATTCATACGCTTGCGATTTTACCTTGGATGGCCGCTTCCACCCCACCAGCGATGAAAGCATAAGGAGCACACCCGAAAGCGCCATCGCTAGGATGAGGTGTAAAAGAAGCGGCGCATAGCTTTGGAGATCGTTTCCGGTCATCGGCGCACACGCTATAATAGCGACGAAGTGCCAAGGGGTCAAATGCGCGGCAAAGATATGTAAACAATTTCCGTCATCCGGCGGGCTCGCCGAGACGAGGGAAGGTGACCCATCGCATGAATTTCGGTTTCAATTCGAACGTCCGTGTCGGCAATGCTGTGTATCACGTCCAGACTGAGGATCGCGGCCCCTCGCATCCCTTCCTCGACACAGTGGTGTACGTGGCTGGCCGCGTGGTCCACAAACGCAGCAGCAGCTACCAGGACTTGACGGGCGGCACCGCGAAGGGAGAAGCGTTGGCCAAACAACTTCATGAACGGCTCTCCCAGCAGCACCATGAGGTGATGGCGCAGCTTGAAGCTGGAACGCTTCCGCTTCACGGGCCTGAGGGCCCCCCCGCCAAAGTTGTTCCTGCGGCCTCGAAGAAGGAACTTGAAATTCATTTGTTGAACCCAAAATCCTGGCTGGCATCGGGCAACGCGACGCTGGAAGTCGAATTGAGAAAAAAGGGGTCGGATCAGGCGATTCGCGGGGCCGAGACTGTGGCTTTTCTGGAAGGTGAGCAGGACCGGGCCACTTCATCTCACGGGCGCACCGATGCGAAAGGCCGCGCGACGTTAAAATTTCCTCTGCCTGCAACCATCGCCGCGGGAACCGCACTCGTGATTCGCGCCACGACGGGAGCCCTCCAAGGTGAGCTGCGTTTTCTGCTTAAGGCGCGGAGTGGCGATAAAACGCCAACGCCGTCCGCGAAATGACCGCGGGCATCCAGATTGTGGTGAACGGAGAAACGCGCGAAGTTCCAACAGGGCTCGGTGTAACTGGCTTGCTCTTGCATCTCGGCCTGCCTGCAGAGCGCGTCGCCATCGAGCGCAATCTCGAAATTCTCCCCCGGTCCGAGTGGATTTCCACTGCGGTGCTGCCAGGCGACCGGTACGAGATTGTTCACATGGTGGGTGGGGGGTAGGTTCGACGCGACAGATGGGGAACCCTCCAAAACTTCTCGCCGGCTAAGGTCCTGCCATCCAAGTTTGACCCCGCGTTAGGCTCGTCGTTTTCGTGCTTTGAGATACTCCTTCCACGGCTTCCAGTAATAATTCATCCAGCCTTTGGTGACTCCCTTGTGGTCGTACGGCGGCACGCCGACGTGGGCGAGATAGGCGGCTGCGCCATTGCGGGTTTTCTCAAAACGGACGACGAGAATGGAATCCGGGTCAGTCTTTTTCCACGCTGACGAACGCCAGGCCTGCACGATCATGCGATTTGGAACGAGCGCGAGAGTCTTTCCCAAAATCATCCCGCCGAATGCGGACCATTTTCCGCCCACTTTGCGGCTGATCTTGTTCGTAGAGATCAGCCGGAGCGACCTTAGGAAAGGATACGGATTGCTCGATGACAGATGTCATGGTGATCCTCCAATGCAATTCTCGCGCCAATAATATCTATGGTGTTACAGGCCATCCAATAGGTGGCCCATCTTCGTTCGTTTCGTTTGCATGTAGGCGCGCGAGACGCGCGAAATTCGAGGGCGGCACGGCACGCGCTCTACTACGCGGATACCTGCGCTTTCCAATTGTTGCACCTTATCAGGGTTGTTCGATAGCAGGCGCACTCGGCGAACGCCCAGCAGGCGC
>WNGO01010864.1_pt1 | contig 13280 bp, 12 predicted proteins | sample 5400511 | NCBI WGS metagenome assembly WNGO01 (sample SAMN13153380, study PRJNA577476) | soil metagenome | isolation source: 20 cm soil or saprolite under Garry oak tree replicate 2 | place: USA:California | collected 2016-06-15
CAGCGCTCATGTCCGGATCCGGGTCGACAATTTTCGCGACGCTGCGCGAAAATGCAGAGGCCAACGTGATCGCGAAGCGCGCAAAAGCCGAACTCGACCCGGAGTTGTGGACCGCCGCGACGCACACACTGTAGGGGAGGACGTTGTCGTCCCGTGGGAAGCCAACGGCTTCCCCAACAGATTTTTCGTTGTGACTATTCGCCGGCGGTGCGCTGCAGCGCTGCTCGAGCGTATTCGCGATTTAATTTTGCAATGAAACTGGCGCTGATCTCGGCAGGGCATACAGCTTCGCACTCGTAAGTATTGGTACAATTACCGAAACCCTCCGCGTCCATCACCTGCACCATTTTCAGAACGCGGCGCTCTCGTTCCGGACGTCCCTGTGGCAACAGCGCCAGGTGCGAGACTTTTGCGGAAGTAAAGAGCATTGCTGATCCGTTTGGACAAGCCGCTGCACAGGCGCCGCAGCCGATGCAAGCCGCCGCTTCCATGGCCAGATCAGCGTCGTGTTTGGGAACGATGATCGAATTCGCTTCGGGGGCGGACCCGGCGCGGGCACTGATAAACCCGCCGGCTTGCACGATTCGATCCAGCGCGCTTCGATCAATCACCAGATCTTTGACGATCGGGAAAGCGCCGACGCGGAATGGCTCGACTGTGATTGTGGTGCCGTCACGAAATTTTCGCATGTAAAGCTCGCAGACCGCGCCGGGATGATCAGGACCATGGGCTTCGCCATTGACCGTAAGCGCACAGGTTCCGCAGATGCCTTCGCGGCAATCGGAATCGAAAGCGATCGGCTCCTCATCGCGCGCGAGCAACTTTTCGTTTAGGATGTCGAGCATTTCGAGAAAGGACGTGTGCGGCGAAATATCGCGCGCCTCGTAATCGACGAGTTTGCCGGGAGTTTTCGCATTCGGCTGACGCCAGATTCTCAACTGAAAGTTCATAGTTGAGAGTTGAGAGTTGAGAGTAAGGATTTTCGTAAACCACTTAGCATCCGGCTCAACTCTTCGGCGTGGGCGTAGATTTCCCGAAACTGATCTTCACTCAAAAAGTTCTGACGTCGTGCAATGAAAGCTTGAGAGACCGTTTCAAAGACTGATCCCGCGGCGATTTCCGCAAAGCGGGCAAAGTCATTTTTTGAGGAACGGGAAGAACCTTCAGCGATGTTCGATGAAATAGAGACCGATGCTCTCCGAAGTTGATTTGTTAGGCCAAATCGTTCTTCCGACGGGAATACTCGCGTTTCTTTGTAAATGAGATCAGCGAAGTCGATCGCTTTTTGCCAGACGTCTAATTTCTCGAAGTTAAACATAGGCTGTCTCTCAACTCTCAACTAAGAACTCTCAACTTCACTTATAGCTTCTTTGCGCTAAATGCACCGTCTCGAACCGTAGCGGCTCGCGATGCAGTTTTGACGGTTGGCCGTCGCCTTTGAATTCCCATGCGAAGACTGCTGCGTGGTTTTCGTCGTCGCGGAGCGCTTCGCCATCGGCTGTTTGATGTTCTTCGCGAAAATGCGCGCCCGCAGATTCGTCGCGCTCAAGCGCGTCCATGCACATCAGCTCGGCGAATTCGAGGAAATCGGCAACGCGACCGGCGCGTTCCAGGGATTGGTTAAAATCTTCGTCGCTACCGAGGACGCGCACATCGCGCCAGAATTGTTCTCGCAGCTGGGGAATTTTTTGGAGGGCTTCGCGTAATCCTTTCTCGTGCCGCGACATGCCGCATTTGTCCCAGAGAAGAACGCCGAGCTCTCGGTGAAACGAATCGAGCGAGCGGCTGCCGTTGACCTTCAGGAGTTTCTCGATCCTGACACGGACATCTTCCTCCGCTTGTTGAAACTCCGGCGAATCCGGCGGCGGCCGTTTTCCCATTTGACCGGCCAGATAGTTCGGCAGCGTATTCGGCAACACAAAGTAACCGTCAGCCAAGCCTTGCATAAGCGCACTGGCGCCGAGCCGGTTCGCGCCGTGATCGGAAAAATTCGCTTCACCGATCACAAACAAGCCGGGGACATTGCTCATCAGATCGTAATCGACCCAAAGCCCCCCCATTGTGTAATGAACGGCCGGATAAATCCGCATCGGCACTTTGTACGCGTTTTCGCCCGTGATCTTTTCATAAACTTCAAACAAATTTCCGTAGCGCTCGCGAATGGTGCCTTCACCCAGGCGCTTAATCGCATCGGCAAAATCGAGATAGACGCCGCGTCCGCCCGGACCGACGCCGCGGCCCTCATCGCAAACTTCCTTTGCAGCGCGGGATGCAATATCCCGGGGCGCAAGGTTACCGTAGCTGGGATATTTTCGTTCGAGATAGTAATCACGATCTTGTTCCGGAATTTCACGAGACGGCTTGTCGCGGTCGTCCGTCCGTTTTGGGACCCAAACGCGTCCATCGTTTCGCAACGACTCGGACATCAGCGTCAGCTTGGATTGATGTTCGCCGCTGACCGGGATGCACGTTGGATGAATTTGCGTGAAAGACGGATTCGCAAAGAGCGCGCCTCTCTTGTAGGCCCGATAAGTGGCTGTGACATTGCAGCCGCGCGCATTCGTTGAGAGATAAAACACGTTCCCATATCCGCCGGTGGCGAGCACCACGGCGTCGGCCGCGTGCCTCTCGATTTTTCCCGACCGCAGGCTGCGCGTAATAATTCCCTTGGCCTGTCCACCCACGATCACCAGATCGAGCATCTCGGTCTGTGGAAACATGCAGACCGTGCCCGCAGCGATCTGGCGGCAAAGCGCTTGATAGCAGCCGAGCAAAAGTTGCTGGCCAGTCTGGCCGCGCGCATAAAATGTGCGCGACACCTGCGCGCCGCCAAACGAACGGTTTGCCAGCAGCCCTCCGTACTCGCGGGCGAACGGTACGCCTTGCGCGACGCATTGGTCGATAATGTTGTTGGCGATTTCAGCGAGGCGATAAACGTTCGCTTCGCGCGACCGAAAATCGCCGCCTTTTATCGTGTCATGGAATAGCCGGTAAACACTGTCGCCATCGTTCTGATAATTTTTTGCCGCGTTGATTCCGCCTTGGGCTGCAATGGAGTGCGCGCGCCGAGCCGAATCCTGGAAACAAAAGCATTTTACTCGATAGCCCAGCTCACCCAGAGTGGCCGCCGCCGATCCACCGGCCAGACCGCTGCCAACTACAATGATCTCAAATTTTCGCCGGTTATTCGGACTCACTAAGCGCGAATGATCACGGTGGCTGCGCCACTTTTGAGCGAGCGGCCCCGGTGGAATTTTTGCGTCCAGCGTGCCGATCATAATTGTTGCGCCGGCCTGATCAGTCCGATCAGGATGGCGAGGGGAATGGAGATGTAGCCCGCGAAGAGAAGCCAGGCGAAGATTCGGCCGCCGAACGCGAGTCGCGGCGTGAGTTTTTTGTCATTCAATCCGAGCGATTGAAAAAAACTCGACGATCCGTGGCTTAGATGAAGCGCCAGTAAAAAGAGGCCGAGCACGTAAAAGCCCGATACAAAATAATTTTGGAAACCATACACCATCATCGAATAGACGTCGTAATGGCCGAGAGGATCAACTTTCAGCAAGCCAAAGCGACGATCCGTTACTCGTACGGTGAAATGGGCAATGTGATAAATGATAAACGCCAGCACGATCAGGCCACTCATCACCATGTGCCGCGACGCGAAGGTTGCTTTTACGTATTGCCTGTCTTTGTAGGCGTCCGGCCGGGCACGCCGATTCTCAATTGCCAGCAAGATCGTGAAATAAATGTGAAGAACGACCGTGGCGAGAAGAAAGGCACGAATCAGCCAAAGCAGCGGACCGAGATCGCGCAGATGTTGCGAGTAACCATTGATCCAATCCGGCCCGATAAAAATTTGCAAATTTCCAAGCAGATGTCCGATCACAAAAAGGATCAAAATGATGCCAGTGACCGCGACGATCATTTTTTTCCCAACCGATGAGCGATAAAATGCTTCTAAAATGTTCACGCTAGATTTGCGCCGCGAAACCCGCCTTCGCTGTCCTACGACGAGCAAGCGAGCCGTGCGTCTCAGATTATGGATCGCGCTTGGAGCGTCAAGCTGTAGCCGCGATCGCCTAGGGATGGGTAGAAGTACGTATTCACTTCGCTGCGATTAAGCATATAATTGCCTCTGCATGGCGAACAGGGAAGAGTCTCAGACGATGTCTCGGGAGATCCTTGGGTTCCAACAGGGATATTCCACAGAGGAAGTCGAGCGCGGAGGCGCGGCGGCCCTCCCTGAGCGAACTGGTCTCTGGTCGCGTTTGCTCAGCTACGAATGGTCACCCGCACTATTGTATCTCTTTTTGGATGTAGTGAGCTGGCTCGCAATCTACCGCATCGCAGGTTGGTTTCGGTTCGATGCGTATTATGCCACACCATTTCAGTTCTTTATCGTGAACCTGATTCAACTGGGCGTGATCGTAACGGCGCTTTACTTTGTCGGCGGATACGATCGCTCCGTGGAGAAGCTAACCCTTAGTTATTCGGCCGAACACATTCTTGCGGTCATCGCCGCGGCTGCGGTCAGCGCGATGCTCGTTTATTCTGCGGCAACGTTCGATCAGACCATGAAGCCGAGCCGCGGCGTGCTACTTTTGAGCTTCGCAATTTTCCTGCCAGTATCGCTAGCCTACCGTCGTTGGATTCGGCAATATGTGGTGACCAGCAGCGTCAATCGGTCCTTCCTCGTCATCGGTGGCGGTGCGTCTGCTGCGCGATTTTACGAGGCCTACAGGAGCTCACTAAACGGAGAGCAGCTTGAGTTTGTAAGTGTGAACCAGGAACGGGTGGGTCAGCCAATCGCCGGTGATGGATCGCCGATTGTGCAAGGAGACCTCAAGAGCAGGTTGAACAATCTTGGCCGATCTTACAGTGGCATCATTCTGGCTGAAAAAGCAACTTCGCTCGACAATGCACTGTTGGAGCGGCTTGTGTATGCGCAGTTCCAGGAAACGCGTGTTTATACGCTGGAATCATTTTACGAGACCCACTGGCGCTATGTTCCCGTGGGTATTGTCGATCCGTTTTGGCCGCTGCAGACCGGCTTCCAACTGGCTCGCACGTCGCCATATCATTATCTTAAGCGCCTCTTCGATATGGTGGCCGCGGCGACAGGGATCATCATTTGTTCACCACTCTTCATTCTTGTCCCTCTGCTTATCTGGATGGAGGACGGCCGTCCGGTTTTTTTCCGGCAGGAACGAGTGGGTCGCGACGGTAGACGGTTCATTCTCTTCAAATTCCGAACCATGCGCCGACGCTCCGATCAAGCGGACGAAGACATTTACACGCGGAAAGATGATCGCCGGGTGACGTCTGTGGGACGTTGGCTGCGAAAACTCCGCCTCGATGAGGTGCCTCAACTTTGGAATGCGCTCAAAGGAGATATCAGCTTGATTGGTCCCCGCCCAGAGTGGAGCAAGTGCGCCGAACGCTACGAGCAAGCGATCCCATTTTATCATTTCCGGCACCTGGTCAAGCCAGGCATCACGGGCTGGGCACAAGTGAATTATCCCTACGGCGAGAGTGATGAGGACGCGGTGGAAAAGCTAAAGTACGACCTCTACTATATCCGGCATTACTCACTAAAGCTGGACGCCATGATCGTGCTGAAAACGCTGTACACCATGCTGTTTGGCAAAGGGCGCTGAACTGAGTTGTTGTCAATTACGATTGTTGGTGATCAGTTGGTCGTAATTGACGTGTGATCTCCCATTTTTTTCGCAGTGCATCTCGCTGGATTTTTTTTGCTGCCCTTATCTACGCGCCGTGGGCGTACGGCGCGACAACATCGGCGAGCATCCAAATAACCAACTGGATCCTGCTTGCTGCGCTCGTCCTTTGGGCTGTTGCGTTGCTTGTTAGCAGGCGAATGCCGCGATTTCCGCGGCTTCTATTTTTTTTAGCGGTGGCGTTGCTCTGTCTTGGCGGATGGATGGTCTTCAATGCCAGGTCAATCTACGACTCGGATTTTTTTGTTTTCGTGCCGCTACGCAACTTCGCGCCGCCTTTGGCTGGGTTGCTTCGCTTATGGTATGTGATTGGTCTCGCCGGCGGTTCGATAGCGATTCTAGGTTTGCTCCAAAAAGCCACAGGGGCACAGATGATCTTCTGGCAACCGCCGCCCCCACCGCAGTTTTGGGTCCACACTTTCTTTGCGAGCTACTATTACCATGGTAATGCCGGTGCGTTTTTGAACCTGCTGTGGCCATTGAGTGCCGGCCTTGTTGTCCGGGCTTTTAGCAATCGACGCCATCCTGGGATGCGCGCGGTTTGGGTCATAGTTTTTATCGTCACGATTGCTGGGGTGCTGGCGAATACCTCGCGTATGGCTCACTTGGTGGCACTGCTATTGGGGATCACCATCTGCCTGCCATTTGCACCGGCGGTTCTTCGAAACTTTTCGGGCGGACAGAAGAGTATCGCCTTCGCCGGCGCTCTTGCCGTCGTGTTGGCGCTGATTGCGCTAGCCCGGGCGACTCATTTAGAGCAACCACTGACCCGCTGGCAGTTAGCCACGGCGGAATTTCCTGGCGACGCCCGTTGGAAAGCTTCTCGCCTCGCAATCGGCGCGCTTCCGGACGCGGGGCTGTTGGGGTTCGGTCCTGGAACGTTTCGCGTGGTATTTCCAAGCTATAACGTCGGATCGGCTAACCAAGCTCCGGGCAGCTGGAGATTTTTGCACGAGGATTACCTGCAGACTCTGATGGAATGGGGGTGGCTGGGAAGTAGCCTGTGCGCGTTGCTATTCTTTGGAGGAATAACAGTCGGGATTCGTAGTTATTCGAAGCATGCCAGGCGAGACTGGACGCCGCGGAGAGGCGTGGTACAGCCTTTTGTTATCATAGCACTTGCAGGGGTGGCGCTGCATGCAGTAGTCGATTTCCCGTTTCAGATCGAATCGATCCAGCTGTATGTGGCAACTTATCTGGGCCTTTGCTGGGGAAGCATGCTCTGGCACGAAAGGCGGGTCAGCAGCCACAGTTCGCTTTTCACCGGCTGAAAGCAGAGCTTGCGATGAAACTCGAGTAACCCTTCGCGACCGCGCGCTAATGGGCGATTACCGAATGATCCGCTACGCTCCGTTGCCTTCGTGATCGGCTTTCGACCGGTCACCGTAGGTGCGGTAGCTGCGCGAATACGCCCCTTCGCCTTCGCCATAACCGTGCGAAGCGTAATAGTAATAATAGCCGACTCCACGACTTCGCCGCAGCCGGTTCAGGACCAAACCGGCCGGCCGAGTTCCTGACTTTGCCAGCAACGTAATCGCCCGGCGGATTGCTGGACGCGGTGTTTTCGCCGCCCGAACAACAATGCACACCGTTTGGGCATGTGGGGTCATCAGCAGAGTGTCACTGACTGCAAGAATGGGAGCACTATCGATCACAACGCGATCGAAAAGTCTTGCAGCCTCGGCGATCAACTGGCCGAAAAATGGTCCGGCAAGAATTTCCGCCGGATTGGGTGCGCGCCGTCCACCCGCGAGGACATAGAGTTGCCCACCCGTTGCGGTAAGAATTTTTCCCGTCAGCTCAATATCCTCATCGACAAGCTGGATTTCTCCAGCAGGAATCTGGCGCGCGGCAGTGGCCAGGTCGGTTTCACCTACCAGGCAATCCGTCACTCCAGGCGCGGTGTCTTCGTCGGAATTGTTTCTTACATTGGCTTGCGGGAAGCGGAAAATCTTGTGCATGTTTGGCCGCCGCAGGTCGCCGTCGATAAGAAGAACGCGATAGCCTTGCTGCGCCAGTACAAGCGCATAATTGGCGCTGGTAAAACTTTTTCCTTCGTTAGGTACAGCGCTGGTAAAAAGTGAAACCTTGCGCGCGGCTTCCGGACCGAGAAGAGAAAGCGCAGCGCGCAAATTGCGGAACGCTTCGGCAGCAGGACTTTCAGGAGTTTCCACCACCACACGGTAGTTGGAACTTCTTAAAGCTTTCCCTCGCCGTTTCAGTCGGCTAACAGGGCCTTCATCGGCAGTGTCTGGAACAGCTGCAAAAACAGGCAAGCCAAGCGTAGTCTCTGCCTGGTCTACGGTTTTGATCGAACGATCCAATGCATCCGCGCCAAAAATAAAGGCCAATCCAACAGCCAGGCCGCCAAGCAGACCCAGAGCAATCGTTCTGCTCGGACGGGGACTAATGGGTGAGCCCGGGAACGGCGAATGTTCAATCACGGTGACTGCATTCATTTTCACGTCCTTCGTCAAATTTGTGTCTTTTATCTGACGAAGGACGCTTTCGTAGAGTGCCCGGTCAGTTTCGGCTTGCCGGGCCAACTCCTGATAACCGATCGCTGTGCGGTTGAGCACAACCGCGACGCCCTGCTGGTTGTGTAATGCGTTTTCCAAGCTGGCCTGTGTGGCTTTGATCTGTTCGATGGTGTTACGGAGAATCGTAGGCTGCGCCATCACTGCTTGACGAAGCTTCTCTTTTGATTCCGCCAGCGCAGCTTTGGCTGAAATCATTTTGGGATGCTTGTCCTTGTATCGTAAGGCGTAGGTCGTCATCGCTGCTTCCATTTGAATGACATTGCGCCGCGCTTCCGTCACCATTGGGGCGGCAGAGATACTCGGGATCTTAAGCAACGCGTCGATCTTATCGCCCACCTGTTGGACCTGCTCCAACTCGCCTTCAAGGCGAAGCTGATCGGTCTTAGCTGCGATCAGTTTGCCGTTCAGGTCTTGCAGATTGTCTTCTACCAGGCCGCCTCGAGACCCGCCGGCGCCAGAGCCAGCTCCCTGCTGTGAGCCCGTCGCGACCGTGCCGCCTCCAAGTTGCAACGCATCTGGATTCTTTGCCTTGTATTCGGCAACGGCCGCCTCGCTTTTTCGCAGGTTCGCCTTCAACCGTTCTTCCTCCTGCAGCAAATAACGCAGTGCCTCCTCGCTGAGCGAAGTCTTCCGCTCGATCGAGTAGCGAATGTACTCGCGACCGACTGCTTCCGCGAGGCGCTGTGCCATTGCTGGATCGTGATGCGTTGCGTACAAATCGATCAGGCGCGTCCCGCGGCGGATCACAGGTTTCACCATACCGACAATCGCTCGACCCAGTCCTTCTTCGAGCGGCGTAAATGTCGTGACGCCACTAGCGTTCTGACTGTTGCCGGGAGCCTGTGACGGATCGGTACGCTGTGCCGGGCTGGACGTCTTCTCGTTCACGACGCTCTGGCCCAGAAGAGCGCGTCCACCGTCTTCCGCCAAGCCTTCGGAGCGGACGACTCGGGCAAGAAGGGTTTGGTTAGTCAGATTTTGTTCGATGGTTCGCAACCCCTCGTAACTGCCCAGAAACGTGGAGCGCATACGCGTGGTGGGGTCATCATTGGCGAGGAAAGTCGGCTCCTGAGCCTCCACTTCCAGGACTGTGTGTCCCTGGTAAAGCTTCGGCGTCCGCGCGAGGTTACCCAGCGCTAGAAAAAGGCCGGCCAGAACGCAAACCGCGACGATCCAAATGCGTTCGACGAAAGAATGCCAGTACCGCCGAAAATCAAACGTCTGTGGTCCCTCGGCGTACTGCCCGGTCAGAGCTACGGCTGGTTTCTCGGAATTTGTGGGAACAGTCGTTCCCATCAGAGATTGGGCAGGATCAATCACGGCAAAATCTTGGCTCGAACCTTACACCAAGAACTGCGCTCGGAAAGGCGAACGCGCAAAAATTTTCAATTAGAAAATACTTTCGCCGACGGTGATGGTGTCGCCCGGCACGATGAGAAAGCCCCCGCCGCTTCCCTTGGTGAAGCGCTTCGCGTTGACCTTGAAAATCTGATCGCCACTCGCGTTATGTCGTCGCACCGTTATCCTTTCCGGCGCAGCGATGCGGGTAAAACCGCCGGCGATCGCGACCGCCTCCAGCAGATCGATACCGTCCGGATTGCTCTCGGGCAGTTCGAAACTGCCGGGGTGACCTACCTGGCCCAAAATTGAAAAACGCCGCTTTGCGTAGCCGAGAAGGCTGACATTGACCCTTGGGTTCACCAGATAATCGCGGCCGTATAACTCGGTAAGCTTTGAAGCAGCCTGGGTCAGATTCAATCCAGCCAAATGGATCGAGCCCAGCAAGGGCAGACTCAGGTTGCCCTCGGGATTCAATCGTCCGCTTGTGCGAAGATCCTCTTCGCCAAAAACATCCACTGCCACGGAGTCGTTCGCGCTCAAAACATAACCAGCGGGGGCGCTGACCGCGGTAAATTGGGGCGCTGAAGCGGTCGATGGCGATCTGGATACGGATGCGCCAGACTGCGATGCGGCGGTTCCCGGCATGGTTTGGGCGGACAGGAGCTGCGGGAGCAACGCCAAAGCGAGCGCAGTCGCCAACCACTCTCCCCGTGTCCCAGCTCGCAAAGGATTAAAACCCTGATTAAAACCTGAGCGTAGCCCTGACGCCCACCTGATTGTCATGCCAACTGAAGTTATCGACGTCACTGACGTCCTCGCGATGCAGGTAATAAACTCCAGCGCTTAGCCACCTGGTAATCAACACGTCAATCGACGGTTCGATAAACCAATAATCATCATTTCCCGACGAGCTGACGTCCCGGTCAGTGACGAAATAGTCCGCGTTTTCGTAGCCGCCGCCCAAGCCTAAATAAACGCGTCGAAATAAACGCTGCTGAAGCCGGGCCGCAATGTATGTGGCCGCGAAATCCTGGTCATCACGAAACCCGGAAGGGTAAATCCTCCGGCCAGCCGCCAGCGTAAAAGTAGTGCCGTCAAATGGATGATGAACCAGTCCGACTTCAAAGACTGGCGATGTGTATTCACCCCGGTTGCCATCGAACTGCCGGAACTCAACGCCCGCCGAAGCATACACGTCAAATTTGGTCGTCACTTCCCAATTGAGGCGCCCGTTTATCTGCTCGAAAGTTTGGTCACTCGTTGGATCATCGACCCAATCGTATCCGAACGTGCCGCCAACGCCGACCGTCACCTTTGGCAGCCAATTGTAGTAAATGTAGAGACCACCTGAAACTTCGTAGTAACTAGTGTGATTGGGATAGTTGATGATCGACGAACCCAACTCGGCCTGCAGAGATAATTTCCCCGTCAGCGCATAATTTGCTATCGCGCCCATGTAAAAGATGTTCTCCCGCACGGGCCCGGTGGCATCAATGTTTGCCCACAGCCCCGTCGTATCGACGAAGCTGTTAAGGTTTGCCGATTCGAGGAACGCCGCGTCCGCAAACAGTCTCAACGTCAACCGGCCAGAGCTATATCCTCCCTCGAGGTGAATCAGCTGGTTAAATGAGTCTAGGTCCGAGTGATCGACGAACAGAATAGCGCTAGGCATGTAGGACAACGAGAGATAGCTTCTGTTGCGGCCCGCGGTATCGCCGATGCCAACAGTAATAAACGGTTCAATCGCGAAATAATAATCGGATACACGATCGTCGTGAGTGAGAAAGATGTTGTCGTCCCACACGCCTCGCACTGTCAGCCCTAACGCCCAGTGAAACCCACACGCTGCACCTGTAGAAATTTGTTTGTCGGCAGCTGGGAAAACGTTCTTTGAATCCAATGCACCGTGAGGGCCTGCTGGTGCTGCTGACGGAACCAGGCTCGTTTGCGCCGTGGTATAGTTCGTTGACGGAGACAACGGCTCGGGCGAGGACGGGAACGCCTGCTCAGCCGAACGATTCCGCTGGAGCGGCTGGGGGCTCCGTCAGCGACGGTAAAATATCAGGCTCAACCGACTCCTGCGCTTGCGCGGCAAGAACAGCTGCAAAGAAAATTCCTGCGACGAATGCAAGGGCTGGCCGGGTAATCTTGCCCGCAGTTTCTCTTGCCATGCGGCGCGGAGGTTGGGCAGATCGGTAACTGGTTAAGGCGAAACCGAGGCGCATGGTCGCGAGACTAGAGTGGTGCCAAAAGCCCGTCAATGAAAAAATCTGATAAAAATTACCCAAGCGAAAGGCCACATTTCCAAGCCATTGCGCCGTTCTTGATCGAGTGGGCGGACGGCGCGTATCCCCGGCGAAGTTTGCTTTGCGGTTGTTCACGTAACACGTTTAACAACTTGGCGAATTAACCATTGAATCCGCCAGCGCTATGCCAGAACCGGAAAAGACGCTGACCATTAACGAAATTTATCACTCCATTCAGGGAGAGAGCACCTGGGTGGGGCGACCGTGCGTGTTTGTGCGTATGACCTTCTGCGATCTTCGCTGCAACTATTGCGATACCGAGTACGCGTTTTACGAAGGCAAAAAGCAAACTCTCAAACAGATTGTGGATGCGGTATCGGGGTTTCGGTGTCCCCTTGTCGAGATCACGGGTGGCGAGCCGTTGCTTCAGAAGAATGTTTTGCCGCTGATGTCCATCTTGTGCGATACCGGCTACACGGTGCTTCTCGAGACCAGCGGTGCGCATGACATTTCGAAAGTCGATCCGCGCGTCCATCGGATTATGGACCTAAAAACGCCGGGCAGTGGCGAACTGGACAAAAACCTTTGTTCAAATATCGACCATCTCACCCTGCGCGATGAAGTGAAATTCGTAATGGGATCACGCGAAGATTATGAATGGTCGCGTGAGAAAGTGCAGCAGTACAATCTCTCTTCCCGCTGTCACGCTGTGCTATTCTCGCCGATTTTCGGCAGGATCGACCCGCGGCAGATCGTTGAATGGATTTTGGCTGATAACCTTGATGTTCGTTTTCAACTTCAGATGCACAAATTCATCTGGAACCCGACGCAGCGGGGAGTTTGATTGATGCGCGCGCACCGATTTTTGTAGGGCGGCTGGGAGATCTCTCACTCGTTCGGGATGACACTGGAGTAAGGTTGGTGATACTTTGTGCAATGCGCGCGCGGCTGACCAAAGACTTCACGTTTGAAGCGGCGCAAACTTTGCCAAACGCGCCAGCCGGCCACAAATGCCGCGGCGTGCACGGCCACAGCTTCAAGGTTGAAGTTTCAGTGGAAGGCAAAGTCGATCCGAAAATCGGCTGGATTTACGATCACGCAAAGATCAGCCATGCGATGAAACCGCTCCTGAAAATGTTGGATCACGCATACCTCAATGACATCGAAGGCTTGGAAAATCCAACCATCGAAAATATGGCGGAATGGTTCTGGAGAAAATTGGAAGGTCAATGTCCCGGCCTTTGCGAGATCGTGGTGCACGAAACCGCAACTGCCCGCTGCGTGTATCGCGGCGAATAACAAACAGGGCTTGGGTAGCTATCCGAAGGCAAGCTTGACGGCCGGGAAGCCGCCACTCCTTGTCCCGACGCGTTCTCTTACAACTCGATGGCGTAGCGCTTCATCTTGTTGTAGAG